>Ga0181520_10001656_pt1 | contig 44739 bp, 37 predicted proteins | sample PEATcosm2014_Bin_29_FD_132451 | JGI IMG/M metagenome (GOLD analysis project Ga0181520, IMG submission 132451) | Peatland microbial communities from MTU Mesocosm Facility, Houghton, MI, USA - PEATcosm2014_Bin02_30_metaG | ecosystem: Environmental > Terrestrial > Soil > Wetlands > Peat | place... | reverse complement strand
TATCTGGATTTCGGCTGAGATTGGCAAAGGCCCGGGCCTAAAGGCCCAACATTTTGGTATCAATTTCAGAGGCCTGAAGGCCTCTGCTCCCTCCGATCTCGCAATCTACAACTGTAGTCTTAGCCCGACTGAGGCGGCCGCGTCGGCGCTGACCTTCTCCGGCGTCCGTGCCATTTCGCCGCGATCCGCGCGATCGTCGTCGGCAACTGAAACGCAAGCGAACGGCCGATCGCCTGTTCCCTAACAGGCGCAAATCGGGGAGCCGCACTTCAAACCGATGAGTATAATATCCTTGCCACTCGCAATTTGTGAACCGTTGAGGGTTCTGAATGTTTCGTAAGGTACTGGTTGCCAATCGCGGCGAGATCGCGCTGCGCGTCTTGAACGCCTGTCGAGAGCTGGGCATACGCACGGTTGCGATTTACAGCGAGGCCGACCGCAACTCGCTCCATGTGCGCTTTGCCGACGAGGCCATCTGCATCGGCCCTCCGCGTCCGGCGGAGAGCTATCTCAATGTGCCTGCGGTGATCGCCGCGGCCGAGATCGCCAACGTGGACGCGATTCACCCCGGCTACGGACTGTTGAGCGAGAACGCCAACTTCGCGGAGGTCTGCCGCGCCTCGAACATCAAATTCATCGGGCCTCCGCCGGAGGTTACTCGGCTGATGGGAGAAAAGGAAAAGGCGCGTCAGGCGATGAAGAGGGCCAAAGTGCCGATCCTGCCCGGTTCCGACGGCATCCTGTCCACGGCGGACGAAGCGCTGGCGTCGGCGCGGAAGGTAGGTTATCCAGTCATTCTCAAGGCGAAGGCCGGCGGCGGCGGGCGCGGCATGAGAATCGTGCGCGCGCCGGAAGATCTGCCCAATCATTTTCACGCCGCCACGGGCGAGGCGACAGGAGCCTTCGGTAACGGCGACCTCTACATGGAAAAGTTCATCGAGCGGCCGCGGCACATCGAATTTCAGGTGCTGGCCGATGAGCACGGCGACGTGCGGACGCTCTTCGAGCGCGAGTGCTCGATCCAGCGCCGCCATCAAAAACTCATTGAGGAAGCGCCCAGCTTGCAGGTATCGCCGAATCTGCGCGAGGAACTGAGCAAGACTGTCTGCCGCTGCCTGAGCGAGATCGGCTACCGGAACGCCGGCACCGTCGAGTTCCTCATGGACGAGGATCGCCAGCTTTACTTCATCGAGATGAACACTCGCGTTCAAGTGGAGCACCCCGTCACCGAGGCCATCACCGGCGTGGACATCGTGTAGGCGCAGTTGCGCATAGCCGCAGGAGAGCGGCTGGAGGCGATTCTGCCCGCCAAGCTGGAGATTCGCGGCCACTCGATCGAATGCCGCATCAACGCCGAGCATCCGGTGAAGTTCACTCCCTCGGCGGGCAAGATCACCGCCTTCAACGTTCCGGGCGGCAACGGAGTGCGGGTGGATACGGCGCAGTACGCGGAAGGTATTGTGCCGCCGTATTACGACTCGCTGATCGCCAAGCTGATCGTGCATGGCTGCGACCGCGCCGAGGCGATCGCCAAGATGGAGCGAGCCCTGAGCCAGTTCGTGGTGCAGGGCATCGAGACCACCATCCCGCTGCATCAGGCCATCTTTGCGGACGGCGGCTTCCGCGCCGGAGAGTTCGACACCAAGTTCATGGAAGAGTTTCTGGCGAAAAAGGCGGAATAGGCAGTCCCCAGGGGAGATAGAGGGCGTATGCTCCAAAAACTGAAAGGGGCCCCTCGAAGAGTGTGGGAATTTGCGCTGGTTCTTTTGGAATGGCATCTCTTCCGAGCGAGCGATGAAATGCATCGCAGAACGTAGCTTGTCGGCTGTGTTAGGCTTCAATGGTGCCTCATGCTCACGCGCATCGGTTCCGGCACACCCTGGCGACGGAACTGCTCGGCAACGGCGCGAGCTTTGAGGAAGTGGCCGATATTCTCGGCAACTCGGCGGAGATCGTTCGCAAGCACTACGCGAAGTGGTCGCCTGCCCGCCAGTCGCGCATCGACGATCTGATGGCGCGGGTGCATCTTGGAACGGAATACACGATTACTGAACCAACGAAACGGGTTCAATAGTCTGTAGAGGTTTCATCGGCGGTAGTGCGCCACAGTCCACGGCGTGAGCCAAGACTTGCCCTAGCGGTTATGTTCTACCGCAAGAAGGGGGGCTTCGCCTCGGTGTAAAATGGACGCACAATGCTCAAGTGCGCCTTTTCCGTATGCATCGCGATCTCACTATGCACGGCTGCTCACTCTCAGGAGTCGGATAGCTGCTCTGTTGTCTTGGCGCAGGAACTTAAGTCCAAGTTGGACGTTTTCCTCTCCAGCACCTCGGCGAATTCATCATCTGCCCAAGCGAGTAACCAAGCGTCCCGGAGTGCTAATTTATCTGGCTCATACAGTCTTAATGAGGCATTGGGGGACTGGATGTGCGCACATCGAGGATCGAGTGCCACCCAAGCAACAGGTGGGGGATTGAATGTAGGTATTCCGATCCACGGAATCCCATTGCAGTTTGGGGGCGATTTATCATCCCAAGACTCGGCCATGTGGTTTGACCAGAACTGTTCAAAGAACTCGAGCACTTTGAGCAATTCTGGTCAGCAAGCTTCAGGAAGCGCCCAGGCAAACTCCTCGCAGAACTCCATGAGTGGAATGTTCACGAATTCGCAAATCGAGGCCCTCGCGTCGCAATTCATGCCAAGCCAGAACGTGGAAGCATGGAAATCCTGTATGTTGGCGAAGATCGGTAGCCACAAGAGCGATCGGGTCGAACTGAGTTATTCGCGAAATGGGCTCTCCCTTACAGTGAAAATTGTCTGGAATCCAGAAGCTATTAGACCCGATGCACCCATTGTTCGCGACTTCATTGTTTTTGGCGCAAACTGTTCGAACCCGCCAAAGCCCAACGAACAATTGCTGCCTTCGCAAGTGGTTCTATGCAAACCTGAGGGCAATTCCGCAGTCACAATCGCGCTGAACACAAATCAAGGCTCCGCAGGTCCGATAGAAATATCCCCATCTGATGATGGCAATGTTGGAAGACGGAAGGTTTCTCAAAGCGCGGACGGGATACCGGGTCTTCCGGAGAAGTTCACTTGCAGGCTAACGACCGATAGCCCTCTTCTATTTGAGTTTGCTAAAGATGGGGGAATGCTCCGACAGGAATCAGCAGATGGTATCAATCACTGGAAACCGATGAAGAAGGCGGTTGTGAAGACGGATTTGCCCAGCTCACAAGGAACCTCCGGGATGCTCTTCGCTAAAGAAACCTATGAAGATACCGTTCAAGGACAAACGATTAAAGGAAAAGCCGATGGCAATCAGTTTCTGCTGGTGCCCGATAATTTGGAGAGCGTATCAGGGCCACAGCCAACAACCCCCAAAGAGCTATTCAATGGACCGACTAATCAGTACATTTGGTGGTTTAACGGCGACCTCAACAATACAAAACTTTCCTTCGAAGCGGTTTGCCGAGTTTCTAGCATCGTAAATCAATGATTTCGGGGATAGGCTTAGTAGTCGAACTCACTATCGGAATGGAAGTCGGCTTTCGACGCTCTTTCCATATGGGGGTTTGAGTCTATTTCGAACGACCCAACTGTCGCTCCCCATTGCACTCTATGAACGGAGGCGCTCCGGTGATTACCGCGCAATCTGCTTGAGGAGGCGGCACCTCGGCGCTTTAGGCACATTCTGGGCACAGACGAAAAACACGCCCGTAATTACTGATTCTAAAGATTATTATTTGGTGCCGGGAGGGGGGGTCGAACCCCCATGCCCCGAAGGGCGGCGGATTTTGAGTCCGCTGCGTCTGCCAGTTCCACCATCCCGGCTCTGCACTGCAACTGCATCTATTTGAACTACTTATGCCTTCTCTATTGTACTACCGATTCGCCTCGAAAAGCAGCGGTGGCAGTTTTGGTGGCACTTTCATTCGGAACCATCTCAGTATCGCATAAACGCTTCACTGCCGCCAGCCGCCGGAATTCCTCCGTGTAACTCCTATTCCTTCGCATTTGCAGCCCCCCATTCGCTGCAAACTGCGACTTCCTAAAATGTCTCACTTTGGGGGGTCAGTCCACCCCCACTGCGACCTTCTCAACTGTCCCACTCAAGGGGGTCACCCCAGAGGTTGTTGCCAGACTCAATAGGTTGGGGAAGACACACCCGATGACCCCAGATCGTATTGCCCTTATAATGACTTTGCCTAATCGGCAATTGCAGCGTGAATCCGTAGACCGATGGAGGGGAGATAACTATCGCAGGATTGGGGCGAGAAATGTACCGGGAACGAAGATGATCGGGTTTATGCCGGATCGCCTCCAGAGGCGGTAAAATAGCCCTCATGCCAGCTTATCGGTCACGAACCTCGACGCATGGACGCAATATGGCGGGAGCGCGCAGTCTTTGGCGCGCCACCGGGATGCAGGACGGCGACTTCGGCAAGCCCATCGTCGCCGTCGCCAACTCCTTCACCCAATTCGTTCCCGGCCACGTTCATTTGAAGGATATGGGCCAGCTTGTCGCGGAGGAGATCGCGCGCTCGGGCGGGGTTGCCAAGGAGTTCAACACCATTGCCATCGACGACGGCATTGCCATGGGCCACGACGGAATGCTCTATAGTCTGCCCTCCCGCGATCTGATTGCCGATTCGGTCGAGTACATGGTGAATGCCCATTGCGCCGACGCGCTGGTCTGCATCTCCAACTGCGACAAGATAACGCCGGGAATGCTGATGGCCTCGATGCGGCTGAATATTCCCGTGGTCTTCGTCTCCGGCGGGCCGATGGAAGCGGGCAAGGTTCACGTGGGCGGCACGGTCAAGGCGGTGGACCTGATCGATGCCATGATTCTCGCCGGAGATCCGAAGGTGAGCGATGCGGAAGTGGAGGAGTACGAGCGCAGCGCCTGCCCCACCTGCGGCTCCTGCTCGGGAATGTTTACGGCCAACTCGATGAACTGCCTGACCGAGGCTTTGGGGCTGGCGCTGCCCGGCAACGGTACGGTCGTGGCCACTCACTCGGATCGCAAGGAACTGTTCCTACAGGCGGGCCGGACCATCGTCGATCTGGCCAAGCGTTATTACGAGAACGACGATGCCACTGCGCTTCCGCGCTCCATCGCGACCTTTGACGCCTTCGAGAACGCGATGACGCTGGACATTGCCATGGGCGGCTCGACCAATACCGTTCTGCACCTGCTGGCAGCGGCGCAGGAGGGTGAGGTGCCCTTCACCATGGCCGACATCGACCGTCTATCGCGGCGCGTTCCGAACCTGTGCAAGGTGGCGCCCTCCTCGCCCGACGTTCACGTCGAGGATGTGCATCGCGCCGGCGGAATCTTCGCCATTCTAGCCGAGCTGGATCGCGGCGGGCTGCTGCATCGCTCGACCCACACGGTGCATACGGCCACTCTTGGCGAGGCCATCGAGAAACTGGATGTGAGGCACTCGGTTGCGCCTGCCGTCAAGGAGTTTTATCGCGCCGCGCCGGGTGGAATTCGCACCACGGTCGCCTTCAGCCAGAGCGCGCGTTACGCGGAGCTGGACTTGAACCGCGAGAGCGGCGTGATCCGCGACGTGGCCCACGCCTTCAGCAGGGACGGCGGCCTGGCCGTGCTCTTCGGCAATATCGCGGTGGACGGCTGCATTGTAAAGACGGCGGGCGTGGATGCAGCGCATCTGACCTTTGAGGGGCCGGCGCGCATCTTCGAGAGCCAGGATGCGGCGGTGGAAGCGATCTTGGGAGATAAGGTCGTTCCCGGCGACGTGGTGCTGATTCGCTACGAAGGGCCAAAAGGCGGGCCGGGAATGCAGGAGATGCTCTATCCCACCAGCTATCTCAAATCCAAGGGATTGGGCAAGGTCTGCGCGTTGATTACCGATGGGCGCTTCTCCGGCGGATCATCAGGGCTTTGCATCGGCCACATATCGCCGGAAGCGGCGGAGGGCGGATCGCTGGCGCTGGTCGTCGAGGGCGACCGGATCGAGATCGATATTCCCAAGCGGGTGCTGCGGGCGGCAGTCTCGGACGAGGTGCTTGCCGCCAGACGCAAGGCTGCCGAGGCCAAAGGTACAGCCGCATGGAAGCCGGCAACCAGGCTGCGCAAAGTCTCTCAAGCATTGCAGGCCTATGCTGCCATGGCGACGAGCGCGGCGCGGGGAGCGGTGAGGGACGTGAGCCGAATACAAAAGCGATAAGTGGACGGCTATTTCGTTCGCGTGGCTTGCCAGAAGAGCCGTGTTCCGCGCGCATCGGTTAACGTAAGGTAGTAGCGGAGGTTCGCGCAGGCATTTCCTCGATCATGACCGATTCCCCATCGCACTCCTCATCGAAACCGAAGCGTCACAATCGGTTGCTGATCCTGATCGCGGCCTTCAAGCTGGGGCAGGCGCTGTTGTTCGCCGCCATCGGTGTGGGCGCGCTGCGCTTGCTGCACAAGAGCGTTGGCGATGAGCTGGCTCGATTGGCCGATCACCTTCGCTTCAACCCCGAATCCCGCTTCGTCAACTTCATTCTCGAGAAGTCGATGCTCATCGATGATCGGCTGCTCAAGCGGATCGGCGCTGTGGTATTCATCTACGCGGGCCTCGATCTGCTCGAGGGCATCGGCCTTTATCTCGAAAAGGCCTGGGCTGAATACCTGACACTGGCCATCACCGCCTCATTCCTGCCCTGGGAGTTTTACGAGGTATTCCGCAGGGTAACGCCGATTCGGGTGAGCCTGCTGGTTGTCAATCTACTGGTCTTCGTATATCTGCTGAAACTGGTGATCGAGCGAGGAAAGCTGCGTCGAAGCGCAGAGGGCCGGTGAGCCGCAACTTCGGCGTTTATATCAGCGGCTTGCAAGGGATCGACGATTTCGCTTTTTATTCTCCTATCATACTTACCTCTTCTTGTCTAGTACCGGAATCAAAGCAGTTAACCCAATATCTTGCGGTAAGCGGTTGGATCTAATCTATTAGGCGGAATTATTTCATTCATCTTTTCCGATTTCGACTCCTGAGCGATTTTGGACTTGGCGAGAACCGAAATCGGGGGTATTATCGTTTCATTGGTGGTAAAAAGTGGAGAGAAAGGGAGTATATCGGCTGTTTTCAAGAAAATAATAGCCGATAATTTCCAACAATCGACAGAATTCTGGTGTCGATGGGCTTCGGGAACCATTCTGGCTAACCGGAAAGGGAAGTAAAGGAACTAAAAACAGGCAAGATGGGAATCCTGCCCTGGAAGGCAAGTGAGGCGCAACGATGTTTCGCGGAAACCATCCGGCGAAGGTTGACGAGAAGGGACGGCTGAAGCTGCCGGCTGCATTCAAGCAGTTGGTGGAGGTTCAGAACGTCACCCAGTTCTACGTGACCAGCGTGGATGGGCAGAGCGCGCAGATTTGGCCGCTTCCGGAGTGGGAAAAGCAGGAAGGGCTGTTGGCTGAATCCAGCACCCTGGACGACGCCGTGGACAAGTACCTCAATGTGACCAGTTACTACGGGCAACAGGTGGAGATGGACAACCAGGCGCGGATTCTTCTGCCGCAGATTTTGCGGGAATCCGCCAAGTTGGATGCGGAGGTTGCGGTTCGCGGAAAGCTCCATTTCCTTGAAGTTCATAACTTGAAGATGCTGGAAGAAAGTTTGACGGCCAACGCCATTACGGCCGAGGATCGCCAGTCGTTGGCGGCGATACTCAAGCGGCGGAGTTGACGGCGGTCGCTTCCGAGGTAGAGGGCATGACTAACTCGACGGAACGCCATGTGCCGGTTCTTTTTCAGGAAGCGATCGAATTTCTCCGGGTGCGCGCGGGCGGAACTTACGTGGATTGCACGCTGGGGCTGGCGGGGCACGCGGCGGCAATAACTCGTTCGCTGGGGCCGCAAGGGCATCTGATCGGTTTCGACCGCGACCCGGAAGCGCTCGGACTTGCAACGTCAAAGTTAGACGCGGTTTGCGATGAGTTAGGCGGTCAGGCGCCGCGAGTTACATTGATCGGCGAGGCTTTCAGTTCGGTTCCACGGCACCTGCGGCCGGTTTCTGTGGACGGTCTGCTGGCCGACTTCGGAGCGAGCAGCTTGCAGTTCGACGAAGCGCGCCGGGGATTCAGTTTTCAGGCGGATGGGCCGCTGGATATGCGCATGGATACGCGCACCGGGCCAACCGCCGCGCAGGTGGTGAATGAGGAAGACGAGCGTGAGCTTGCCAACCTCATTTACGAGTACGGAGAGGAAAGGAGGTCGCGAAGAATCGCCAGAGCCATTGTTCGCGGGCGGCCGGTGACGACCACGGGGGAGTTGGCCCGGATTGTCGCCTCAGCCGCCCCGGCAATGAAACAAGAGCGCATTCATCCGGCGACCAGGACCTTTCAGGCTCTTCGTATCTTTGTGAACCGCGAGTTGGATGAGATTCGGGCGTTGCTGGAGGCGGCTTCCAATCTGCTCAAGCCTTCAGGACGGCTGGTGGTCATCAGCTTTCATTCTTTGGAAGACCGCATTGCGAAAGACAGTCTGCGCGAGGGCGCGCGTCAGGGAATCTGGGAGATTCTGACCAAGAAGCCGGTTACGGCCGGTGAGGAAGAGATAGACCGCAACCCGCGTTCGCGGAGCGCGAAGATGAGGGCGGCGGAAAGAAAACAATGCAGCTTCTAGCTGGAAGCTATGGAGGAAAATATGGCGGCTTGTGCGACAACTTACTTTGAAACGGGTCGCGGCGTAAGCGCGCGGATTGCCGAGCGGAACGCGGAACTGATGGCCCAACAGACGCTGCGGCGGCGAGGCGCGCGCACACCGGAGTTCTTCTTTCCCATGCGCATCGATAACTCGCGGCTGGTCAAGGCTCCCGACCCGGTCAGGGTACGTGAGATGCGCCTATTTGCGGCGGCCGCGGCGGTGCTCTTTTCGTTGGCGATGATCTATGGTTTGCAGCATTTCAGCGCCATCGAGAGCGGCTATCGGGTGGAATCGGAGAAGCAGATGCGCGACCAGTTGCGCGAGGAAAACCGCCAGTTAAGGCTGGCCGAGGCGCAGTTGACCACGCCGGGACGCATCGACTCGATGGCCCGCCAGTTGGGACTAGCCGAGCCGCAACCGGGACAGGTCGTTCGTCCCCCCGCACGTCCCGACGCCGCTCCCGCGCTTGCGCAGGTTCTTCCTCCCGGCCAATAGGCATAGCTTTAGCTGCTACAATTCAGCTTTGCATTGCGGGCAGCGAGGTCTTTCAGTTAGAGGCTACAAGCTGGAAGCCGCCGGAAGCGGAGCGATTCCCTCATGCAGGAACCCATTCGATTCAACAGGAATCGCCCCGTCGCGGCGCGTGGCGCGCCTTTCAAGCGGGCGCGTTTCTGGCTGATCTGTCTGTTCTTCCTCGTTTGGGCGTGCGCCATAGGCGGCCGCCTCTTTTGGCTTCAGATCGTCCGTCACAAGGAGTTTGTGGAGCGCGCCCAGAAGCAGCAGCAGCGCACCTTCGAGGTAGCTCCACGTCGCGGCGTACTTTACGATCGCAACTTGCGCGAGTTGGCCATGACCGTGCAGGTGGACTCGATCTATGCGGTGCCCACAGAGATAGAAGACAAGGACCAGCAGGCTGCCGCTCGGGAACTGGCGGCCCTGGTGCATACCGATCCGGAGGACGCGCAGACCTCCGAGGAGCAGATCGCCGAGCGGCTGGCCAAAGGCAACAGCTTTGCCTGGGTGGCGCGGCGAGTGACTCCCGAAGTGGCGGCGCGCGTGAAAGAAGTTATCAAGGAGCGCGGACTCAAGGGTATCTATTTCCAGAAAGAGTTTCAACGCTTCTACCCGGATAACCAGATCGCCGCGCAGGTGCTAGGCTACGTCGGCGCCGACGACAACGGTCTGGGCGGACTGGAGCGGAAGTTCGAGGCGCAGTTGCATGGCGCTCCGGGCCGTATGTATACGGCGGTCGATGCGCGCAGCCGTGTGCTTGGTTCTACCGAGCACGATCCGGAACCGGGGCGGAACTTGGCGCTTACCATCGACGAGAACATTCAGTTTCTGGCCGAGCGGGCGCTGGATCGAGCCATGGAGCGGACGCAGGCCGACAATGGCACCGTGGTGGTGCAGGACGTGCATACCGGGCAGATACTGGCACTGGCCATTCGTCCAACCTTCAACCCCAACCAGTCGCGCAAGATCACGCCGGCGCTGCTGAAGAACCACGCAATCAGCGACGTTTACGAGCCGGGGTCGACCTTCAAGTTAGTCGCATATTCGGCCGCGCTCGATCGGCGCCTGGCCGCGCCGGACGACATGATCGACTGTCAGGGAGGATCCATAACTCTGGCAGGCCGCGTCATTCACGATAACCAGGGCGAACATTTCGGCTTGATTCCAGTGCATAAGGCTCTGGAGGAATCGAGCGACGTGGCCGCCGTCAAGATGGCGCTCAAAGTAGGCCCGGATCGCTTCAATCGATACATTCGAGACTTCGGATTCGGCGCGCGGTCCGGAATGGAGTTGCCGGGCGAGACGCGCGGCCTGCTTCGTCCGGTCGATAAGTGGAACGGATCGTCCATAGGATCGATCGCTATCGGGCAGGAGATCGGAGTGACTCCGATTCAGCTCGTCTCCATGGTTTCGACCATCGCCAACGGCGGGGTCTATCTTCCCCCGCATATGCTCTTGCCGGGGCAGGTGGACGGAACCGGCAATGGACGGCAAGCGAGCGATCCAAGGGCCGAGCCGTTTAAGTTGGACGAAGAACTGCCCAATCCTCTGCCTCCCGGAGCGCATCGCGTACTCTCCACCCTGACCGCCGCCCAGATGCGAAAGATGATGGAAGGAGTGGTGCTCTACGGAACCGGCAAGCAGGCACAACTCAACGGCTACTCCTCGGGCGGCAAGACCGGCACCGCGCAAAAGATCGACCCGGCCACTCATCTGTACTCCAAGACGATGCACGTAGCTTCCTTTGCGGGCATAGCTCCGGTGAATAACCCGGCGATCTCCGTGGCGGTTATTATCGACAATCCAAAGGGCGCCGCCTACTACGGCGCCGAGGTCTCCGCGCCGGTCTTCGCCGAGGTGGCGCAGCAGGTTCTCGAATACTTGGGAGTGCCGCACGATATTGATTTTCGAGTGCCCAGCGCGCCCGTCAAGAACAGCGTTCCTGTTGTGGACGATAACTCTGCCGAACATAGCGGCGATATCGAGGCGCTCTACGCGGCGGCCAACGAACTGCCCAGCGACGACCCCCTGCGGGAGGGCGGCAGTCAGGCGCAGACCGCTAACCGGCAAAACATCGCGGCCCAGTCCGCTGGGCAGACAACTGGTTCTTCGGGCAACGCTAGCGCCGCATCCCGCTCCCTGCATCCAACTCTGCAAGCAAAGCCTTCCAACACAGCGACAGCGGTGACGCTCAATCAAGACAAGAAGCTGCAAGTGCCATCGCTGATCGGCCTGCCGATGCGCAAGATCATCGAGTTAGCCGCCGCCGCCGGGCTTGAGGTGCAAATCTCCGGCAGTGGCAGGGCTCTCGAACAGGCTCCCGCCGCTGGAACGATGGTGACTGCGGGAACGAAGATCGTGGTGAAATGCGGACGGTAGCGCAGGTGGCCATCCGTCCAATACGGCCTTGATAAACTTCGAGTTGGCCTTTTCCATGAGATGCGAAACGGTGAGATTGATAGCTTCGCCTGCCCGCTCAAGTTCGTAAGTTGATAGCGAGTAACCCTCGGCGGTCAACTCGGCGCTCGGTTCGTACCGCCACTTCACAACCAACTTTCGCGGCGGATCGATCTCCGCTACCTCACCGCTGTCGGCAAGTCGCCCATCCGAAAATCGAATCCGCCGCGAAGCGCCGGGTTTCGATCAATCCCCGCCGGAGTTCGTCCGGCGTGGCGCGAATAAACGCGATGTAAACTAACTTCGATTCAACCATTGCTTCCACCTACAGACTTGCCTCGATTTCGATTTGGCGTGAAGGTCGCCGCGCAAGTCAATCTCCGGATCGTTTGCTGTGCGGCTGCAGGCCGCGCGCGATGAATCCGAGGCCGCCGACGAAAAGCACCAGCATCACGACGGTGTTGAAAAGGCTCACCGGACGGAAGTATATATGCAGGTTGGCGATGATTCCTGCAAAGATAAACAGCGCGCCGGCGACGGTAAGAATCCATCCGAGAATGCTTCGCCCGCGCCAAAAAAGCAGGCCGATTCCGAATAGCATCGGCAAAAGTGTGATGCCGAAGGAGCTTCCTCCATAGAAACTCCAATAGGAGCCAACGACAGTTACTTGATCGACCAGAAGATATCCGCCGATACAGGTCATGATGAAACCCAGAACAAAATGACCGATGCCGCCGGGTGTGCCTCCGGCATCTCCGAAAGAACGGTTTTCCATGCCAGGAAGTATAACAGAGGACGGCACCCGGTCAGAGCGTTCTCGTTATGGAGCGCGACACGTGAGTATTGCAATTGGCGATCTTCGTCGGGCGCCGGCTAAACTTGAACCCCGCACTGCTGATGGGAGGGCGAGCCGGCGGCGGAATCCCCGATCGGCGTCGACAGAAACAGGCTGCGGGATGCCGGGAACCGCGCGTACGGAAATGCGTATAGCATTGCGTATGCGGGCCTGCATGGGATACGATTGCAGCGATAGTGAGGAATCCAAACCGCTTTGTGGCCGGATGAAAACCGTGCCCGGAGCGAACAAGCAAGCCGCGTTATTCGCTTTCGTTAATTTTCTTGCCGTTCCAGCGGCGGCAAGTATATCCTTGCTCCAACGTTACAATGGGTCTCAAACCGAAGTTCTCGATTGAAATTGGGGTTGAGTATGACCGGCAAACATGGATTTCTTGACGCTCTGAAGCAAGTGGCCTTTGAGGACGAACCGATGCCTGCGGAAAAGCACCCCCCGGCACCGGCTCCCCCAGCATTTACAGCGCCCGTGGTTGCGGCTCCCGCTTTTTCCTTTTCCGATCCCGCGTCAGTGCGCCCGGTTGCTGGCGTGGCTCCGCAGGCTCCGTATCCGCTTCCGATCGACGCGGGAGTGGTGCTCGATAACGACGCTGTATACCAGATGCTCTTGTCCAAAACCGATTTCGAGACCACGCCCGCTGCTGAAACCATCCACAAGTTTCTCGATCCGCTCAAGTCCATCCCGGATTCGGTCATGCCGTCGAATATCAAGTTCAAGTCCGCGGTGGTTCAGGCCTCGGCGCAAGCGGGATTGACGGAAGATGGGATATTGGGAACCTTCGACACGCTGAAGGCGAAGCTTCAGCAAGAACACGATGCCTTCGGCGGCAAGGCGCAGCAGTTTGCGGCTCGCGAGGTTGCGGGCCGCCAGGACCAGATTCAGAAAGTCACGGAACAGATCGCCCAATTGCAGCAGCAATTGGCACAGCTCTCCACCGAGTTGGTGGATGCGCAGGGAAAAGCCGCCCATGCGCAAAGCCAGTTCGAGGCGGCCGTGCAGCGCCGCGGCAGTGAACTCGAACAGCAGAAGGCGCTCTACGCCTCGCTGCTGAAAGGATAAGCAATTCTTATGGGCATTTCGCCGGTAACTCCCAACTTTGGTCAGAATCTCCAGAATTACACGCCGAAGTCGTTCTGGAAGCGTCCCGAGGGTCCGTTCGGCATGGTGGTTCTAGTCGCCATGATCCTCGCCGGATGCGTGGGATTGTATCTCATTCTGCCGTTCCTGATCGTGCTGCTGACGAACACAATTTATGCCGCCGTTCTGGCCGGTGTGCTAATAGCGATCCTATGGCTGGCCTTCAACCCAACCTTCCGCGCCGCGGTTACTAATCTATTTCAGAATACCGTGCGTTTTTTCGCTTCGTGGGTGGTCGAGACCGATCCGATCGGCATACTTCGCAATAACTTGGACGATATGAAGAAGGCCAAGTACGCTCTCGACCAAACCTTGCAGCGCTTTGCCGGCAGCGACGAGAGGTTGCAGCGCAGCATCGCCGCCAAATCCGAGGAGATCAACGGTTTGGGCCGCAAGGCCGCCAAGGCCGAGCAGATGGCCAATGCAGCCGGCGATCCCATGGAAAAGGAGCGGCTCTCGCTAGAGCGCCAGACCTTCCTCGAACAGGCGGGGATGCTGATGCAGGGCGTAAAGCAGTTGCAGGCGCTGGAGGAGCAGACCTCGAAGATGCTCAAGACCTTCCAGCACTGGTCGCAAATCTCCGACAGCAAGATTCAGCGGACTGAGAACAAGGTCAATTTCCTTGCCGAGCAGCGCAAGATGATTCTGGACGCCAAGGCCACTCTCGGCGTGGGCCAGCAGTTGTTGCGCGGCAACCCGGAGCAGTTGAAGATGGTGGATATGGCTCTGGAGTATCTGGAGGACGATACCTCTCGCACCCTGGGCGAGATACGCGAGTTTTCGCGTTATACCGACAAGCTGCTGACGGACGACCAGATCGAGTCCGGCGCCGCCGCGGACGAGGCGGCCGCCAAGTTTGCGGAGTTCAACCAGAAGTTATTGACATCGGGTAGCCAATCTACCGGCGCGGACCTGATTCACATTCCCGGCGTGGATACGCCGGCGCCGGCGAAAATCCCCACGACTCTTGCCAGCGTAGCCGCCTCGAGCGATAAGTCCGGTAGCGACTACGACAATATGTTCAAGTAAGCGACGCGATCCGCGCTGATGGAAGGGAAGAAAGAAATGCCGCGTTTGAAACCGCAAGCCAAGTTATTCCTCATTGTCGTGATAGGAGCGGGCGCGATCTTCGGACTGCGCGCCGCCATGCAGCATGGTTTGATTCCAACCCCAGGCATCATGAAGGCGATCGTCGCCACGCGGGTTCAGCTTCCGCCGCAGCAGGAAGCGGAAGTGGCCAACGTTCAAGCGCTGCCGTATCCTTCCTCCGACCCGGCCAATGTCTCCGCGACGCGCATTCAGTTCGACGTTTGGGAGTGGAACGCGATGTACTCGCTGATCTATGCCAATGGCGGCCCGGATACCGTCAAGGGCTCGCTGATGGAGAAGTACGGCGTGAACCTGACCTTGCATCGCGAAGACTCCAACTCGCAAATGAAGGCCGATCTTCTGGCCTGCGCCAAGCAGTTGCATGACGGTGAGAAGACCTGCTCATCGGGTGCCGAGGCGATTGTTGTGATGGGCGACAGCGGCGGCCAATGGTTGGCCGATCTGAATCCGCAACTCAAGAAGCTTGGCACCGAGTATCAGGCGGTTATAGTCGGGGCGGTGGGTCGCTCCAACGGCGAGGACGCGCTGCTCGGCCCCGCCGAGTGGAAGTCGAACCCGCAGAGCATGAAGGGCAAGACCGTCGTCGGAGTTATCCGCGACGGAGACTGGAATATAGCTCTGAACTATCTTGGATCGAACGGCCTGAAGAACAATCCGGACTTGAAGACTTACGATCCGGATGCCGTGAACTGGATCGCGGCTCCCGACGAGGATTACATCAAAGCGGTCACGGATGTATTTATCCCCAATCGTTGCGAGGATCGCAAGGTGGTGAAGGACGGACGGACCACCGGCGAGACCAAGAACGTCTGCCCAGACGGCGTAGTTACCTGGACGCCCGGCGACGAGCAGGCCGTCCATGGCCGCCCCGGCACCGCCAAGATCGTTTCCTCGCATGAGTACGCATCGCAGATGCCGGCGGTAATTCTGGGCATCAAGAAGTTCTTCAACGACAATCGCGACGAAGTTTCCGGCTTGCTGGCGGCAAGTTTCCAAGCCGCGGATCAGGTAAAGGCCTTCGATGCCGTCCGCCGAAAGGCGGGCGAAATATCCGCGAAGCTATATAAGGACCAGACCGGCGAATACTGGTACAAGTATTACTCCGGATTCCGCGATCCGCAGTCGGGACAGCAGTTGGGCGGCTCGGCGGTCTTCGGACTGGAGGACGACGTCAATTATTTCGGCCTCGACGGCAAGCATAACAACAATATGCGCGCCACATACGAGACATTCGGCAAGATAGCGACGATGAATTATCCCCAGCTCTTCAAGGACAATCCCATTCCGCCCTACAAGGAAGCGGTCGATGCTTCGTTTATCTTCGGCGCGCAGGCGTTGCTGAATACCGGCGGAGTGCAGGGCGCGAGCGCGGAGACGGTGGACTATGCCAAGGAAGCGCAAAGCGGCACAGTGCTTGGCCATAAGGCCGTCTATATCAACTTTGCGACCGGCTCCGATCAGCCTTTGCCGGACAGCCTTCCCACCTTGAATGAGTTGAAGGATTCGCTGGCGATCAACTCGCAGTTGGCGCTTCAGATCGACGGTTACACCGACAACGCCGGCAGCGATTCCGTCAACGTTCCCTTGAGCGAGAAACGCGCGCAGGCTGTCAAGCGCTACTTCCAGCAGGTGGCTCCGTTGAGCTTCCCGGACTCGCGCTTCAAGCTCGTGGCTGGCCACGGCTCGCAGAGCCCCATTGCCTCCAACGCATCCACGGGTGGCAAGGCGCTCAACCGCCGCGTCGAGATAACTCAGATCGGCCAGTAGTGTTCTTCAACATGGGGAGGCGCAAGCCGCCCCAAACCTTCCATTCGTGTATAAATCATGAATCGTGCTGTAGCTGTGTTTACGCCGAATGCGGTTCTGAACAAGAACGCTGTCCGCACCATGGTTGCCGTCCAGGTTGCCATAGTGGCTTTGCTATGGGTGTTCAGTCCTTTCGTGTTGCTGCCAAAGCCCGGCGAGGTTCTGAACGCCTTTGGAGACTTGTGGGACCAGGGACTCGGGGCGGAGCTGATCACGAGCTTCTATCTCAACGTCCAGGCGATCGCAGTGTCCACCGTCGTTTCGCTGCTGCTCGCTTATGCAACGGTGATGCCATTCTTCCGTCCCATCGTCGCTTTGCTCAGCAAGCTGCGCTTTCTATCGCTGGTCGGATTGACTTTCTTCTTCACGCTGATGGCCAGAAGCGGCCACGAACTGAAGCTGTCGTTGCTGGTGTTTTCCGTCTCGGTGTTTTTCGTCACTGGAATGGCGGATGTCATCAATGGCGTGCCCAAAGAGATGTTCGACCTGGCGCGCACACTGCGCATGGGCGAATGGCGCGTGGTTTGGGAAGTGATTGTCCTTGGTCGGATAGACCAGGTCTTCGACGTTCTCCGCCAGAATGCCGCGATGGGTTGGATGATGCTCACGATGGTGGAAGGCATTGTCCGCTCCGAGGGCGGCGTAGGAACCGTCCTGCTCGATCAGAACCACCACTTTCGGCTTTCCGCGGTCTTTGCCATTCAGCTGACCATCTTGTTATTGGGCTTGTTTCAGGATTACAGCATCGGAGTTATCAAGAACCTGCTTTGCCCATATGCGTCCTTGACGCTGGAGCGGAACTGATGGCAGCCCCCACGTATAGCCTCGGCAATACCCTGTTGAAGATCGACAACGTGTCTCTCGATTTCGACGGTCGTCCCGTGTTGAGCGGAGTTACCGCGGAGGTGCGCGACATTATCGTGCCGGGCAGGGTGCAAGGACAGGTGGTGGGCATTCTCGGCCCCTCCGGTTGCGGCAAGACCACGCTCTTTCGCATCATCGCCGGATTGCACGCTCCAACATCCGGCCGGGTATCGGTGAACGGGTTCGATCGCCCAGTGCGGGCCGGCGAGGTCGGCGTCGTCGCCCAGAGTTATCCGCTCTTCGAGCATCGCACCGTACTCGGGAATTTGATGCTAGGCGCCAGGAGGAAAGAGAAGGACGCGCGCGCCGCCCGTGAAAAAGTCATGGGGTTTCTGCGGGAGTTCGGCCTGGAAGACAAGTTCAACTTGTATCCCGCGCAGTTATCGGGAGGCCAGCGTCAGCGATGCGCCATCATTCAGCAGATACTGTGCAGCGAGCACTTCCTGCTGATGGACGAGCCGTTTTCCGGCCTCGACCTGATTATGCTGGAGAAAACCTGCGAGTTGATTGCAAAGGTCTCCAATATGGACGATCTGAACACCATAATCGTGGTAACTCACGATGTTACCGCCGCCTGCTCGGTCGCCGACCATCTCTGGCTCATGGGCCATGCGCCCGGCGAGGACGGAAACACGCTTCCAGGCTCCCGAATCGTTAAGCAGTACAATTTAATCGATCGGGATTTGTGCTGGCAGCCGGGCATCATCACTACCGCCCGCTTCACAGATTTCGTGCGCGAAGTCAAAGAGGAATTCAGGAGGCTGTAAATGAGCGACAAAAATACGATCGATCTACTGGTTTGCAAGTGCAAGGACTGTACCCACTGGGAGATCGGCAAGGAAGTGTTGATCTGCAAGACCTGCGGCCTGACCCTGCCCGCGAAGATCGTCGTGGACGATCATCATATGCTTCACTGGCAGAAGCACGAACGCTAGCGGATAAGTCCATTTGCGGCATACAAAGTCGAGCTATGTCAGATCAAATACGAAGCTCAATTTCGGAATTCCGGTTCATGCTTCTGCCGTTTGCGGACAATGGAGCAGTTGGGAAGGCCAAAGTTGCCTCAATCCTCCACTTCCGCCGTCTCCAGAAAGCTGTAACTTCCCGAAGGCGAGGCAACCACGCCGGTTAGCCGGCGGTTGTGGACTACAATCGTATCCCTGCGCCAAAGATTGATGGCGGGCAGATCGCGGGTCAGAATCTTTTGCGCTTCGGCGTATTCCGCGCGCCGGCGAGCCAAATCCGCGCTTTGCGCGGCATCCTCAAGCAGTGCGTCGAGACGGGCATTCGAATAGTGGCTGCGATTGAAGCCGTGGGGAGAGAAGTTTGCCGTTGAGAAAGCGAAGCTGAAAATATCCGGCTGCTCGATGCCGACCCAGCGCAGCGAATAAATTTGAAAGGCGCCGCGCGTCACGTCGGAGTAGAAGGTTGCAAACTCGTAGCTGCGCAGGTCTAGCGCGATGCCCACTCCGGCAAGTTCTTGCTGGAGCACCGCGGCCAAAAGGCGCGACTCTTCTACATTGCTTGTCTTCATGGTCAGGTGGAAGCGGACACCGTCGCCGCCGGGTTTGCGGCCGGCTTCATCGAGCAGACGCGCGGCGCGCGCCGGATCGAAGTCGTAGCGGGCAACGTCTCGAGTGTAGGCCCAATGGCTAGTGGGCAAGAGACTGAGCGCGGGCTGGGCGTGGCCGCGCAGCAGCGTTTCAATAATCAGGTCGCGGTCGATGGCGCAGGCAATCGCCTGACGTATGCGCGCGTCCTTGAGCAGCGGATCGCGCAGGTTGAAGCCGAGGTACTGTATTTCTGTGCCTCCGGTCTCTTCCACTTGCAGATTGGGGCTTCGGGCAAGCGAAGGCAACGCATCCAAAGGAAGAGAATTGACGGCCACGTCACCTGATCCTTTTTCCATTTCGAGCGACTCGGTGATAGTATCGGGAACCACGGCAAAGCGTACGCGATCAATCTTGGGGATCGCCGACCAACTGAGCGGATTGCGCTCGATGACCACATCCTGGTCGATCTGCTGACTTACGAAACGAAACGGCCCGGTGCCCACGGGGTGCTGCCAGAAATCGCGCCCGCTGCCGGCGGGAACGATGCCGATGGCGCCGGTGGAAAGATTGTTGAGCAGAAAATTGTCGGCGCGCTTCAGATGAAAAACGACCGTGCATTCGTCGATCGCCTCGATTGTGTCTACCGATGCGAAGGAGTTGGCCTTGGGAGAGATCACCGCTCCGGTGCGCATGGAGTCGATAGTCCACGCCACGTCGCGCGCGGTCAGCGTACGGCCGTCATGGAAGCGAGCGTCCTTGCGAAGATGAAAGACGAGCGTAAGCGGGCTGGGCTGCTCCCAGCTCTCGGCCAGAGCCGGAACGAACTGGAAGCTGGCATCGTGGGTGACCAGACCGTCAAAGAGAAGCGCGTCGATGCGCTGCGATTGAGCGTCCGTTCCGATGCGCGGATCGAGATTCGCCGGACTGCTCTCAATGAGAAAGACCACGGTGCGCGGGTCTCTCGGCGCGGAGTGGCAGCCCGCAAGCGCCGTGAGCGCGATCCATGCAAGCAATCTACGCATAGGTCACCTGGCCGAGAATCGCCGGCCTCGCGGCACCGGTAGCCGCGGGCACATTGCCGGGCAGACGATGCCAGGTGTGCCACGCCAGCAACGCAAACGCCGCGGCCTCCTTGGCCTCGGCGGGCAGGCCGAAGACCTCGCTTGCGGCTAACTCGCAGCCCAACGGCGCAAGACTCTGCGCCAGCATGGCCATGAGCGTTCCATTGCGCGCCCCGCCGCCGGAGACGATATAATCCACCGTACCGCTTTTCATCTTGCTCCGCACGAATCCTTTGTAACTCAGCGCGATAGCTTCGGCGGTCAGCGCGGTTGCCGTGGCCAGCGCATCCTCCGGCTTGTCGCTATGCCGTTGGCAGGCCGCAAGAAACTTCGCCGCATACTCGCGGCCAAACTGCTCGCGCCCCGCCGTGCGCGGCGGCGAAAGCCGAAAGTACGGATTGCGCAGCGCCGCCGTCAGCACAGGCGCAAGCGCCGTTCCCTCCGCGGCAATCGCTCCATTGCGGTCGAAGGGTTTACCGAAGAGTAACTGCGCGAGCGCATCGATGACCATATTGCCGGGGCCGCTGTCGAAGGCAATAACCGCCGAGGGCGCGGCTCCGGCGGGAATCGCCGTCAGGTTGGCGATTCCGCCGATGTTCTGCAATATCCGCCCGCGCTTGGCATCTGCGAAGAGCGTGTAGTCCAGCAGCGGAACCAGCGGCGCGCCCTGCCCGCCGGCAAGCATATCGGCGGGACGAAAGTTGGAGACCACGGGAATGCCAAGAGCGGCGGCGACCACCGCTGCCTCGCCCGCCTGCCACGTGCAGGCAAAGCGGCGTCCCGCGTAACTCGCCGCGCGCGGCTGATGATAGAGAGTCTGGCCGTGGCAGCCGATGAGGTCCAACTTCAACGAATGCCGCTTCATCGTCTCAACGACTGCCTCTGAGTATGCCAGCCCCAATCGCCAGTTGAGCCGCGCCAACTCCGCTGTGGAAGTTGAGGCCGCGTTCATTGCCGAAAGCGCAGCGCGCCGCAGAACGGCAGGAAACGCGAAGCCCTCATGCGCCAGTAGCATGAGTTTGGGCCGCTCTCTCCCGGGCGCGATCCGCGTCAGCGCCACGTCTATCCCATCACCCGAAGTGCCGCTCATGATGCCGGCCACGATCATGGTCTTCGCGCTCATGCTGGCTGGGTCTCCTGGGCCTTCCCGATGGTTTCGCCGAAGCGCAAAACCCTCTGCCGCAACGCCTCGAACTGTTTGGCCGAGAGCGCCTCGGAGGTTCCGGCCGCAAACAGCTTTCTTCTTTGCGGCGCCGTCCGCCGCGCGCGTTCCATCAGCAGAGCGCGAAACGCAGCCGAGCGCTCCGCTTCGGCAATCAGCGCCTCGTAGGCCCGCAAAATCAACTCGGGACTGTGACAGATTTCCAATAAGTCCATCCCCGCGCGAATGGCAGCGATGGCCGCCGCTTCGATGGGCAGATACTTGAGAATCCCGCCCATCTCCAGATCGTCCGAGAAAATGATGCCGCGATAGCCAAGTCGCTTGCGCAGAACAGTTGCAATCCAATAACTCGATGCGCTGGCGGGGCAGTTCTTGCCCGGCGTATCTGGATAAGACGCATGATTCACCATAATCATGGGCAACTCATCGCGTAGCTCGCGATAGGGAACCAGGTCCATGCCGTTGAGTTCGCGCATGGTTCGATGAATCTCCGGAGTTTCCTGATGCGAATCCAGCGCGCCGCCGCCGAGACCGGGAAAATGCTTGCCGCAGCCCACCACTCCGTGGGCCACCAAGCCGGCGAGAAAACTGCGCGCATAACTTACCACGCCCTCTGTTGTCGATGCGGCCGCGCGCGCCCCCAGCACCGCGGCTGAGGCAGGCAGAGCCAAGTCCAAAACAGGCGCCAGCGTCGTATTGAAACCGAAAGCCTTCACCGCCCGCGCCACTAACTCTCCTTGCTCCCGAACCAGCCCAATCTTCCCCATGCGCCGAGCGGCCAGCGCCACAGCCTGAGCTGAGGGCATCGGCGCCAGCGCCTCGCGCAGCCGGTCCACGGTACCGCCCTCCGCGTCCACGCAGCGAAAGCTATTGGGAACGCATAACTCGGTCGCAGCATCCAGCAGCGCCCGCGTCTGCTTGGCGTCTTCTATGTTGCGCCGGAAGAGAATCGCGCCGGCGGGCCGCACCACCTTGAGCCAAGCGCGTTCGAGACCGGATAACTCCGCGCCTCCGAGCCCCACCACCAGCAGGCTTCCCGCCGCGCGGCGCGGATTATCTTTCATGCCTTCTCCCTCAATTCGCTCTGTAACTCCTCCAGCAGATTCAGCGCCTGCAACGGCGTCAGCGAGTTTACATCCGTAGCTTCAATTCGATCCACAATCCGCTGCGAAAGCGGCGTGAAGATGGTCAATTGCACCGGCGCGGCCGTCTCCACCTGCACACTCTGCCGCTCCTGCTTCTCATGCTGGCGCAGAACTCGCCGCGCTCGCTCGATCACCGCCGCGGGCAGCCCCGCCAGCCGCGCCACTTCAATGCCGTAACTCTTGCTGGCCGCGCCGGGCTCGATGTTATGTAAAAACACGATTCCCCTTGGCGATTCCTTCACCCCCACGCGCAGATTGCGGACCCGCGGCAGCTTCTCGGCCAGCATGGTCAACTCATGGTAGTGCGTGGCAAAGAGCGTCCTTGCGCGAGTTTCGGCGTGCAGATACTCGACCGTAGCCCAGGCCAGCGACAGGCCGTCGAAGGTCGCCGTGCCCCGCCCCATCTCATCGAGAAGAATCAGCGACTTATTCGTCGCCGTATTCAGAATCGTCGCTGTCTCCGTCATCTCGACCATGAAAGTCGAGCGTCCGCGCGCTACGTTGTCGCTGGCTCCGATGCGCGTATAGATGCGGTCCACCAGTCCGAAGCGCAAACTCTGCGCTGGAACGAAGCTGCCCATCTGCGCCAGCAGCACTAACATCGCCGCCTGGCGCAGATAGGTGCTTTTGCCGCCCATGTTAGGTCCGGTGATGAGCAGCAGACTCGGCCCATCGCCGCCCGCATTCAGATAAAGGTCGTTGGCGATGAACCGTCCCTCGCGCGTCTCCTCCATCCATTGCTCGATAACCGGATGACGCGCCGCCACGGCCTCGATAACCGGTTCCACAACCAGCGTGGGACGGACGTAACGGCGCGATGCGGCCAGATGCGCGAAATTCGCCAATAAGTCGGCCTCGGCCACCGCCGCCGAACTGCGCCGTATCCGCCCAGCCGTTTCCAAGACCGCCGCGCGCAACTCGACGAAGATACGCTTCTCGATTTCGATCGACCGCTCGTGCGCAGTAAGTATCTTGCGCTCGTACTCCTTCAGTTCCGGCGTGGTGAATCGCTCGGCGTTTACCAGCGTCTGTTTGCGTTCGTAGTCGCCGGGAGCCAGCGCCAAGTTGGCCTTGGTGATCTCGATGTAATAGCCGAAGACGGAATTATAGCGCACCTTCAGCGAAGATATTCCGGTTCGCTCCCGCTCGCGCTCTTCGATAGCGGCGATCGACTGCCGTCCCGTCGTCGAAATCGACCGCAACTCGTCCAACTCCGCATCCACGTCCGGCGCAATCGCGCCCCCATCCACCAGGGTTAACGGCGGCTCGGCGACCAGCGTCCTCTCGATCCGCGCCGTCACGTCCTCCAGCGTATCCAGCCGCGCGGCCAACTCGCGCCACTTGGGCGCCAGCATGTCATAGAGCGCGATCTTCAATCCCGGCAGCTTGCTCAAGCTTGCGGCCAGCGCCCGCACCTCGCGCGGCCCCGCCGAATCCAAGGAAAGCCGCGCCAACAGCCGCTCCAAATCCTGAATTCCGGCAAAGCCGCGCCGAATCTCCTCCCGCTTCACCAAGTCCGCATGCGCCTCGCTCACCGCTTCATAGCGAGCTTCGAGCGCAGCCGCATCGAAGAGCGGGCGTAGAATCGTAGCCCGCAGCATCCGCTTGCCCATCGGCGTCCGGCACGCATCCAGGGTGTGAAAGAGCGTCGCTTTGCTGTCCTGCTCGGCAAACAGCGGCTCCACAAGTTCCAGATTGCGCACCGTCACCTGGTCCAGTTCGAGCGCGGTCGAGTGCTCTTGAAACCGCAGCGAATCGATGTGCAGAGCATCGTTCTTCTGGGTCGTGCGCACATAGTGCAGCACCGCCCCGGCCGCGACGGCCGCTGCCGGATGTCCGCTCAAACCGAATCCTTCGAGCGATTGCACATTCAGTTGCCGGGCCACCAGGGACGGGGCAAAATCTTGGCTCCAAACCCAATCCTCGATCCGCGTCCGCGCCGCAATCCGCTCCAACTGCGTAGGCAACTCGGCGCTCACGGCCAGCAGCACCTCGCTGGCCTGAGCCGACAAAATCTCGTCCACCGCCTGCTGCCGCGCCGCCGGCCCTTGAAACTCCGCCGCGCGAAATTCCCCTGTGGAAACGTCCAGCAAAGCCACCGCGCAGACCCGGTTCCTTTCATCTCCAGCTTCGTGGAGCGCCGCCAGGAAATTGTTCCGCTCTTGCCCCAGCGCAGCGTCCAGCGCCGTCCCCGGCGAGAGCACCCGCGTCACCTCGCGCCGCACGATCTTCTTGGTGAGCTTGGGGTCTTCCATCTGGTCGCAGATGGCGATCCTGTATCCCATGCGCAAGAGGCGCGTCAGATAGCTCTCGACGGCGTGATAGGGAACCCCGCACATGGGCTGCGATCGCTCCCGGTCCCGCGCCGTCAGGGTCAACTGCAACTCCCGGCTGACGGTTACGGCATCGTCGTAGAAGAGCTCGTAAAAGTCGCCCATGCGAAAAAACAGCAGCGCATCAGGGTTCTCGCGCTTGGCCGCGGTCCACTGGCGCATGAACGGCGTCAACTCGCCGTCAGCCGTTTCCGGGGCGGAGAGCGGAGGGGCGGATTCAGCTTCGGGTTGATTTTCTTCTCTGGTCACGCTGCATTCCAGATTACCGCGCTGGGACGGCGCCGGCCGGGTTCATCGGCGGTGGATGGGTGGGGGATGCGGGCACAGGAACACAGTTTCTGTGTTCCTGTGGAGGTTGCCATTGAAAGTTGTTGATTGTAGATAAGTTAGCATAGGGTCCACAGTTTCACAGTTTCTGTGATTCTGTGTTTCTGTGAAGGCGCTCCATGGAAAGCATTGATTATGGGCGAGTTATATGGGCCTCCACAGTTTCACAGCCAAAATCGCGAATATTTCGGTGTTTTCGGTGAAGTCGATTTTGGCCAAACGGTTGATGGGACGGTTGTTAGCGAACTCGAGAAAAGCGCTTTTCGTGACATAGAATGCGATAGTTGCGGGACGGCTTCTTCGCGGTCAGGGATCAGAAAAGCGCCGCTCCACCGACTACTTCAATTGTGCGCCAGAGGGAGGCTATCTTCGGCAAGAGCGGAGAAAAGATGCTTGATCCCCGGTCCCCAAAAGCAAGGGACCGGGGGCACCATCATTTGGGTTGGGAACGGTCACCGAGACCGGGGCCACCCGCCCCGGGCCTAAAGGCCCAACATTTTGGTATCAATTTCAGAGGCCTGAAGGCCTCTGCTCCCTCCGATCTCGCAATCTACAACTGTAGTACTAAGCCCGATCAGAAAAACCTCCAGAACGGCTTCTTTCCCAAGGAGCCAACCTGAATCGGCCTTCGCCCGTTCGCCTCAATGAACTCGATGCCCACCTGGGTTTCCTTCTCCAGGCGTCGGATCACATCGATGCGCCGGATCACGCCTAGCCGCTTCATAGTCGCGCCGCAGACATGCAGATCGAGCTCGACTCGCGCTCCAACCTGAGCGGGGATGGCGATCCCCATCTCAATGCCGCATCCTCCATCGCTCATATTGAGCACGGCGCCCAGCACTTCCGGCCCGTTGGGCAGAATCCGGATAGCGGCAGTTCCTTTCAGATAGAATCGCGGGTGTGCGCGGCGCTCCATCGGGGTGGCCGCCAGGCCCGTTGCGTTCTTTTCGGATTCGGATTGAGACGAAGCCATGCGTCCCCCTGTCTGGCTTATCGGAGGTATCTCCTGTTTCTACAGGGCATTCCCGTCAAGAACCTATCCAAAGGTACTGGCCCGCCTCCACCGGCTTGAATGCGAGTTCGATTTCAGTCAAGCCGCGAACCGCTATCTTGCCGGGTTCGCCGTCTTGAGCTGGATTGCGGCAACGGCATCGATGGCCTTGTAGGTTTCCTGGTTGCGCAGGATGGCCTCGACGTACTCGCGGGTCTCGGTGAAGGGGATGGATTCGACGAATTCGTCGATGCCGCTGTAGGGGCCGGCGGCCTGCCATTCGCTCACGCGCTCGTCGCCGGCATTGTAGGCGGCCAGGGCATACTCGGCAACCCCGCCGAACTTCTCCAATCCCTTGCGCAGGTAGCGGGTTCCCAGGCGGATGTTGGTGGCCGGATCGAACAACTGGAAGGTCTCGAAGGGTCTTATGCCTTCCTCGCGGGCCATCGACTTGCCCACCGAGGGAAGCATCTGCATCAGGCCGTAGGCGTTGGCGGGAGAGAGAGCCGAGGGGTTGAACTCCGACTCCTGACGAATCAGCGAGGCCACAAGGTATGGATCGAGGTTGTTTTTCGCCGACTCGGCCCTGATCGTATCCCACCACGGCTCGGGGAAGAGAATGCGCCAGTAGGCCAGCGGAGTGGACTTGACGGATGCGGTGGCGGCGTAGGGCATGGCGCGCTTGAGGGCGCGCATGGCGCGATAGGTTTCGCCGTAAGAGGCGTATATCTGCGCCTCGGCCAGCGCGCTCCAGGTGGAGGAGTCGGGATCGGCGGCGATCTCCTGGGCGATGCAATCGTTCAACCCGGCATTGGCCAGTAGCCGGGCCTTGGCCAAATGCGGGCTGTCGGTGGGAAAGCTCTCGGCGAGCGCGGGCGCGGGAGGCGGCTGGAAGCGATCCAACAGGGGTTGAGGCTCAACCTGAGTTTCCGCTTGGCCGCTGCCCAGCGCGGCCAGCCGCTGCCGCGCCATCTGCGCGTAAAAGAAATGCTGGTAGGCGCGGACGATGGCGCGATAGTTGGCAGCGGCCAGGGCGGGTTTGCGATCCACGGTCTCGTAGAGCCGGCCCCGCCAGTAGAGCGCGGAGACCGCTTCCTTGGAGGCGGGATAAAGCCGAATCTGTTCGTCGAAAAGGCGCGCGGCGTCGGCGTAAAGCCCCTGCCGGTAGCTGAGCCAACCGGCCCTCCAGTGCGCCGCGGCGGCTTTCTCGCCGGTGGGAAAGTGGGCGGCCAGATAGCTGTAATACTCGACCGCGGCCGGATACTCGCGGCGCAGCAGATACATATTTCCGCTCGAATAGAGCGCCTCGGCCAGCCAGCGACTCTGGGGAAAGCGCGACTCCATCTCCGCCACGATGCTCTTCTGCGCGGTCAGATCGTCGCGGTTGCGGGCCAGTTCCATGAGGAGATAAAGCCGGCGCGCCCCGTTCTCGTCGTCGCTGTCGGCAAGGGCCTCCACCTCGGCCGTGCTGGCCAGCTTCAACTTCAGGTCGCAGGCCGCCGCGGCCACCGCGAAGCCGTTGCGAGCGGACGCATCCAAGCTAGCCGCGCGGGCCAGGGCGCGATATTGCGCGCCAGCCTGGGCATAGCGTCCGGCGTTGTAATAGGCATCGCCGAGGCTACGCAATTCCGTCGCGGTCAGGTTCGCCTCGGCCCCCATCGCCGTCAGTTTGGCGCGGGCCGTCTCCGCTTCGGCGCTCAAGGGATGCCCCAGCAGCAGGCGTTTGAAGACGCGCTCGGCCTCCGATGCCTGGCCGATTGCGAAGAGCACTTGCCCCTCGGCAAGCTGGTAGCCGGGGCGGTTTGCCGCTGTCGTACCCTCGGCCGCGGCCAGTGCCTTGCGCGCTCCGGCGGCATCGTTCATGGCCAACAGCGTTTCGGCCTCCAGCTCGGGCGTCTGCGCGTTGAAGATACTGTCCGGATACCGCTCGGCAAAGCCGCGCAGCAAGGCCTCGGCGGAGGATCGATCTCCGGATTCGCTATAGGCCTGGGCGGCGAAAAAATCCGCGTAGTCGGCCAACTCTTGGCCTGCCTTGTCGGCTTGGCGCAGGTTGGCGACGGCCTCGGCGTAATGCTTGTCCAGCAGATAGGCGTGGCCCAGCGCCAGATAAGCCGCCGCGGCCGCATCGCCGGTGTGCTTGCGCGCGTATTCGGCAACTCCCGCATAAGCCGCCGGGTTGCGCAACGTGGCCAGTTGCTGGGCCATGGGCCGCAACTCGGTGGAGGCCACAAAGGCCTGCCGGATGCGGGCGGTTCGGGCGCGCCGCGACGCTCGGCTCGACCGCGTGACGGACCGGCTGCGCCGGGCGCCCGCCCGGGCGGTTGGCTTTGCCTTCCTTGCTTTGGTCGCCGGGGCTTTTTCCGCGGTGGAAGGGGCTGGCGGTGGGGACGATGGGTCGGAGCTTTGTGCAGGCAACGGAGCGACGGCAATCAGCAAAGACAGCAAACCGGCAAGCCACCGGCGAGTCGGGCCGGGAACGGGATTGGGGGAGATGGAGACTCTCATGGTTCAACTTTAAGCCGATTCCGGGGTACCGTTGCGGTCGGGAACCTGTTGCGTTACCGGCAAATCCCGTATCTGGAAGCGATCTATCCTCGATTCCTGCCGATGCGGCGGAAGAGCGCGGAATTTATACTCAAAGAGACCATGAACGCATTTTTGCCTGTAGACGAACAGATGGACCTGCTGGAGAAGGGCGCTGCGGAGATCATTCGCAAGAGCGACCTGCGCGAGCGGCTGGAAGAGAGCCGCAAAACCGGACGCCCGTTGCGGGTGAAGGCCGGCTTCGACCCCACCGCGCCGGACCTTCACCTGGGGCATACGGTGCTGATGCGCAAACTGCGGCATTTTCAGCAGTTGGGGCATACGGTGATCTTTCTGGTGGGCGACTTCACCTCGCTGATTGGCGACCCGACGGGCCGCAACGTGACGCGCAAGCCGCTGACGCGGGAGCAGATCGACGCCAATGCCGAGACTTACAAGCAGCAGGTCTTCAAGATATTGGACGAGGGCGCGACCGAGGTCCGCTATAACTCGGAGTGGCTGGGCAAGCTGGGTTACGAGGATACGGTGCGGCTGGCGGCGCGCTTCACCGTCTCGCAGATGCTGGAGCGGGACGACTTTCACAAGCGGTACGAGGCCGAACAGCCGATCGGCCTGCACGAGTTTCTGTATCCGGTGATGCAGGGCTACGATTCGGTTTGCCTGGAGTGCGACGTGGAGTTGGGCGGGACGGACCAGAAATTCAACCTGCTCTGCGGGCGGGAGCTGCAACGGCATTACGGCCAGAAGCCGCAGATCGTACTGATGACGCCGATTCTGGAGGGTCTGGACGGCGTACAGAAGATGTCGAAATCGCTGGGCAACGCCATCGGCATCAACGAGCCGCCTGCCGAGATGTACGGCAAGCTGATGAGCGTCTCGGATGAGTTGATGTGGAAGTACTGGGTGTTTTTGACGGATTTGAGGCAGAGTGAGGTGGATGGTCTGCGGGCCGAGGTGTCTGCCGGCGCGGTGCATCCGATGGAGGTGAAGAAGCGGTTGGCGCGGACGATTACTGGGGACTTTCACGGCGCGGATGCGGCGGTGAGCGCCGATGAGAATTGGGCAAAGATGTTCCAACAGAAGGTTTTGGCGGGGGACATCGAATCGGTTTTTGTAGAAGCCGGCAAAATTTATGTAGGCTTTTCTCAGGCGGTGCAGGAAGAGCAGGGAGAAAAAGAACTCGAGCAGGGAATGGTCGATGAATTGACTCATCGTGGATTGCATTCCGGTGGTGCAGTTGGCATTTACTCCGTTGTCAAGCTGCTTCGAGAATTGGGATTAGCCTCCGCAACAGAGGCACAAAAGCTGATAAAGGCTGGCGCGGTTTCTATTGATGACAAAAAACAAGCCAGCATCTACTACGTCCGGACAGGTATGCCAGGACCCACTGAATCCGATCCGCTGCAACTCACGGTGCGGGTTGGCAAACGGGCTAAGATCGCGGTGATCCGGTAGTTTGAACAGAACGGTCGAGAAACAATCAGGAAGCTACGCCGTTTTCTCGCGCCGCCCTTTGATATCTTCCGCGATCTGCCGCACGGTGATTCCCTTTTGCCACTTGTGCCGGTCCCGTGTATAGTCGCCGCTTCCCGGACGGTAGATGCGCACGAAACGTGCGTAACCGCCGGCGCCTAACGTCCGCTGAAGTATCTCCAAAGCGTACTGCCGGAACTGATCGTCGGTCATTTCCGCAACGGTGCTCTGCTCTTCGTGGGTCATGGCGTAAATCCCCTTCTCCAGTTTACCGGATTCTCGACTGTAACGGCGGAGTTTCCCAATCCGCGCCGGACCCGCCGAATGAAGCGGTCATCCGTGGTGAGCAGAACATCGACTTGAGCCTGTTCGGCGCAGGCCAGATGCAGAGCATCGAAGGCTCCATAGCCGAGCTTCTCAAGAAAATCGGCGCGCCGAAACGCCTCATCGGTCAGGATCATCCGATCAGCGGTTGAAGCAAGGAGTTCCAGCACCGCGGGACGCATTTCATTGTACGGGTTATTCAGGATTTCCGCTTCCAGAACTTCGCCGATTACCCACTTCACCGTTCCCTGGAAAACGCGAGTAAAGAACTCTTCGACAGCCTGCGATTCAGCCCGAACGCGAGACTGACTCCGCTCATCAAAAAGGCGAATCAAGGCGCAAGCATCGAGATAAATACTTGGAATTCTTGGCATTTCCCCTCCATATTAGCCCCTCGGACAAAACCGCAAATTCTGGGCGACGGCTGGATGCGCGCCCGCTCTTCGCTGGCCATGCGGGTTCCCTCGGTTCCCATTCGCCCGGAGTGGAACGTACTCGTCAATCCGCTGCATCCGCGCATCGGCGAGTTGCGCATCGAGCAGCCGAAAGCATTTAACTTCGACGCGCGGATGTTCCAGCGGGCGTAGCCGTTGAAGGAAGCCGGCTATTTTGTTTGAGGCGGGGGCGGGCTGTCGCGGGGCACGGAGGGCGTTCCGCCGGGAGGCATTCCCATGACGTTGACCGATGCGGCCACGAAGGCTCCATCTTTGACGGCTCCCTCGACGCGGACGGTGTCGCCGATCTGGATGTCGGCGAGGGCGATGGGTTCGCGGCGCTTGCGGAAGGCGGTGTTCTCGTCGGCGATAAAGACGTGGTCGGCGTTGTCGATCTCGCTGTGGAGGGTGACTTTCAGGTCGTTGACGGCGGTGACCTTGCCCATCAGCCAGGTCTTGCCGAAGTTGGCCCGCATCTCGCGCATTTGTTTGGCGCGTTCGGGATCGACCTGAACGATGAAGACCGCGCCCACGGATTTTGCCGCCGCATCGATCTCCCCGGAGGCGACGATGGCGTCGCCCACCTTGATGTCCGTGGATTTGACGGTTTGCCCGGGATTGCCGCCCCCCTCCCAGCCTCGCCCGCCTTCGCCGCGGCGTTCGCCGGTCTGCTTCTGGATGTGGGTGTTGGCGCTGAAGCGCACTGTGTATATTTCGCCGGCTTCGGTCTTTACGGTGTATCGATCGGCGGCGACCGCGGTGACGGAGCCGACGATGCCATGACCGGCAAAGCCTCCTTCGCCGCGGCCTCCACGCTCTCCACGCCAGCCTCCTGGGGCTTGAGAGGGGGGCGGAGCGGGAGTTGCATCCTGCGCGACGGCGGCCGCGGATGCGGCGGCCAAAGCAAGGAAGATTGCGGCTGCGAGGGAAATCCTCATGGCGTCTCCGTTTTGAATCCGGCGGCTGGTTGAAGCAGTCCCAAAATCATAGACGGCGGAGACGGCTGGGAGGATGACGGGCCGGGTCAAGGGTTGCGCTGTTCGGCCAGCAGCCTCTGGAAGGCCGGGATTCCCCGCAGCGCCGCGAACTCGCTGTCGGCGCCGATCTTCCTTGGATTGGTGAATCCCTCGTCGAGGGCCGCGCTCAGGTACTGGATGGCGCAGTCGGTCATGCCGGCGCGCGCGCAGCCTCTGGCCATGTAGTAGTTCATGGCGCCGCGCTCCTGTACAGGAGCGGGGTTGTCGACTTTGAGAGCTGTGGCGCTCTCGAATATTTTGGGATCGATGGCCAGGGCAGCCTGGTAAACCTGCCATCCGCGCTCGAATTTGCGCTGGGCCATGAGGTTGGTGCCGAGGTTCTTTTGGATCAGGGCGGAGCGCGGATCGGCTTTGAGCGCCTTGCGGTACAAGCGTTCGGCCGCGCGGCAATCCTTGAGAGAGTCGTAGACGGAACCGAGGTTGTTGAGCGCGCGCGGGTTGCGCGAGTCGATCTTCAGGGACGCCTTGTAACAGCGCGCGGCTTCGTCGAGGTTGTACATCATCTGATAGGCGATGCCCATCTTGTTCCAAACCTCGGCGGAGCGGCGCGGGGCCTTCTTGTAAGCCTCGATGGCCGCCTGGTAGCGGCGGTGAATCATCATCGCATCGTCGACTTGTTCGGGGGTGGGCGGAAGGGGAGGATCGCTTGCGGTTGGCGTGGTTGGCGAGACCAGCGCCTCGGTGGGAGTCAGTGCCGGAGCCTGGGCCAAGACGGCCGAGGCTGCCAAGGCTGCCAATGCCGCAATCGCCGCCAGCCCGCGGCCAATACCGAAGCAACGCATAATTCCCTCCGATCGAAGGAACGAGACGACATACCGCATTCATCGTTCGCGGAAGCAGGCTTCCGAGAAGAATTAACCGTATATTAATGCTCCACTCGAAGGAGTTTCGTCAAGGAGCGTCGTTCGCTTCCAGGGAAGAGGTTCCAAAAGAGGCAATGGGTTGACCGCATCCGGTTTCCGGAAGGGCCGGTTTGCGTGGGAACTGTCCGCCGCCGGAGCGATATGTCGGGCCAATTGGAGGGGGCGAATCGAAGGGCGCTTCTTGCCGGTTTCATCGCGGCGGGAAACGGGAATCGGGGGCGACAAACGTCGCTCCCAGAGATGGATTCCGGAGCGAGAATATGGCCGTCGAGCGCGGGGATTCGCTATATTCGCGCTTCAGTTCGAGTTATCCGCCGGACGATCCCATCTGGCCGGCATTGCATCCATGGTGCGCAACGCCTTATCGACGCCGCGGGCGGTCTCCCCCCGCTCGATGGCCGCGTACGCCGCGCGACTGATTCCCATTGCCTCCGCGACCTCATCCTGAGTGAGGCGCTTTTCCAGCCTCATCTCGCGTACGGGCAGCACTTTCATCGCCATGCGTTCCTCCCACGCTTGCACCTTACCGAAAAAGCGCGATAGTTGCAATGCTGGGGCGGCGGACAAAGGATGAGGCGATTCTTACGACGAGAAAGGCACTTTAGTAAGGCAAATTCCCTAAAGAAAAGCCGGCGCCGCTCAGGGTCGGATTCTCCGCGCCGATACATGAGAGGAATCAAAGAATGCGGAATGGTTAAGTACGTTGGTGAACGCACTCGCCCCCGCTTCTGGAGAGGCCGGAGATGAAGCAACAGGTTGGAATCCGCTCCTTTTTCGCCGCAGCCCTGCTGATCGCGGGTTGCACTGCCGCAACATTTGCGCAAGCAGCCGCGAACCGCATTCTTGAACCCATCGACGAAGCGCGCTCGGTTACCCTTGCGGGCAATGTGCATCCGATGGCGAAGGCGGAGTTCGACCAGGGTCCGGTGAGCTTGGAGACGCCGCTCAAGGAGATGATGCTGGAGCTGGAGCCGTCGTCGGCGCAGCAAGCGGAGTTGGATGCGCTGGTCGAGGCGCAGCACGATCCCGACTCGCCGCTCTATCGCCAGTGGCTGACGCCGGCCGAGTACGGCGCGCGTTTTGGGGCCAGCGCGGCGGACGTGGCGAAGATTGCGGCCTGGCTGGAAGGGCATGGATTCACGGTGGAGGAGATTCCAGCCGGCAACCGGCTGATCGTCTTTTCCGGGACGGCGGGGCAGGTTCTGGATACGTTTCATACCGAGATTCACCGCTATCTGGCGAACGGCGCCACGCATATCGCCAACGTGCAGGATCCGCAGATTCCGGAGGCGCTGGCCGGAGTGGTGGACGGGATCGTTTCGCTGCACGATTTCCGGCGCAACTCGGAGATCGCCTCGCGCAGGGCGCTGTCGGCGAAGGAGAGCGGGCGGTCCGCGCTGGGGGCGCGGCCGGAGTATTCGAGCGGCAGCACGCATTACATCTTTCCGGGCGATTGGGCGACGATCTACGATCTGAACTCGCTCTATAGCGGAGGAACCAAGGGATCGGGAAGCTCGATCGCCATCGTCGGTCGCAGCGACATCAACATGAGCGACGTGACCGCCTTTCGCTCGGCCTCGGGGCTGGTTGCGAACAACCCGACCTTCCTCTACGTGAGCGCGGATCCGGGGCTGGTTGCGGGGGATCAGGACGAATCGACGCTGGACGTGGAGTGGTCGGGCGCGGTGGCGCCGATGGCCGCGGTGAAGTTTGTCATCGGAGCCTCGACGGCGACCGCGGACGGCGTGGACTTGTCGGCGCAGTACATCGTGAATCACGCGACCGCGCAGGTGGTGAGCACCAGCTACGGCAGTTGCGAACTGGATATGGGTTCGAGCGGGGCGGCTTTCTACAATGCGTTGTGGGAGCAGGCGGCCAGCGAGGGGATGAGCGCATTCATCTCATCGGGCGACTCCGGGGCGGCGGGCTGCTACGCGGGCGGGGACTCGACGGGGTCGGGGACCGGGGTGAACGGGCTTTGCTCCTCGCCGTATTCGACCTGCGTGGGCGGAACCGAGTTCAACGAGGTGTCGAACTCCTCCGAATACTGGTCTGGCACCAACTCGTCGAGCTATGAGTCGGCGCTGAGTTACATTCCCGAAGAGGTGTGGAACGAAAGCGGATCGAACGGCGGCTCGGGACTGTGGGCCTCCGGCGGCGGAGCGAGCATCTACTACCAGCAGCCGAGTTGGCAAAAGGGGGTGAGCGGAACCGCCGCCGCCAACGGGATGCGCGCGGTGCCGGACGTGGCCATGACCGCCTCCGGGCATGACGGCTACATCATCTACGAGGACGGCGGTTTCTGGGTAATTGCGGGCACCTCGGCGGCCTCGCCTACCTTTGCCGGGGTGATGGCGCTGGTGGTCGAGTCGCAGGGCGGCAAGGGTCAAGGCAACGCCAATACGACGCTGTATCCGCTGCTGAACGCCAATCGCAATCCATTTCACGCGACCCCTTCGGGCAACAACAGCGTTCCGGGAGTGACGGGATTCACGGCCAGCGGCGCGCCCTACAACCTGTCCACCGGGCTGGGGTCGGTGGATGGCGCGGTCTTGGTGAGCAGTTGGCCGGGTAGCGGAACGGTTTCGAGCACCGACTTTACACTGACTCCATCTGCCACGAGCGGAACGGCGTCGGCGGGCAAATCGACCGCATTCACGCTGAGCGTGACGGAGAGCGGGACGGCGAAGAACGCGGTTGCCTTGACGGCGAGCGCGCCCACTGGAGTGACAGTGGGCTTCAGCGCGACCTCGATCTCTCCAGGCAGCACATCGACGGTGACCGTCACCGCGGCTTCGTCTGTGGCCGCCGGCGCGCAAACCGTCACCATAACCGGCAAGGATGCGACGGGAACGCGGACAGCGACCTATACGCTGACCGTGACGGCGCCGCCCACGCTGAAGCTGAGCGCGGCATCGAGCACGGTTGCCGTGGCGCAAGGGGCATCCAATACGGTGGCTCTGACCGCTGCAGCGGGCGGGTCCTTCAGCGGCAGCATCACATTTACGGCGACCGGATTGCCGGCAGGGGTGACGGCGGGGTGGTCTTCCAATCCCATCTCGTCGGCATCGGCCTCGAACAGCGAGACGGTGACGCTGACGGCTTCGGCCTCGGCGGCGGTGGCCAACTCAACGGTCACCATCACAGCAGCCGGAGACGGGCTGACGGCAAGCCAGACCGTGACCTTGCAGGTGCAGACGGCGGCGGGGGTGAAGTTGACCGCGGCGCCGACTTCGGTAAGCGTGGTCTCGAATTCCTCGGCGCAGGTGACCTTCACGGCGACGCCAACCGGAAGCGTGGCGATTCCGGCGGCGGCCTCCGGTTCCAGCATCAGCGTGACTTCGGGAGTTCCAGCGGGCTTTACGGCGACTTGGAGCGCCCCGGCGCTGACCTCGGCCGGCGCGGCGGTGTGGACGCTGACTCTGACGGGCGGAGCCAATGCCTCGGCGGGCAGCTCGACGCTGGCGATCTCCGCCAAGATTGTGGCCAAGAGCGGCACCTCCTACACGGCAACGCAAAGCGTTCCCATCGCGGTGACGGCGGTGCCTCCCACGCTGACGATGACTCCGGCCTCGACCGCGCTCTCGGTGACGCAGGGCGCGACGGTGACCGATTCCATCGCCCTGGCAGGCAACAGCACCTTCAAGGGAGCGGTGAGCCTGGGCGTGACCGGCCTGCCTAGCGGCGTGACCGCGAACTGGAGCAGCGGTTCGGTCACTCTGAGCGGGGAGAGCGGCGCGGCGACGCTGAGTCTGACCGCATCGTCAACGGCGGCCGTAGGCTCGTCCACCCTGACGGTGACGGCGAGCGGGGATGGCTTGACGGCGACCAAGCAAATCGCTTTGCAGGTGCAGCAGGCGCCGGCGATCCAGTTGACGGCTTCGCCCACTTCGGTCTCCATGGTGGCGACATCCACAAGCACAGTGACGGTGACGGCAACTCCGGTGGGCGGCGTGACGGTTCCAACCGGCGCCACCGGTGCGACGATCAGCGTGGCCTCGGGGCTTCCCAAAGGCGTAACCGCAACCTTCGGCGCGCCGACCGTGAATACCGGGGGCGCTGTAGTGTGGACGCTGACGCTGGCGGGAAGTTCGACGGCGGCGGTTGGAAGCGCCACGTTGAGCCTGAGCGCGAAGGTGGTGGCCAAGACGGGTACGTCTTACTCCGCGACCCAGAATCTCCCGCTGACGGTGACCGCGCCTGCGCCGACGCTGGCCGTCTCGGCGGCTTCGACTTCGGTTTCGCTGGCCAAGGGAGCCACGGCAACCGACCTGATCTCGCTCTCCGGCAACAGCACGTACAGCGGAGCCGTGACCCTGAGCGTAACCGGGCTTCCCAGCGGCGTGACCGCTTCGTGGAGCGCCAATCCTGTAACTCTCACCGCGGAGAGCGGTTCCTCGAAGCTGACCTTGACCGCTTCCTCCGCGGCAAGCGCCGGGGCGGCAACCGTGACCGTGAAGGCCTCCGGCGACAACGTCACCGCCAGTCAGAACATGACAGTGACGGTGAGCGCCGCGGCTCCGACCCTAACCATGACGCCGGCCGCGGCGACCATGACCGTCATCAACCCGATCGAAGCGACCTCGGCGGCTCAAAGCGTGGCCAGCCAGGTCTTCACCTTTGCCGGCGGGGGCTCGTTCACCGGGAGCGTCAGCCTGAGCGTGAGCGGCCTGCCCGCGAACCTGACAGCGAAATGGAGCAGCAACCCGGTTACGCTCAGTTCAGCGAATGCCGGCACTTCGACGCTAACGATCACGGCGGGCGAAACCGCGTCGGGGGCGGCGCTGACCACGGTGACGCCGGGCGCTTACACCCTCACCGTGACGGCCGTGGGCGACGGCCTTACCGTCACGAAAACCATCGTTGTGGATGTGCAAGGGATGACCGCAACGCCCTCGGCTACTACCCTGACCGTCGCCCGCGGAGGGAAGGGCAGCTTCTCCATTGCGACGACAATGCTGGGAGGAGCAAGCGGCGTGGTGGAACCGGGCCTTGCCGCGAATGCCAGCCCCAACGGAATCACGGTCACGGCGACGCCCACATCGCTCTCCGCGCCGGGCAGCGGAACCATCACCTTCCAGTTCACGGTCAGCGCGACGGCCGCGCTGGCCACCTACCAACTTCTACCGTCCGCCGCGCTGTTAACCAGCGCAACCGCAACAACTCCGACTTTGATCGGTATGTCCACGGCTCCAGTAACTCTGGCGATCGTGCAATGACTCGCGGCAAACGGCGATGCGGCGCCCTCGGCTTCGGCCGGGGGCGTTGCGTTTTGCGCGTGGGAAATTGGAATCGAGGTCGGTTGGCGACACGCTATTCGCTGTCGAAGAGGGCAAATGCTTGTTGCGCGCGCACCGGGATTGCGGTCGTAGTGTCCGTAAGCGAGTGGCTGATTTCGAGTACGATGGCGGGCGGGGCGGGGAGCGCCTTGAGGGCTTTGACCGCCGCCGGCCAATCGATCGAGCCATCGCCGGGCCAGAGATGCTCGTCTTTCACGCCCCGATTGTCGTGGCTGTGAACCGAGCCGATGCGGGCATTCAGCGTGGCGATGGCCTCTGCCACGCCCACGGTGATGTGGGCATGGCCCAGGTCCAGGCAGACGCCCACATGGTCCAGATGCCCCATCTCCAGGATAATGAGCAGGCGCTCGGGGGTGGTTGGCTCACTGGTAAGGTTCTCTACCAGCAGGCGCACTCCGAGCGGACGGGCAAATGCGCCCAGATGTTCGAGCGCGGTGGCGGCATACTCGATGGTGCGCGGCGACCAACCGTCGTGGCGCTCTCCCAGGTGCACGATAAGGTTCTTGAAAGGAATGCGTTCGGCGGACTCCAGGGCGCGCCTGATCTCGTCCATCGAGTCGATGCGCCGGGCTTTCTCGGGGTGCAGGACGTTGACGGCGGGAGCGCCGGCGCGGCCCATTTCGCGGTCGGGAAAAAGCGGCGCGTGCATCGACCAGGCTTGCAGCGGGTTGGAACGAAACCAGTCCGCCAACTCCTGCACGTGTTCCCGGCTGGTGTAGTCGAAGTGCTGGCGCGCGGCAAAGATTTCGACCGCCTGCGCGCCGCTTCGTCCGGCAAGTTCCAGCAGTCCGGGGTGCAAGCGCTGGTTGAGGAACAGGTGCGTCGAAAGAACTCGTTGCATGGTCCGGGGGAACCCTCCGCGCCCGATCGATGCAAGCGAATTGCCGGACGTCGCTTTCATTGTCGCATTTTTCGCGACGGCTTTGGCCGCCAGCCTGTTGCGGAAGAAGGTACAGGGCGCCAGCCTGGCGGGTTAGCCTGCGGATTTGAATTTTCCGGAGGAGCGCATCGGTTTTCACCGCTCCAAAACCTATTCGGTCAATGTGAGCGAAAATGAATTGACAATTGCATCGGTGAGAGTGGAATTGAATAATGGGTAGAGCTTGGATCGCCTCCGGAACAGGCGCTAAAAGCCCGCGCGGCAGACTCCTGGATTGTGGAAAGAAATCAAGGCTGGGGCTGCGGAAGGGAGAGGATCGTTACCAATGGCGGCGGTAAACGAAACCGGATTTGACTTGGCAGCTTTTCTGGCCCATGCCGGGCTTGGACGGCAGATTGTTCGCATAAACGCGAAAGGAGCTTTTTTTGTGCAGGGAGACGCCGCCGATTGCGTCTTCTACCTGCAAAGCGGAAGGGCGAAGCTGACGGTGATCTCCGCGTCCGGCAAGGAGGCCACCATTGCAATGATCAACGCGGGGGACTTCGTAGGCGAGGAGTCGATGGTGGGGATACCGGGGCCGCGCATGGCCACGGCCACGGCCATCACCCAATGCTCGGCGCTCAGGATCGGGCGCGCGGAGATGATTCGCGCGATGCGCGAGGAGCATGAGTTCTCCGATCTCTTCCTGAAATATGTGCTGGCGCGCAGCATGAGAACCCAGGCCGATCTGGTCGATCAGCTCTTCAACTCCAGCGAGAAGCGTCTGGCGCGGATTCTGCTTTTGATGGCCGAAATCGACGAGACCGGGGAATCCAGAATCCGCATTCCCAAAATTTCCCAGGAGACCCTCGCCGAGATGGTGGGAACCACGCGCTCGCGAGTGAGCTTCTTCATGAATCGCTTTCGCAAGCTGGGTTTCATCGAATACAACGGCGGCATTTACGTCAACAAATCGCTGCTGAATGTGGTGCTTCACGTCTGAAACCATGGTTGGGGCCGTCGACTCAGGCAGCCACGCCACTTGCTGCAATCCCAGGTTCCAAAGACGGAACCTGGGATGCCGGTTCTTGCGGCTGGAAAGCCAGTGCCCGATCCCGCTCCGACGCCGGCGAGGCGCGCGGCCGGCGCAGAGGGAAATCGAGAACTACTCGGCAGCCGCTTCGACAGCCTTGGTTGTCGCCACAGTCCAGTCGGGCGCGCCCACCTTGAAGCGCGCGAAGCGCCGCACCGTGATGTTCTCGCCCAGCTTGCCCACCTTCTGTGCGATCAACTCCTTGATGCTCACGCCCTGGTCCTTGATGAAGGGCTGCTCGATGAGGCAGACCTCCTCGTAGAACTTGGCCATCTTGCCCTCAAGAATCTTCTCGACGACCGCGGGCGGCTTGCCGGTGGCGGCGGCCTGGGCGCGATAGACTTCCTTCTCGCGCTCCAGGTCCTCGGCGGTCACGTCCTCGGAGCGCACGTAACGCGGATCGCTGGCCGCGATGTGCATAGCGATGTCCTTCATCAACTCCTGAAAGTCGTCGGTGCGGGCCACGAAATCGCTCTCGCAGTTCAGTTCGAGCAGCACGCCGATCTTGCCGCCGGCGTGAATGTAGGTGCCCACCGCGCCCTCGTTGGTGGTGCGGGCGGCCTTCTTCTGCGCCGAGGCCATGCCCCGCTTGCGCAGCACCAAAAATCCCGCCTCGATGTCGCCGTTCGATTCCTGCAACGCCTTGAGGCAGTCGCCCATGGGCGCGCCGGACTTCTCGCGCAACTCCTTTACCAGTTTGGCATCAATTTTTTCGCTCACTGTCATCGTCTCTCTCTCTTCAGAATTCCGCGTACATAAGCAGCCTACGTGATTATAAATGCGTGAGGTGGTTCCAACCATTTTCAACTGCGGCCTACTTTTGGGGTTTAGACAGCTTATTCGCCAGACGATCCAATTCTTTGCTCTGGAACATATCAATGCATTTCATCGTGTTGTAATCGGATTTGATCGATCCTCCGTAGCTTCGTTTTGCGTAATTATTCACAAGCGCGCTCAATTCGTCATACGCCTCGATTGAAACCTTTCCATATTCCAAGTAAGCGCTTGCCGTGGCATTCGCATCGTTTTTTGTGGTTGGATCGGCGTAGACCACAGCCAAACAACGGCTTAAAGCCCAGTTTTTCAAGAGTGTCTTTTGTGAGTATTTCGCGGTTTCACTTTCCTGCGCAAGTGCGAACTGGCTCAAGAAAACGATGAAAACGTAGCTCCAAACAGCGACCATGATTTTCATTGGAGGCTCCAAAGAGAGGCGGTTTCCGGGGTAAAATATCCGTTGTCCGGATCATGCATCATGTGGCACGTATCGGAGCAACGCAACCCATTCCAAAGCGTTACATGACCTCTGGCATCCGACCATCCATGTCCCTTAACGATCATTATCCCCTGCATTCCAACAAAATCCCAACGGTTTGGGAATGCGACCACTCTATCTGGTTTGCCAAAATTCGTTTGCAGGTAATACATCATTTCATTGACGCGAAAAAGGTATAAGTTATTATCCGCGCCACTAACAACGTAATATCCGCTGCCTTTCCGAATAGGACAACCAGACTTATTCAAGACATAGCTCATGCGAATGGGGCAGGCATTCTCGAAAATCTTTGCATCGATGTTCTGCTGTACCTTACCGCCGATCTTTTGCCCCACCAAAGCTACGGGGACGTTAATTTCCATGAAGGCGTTCCAAGCTGTGTTGAAAAATGGCCGGTGCATAGCTCCCTCCTTGCAGCTAAGTTCTTTGTCAGAAACATTCCCAATGCCCAATGCTCATTCTCCTATGGCACGGCATCCGGGTCATCCCCAGTCGGATAGGCAATCTTGAGAATATCGAACGAAGGAAGGTTCATTGGATTTTGCGCACTCTTTCAGAGATTCTACTCAAAAGCCATGAACTCGATTGAAGGTAATACGTCTCATAGGTCAAACTTGCCTTGGATGGTTCCCATACCCCATCGTTCCGATCGGCAAAGAACACAATCTCCGTTCCGGGAACCAAGTCTGGGTATTCCCTGGAACAGATGCAAACCAAATCAATGGTTTGACCTGCGCTGAGGCTACCCCGAAATAGTTTGTCCAAGCGCAGAGAAGTATGCTCCAAATGGATGCTGTTCTCCGATTTGGTTGTGTGTTGAAGCACCGTTGCCTGCGCAACAAGTTGCGATTTTGCAATCAAAGTGCGAAGTTCAGAAGAGCTGACTGGCATCATGCTCCATCTGTCCGGCGCTTTCGAGGCCGCCTCTTGCGCGAACAAAAAAATTCCGGAAGAAGCTGCTATCAGGACAGCGAAGCAGCAAGCAAATCGGGAAAAGGAATGGCGAAACATATAATTTCTCAAGAGCCACCCAGCGGCAAGTATTCTCCGCGAGAATCGGGGGGCCGATTATTAACGAAGAAAAGCGTGGCGCTCAATCCTTGGCGGCCACGCTTGTCTCATTATGCGCACGGAATTGCGCCAGAATGATTAAAATGCGCCCTCGGCCACGTCGGCTACATCCAGCAGGGCAGCAACCGCCGCCGGAGCCTTGCGAATTCCGCCGCCCAGGGCCACTTCCAGGTCCACTTCCTCGACCGGAGCGGCTTCGGCGGCCGCATCCTCGGTGGCCGGCTCGGGCAGCGCCTCGGCAAAGGCCTTGTCGCCCACCAAGTTCACGCCCTCGGCGGCCGAGTCGGCGATCTTCGAAGTGAAAAGTCGAATGGCGCGCAGCGCGTCGTCGTTACCGGGGATCACGTAATCGACCACCGTCGGGTCGCAATTGGTATCCACCACGGCGACGACCGGAATGCCCAGCTTGCGGGCTTCCTTCACGGCGATAGCCTCGTTGTTCGAGTCGACGATAAAGAGCGCATCAGGCAGGCGCTTCATGCTCTTGATGCCGGCCAGGTTCGCCTGCAGGTGCTTGCGCTCCCGCTCCATGCGAATCACTTCCTTCTTGGTCAGCAGTTCGTAGCGGCCGTCGGTGGCCATCTCATCCAGTTCCTGAAGGCGCTTCACAGACTTCTGCACCGTCACCCAGTTGGTGAGCAGGCCCCCCAGCCATCGCTGGTTGATGTAGGGCATCCCCGCGCGAGTGGCTTCCTCGGCCACCGCCTCCTGCGCCTGGCGCTTGGTGCCGACGAAGAGAACCGTCTTGCCCGCGGCGCACACCTCGGTGACGAACTTCGACGCTTCCTTGAAGAGCTTCAGCGTCTTCTGCAAGTCGATGATGTAGATTCCGTTGCGCTCGCCGAAGATGTACTCCTTCATCTTGGGATTCCAGCGCTTGGTCTGATGCCCGAAGTGAACACCGGCTTCGAGCAGCTCCTTCATTGTGATCGTGGCCATTGGCCTCCTTTGTGGTTTGCATCCGGGTGGTCGATGCCGGCGCCCGAATTGAACCCGCTCTTGCGGGAATTGGTGAAACGAGTTGTCAGTTCTCAGCATTCAGTTGTCAGTAAAACCAAAAACCGGGCGCTGACAACTGAGAACTGCAAACTGAGAACTATCTCTTCGAGAACTGGAACCGCGCTCTCGCGCCCTTCTGCCCGTACTTCTTGCGTTCCTTCATGCGCGAGTCGCGGGTGAGCAGGCCTTCTGCCTTGAGCACCTTGCGCAACTCCGGGTTGAACTCGATCAGAGCGCGGGCAATGCCCATCTTGACGGCATCGGCCTGCGCGGCCACGCCGCCGCTCTTGACGGTGGTCACCACGTCGAAGCTGGAAGCCAGCTCGACCAGCGCCAGGGTGCGCTTGGCGGCCACGCGCTGCTGCTCGGTGACAAAGTACACATCGAAGCCCTTGCCGTTGACCTTCCACTCGCCGGTGCCGGGACGCAGAAAGACGCGGGCGATCGCCCGTTTGCGCCGTCCCGTCCCGTAATACTGAACCAAATCCGCCATTCTCGTTAGCTCCTAGCCTCTAGCTTCTAGCTTCTAGCCTCTAGCTAAAAGCCGTAAAACTTTGAATCTCCAATGCCGAAGCTAGCAGCTAAAAGCTAGCAGCTAGCGGCTGCTCTTACGCGATCTTCAACGCCACCGGTTGCTGCGCCTCGTGGGGGTGCTTGTCGCCGCGATACACCTTCAGTTTGGTCGCCATTTGGCGGCCCATCTTGCTCTTGGGCAGCATTCCCTTGATGGCCTGCTCCAGAATCGCTTCCGGCTTGCGGTTCAACAGCCGGGTGAACGACTCCTCGCGCAGCCCGCCGGGAAAGCCGGTATAACGGCGATAGAGCTTGCTCTGCGCCTTCAGGCCGGTCAACCGCACCTTTTCCGCGTTGACGACGATCACGTGGTCTCCCACGTCGATATACGGAACGTATTGTGGATTCAGCTTGCCGCTCAGCACATCCGCGGCTTTGGTCGCCAGACGGCCCAGCGTCTGCCCGCTGGCATCCACTACAAACCATTTGCGGTCAATATTCTTGCCGCTCGGAACAAAGGTGCCCATCGCTCTCCCGCCCTCTAAAAAACAGTCTTAAAACAACCGAAAAACGCAACGCAAATCGCCATTGTCCATGCCCAACCCGCGCACGGACCATTTCTACCCACGTCCAAACAATTCTGTTCGGGTGAGAAGTGCGAGAACTGGCCCTCAATGGGACTTCGGCTTGACTGGAATGCGCCTACAACCCAGGTAGGAAAGCTTCGACTAAAACTCGCTACCGAACTCGCATCCAGAAAGCCTATAGCCTGCTCCAGCCGCTCCCGTTGGGGAATCGACCAGACGGGCCGTGCGAATGCACATGGACCGCAGGCGCAGCACCGCGCAAGGATTTCAGAATACCGGAATCGGCGCTTGGAGTCAACTCCTACTCTTTTCCAATACAAGATGAGCCTGAAGAGGGGACTCTTTTCCAATACAAGATGAGCCTGAAGAGGGGAGCTGATTCCAACACAAGATGAGCCTGAAGGGTTAGTCATGCTGGGAAGTGAACGTCAGCGTGCATCAGGCAGAGAAGTTGAGTT
>Ga0181520_10001653_pt1 | contig 44787 bp, 32 predicted proteins | sample PEATcosm2014_Bin_29_FD_132451 | JGI IMG/M metagenome (GOLD analysis project Ga0181520, IMG submission 132451) | Peatland microbial communities from MTU Mesocosm Facility, Houghton, MI, USA - PEATcosm2014_Bin02_30_metaG | ecosystem: Environmental > Terrestrial > Soil > Wetlands > Peat | place... | reverse complement strand
GCGGGCGTGGCGAAATGGCAGACGCAGCGGACTTAAGCAAACATGAGTGCCCATCGGGAAACCGACGGCGTAGAACTGCTCAAAGTCGGGGAAACCTGAAATGGCAATCCCGAGCCAAGCCCGGAAGCAATTTCGGGAAGGTGTAGAGACTAGACGGGCAGCACCTAACCCTCGTTTGGGGAATGGTGAAGGGATAGTCCAGACCACGAACCCGCCTGGCGGGGCGGCGAAAGCCGAAGTGGTATGAAAATCCGCAGGCCGCAAGGCCATGAGGGTTCAATTCCCTCCGCCCGCACCACACCCGCTTTCTAAGCAGGTCAGAACCATCCTGGAATGTTCCTCCAGCGCCGGACTAGACCGGTTCCACAATAAATGTGCCCTTTCTGGCATCGTGCGAGGTGGCATTTTCTTGAGGAAAATGCCACTGGGGTGCATTGGTTTCTGGGTATACCAATTGTGGAACCGCTGTAGGTCGCTGACCGCATGATTCTTGCTCATCCCTGGAGCAGATGCGCGCGTGGACGCCCGCACCAAAGCCGGTCTGGAGACCGGCGCCGCATTTCCGAGAAAAACATCTTCAATCGGTCAGAGAGCCTGGGGCCGCCTCGGCCCTCGCCTGGGGCGACGCTGTAATCCGATCCATCGCCCTTCTGCGAGGCAGTGAACTGTCGCCAATACCGAGACCCCAAGAGGTGCGAGGGAGAGCATGGGACGCTTTCAATACGCCGCGCGGGCTGCACAAGTGGGATTGGCGAATGCGGCCGAACGGAACCCCGAGCTGTCAACACCGGTGTAAGAGGGACCGTTGCAGTAATGCGAAGCGCCTATGCGGCGGGAAGTTGGAAGCGAGAATGCCGCGTCGTCACCCAATGCCAACCAAGCTCGTCAATGGGTCCTGAACAGAAAAATCACACCACCGCCAGCATTTTCGGCAATCTCGCACCCCCCAAAGAACATCGTTCGCTACCCAGGTTTATCCCACCTGGACAAATCCTGACCAATACTATGGTCCCTCGATTTGGGACGCTCCCAATCGCGTTTCCGCGACGGGCAGCTTCGAGTTTCCCGGGTTCAACCATGGCCAGGGCCTGGTGGGACGCGCCACGGGCGGCTGGGGTTTGAGCGGAACATCGATCGGGCAATCCGGATATCCATTCACGGTAGCAAACAATACGCGATTCATTCCGGAGTGCGGCACCCCGCCGGGTCCGTGCATTGCCGGTGTTGCTGGACAAACGCTTACCGGCAACAGCGGGGGCAACTACAATGCCGATGGCGACAATAGCAGCGACAACGGGGACAACGACGCCATCCTCAACTCCTTCCCCGACGTGTCGTCGTACAGCATTCCGCACAGCAGACAGGACTTTCTGAAGGGCGTCTTCAGGAATAACGCGAACCAGATTTCCACGCCTGCCTTGGGAGTGGAGGCCAATGAAAAGTACGACGGTTTCCGCGGACCGGGAAAAGGTTCTTGAGTTAGATCCCGGCAATGCAAAGGCGTACATCTACATCGGACAATTGCTGCTGCGGCAGGGAAAGACAGGCGAGGCGACGAAGTACTTGCAACAGGGCCGGGAACTCGATCCGGAGTCGAGCCGGACTGAAATCGATGTGGGAATGGAACTCAGTTATCGTGAGCAGTTCAACGCGGCTGCTCAAGGCCAACCCAGCCGTGACCGAAGATCGCGGGAGGGTTGCTTTTCAGCGCGGCCCGATCGTCTTCTGCATTGAACACCTGGACCAGCCCGGCCATGAACACGATATGAACATGGCAGGCTACATGGTCCATGCGGATGCGAGCACAACATCCCACTTCGATCCAAACCTTTTGAATGGCGTGATGGTACTCGACCATCCGGGATCCATCAGCCGCATGCCGGCGGATTTGGGGCTGTATTACCCGGAGACCGAAAAAGAGGCGGTGCAAGAGGAACCCACTACGTTGAAGCTGATTCCGTATTATGCCTGGGCAAACCGGGGTCCTGCCTCAATGCAGGTCTGGATTCCTTCGAGTCGCGCGTAGATGGCAATCTGGTACAGCCGCCGATAGTCCGACCCCGGCCAGCTCAAGTCAAGGCCAGTGGCCTACGGTGGAGCAGGGCGGCGATTGGTCGCGCATGCTTGTCAGCAGGCCCGTGGCGGCATGGAGCCCAAGGGTGCTATGCTTTCCGCGCTATGAAACCGGGGCCGTCCCTTGCTTTCGCTTTCCTTCTCGCCGCTGTTGCGGGGGCAGGAAATCCAAATCTTGCTCAGCAGCAAGGTGAAGTCGCACGGCTGCACAATTCCAATGAGCAGCACGGATTGACCTATCTTCGCCGTTCGGGCGCGGAAGCGTCTCCGATCACAGCGAATCTGTCGAACAGTTTCGCGGCATCGCCGAAGCCTCCGGAGTTGGGAAGAGATCGAACTTCCTGTTTCCAAACGTGAACCTACAGCCGTTCCCTTTCTTTCGCTGAACGCATTCGAGGCCCGCATCTTTCAGAGATAGGCAGGAAAAGCCATGAGCAAAGCGCAAACCGACCCAGTTGGGACGAAGGCCGTCACGCATTTCCGCAAGCCCGAACGAAGCTTCTGGCAGATATGGAACATGAGCTTCGGCTTCTTCGGTATCCAGTTTGGGTGGGGTTTGCAAATGGCCAACATGAGCGCCATTTATGAATATCTCGGCGCCCGGGCCGACCAGATCCCGATCCTCTGGCTCGCTGCGCCGCTCACCGGCTTGCTGATTCAGCCCATCATTGGCCACGCGAGCGACCGCACCTGGGGCCGGCTGGGCCGCCGCCGTCCCTACTTCCTGACCGGCGCCATTCTCAGCTCGCTCATGCTCATCCTCATGCCGAACTGTTCCGCCCTGTGGATGGCGGCCGGCATGTTGTGGATTCTTGACGCTTCAATCAACGTGAGCATGGAGCCGTTTCGCGCGTTTGTCGCCGACATTCTGCCCGAAGGTCAGCGCACCTCGGGTTTCGCCATGCAGAGCCTGTTCATCGGCGCAGGCGCGGTCATTGCTTCGGCGCTGCCCTACCTGCTCACGAACGTCTTCCACATGCAGCAGGTTGCCGGTGACTTGCGCGTTGTTCCCACCACCGTCCGCCTTTCCTTTTATATCGGGGCCGCTACGTTTCTTGGCGCGGTTCTGTGGACCATCGTGACCACCAAGGAGTACGCGCCCGAAGACCTGGAGGCGTTTCGACGCGCCAAGGCGCAGAAGACAGGACTGATTGCCAACGCGAAAGAGATTTTGACCGCCATCGCCGAGATGCCGCAGACGATGCGTAGGCTTGGCCCGGTGCAGTTGTGCACCTGGCTCGGACTGTTTTGCATGTGGCTCTATTTTCCGGTGGCAGTGGCTCACAATGTCTTCGGCGCGGACAATCCCAACTCGCCTCTGTACAAGAACGGAGTGGAATGGGGAGGCGTTTGTTTTGCCGTCTATTCAGCCGTCTGCTTCCTGTTTTCCTTCGCGCTGCCGGCGATGGCGAAAAGGATCGGCCGCAAGCATACGCACTCGATTTGCCTGTTGTGCGGCGCGCTGAGCCTGATGTCGGTGGTTGCGATTCACGACAAATATGTGCTTCTGCTCACCATGGTGGGCGTCGGCATCGCCTGGGCCAGCACGCTTTCGATGCCGTACGCGGTGCTCGCCGCTTCTCTGCCGCCCGCGCGAACCGGTGTCTACATGGGCATTTTCAACTTTTTTATCGTGACGCCTGAAATCCTGGCATCCCTTTTCTTCGGATGGATCATGATCCGCCTGCTGCATAACAACCGCATCTACGCGATCATCGCCGGCGGCATCTTCATGCTGATTGCGGTCGTGCTCATGCAGCGAGTCAAGGATCCGCATACTTTAAGTGTGCAGGACGTATAGGAAGCTCGATCCATTTCTTCGATCAAAGAGTTCGATTCTCCACGCGGCTGACGGTCCGATCGTACCGCGAATGAATGCAAGGCTTGATGGATCAGCCAGTCTGCCAGCGCAGTGCTGGCCACGATGGGGCAAAACCTGCGCGCCAGTAAACGGCTGGTGCAGCAGAATCACCCCATCGGCGGTGCAGGGCTAGCACTTCGGATGAGGGTTCTTGAACACAACTTCGACCGGCTGCCAGTCTGACAGGCGCTTCGAGTCGACTTCAGCATCCCCGGCCTGATTGGAAAGCGACGACCTGGCAAGCGCCGCGGATATCTTTATTTTTCCCTTGGCGCAGTAAGTCGTAAGGAAACTCGCCATGTCCCTATCCGCCGTACCCATGTAGTCCGCGGGAAGAACGCCCTCCGCGCCAGAGATATCAACCGGGGCCAAAATCATCTTGTTCATCGTCGGCTGATATTTCGTAGCTCCCAAATCGTCGAATCGAATCACGAGAGAGGCCCTTTTCTCCAGTGCGTCAGGATTCGCCGTGAACTTGACGGCCGGAATGGTAACACCCGCCGGATTCGGTTTTGCTGCCTGCGTGTCAAACGATATGCGGTAGGGAGCACCCTTCCATTTGGGCTCAAGGGGAATGCCGGGAGCCTTGCTCCCCTGGTTTCCGCACCCTGCCAAAAGCGCGAATCCTCCGATCGCAACGATGATGCCTTTTCTCAAGTGATCCTCCTCGTTCCTATCAAACGACGAGCCAGAATATCACTTCTGTGTCTTACTCGGACAATGATCGCAGGGGTCCGCCCACGCTACGGTCAGAACCGGACGATTTGCCCGAGTGCATCCGGCAAAAATGGTCAACCCAGGGTTGGAGCGGGGCGGGCGGTCACTCGGGGATAGTGCGTAGGGGCGATACATGAAGGAAGGTGCGTGGATCCTGGAGTTATGCCGTTGCCTGCGCTGTCGATTCTCGAACCAGCAGTGAGCCGCCAACGGTAAGAAGCAAGCCACTCTTGTTCACATTGGCCTTGGAGTGATTGAGAGACTTGATGCAGGCTTCAGCCATGTCTCTCGGAGAGATGGATACGGTTGTCAGCGGTGGATAAATGGCTTCGCCCAACAGGATGCCGTCGAACCCGACAACCGATATTTGCGATGGAACGCCTACGCCGTTCGCGTGAAGCGCGTGCAAAACACCGAAGGCGGTAAGATCGTTTGCGGTCATGATGGCGGTTGGACGGCGCCGTTCCTTGAGCAGGGAGCGCATCGCAGCATCGCCACCCGCAACCCGGTAGTCTCCGTATCGGGTGAGATTTGGGAAGTAAGTCAGGCCCTCAGCCTGAAGCGCCTTCTGAAAGGCGTTCAGTCTTATTTGCGACGTGCGAATTCCCTCCATTCCCCCGATGAAGCCGATCCGCTTGTGACCCAGTTCCCGAAGGTGCAGCACCGCCTGGCGGTAGCCACCCTCGAAGTCAATGGCCACATCGCCTGCGCCTTCTTGCACTCTGCGCCGATCGGTGGTGACGATGGGAATGTTGTGCTCAAACAAGGGTTCGATGGTGCGCGTGTCGAATTCCGACGCCATCAGTACGACGCCGTCCACGCGGCGCATCAGCATGCGGCGCACTGAGCTGATCAGTTTCGGTTCGCTCGATTGCGTTGTGGCCAGGAGCAATTCATGATCGTTTTCGATCAGGACGGTTTCGAAGCTGAGGATGAACTCCGGATAGAAGGGGTTAGTGAGATCCGGGACAATGAGCCCATAGGTGTTGCTGCGGCCGTATTTCAGCGTGGTTGCGATCGGATTCGGAATGAAGTGAAGCTTGTCAAGGATCCGCCGCACGTGCTGGGCTGTCTCTTCCTTGACTGCCGGTGAACCATTGATGACACGGGAAACAGTCGCACTGGACACTCCAGCGCGCAGCGCGATAGTGCGCATGTTCAGGCGTGGCCGTTCGCTTGCGGGCTTCATCGTTCTGTACCTATCCTACACAAGGTTGCATTCCTGAGACCCTCGATTTCCATCGGGCGGCCGCAAGGCAGCAGGCAGGAAATCGTCAAAATCGAAAGCATGTCCATTCGTTGGCGTCGCTTTCCGCCCGGGTTCGACCAGAATGTTAGACATTTTTCGAGCGGTGGGCGGTTTGACCAGTCTGGCGGAGCAACATATTGGGCTCTTTCGATCGCCCTATCGCGGGGCTTGCGCAAATTCAGTGTATACGAATACATTACAGGAGAGGAAATTCTGCCATGCGCTTATCAACCCAAATGCGATCTTGTTTGATACTCGGTTTCGTTGTTGCGGCCCTGCAATCCTTCACTTTTGCCCAGGTGGCACATGCCGTGGAGGCTCCTCGCCTGGTCCAGAAGGACGGCCGTTATGCATTGATGGTCGATGGCCGGCCATATCTGGTCCTGGGAGGGCAGATTCATAATTCCAGCGCCTGGCCGAGCGAGTTGCCGCAGGTCTGGGAGTCGATGGCCGCCTTGCACGCCAACACGGTGGAGGCACCCGTATATTGGGAGCAATTGGAGCCCCAGCCGGGACATTTCGATTTCACGAATGTGGACCAGGTCGTGGAGGGCGCCAGCGCTCATAACCTGCATGTTGTCCTGCTCTGGTTCGGCACCTGGAAGAACGGGAACATGCACTATGTGCCAGACTGGGTGAAGACGGACACCAAACGGTTTCCGCGGGTCATCCGGCCCGACGGTGAGCTGATTGACGTGTTGTCGCCTCTCTCCCAGAACACGCTCGCCGCGGATAAGGCGGCATTCACGGCCCTGATGCGCCATCTGAAGCAGATCGACGGTGAGCGGCACACTGTGCTTGCGATGCAGGTCGAAAATGAATCGGGCAACATTGGCAGCGTGCGGGATTTTTCCGCGGAAGCGAACCGGGAGTTTGCAACTGCGGTTCCAACCGATCTGCTGGCTGCTGCCCACAAACAGCCGGGCACGTGGAGCCAGGTCTTCGGCGCCGAGGCCGACGAGATCTTCCAGGCCTACCACCAGGCCAAGTACATTAATGAGGTTGCGGCGGCCGGCAAGGCGGAGTTCGCGATCCCTTGCTACATTAATGTGTGGGTCAACTACCCTCCAGCCGAACTGCCCGAACGGCAACTGGATACGCCAGGCATTGCATATCCGAGCGGAGGGGCGGTGCAGAAGTTGGTTGGCCTTTGGCGAACCCTGGCTCCCGCGCTCGACATGATCGGCCCGGATATCTATAGTGACGACTCCCGGCTCTACAGGGAGGTCATGCAGGCGTACCAGCGCCCGGATAATCCGCTGTGGATTCCGGAGACTGGGCGCGACGAGCGGTTCGGCAAGTTCTTCTACTACGCCCTGGGGCGAGGCGCGCTGGCCTTTGCGCCCTTTGGCGTGGACGAGGCGGACAGGGGCGGGTTGGGCGGCGAACCCTGGAAAGGGCACTCGAGCAACTTTGCCCTGATCGGGCCCATGAGCCGGGAAATTGCCGAACTTCAGTTCGCCGGCAAACTCAAGACCGCTGTTGAAGAGCCTGGGCAGACCGATCAGGAGCTGGATTTTGACGGCTGGCAGGCCACTGTTGCCTTTGGTTTCCCACAGCACGACGGCCGTCGCGCGCCTGGCACAAAAGACGCACACGCCGTAGCATTGGTAGCCCAACTTGGACCGGACAAGTTCCTGGTTACGGGTGCGGATGCGAGCGTCAGCTTCCACGTGGTGGGGAAAAAGCCCTGGATGCGGAGCCAGATCATATCGGCCGAGCAGGGCGCGTATGAGAACGGTGTCTGGAAGCCACTGCGACGCTTGAACGGCGACGAGACAGATCGCGGCCTGTGCTTCTATGGGAAGCCGGCGGTGGTGCAAGTGACCATGGGGCGCTTCTAGAGCGAAACCAGAGTGGTTATGCCCCCGGTTGACGGCGTTCGAGGTGGCTTCTTCTTGGGGAAGAAGCCACTCGGCGTCATGCCTTCAAGTACAGTCACTCTGGTTTCGCTATAAGCCGTATTACCTCGTGGATGAGCAGGGAGGGGGGAGGAAAGCCCGCTGGTTTCAGATAAGAAACCGCTGGACGTACCTTCAGCGGATTCCCCCTCCTCATCCCGATTTTCATTCGCGTACAGCATATCCGCACGGCTCGGTCCAGCACCGAATCCGCGCACAGGAGGTCTTATGCCAAGGCAGGCCAGATGTCACTGAGTGTTCCGCCCTCGGCCAACTGCTATCATTTTGTTCATCCAGACAGTTGAGGATGGGTGAGGCTTTCTGTCCCGCAGCCGAGTTGGCGGTACCAACTATGGGGGCACCCATATTGGTACAGCAATAGGCCAGAGTTCGAGCGAGTCGTTCGAAGGGAGGAATTTGATTTGGAATAGGTTTCACTTGGTGCTCGCCATTCTCTACTTTGGAGGCCTTTTGCTTGTCGGGTTCCTGGTGGGGCGCAAGAAGCAGGACTCGAACCAGTTTCTAAACGCCAGCGGATCCATGCCGTTATGGGTCTGCATTGTTGCATGTATTGCTGCCAACTGTGGATCAATGGACGTCATCGTGATGATGGCACTGGGTGCGCAGTATGGAATCCTGGCGTGCCATTTCTATTGGATCGGAGCCATTCCCGCCCTGGTCGTGCTGGCCTTCTGGCTGCTGCCGGCCTATGCACAGAGACGCTATCCGACGGTTCTTGATTTCATTGCGAACTATTATGGAACGGAAGTAAAGGCTGTTATCGCGCTGGGCATGTCGGTCATCATGCTTCTGCTCGCGGGGGCGTGTCTTTGCGCGGCAGCAGAGGTCTTGCAGACCTTTCTCGGCTGGACCTTCTTCCAGGGTGTCCTGCTAACGGCGCTTGTGGTGCTGTTCTACACCTGGATAGGGGGGCTGCGCGCAACCGTATATAACGAACTTCTGCACTTTGCGATTGTACTGATCGCGGTGGTGCCGCTCAGTTTCCTGGTCGTTCATGACTTCGGCGGGTTGGGCAATCTGCTGGCAAGGATTCCAACTGATCGCATCCACGCATGGCAAGCCCTTCCGGTGTTTGCGCCGCACGCGGTGATGGACCGCTTCGGCCTGATCTTCGGGCTCGGATTGGTGCTCAGCTTTGGGTATTGGAGTACAGATTTCGTGCAGATGCAGCGAGCGCTGGCGGTGCGGCGGCACCAGTCTGTGCAGTATGTGCCTTTGGCGATGGCCGGGGCCAAATTAATATTCGCCATGCTGATTGTGATCCCAGGGGTGGTGGCCCCCCTGGTCCTGGGAATGCACGGGTCAGCGAACTGGAATGCAACTTTGCCGTCCATGATGTTGCACTACTACAGCCCTTCCTGGATCGTGATCGGCGTCATGGGACTGGCGGCCAGCCTGGTGTCGACTTTTGCCAATAATATCTCAGGATTTAGCGCAGCCTGGGTGCAGGGTATCTATCGGCAGTGGATTTACACCGGTGGAGACGACCGGCATTATGTTTTGGCAGGGCGGGTAACGAATGCGGCGGCAATCCTCCTCTCGATTTCTGGCGCCTATCTGGCTGTGGAATACAAGAGCCTGATGGAATATATGCAGATGCTTTTCTCGATTTTCAACGCGCCACTGTTCGCTTTGGTAGCCCTGGCCGCACTGGCTCCGCGCAGAGTGGCGAGAGGCGGAATGGGAGGCTTTGCCCTGGGGCTGCTGAGCGCACTTCTTCACCAGATTCTGGTCCATGCGGGGCTGGTGCGCTATGGGAGCCTGATGAGCGCCAATTTCTATGGCGCGACACTTGGCTTCAGTGTCGCGGTGATCGCGACATTGGCAATCGGGTGGCTCCGGGAGCCTGCAAAGCTTGAGCCGGGCGCATCGATCGTTCGTTTGCCGATGAATTTCTCTGCTGCAACTGTGCTGGCAGCTCTCGGGATTCTGTTTGCAGGGGTCGCCTTCAACGTGATCTTCTGGTAGCCTCGCCGCGGGCGGTTGAGGTGCAGCCCCGCGCCGGCGAGATTGCGCGCCCCTGGTTTTGCCCGCCTAGATCAACAAGCGCGATTGCAGAGGGAACTGCTGGCAGCCGCTGGGCAGAATCTTCGCCTTGGATGCCCGGTTCGCGCTATTGCAGTGGTTGCATTTAGCGGGCTCGGAAAGCTGTTCTTGACAACGTTGACGGCCCATGGGTAGTGTTTTCCTCGAAGCGAGACTCGGTGTCCAGACCTATCGGTATTTAGGCGTATCGGTTCGCACTTGGACGATGGGCGATATTGCTTGACAAGATCTACAACCCGGGCGTATCTTTTGCTTCGATGTACGAATGAAGGGTCACGGGTGCATACGTATACAAATGTATACGTATGCACTCGGGCTATGGACAGCGCACCTTAGACAACGTTTGCAGCCCAGCAGACCGCCTGCTTTGAAGCAGGTATCCGGACTCGAATGTATTCGTATACACTTGAGCCCTGCTTGACGCGTAGCTTCAGCCGCGTGTTTGTTCTCGCAACTGCACACGCTTCAACGCAGAAACGATCAGGTAACAATGAGAGCTATTTGGAGGCAATCTATGATGTTCAAACGCATATGGTTATTTGCCGTGCTCGCGCTGGTAATGTTGATGGCGCCGTCGCGGTTTGTATATGCGCAGTTGGATCAAGGCACCATCACGGGAGTCGTTCAAGACCCGTCCGGCGCCGTGATCGGACACGCAAGCGTAACCCTTACCAACGTGGACGAAGGCCAGGTGCTGAAGTCCAAAACCGACGGCGCCGGCGTATATACTTTTTCGCCCATCAAAATCGGCAACTACACGCTGTCGGCCAGTGCGCCCAACTTTGAAACCACGACCCAGACCAATCTCCACTTAAGCATTCAGCAGCGGCTCAGCGTGGTCATCACCCTCAAGCCGGGCGCCGCAACCGAAACCGTTATGGTCACCACGGAAGCTGCCATCATGCAGACCCAGGACAGTTCCGTTGGCCAGACCATGTCCACTGAAGAAATCAACGACATACCGCTCAGCGGCCGCAATTGGGTCTTTATCGCACAGTTAGCCCCCGGCGCGGCTCTGCCGACCGGCGCCCGCGGCGGCGGCAGCGGCGATTTCAACGCCAACGGTCAGCGCGCCGAAGAGAATAACTTCATCCTCGACGGCGTGGACAACAACGCCAACGTGGTGGACTTCACCAACGGCGCCAGCTACGTGGTCAACCCTCCTCCCGATGCCTTGGCCGAGTTCAAGGTCCAGACCAGCGACTATTCCGCAGAGTTCGGCCATGCCGCCGGCGCGGTCGTCAACGCCAGCATCAAGTCCGGAACCAACAACATCCACGGCAGCGCATGGGAGTACGTGCGGAATAACGACCTGGGAGTAGCTCCAGCTCCGGCGTGGTCGACCGGAGGCACTGTTCAACCGGTCGCCCCTTATCACCAGAACATGTTCGGCGCCACGCTGGGCGGCCCGATTATCAAGAACAAGCTTTTTGTCTTTGCCGACGCCCAGGCCAACCGCGTTGTCTTTAACTCCAACCAGACCTTTGCCGTGCCCAGCTTGCTGGAGCGCACAGGCGACTTCTCCGAAATACTGAATTTGAACCCAGCAGGCGGTGCAGACAACACCCTTACGGGCGCCGCCCCAATCCAGCTTTACAGCCAGGATCCGACGAATGCAACCGCGCCGGTAGCCATGCCAAACAACTGTATGGTGGCGAGTTGCGCATCCGGTGCGGGCCAGGGGCTTGCTCTGGACCCGGTCGCACTGAAGGTTCTGAGCCAGTATCCGAAGCCTAACAACGCGAACACAACCCTGTGGAATAACTACTCCGGCACTTTTCCCATTCGAGACAACACATTCCAGTGGGACGCGCGCATGGACTATTCGATCAGCGCCAAGGACTCAGCTTACTCCCGCTATAGCTACTTCAACGAGGTCGGCACGGGTTGGGGAGGTCAAGTTGTTCTGGGCCCCATCCTCGACGGCGGTGGCCAGGCCAGCAACAAGAACTACGGCGCGAACTACATGTTTTCGGAGACCCACGTCTTCAGCCAAACACTGGTCAATGAAGCGCGCTTTGGCTTCAATTACCTGCACACGGGCTTCTATCCAGCGAACGCCAACAATCCCACTCTGGCGTCGAATGAGGGCTTCGGCGGCATTCCCGGAGGGAATCTGAATGGCGGTTTGCCAAACTCCTGGTTTGACGGCGCCGCTTCGCCGCACGGCTTTGGCGCCGCCGAATGGGCGGCCACCGACGAGCATGAGAACGTCTATCAAATCATCGACAACCTGACCAAGGTCGCCGGCAACCACTCATTGAAGGCGGGCGTCAGCTACCAGAACATCCGCTTCGCGACGTTGCAGCCGCAAGAGCCGCGCGGCGCGTACGATTTCAACACCAGAGGCACCTCGCAGCCGGGCAACGGCAATTCCGGGTACGGCGTGGCCGACTTCCTGCTCGATCAAGTCAAGTGGGGGCAACTCTCCAACGCGGTCGTCGACAGAGACCAGCGCGCCAACTTCTCCTTGTACGCCGAGGACGATTGGCGCATCCGGCGCGACGTGACGGTCAACGTTGGCGTCCGTTATGAGTACTTCCAGCCCTACAAGGAAATTGATGGCCAGCAGGCCAACTTTTACTTCAACTCGACGCCCACGCTCAATATCACATCGAGCGGCGGCGTCGAAACCGGTGCTACCCCGAGTGTGACCGGGACCTACCTGGTTCCAGCTATATCAGCGGCCGCCGCGTACTCGACCATCCACCTGAACGGCTTTGATTCAGCGCTGAGCAAAGACGGCATGAGCATCCTGACCGACCAAAATCCGCGTCTGCAATCGGCCCCGCTCGTCAATCTAGCTCCGCGCTTGGGCGTATCCTGGTCACTTGATCCCAAGACAGTGGTTCGCGCTGGCTACGGCATGTTCTATGGCGGTTTGGAGAGCCTCGGATACTGGGGCAACCTGGGCGAGAACTACCCCTTCCAGGTCGCGGCCAGTTGGGACTCACCAGGCTGCTTGGCCAATTACTGCCCTCAGCCTTCTGATCCTGTGTCAGCGGGATCGTATGCGAAAGCCATCACAATTGAGAACGGCTTCAATACCATGCTGAACCAGCCAACCGGCATCAACAGCGTCGTGACCGGCCTGGGCCTGCGCGGTACCGATGCGAACTCGAAGTCTACCTACACCACCGACTGGAATCTCGCGGTCGAACGCACAATCACGCAAAACTTTGTGGGTACGGCAGCCTATGTTGGGGATAACTCGCATCACCTGATCATGAATATCGATGCGAACGCGCAACTGGCTCTGATCAGCCCCAACGGCAATGGTCAGGCCACGCGCCCGATGCCCGACTACGGCGGTTCAGCCTACACCGGCTTTGAAGGCATGAGCGACTATCACAGCTTGCAAGCCAAGCTGGAGAAGCGCATGTCGCACGGCTACAACCTGTTGGCCAGCTACACCTGGTCACATTCCCTTGACAACACGCCCACGCCACTTGGTTCCAGCGGCTTTGACACTGGCAACGCCGTACAGACCAACCTGGTTCCTTTCAAGTACGACTACTCGAACTCTCCTTGGGACATCCGCCATCGTTTCACCTTCAACGCGCTCTACGAAGTTCCTTTTGGCAGGGGACGGGCTTACCTGAACAACAATGCGGTGGCGGACGCAATCGTTGGTGGATGGTCCGTGAACGCCTTGTTCACTGCGCAAACAGGCGAGCATTTTACGGTTGGTACGTCCAGCTTCAGCGGGGCCCAAGGCTTCGCTTCCGGTCCCTATTCAAAAGAGGTCGCAGGCGAATATGCCGTGGGCGGCAGCAGCCCGAACTGCGCCACGAAGGTCAAGACCCGCTCGGCTTGGTACAATCCCTGTTCATACGCGAATCCGTGGGATGCCGGCGACGCATATATCGTCGTGAATCCCAACGGTTCGCCGACGAGCGCGAATGGGCCAAATTCCAAGAATCCCACTCCTGGCGCAGTGCCCAACCCGCACTACATTCCTAACGGCGCAGGTGATACGAATACACCTGCCGGCGACACGACGCCGGTCTACATCAACGATTTAGCTTCAGTTCTGGGCTACGCCGGCGGCCCGCGCACCAACGCGGCCGGTCCGGGCTTCGAGCGTGTCAACGCGTCTATCTTCAAGGACTTCAGCGTCTTTCGTGAGCAGAAGCTGACCTTCCGCGCGGATATCTTCAACGTCATGAACACGCCCGCGTGGGGAGAACCCGGCGGCAACAACAGCAGCACCGGCGCCCAAATCACCAGTACTCGAAGCCTGCAAAAGGATTCGCCGGACGAGCGTTTCTTCCAGCTTTCACTGAAGTACGCGTTCTAACCAAGCGCGACTGCATTTTGCGAAAGCTTCACCGGACGAGGGGATCTGCTGCAAAGCAGATCCCCTTGCTCGCTTCTGATCGAGCGCAGGCGTCTGCGCCAAGTCAAGCAGTTAGTGCCCTATCTATTGTTCGTTGATGTACGATCATTTTTAAAGCTGGCAGGAGTCCTTCAGTGAGAAAGCGGTTCAGCAAATTGCTTTGGGGGTTGATGCTGCCGTCGTTTCTGGGGCTTTCTGCAACGGTCGTCAGGTCTCAATCCTCGCATCGATCTGTTAGCGCTGACATGGAGCGCGACTTCAAGGCGGCAATGGCGGCTGAAGACCAGGGCGATTTGGACCGGGCGGAGGCTCTTCTTTCGAAACTCCACGACGTGCACCCCGGCATCTTCGCAGTGAATGAGTCGTTGGGGCTGCTTTTTGCTTCGCGTGGGAATGCATCCCGCGCGCTGCCTTTGCTTCAAGCTGCCGCCCGTGAGCAGCCATCGAGCGATGCCGCGCACGCCAACCTCGGCGCGGCGCTCTACTCGCTCCATCGCAATTCCGATGCGATCGCCGAGTTTCAGCACGCCGTTCATTTGAATCCAGCGAACGAGTCTGCGCAGAAAAGCCTTGGCAGCGTGCTGATGGAAGAGCACAGGCCAGCCGATGCGTCAGGAGCGTTGACCGCCGCGCTTCGATTGAGCCCCGGCGACGCCGATCTTCAGTTGGATTGCGTCACTGCGCTGCTGGCTGCGAACCGATTGGGAGAGGCCAGGAGAATCCTGTCGAGCTTTGCGGATGCAGACCACTCCTCCCGAGCGCAGGCTCTGATGGGAGAAGCCGATGAGCAGGAAAAGGACTTCTCAAGCGCCGCGATGCATTTCACCCGGGCCGTAGAACTTGAGCCGAACGAAGAGAATGCATGGCTGCTGAGTCTGGAACTCCTGCGACATTGGACATTCGACGCAGCGGTGATCGAGCTGAAGGCCGCTTCTGCGAAGTTCCCAGACAGCAAACGCATGCGCATCGGGCTGGGCGCGGCTTTGTTCGGCGCCGCCAAATACCCACAGGCGATTTCTGCCTTTGCAGATCTGCTGGAAAGTGAACCGGACAATGCGATGTATGCCGACCTGCTGGGCACATCGTGCAGCGCGGTCATGCCGGAGGCGCGTCCGCGATGCACGGCTCTTGTTCACTACGCCGAATCGCACCCGGCGGACACGCGCGCCTCAGTAAATGCGGCCGCCTACTTGCTGAGCGAAAGCGATTCGGAAAGCCAGCGACCCTTGGCACGGAAGCTGCTTGAGGCCGCGCTGACCGACGATCCGCGGCTCCCCGAGGCGCAGCTCCAGATGGGAACGTTCCTCGAGGACGATGGAATGTGGAAGGACAGCATCCCTTATCTCGAACGCGCCATCAAGCTGAAGCCAGACTACTCGCAGGCGCACTATCATTTGGCTCTTGCCTATTGGAGAACGGGCCGCAAACAGGAAGGCCAGGCGCAGATGGAACTGCAAAAGAAGTATTCCCGGCAGCAGCAGGACGATCTGAACCGGCGATTGAACCAGATCACGACATTCCTGGTAAACGTGCATAATTAGATCGCGAGGAAACAATGGATTTTAGCCGGCGCAATCTTTTGAAGGCCGCTGCAGTTCTGCTGGTCGAGCGCTGGGCCAGTGTGAACTGCGCGGCCTTTGGTCACGACCCAGCGCTGAATACAGGACGAAAGATCATCGTTGTGGCCTGCGGAGGGATACGCCGTTCCGACACCTTCGCCGAAGCAGGCTTTCAGAATATTCCGCATCTCTATCGCGATCTGATGCCGCAGAGCGTTTTTTATCCATTCGTCCGCAATGCTGGCGTGACCTCGCACTACAACACAATTTCCAGCATCCTGACCGGGAACTGGCAGCGCCTGGACGATTGGGGCAAGACGCCCCCTGCAAGTCCCACGGTGTTTGAATACCTGCGCAAGCGGACGGGCATGCGGCAGGACGAGACTTGGCTGATCTCCAGCAACAAGGCATTGACCAGCAAGATCGGCTCAAGTTCGATACGCGAGTTCGGGCCTGCCTATGGGGCGAATGTCATCTTTCCCAAACAACTGCTGATCAGCGCGGTGATTCACGCCGCGGCTGAGGGCAATCCGGTGCACAGTACAGACCGGGCTAGCGTGCAACCGGAAATTGAGGCGATGCTCAACAGCAACAACTATGACGGATTGGGGTGGTCTGTTTCTGGAGAATCCGCCGCGCAGGACGACCTGACGTTGGGTGCGATGAAGAAGGCGATTGAGGGCCTGGTGCGCACCAATGCCCCCGCCACTGGAGACGAATTCACCTATTTGGTCAGTGCTGAAGTCATGCGCCGCTTTTCACCTTCAATGCTGGTTATCACCTTTTCCGACATGGAGGTTGCGCACTTCGGATCCTATTCGCTGCACCTGGGCGGCATTCGTACCGTCGACCGGCTGGTCTTTGAGCTCTGGCAGCAGGTGCAGGAGCTTCCCGCCTACCGTGGCAAAACGACGCTCCTTGTTCTGCCCGAGTTTGGCCGGGATCTCGACGGATCAAACACCAACGGATTCTTCAACCACAGGCAAAACGGCGACTCCACGCGGCTAACATGGATGATGTGCATGGGAGACGCCGTGCGCAAGGCTCAGGTCATCGAAAATCCCGTTGAGCAAAGCGACATTTGCCCCACCATTTCCCGCCTCTTCGAACTCGGGAACTTGGACTTGCCCGGAAAACCGCTGCCTGGACTATGGATATGACACTTGACCTGATGAATGAACGGGATGACAACGAGCAGGATGCAGCCAGGCTGGCTGGTTATCGCCGCCTGATTGCGCGCTTGCCGGTAACCATGCGTCCCTCTCTGCACCAACAGGTGGACGGGTGGAACACGCTGTTCCCATTCGAGCGAAACCGGCTCGGAAAGTTCATGCGGGGTCTTGACTCGTTCCAGCCTACCGCACTCGATGCGCTCACCGCGAAGCTGAGAGCGCTTGAAACCAGGATGGGCGTGGAGCATTGGAATTTCTCTCAGGGCAGCGACACAATGGAGAATGCTTCATTGTTGGCGCGATCGGCATACTACGCCGAGTGGCGGCGCGACGTCGAGCAGATATTCGATGCGGTCAACGCCGCTTCAATGGACAACGCAGCGCCGCCGGCCAAGCCAGCCCGGTTGATCCTGCTGATTCTGCCGGAGTGCCTGCCAGTGGACCCGGTGACAGCCTGGAATGACTGGGACCCGCGCGGACACGCGTTCAAACTTGCGGGCGACGCGCGAAAGCTTTCCGAGTTGCTTATCCACGGCCAACCGGCCCGGCCCGGCATGGACGAATTGCTGGCGCCCCCGTCCGGCGCAACAAGCTCGGATCTGTGGCTGATCGAAGCCGAATCCAAGTCCGTTGGTCTGCTTCCCGGCGCGGCGCAACCGGCCTTTTGTTTTCTGAACTATGCCGCCCTTACGCCCCTGCGCGACCGCTTTCTCGCCGAAGTGAATACAGTTCCGAAGAATATTGAGGCCTCCGATCAGATTATGGCTGCAATACGGCATGAGGATTGGGAGAAATGGTGGCCTGCGGAATTTGCCGGCCAGCCGCAGTTGCGCAACTTCCTGATAGATCTTTTCCTCAGCGGAAACGGCGCGCTCATCTTCGCGAATGCCTTTGTTGAATGGGCAGCCTCGGAGGTGCTGCGCCGGGCTCGTCCGCGGGGATTGGTTGCACGCTTCGGGATGCGCAGCAAGCCAAAACCATTCACGGGCATTGCCATTTTCGAAAACCAGCAGAGGATCAGCACGCTTCCGGACGTAGACGATCCCGAGGGCAGCGCCATCGACGCGCTCATTCTTGCCCGCTATGTCTGGTTGGCCGCGACCCGGTATCCCGAATACGAACAAGCGTACTGTCTCTGCGTCTCGGAGTATCGCAACACTGCCTATCTGATCTGTCCAGAGGGAGGTAGCCCGCCATGGGATATTGAACGTCCGGTAACTCCGGACGAGGTCAGCTCCCGGCTTGCACAAATTCTCGCGATTTGATGGAGGGACTTGCCGAAAATGCGCGGCAAAACAAGCGAACGCGCACATTCAAGGACAGCCACTCGCACTGAAGGCATCCTGCTTATGCCCTCCTCAAGTGAGATCGAAACTGTATTGACATTGGAGCACATTGAAAGTTAGTATTACCTTCAATGAATACGTATACACGGGAGCGCGAAGATTCACCGCACTCTGACTGGAGCACGGTCCTCGCCGCACCCGGCGCGAGTGCAGATTTTCTATCGCTGCTCGTGAGCACGGTAACGACCGTTCCGGTGCGTCTCACCTGGAGCGAGAAATCGCACACTGCTCTGGAGCGCGCCGCTGAGAAAAGCGCCCGCGTGGTGTTAAAGGTGAACTCAGCCTTGACCATGAAGCAATTCACTGATGAGCGTCTTTCTGGATTCGCAACTGTGTCGCACACGGCTTCAGCCTCGCAGAAGGCTGCCGCTAAACTCCGCTATTTGAGGTGCATCAATTGATCTCGATCAGGTTGAAACCAACTGCTCTCATTCCCTTGATTTGTGGCGCCATTCTGTTGGCAACGACTGCTGCCGCTCCGTGCCAGGTCCCTGCATCTTCCAGGCACACGTTCAGTGTTTCCGGGAAACAGTTTCTCCTCGACGGAAAGCCATACCAGGTGATCTCCGGAGAGATGCACTACCCCCGCGTTCCACGCGCTTACTGGCGAGATCGCTTTCGTAAGGCCCGCGCCATGGGCCTGAACACCATCACGACCTATGTGTTCTGGAACGTCCATGAGCCTCGCCCGGGCGTCTATGACTTTACCGGGCAAAACGACATTGCGGAGTATTTGCGCGAGGCGCAGCAAGAAGGGCTGAATGTCATTTTGCGGCCGGGGCCGTATGTATGCGGCGAGTGGGAGTTCGGAGGTTATCCGTCCTGGTTGTTGAAGGATCGCAACCTGGTGCTGCGGAGCAATGATCCCAAGTATATTGCCGCCATGAGTGCATGGTTTCGACGGCTCGGACAAGAGATCGCACCGCTGCTGCTTCCAAATGGTGGCCCCATTATCGCGGTGCAAGTTGAAAACGAGTACGGATCGATCGGGGACGACCATGCGTATGTGGAGGCTGTGAAAGGCGCCCTGCAACAGAGCGGCATCGCATCCGGCGTGATGTACACGGCTGACGGGCCTGACGGCTTGGCCATGGGGTCGCTTCCGGAATTGCCGGCTGTTGTCAACTTCGGCACCGGTGATGCGGAGACGAGTTTCGCCAAGCTGGAATCACTCCGCCCCGAGGGCCCGCGCATGAGCGGCGAATACTGGACTGGCTGGTTCGACAAATGGGGCGGGAAGCACCATGAAACCGACGGGACGCTCGAGGCTACCGAGTTGGAGTGGATGCTCAGTCACGGAGACTCCGTCAACATTTATATGTTTCATGGCGGCACAAACTTTGGCTGGATGAACGGCGCCAACAGCGACGGGACAACTTACCTGCCGGACACCACCAGCTACGACTACGACGCACCACTCGATGAACGAGGCGAGCCGAGACAGAAGTTCTTTGCCTTTCGTGACGCCATCGCGCGGGCCACGCATCAATCGCCGCCCCCCATGCCGGCAGATCCGCCGTCCCGTACGTTCCAAATCTCACCCCGCATGGAAACAGCATCCCTTTGGCGCAACCTCCCCAAACCCATCGAGTCCGAACCCCTCTTGACCATGGAGGATTTGGATCAGTCGTATGGGTACGTTCTTTACCGCACCGGATTGGAAGCAGGAGACGGAGGTGAATTGACGCTCGATGGCCTCCACGATTATGCGCAAGTGTACATAGACCAGAAACTCATAGGCACGCTGGATCGCAGGATAGGCACATCGCGTTTGACGATTCCCATCCTCAACAAAGCCGCTACCCTGGATATCCTGGTTGAGAATAGCGGGCGGCTGAACTATACAAAGGGGATTCGCGCCGAACGAAAGGGACTGACAGGCTCAGTTACGCTGGGAGGCAAGGAGCCGAAGCATTGGCAGATTTACTCGCTCCCGATGAATGATCTGAACAGGCTCCACTTTGTTGCAGAGCCTTGTGAAGGCCCATGTTTCTATCGCGCCGACATGAATGTCGCCGCATCGGCAGATACATATCTCGACACTCGCGGGGTGCACAAAGGAGAATTGTGGATAAACACCCAACCGCTCGGCAGGGTTTGGTCCATCGGTCCACAATACTCCCTGTTTACACCGGGGCCGTGGCTGAATGATGGGCGCAATGAAATTGTGGTGTTCGATCTGCTGGGCACTCCGGCGGAGGCACTCAAGAGCCTTGACAAGCCGATTTATGGAGCGGGTATCTCAGCAAAGCGGGATTGAAAGGAGGGTTGCACGAGGCGCTTGAATGCCCGGTGTGGAGAGCCGCTGACAGCCGACGCTTCTGTCGCCCGCGAACTGGTGGATCCTGAGCGGTTTCCATCCGCTCATGCAGTGTCTCCTCGCCAAGGCGAGCCTTGACGAACACTTAGAACGAGTGCCCGTCAGCCTTCTCGCCGCTCTCTCGAACTGCCGCGATGCTTCGCCAAAAGACTTCGCGATAGCTCAATCTTCAAATGCCGGCCAAGTTAGCCGGCATTGACCAACACCGTATTTCGAGCAGTACGTCTTGGGCAAATGGGACGCGCGATTTCGCCCCTTCAACTCATCCCGCATCTCAGAGACTAGACCTGGCATCAGCCAGATACTGGGTTGGAGTGATCCCCATAACTCGCCGAAACATGGCAGTGAACGCTCCCGGCGTCTCATATCCAAGCTCGCCCGACAGGGTTGTCACCGAGTCGCCTTCCATCAACCGCAGCACGGAGGCCTGGGCGCGAAATTGCTCACGCCAGGAGCGGAACGACATCCCGGCATCCCTGAGAAACAGACGCGCCAGAGTTCGTGCCGATGCTCCAGCGAGCGCCGCCCATTCTTCAAGCGTGCGCGCATCGCCCGGATCGGACGCCAACGCCTGTTCAATCGTCAGCAGACGGAGATCCTGCAGCCGCGGCATCATGATTTCCCGTGCGGGTGTCCAGCGGATCTCCTCAAGGAGAAGTGCAACAATTCGGCCGTCGTGGCCCTGCTCATCGTAGTCGACAGGCATGGCTGTTGCTGCACGGACCAGTTCTCTCAGGAGCGGAGAGACGTGTAGCACGCATGGCTCTCGCGGCGCCTGCGGTGGACAGGCATCCGGCCGGATATAAAGCGCACGCATCTCGACCGCGCTCAGACTGCCGGTCTGATGGGGGCTGTTGGGAGGAAACCAGACGGCTCGATGAGGAGGCACCATCCACGTCCCGCACCCAGTCGTAACCTTCATTGTGCCCGATTCGGCATAGAGAAACAGTCCTCTCGGATGGCTGTGAAGAGGGCCTGCATATCCTGCCGGGTAGGATCTCGCCATGGCTTCCACGGGGCGAGGCACATGCTGCAAAAACTCGTGATTGGCGACTTGTTCCGTCACTGTGTCAGGTTTGGCGCAAAGAATGGCAGAAACAACGTAGTGATTCTGGCGGCGCCGTACTATCATAAATACGACTAATTGAGTCCGATTTCAACCCAGGATGCTTCAGCAGCCCACAACTCGACCGAAAGATGCGACTGAGTCGCATTACCAAAGGACACGCGCTGTTCCCACCCAGCCCCTCAGTGAACGGCTGGCAGCGCGCGGAGTGCGGCTCACTCTTCGTCGAAGAGCATTGCTCAAAATCCTGGAAGAGGCGGACCGTCATCTCGATGCCGCAGCTTTGCTCGAGGTGGCGCAGAAGCAAATGGAAATCGACCGGGCGACGGTCTACAGAACCCTCGATCTGTTCAAGCGTGAAGGGCTGATTGACGAACTGGATCTGATGCATCTACGCGGCGAGATGCACTACTACGAAGTTCGCACCGGGAAAGAGCACTTCCATCTCGCCTGCTTTGGCTGCGGCCGGATTGAAGAGATTTCAACGCCGCTCTTCGAGCAGTTGAAGCGGGAAGTCGGCAAGGAAAGAGGATTTACGATCCAAACCGCGCGATTGGAGATCGGCGGCTACTGCGCCGCATGTGCGGTGAGCGCTTCCGAGAGGAAAGGTCCGGAAACCTCGGAGCAAATGGCCACTCAACCTGAAACTTGAACTTCAAGCGGAACGGACTCCCACAGCAGTCTTTTGGCGAAGCGCCGTGGGAGCCCGGAGATCGACAACCCGAAGGGCTGACGACTGCCTTCCACTATAGACGGATCAATGCCCGCCGTGAACAGGCAGCATCAGTCAATCCCTTCCTCAACTCTGACAAGCTCTATGGAGGCTACAGGTGTCTTTTGCTCATTTTTGCCGGCGCGTGGTCAGGGGCCACTCTGCTTCGGGGGCAGTCTTTTGTGGATTGGCACTCATCAGTCTGACCCCGGTTTGCCCGGACGTCCGGGCCCAGCAGGAACCACCCTATTTTGTGACCTACTCGTCGGTGCTGGAAGAGCCCGGCAACCTGGAGATCGAAAACCAGAACATTGCCGCGGGGCCGAAGAATGCGAATGGGTTCTTTGCGCCGACGGTGGAGTTTGAATACGGCGTGACCGCCTGGTGGACCGCGGAAGCCTACCTGCAGGGGCAGGCGACGGATCACGACTCGACGATCTTTACCGGCTTCCGGTTTGAGAGTCGGTTTCGGCCGCTGCCGCGCGAGTACTGGATCAACCCCGTGCTCTACGTGGAGTACGAGGACGTCAACAAGGCGGACAAGAGCTTCCTGGAGATTACGGGGAACAGCAGCTTCACCGATTTGCAGGTGCCGAGCGCCGCTTTGCGCAAGGAAGTGGAGCGGTCGATTGAAGGCAAGCTGATCCTGTCGAGCAACGTGAAGGGTTGGAACTTGTCAGAGAACATCATCGCCGAAAAGGCGGTGAACGAAGCCGAGGCGTGGGAGTTCGGCTACGCGTTGGCCGCGGCGCGGCCGTTGAGCCTGAAGGGAAGCAGCAGGCCGTGCACCTTCTGCCGGCAGAACATGGACGCGGGAGCGGAGCTGTTTGGCGGGCTGGGAACGCGATACAACTTCGGGCTGGGGCAGACCGAGCAGTATGCCGGACCGGCGCTGGCGTTCAATACGCCCAAAGGGATCACCTACAAGTTTTCTCCGGAGTTTGGGTTGAACGACAACTCGGTTGCGGTGCTGTGGCGGTTCGGCGTGAGCTACGAGATTCAGCAGTTTCGCGATTTGTTCCGGAGGTCGAAATGAGGGGCGGCAGATGGATGGGCGCGGCGTTGCTGGCGGCGTCGGCAATTTGTTTCGCGAAGGCGGACGGAGCGTGGATGAAGAAGGTCCCGCAGAGTGACCGGGCGCGGGCGAATCCTTATGCAGGCAGGGCGGACGCGATTGCGGCGGGTAGGAACCTGTTCCTCAACAACTGCGCCGAATGCCACGGCGAAAATGCCCAGGGAAAAGGTGGCCGGCCGAACCTGACGAGCGCGCGGCTGCGGATTGCGACGGATGGGGAGGTTGCCTGGCTGATCAAGAACGGGAACCTCTACAAGGGCATGCCGAGTTGGGGCGGATTGCCGGAACAGGAACGATGGCAGATTGTGGCCTACCTGCGAAGTTTGAATCCGCAGGGCACGGAAGCCGGACACACAGGGGGACAGCAATGATCACTGCACGCATTTTTCTTGGATCATCATGCGCCTTTGCGGCGCTGGGCATTTTTGTGGGGCTGACGGTTCAGGGCTGCGGATCGGGTGAGGCGCCAGCGGCGCTGACGGAACATGACGCAACGCCTGCGGCCGATTCGATTGGCGAAGCGCTGTTTCTGGACACGCGTTTTGCTGAGTATTTTGCCGAGCACATGACGGATGTCAATATGCCGCTGACGACAGGCGACCCGATTGTAGCGCAGGTACAGACCATCAACGGGCCGCTGCCGGGCCCGTTTGCGGGGCAGTCGATCAACTGCCGGTCCTGCCATTTTGTTACGGAGTTCCAGGGCGTCACGGGCGGGGGGAACCGCACCTATGCCGACTTCACCACGCGCAGCCCGATTCCCCTGAAGACGGCGGCGGGGTTTGACCACACGCCGCGGAATGCCATGCAGATGGTGGACTCATTCGCGAGCCGGTCTGGGCCTCTGTTCCTGCACTTTGACGGCGAGTTTGCCTCCGGGGAGGAACTGGTGATCGGGACCCTGACGGGACGGAACTTCGGATGGACTCCGGCACAGTACAGCCAGGCGATTGCACACATCGCGAAAGTGATCCGGGAAGACGACGGCAGCAGCCAATTGGCCGCTGACCGGCTGGACGGGCTGAGTTACGCGGTGATCTTCAAGGGGACAGACCCGCGGATAACGAGCGACATCCTACTGCCGGCGTCGCAGCGGTTGGATGTTTCAACGGCCACCGATATGCAGATTGTGAACGAAGTGGCGCTTTGCATCACGACCTACATGAAGGACCTGCTGTTCCAGAGGGACGCGTTTGGGCGCTACATCGGCTCACCGTATGACAACTTCCTGCGGGTGAATCATTTGTCGCCTGCGCCACTGGCTGGAGAAACAAAGGCCGCGTACAACCAGAGGCTTTACAAGCAGGTGATGGCCTTGACGAACCCGATCGACATTACAGCGAAGGACGGGTCGTTCAAGTATCACGCGCAGACCTATCAGTTCGGGCCGCTTGAGTTGCGGGGATTGAAGATTTTTCTGTCGGCGGCGAGCGCCGGGGCGGTGAACGCTCATGCGGGCAATTGCGTGGCATGCCACCAGGCGCCGGACTTTTCGGATTTCGTGTTCCATAACAACGGGGTCTCGCAGCAAGAGTACGACGCGGCGAATGGGTCGGGAGCGTTTATGCAACTGAAGGTTCCAACCAATGCGCAGCGCCTGGCGTATTTCGACGCGTATATGCCGGCTTCAACAAGCCACCCGAATGCGCTGGAGGTCTTTCGACATGCGGCTGAGGCGGGCAAGCGGCAGTACGCGGACCTGGGGCTGTGGAACATCTACCTGAATCCGGACGTGCCCAATCCGCAGACGAACTTGAAGAGCTTTGTGTGTGCAGCGGGGAAGGACTGCTCGGTCGACCAGGGGCTGGCCTCGACAATTGCGCAGTTCAAGACGCCCGTGCTGCGCGATCTGGAGGATTCGGCGCCGTACTTCCACAACGGCAGCGCGATCACCTTCAACGCCGTGATCAATCACTATATCGCGATGTCGTCGCTGGCGCGGTTGGGGGCCATGCGCAATGCTCCTCCGGAGTTTGCCAACATGTCCTTGAGCCAGGATGACCTGGCGGCGTTGGAGGCATTTCTGCAAGCGCTGACCGAGGACTACGACGACACTTAGAAACCCGAAGCAAGGTTGTGGCGCCTTGAGTCCTCGATCAACCGCATATAATCCATGCATTGAGAGGCAACTTCGGGACTATGCCAGAAAAGCGGGTAGACGACCAGCCAAGTCCGTCTCACGACATGCTGGCTGAGGCGCAACACATTCTCCATGAGCATCTTACGCAACTTGGGCTCAAACGCAGTTCGCAGCGGGATACGATTTTGCGCGCTTTCCTGGAGGCCCGGAATCATCTGTCCACCGAAGAACTACATGCCTTGACCAAGAACCAGGATCCAGCAATTGGCTACACGACCGTGTACCGTACGCTCAAGCTGTTTGTGCAATGCGGATTGGCTGCGGAAGTTGAGTTCCACGATGGGGTGGCTCGCTATGAGCAGCGCCTCAATCGGCGCAGCCATCACCACATGATCTGTACCCAGTGCGGCGACTCCGTGGAGTTCTTCTCCCCCGAAATCGAAGAGCTGGAGCACCGCATTGGCGAGAAGTTCAACTACGTGACGTCGCAGCACAGCTTTCAAATCTATTGCACATGCGAAGCCTGCCAGAAACAATCGAGAGATTCCGTCGCGAATGCTCAATAGAAGTTGCGCAAGCTCAATAGATTCTTAAGTTCTAAGCCCCTGACCGCTTGTTCTTGTACCAATTGCGGGTGCCCCAGGTCTCGATTTTGAGACCTGGGAGCCATGGACTCAATGTACGAAATCACGCGGTCCCAGGCATGGAATCGAAAGGTCCCTTCCCACTTCATTCCTCAGAACGAGAATTTCGCGACAAGCTGGAGTTGACGCGGAGCGCTCGCGTTGATGAAATTGCCGAAATTTGTGCTGTCAGGATTGCCCTGCACGGCATCGGGCCCGAAGAACTGTGCGTGATTGAAGACGTTGAACCCTTCCACACGCAGCGCCAGTGTGCGCGACTCGCCGAGGCTCACCTTCTTTTCGAGCGAGGCATCGAAGCTTTCCGTCCCCGGTCCGTAGAAAAAACGGCGACGCGCCGTGCCCATCTCGTCTACGGCGGGAGTCGTGATCAGCGCGGTATTGAACGCGGAACGCCCGTTGCGCGGATTGCGGTTCAGCTTGAGGTTGCCGGGAGTATAGTTCGGCGTATCGACGCCATTGTTGTTGATCCCGTTCGGCATCGATCCAATCAGCGAGGTGTCGTCATTGTTGAAAAGCGTGACCGGCATTCCCGTGCTGAACCGCGTGATTCCTGACAGTACCCAGTCTCGGGTCCATCCATTGTGCCAGTTTGTCAGTTCTGCGAAGGGGAGCGTGACGTTGTAGCTGAAAACGAAATTGTGCCGCACATCGAAAGCTGAGATTGCCCGGCTCAGTTCCTGGTCGATGGGATTCACTTCTTCCGACAAGCTTGAGGAGTTATCGATGGATTTACTGTAGGTGTAAGCAGCCAGCGCCTCGGTATTGCGGGCGCGGTGCTTCAGCGTGAGCTCCAAGGCGTTGTAGTTGCTGTAGCCGATGGTTTTCTGATAAGTGATCCCGTCAAACAGCGGCCCGAACGGGCCGCGCGCTTCAATCTGCGCACCGTCGCGCCGGGTGAACAGCCCGCCCTCGTTGAAGGGGCCGCAGGTGTTCGTGCCCGCCATCACTTCGCTCTGTTCGCTGACACTCAGGCACTTGGCCGCGTCCCCTGGATTGGCGGGAATAAGATCGAGCAGATGATGCGCCTGTGCGCCGACATAACCAAGATCGAGGATGGTGCCCTCGTGAAGCTCCCGCTCGATTGAGAAAGCGTAGTTCTCGGTGTAGGGCGAGCTGTTGCGGTAATAAAATGCCGGATCGCCGGTAAGGGGCTCGTATTTTGACCAGTCAACGGTGGTGTTGGGATGACTTGGGGATGCTCCAAATGCCGGGATCGGCGAGGGGAATGGCTGCCCATTCGTGGCGCCTGTGCTGGCGGAGACAAATGGCTCGTTAAACAGCGGTCGGCCGGATGTGCTGTCGTAGTCGTATCCATACGGAGCGCAGGCGCTCATGATGCCTGCTGAAAGTCCCTCGAAGGCCGTATAGAAAACTCCAAACCCGGCGCGGATGCTGCTCTTTCCCGGTCCGCCGAAGACACGGCGCAGCCAACTGTCCATCGCGTTCGGCGAATAGGCAATTCCAAGACGCGGAGAGAAGTTGCTCCACTTGGTTGGCGTCAGCGTCGACGGAACACCGGAATCGCCGGGGAACACGATCCCCTCCGGCGCTCCTGGATAGACCTCAGATTGCTCGCCCAGAACGAATGTCTGAAGCTGATTGTATTTTTCGCGCCAGGGCGGAAGCATGTCCCACCGGACTCCGTAATTCAGCGTGAGATTGCTATGTAACTGCCAGCTATCCTGCGCAAAGACTCCCATGTATTTGTTGCGAACATAGAACCCGCTGGCGTCGCCCTGTTCATACGTGCTGGCCACACCGATCAGGTAGTCGGCAAAGTCCAGGCCCGTCTCAGAACCCTGAAAGACAAACGCGCCGTTGTTGATCGAGTTGGAGTTGATGTTCACCTGGTCCAGGTGCGCGTTCGCCCCGAACTTCAGCGTGTGCTTTCCCAAGATTTTGGAGAGGCCCTCGGTCCACTGGTAGGTGTTATTCACCTGGCGTTCGCCCGTGGTGTCGACGCCAAAGCTGAAATCGTTGAACGAGACATTCTCGACACCTTCTACTGCCGGGTTCAGCGGCACGATGCCGAGTGTGCCCGCACCCTCCACAAAGCCCTGCGAAACCAGCGATGGCCCCACTCCCCCCACCGGCTGGCCGATGACGTTCGAGTCGCGCATGTAACTGAAGTGAAATTCATTTACCAAGGTCGTTCCCGATGGCTTCGTCCAGCCGAGATTGACCAGTTGCGCGCGGCCGCGTGACACCGCGTTGAATCCCGGCACGGTTGCCCCGCCCTGCGATGCGGGATAGGGATTGTCCAGATCGTATCCGTCGCGAAAGTAATATGCCGACAGGTTGCCGATGTGCGCGGCCCAGTCCAGGCGCAACGCCGCCTTGTTGTCGCCCAGCGTTTCGTTCTGGCTTGAATTGGAAAACGTATTGTCGTTCACATTTGGATTGGGGATGTACTGCATCAGAGCTTTCGAGGGAGCCGACCACGCACTGACCGGGATCACGGCGTTGGGAAACACGCACTGACTCGCGGAGGAACATCCGGCCGTATAGTAGGGTTCGCTTGTCGATACCTTGTACCCAAGCCTCTGGCTCATCAGTGCAGCCAGAGAGTCGCCGCTTACTTTTCCGGTCATTTGACCGGCTTGGTCCAGAAGGTTTCCGCCGCGGTCGTCGATCGAGGGCACGGCAATCTGCCCCGTTTCCACACCCTGGGTCATCGTCGTCCCCTGGTAGTCGCCGAAGAAGAAGAGCTTGTCGCGCACCAGCCGCCCACCCAGCGTGCCGCCATACTGATGGCGATCGTAGGCGGCCCGTTCTCTGCCCAGATAGTTTGTCGCGTCAAGGTCCGTGTTGCGCGCAAATTCAAATGCGCTGCCGTGCAACTGATTGATGCCTGTCTTGGTAATGACAAGAACCTGCCCGCCGCTGAAATTTCCATATTCGGCGTCGAAGTTGCTTGTCAGCACGCGGAACTCCGCAATCGAATCCAGGTTCGGAATAACCGCTGCCCCGTTGTTGAAATCCTCCTCGACAGTGCTGCCATTGACCACAAAACCATTCGCTGTTTCCCGCTGCCCGCTCACCGACATGTTGCCCGGGTTCAGGTCGCCGGAAGGCGGAGTACTGGTTGCCCCCGACATGACCACAGCGTTCGGCTGAGCCGAGCTGGCCGGAATTACCCCTGCCTGCAATGCCAGCAAATCCGTGTAGCTGCGCCCGTTCAACGGGACAGCGGTCATCTTCTCTTGCGAAATGCCTTCGCCCACCTGTGTCGTGGCCGTGTCCATCTCCACGCCAGAGGCCGTCACTTCCACGGTTTCCTGGTGCGACGCCAATTGCAGCACGACGTCCGCGCGCAACGGAGCTGTCGGTCCCAGCACGAGCCCGTCGCGGATAGATGCCTGAAATCCGGCTGACTCCACTTCAAGCCGGTACGTGCCGGCCGCCGCCAGAAATTCATACCACCCCTGATCGTCGCTCAGGGTCGTCTGCCGGGCAGCGGTGCCGTCGTTGACCACCGTAACCTTCGCGTGCGGAACAACCGCTCCGCTTGGATCTGTTACGACGCCGGAAAAACGAAGGACATCCCCGGCAAAGAGACCTTTCGAAAAATATCCAATGATGACAACCGACAATAAGACAGCGCGGCAAACCCCGTACCGCAATCGAACCGTGAAAACCATTTCCGCTTCTCCGCCGTTCATTGTTTCTGCATGGGAAGGGCTGCTGACGGGGTGTTCCATCGTCAGCCCCTTCTGTGTTGAACTTGAAATTCATTTTCATCATAGAGCGGATCGGCATGAACTTACGTGACAAAGGTCACAATTGCGACAAAATTGATCGGAGTTTGCCGCTTCGGCCAGATGGAGCTGATGTAAGGTTTGAGAGCCGCGATGAAGAGGGCTGACAGGAGTAAAAAGGCGTTGCAAGCAGGGAAATGGGTCGAAGTTTGCCGTAAACCGGCCGTATCGAGCAACTTCGCATCCTGCTCATGCAGCATGTTATGGCCGGAAGAACCAGTGAGAAGTTGCTGAGCAGGCGGGGGTCGAAAATTTTCGAAACAACAGTTGACATAGAAATAGTTTCCAAGTAATTTATTTTCCATGAAAGACGCCAAAACGCCCGATCCGACCGTCAGCGACCTCAAAAAGCACATCGGATTCTGGCTCCGCTTCGTTTCCAACTACGTCTCGCACGTCTTTGCTCGCAAACTCCTGGCGAGCGGAGTGACCGTGGCCGAGTGGGTGGTGATGCGGGAGATGTTCGACGACGAGGAGACCTCGCCGGGCCTTCTGGCGGAGCGGATTGGGATGACGCGCGGCGGCGTGTCCAAACTTGTCGACCGGCTCGTGAGCAAGAAGCTGGTCACCCGCCGGGAACGCAGCGATGACCGCCGCTTTCAGGCGATTGCGCTGACGGAAGCGGGGCGGCGGCTGATTCCGCAACTGGCAGCCCTGGCCGACCAGAACGACGAGGAGTTTTTCCGTATGCTCAGCGCTCAAGAGCGCGCTGCGCTGATGGCAACGATGAAGAAGCTGGTCGAGGCACACGGCTTGCAGACACTACCAACCGAATAGGAGAAGAGATGAGCAGGCAGGTCATTTACGAACTGGCGATCGCAACACAACAAGGCAAGATGACCTTCCCTCAGGTCGTCAAGGGGCTGCTCGAAGTCGGGGTGGAATCGTACCTCGTGGACTTCTCTGCAAAGCAGAAGACCCACTACCTGGCGGACGGAACCACGCATGCGGTGCCGATGATTCTGGATCCAGGTCCGATCGCGGCGGAGTTCGACAGTGCCGGTCTGGTGGCGGCAATTCGAGGTGCACAGGCGGACACGGTGCGGTACCCCGAGTTTGTGATGCGGTCGACTGCGGCGGGCGTGATTGGTTATTGGGCGTTCCTGACCGGCCAAAGGGTGATCTACTTCGGCCGGAAAGGCGAACAGCACATCGAGGGGTTCCCGAAGCCGCGGGAGTAAGCACGGCGGGACCAGGCCCGATCATCCGATTGGATAGGAACCATTTGCGAGAGCTGGGAAGCTATCGTTTGGCGAATTCTCCTGCTGCCCGTTTCGCTACCGGAACGTTGGGATCGGCGCCCTTCCAAAGCGAGTGAAAGGACTTATATGCCTCGATGCTCTTTGCGCGGTCGCCTGAAAGGGCATAGGCGCGCGCGAGGCCCAGGGTGGCCATGGCGCCAACGGGATCGGTCAGGGTAAGCTGCGGATGATCGACAATCTTCTGGAACTCGGCGCCCGCCATCGCCCCCTGCCCTGATGCCAGATACGCCTCTCCACGGAAGTAAATTGGGTAGCAGGTGAGAAAGGCAACGCGGTTCATGGCTTGAGAACCGAGTTCGAAAGGCACGGCGGCGCTGAGAGCATCGATAGCCTTGCCAGATCCCTTTGCTGGTGCACCGCCATGCAGGGCCGCGGCCGCCTGGATGGTGGGAATAAAGTGAAAGCGCACCAGGGTGTCTTCCGGAAAGCGCCTTGCAAGGTCATCCGCCAGACTCAGCGCCCGGGCCGAGTCGCCGGCGGTGGCCAGCGCGACTGCAGCGATCGCCTCGCCGTCCCGGCCATGGGAAAGTCGCACCGCTTCAATGGCCTGCCGACGGGCCAAAGCCTGGTTTCCCGCCCACGCCTCGTTCATCGCCGCTTCCGCTCGATAAACTGAAGCACTATCGGTCTGCGCCGCGCGCTCTGCCAATCCGATGGCAAGTTGCGAGTACGCGCGCGATTCATCCATTCGCCCACCACGGGCAGCCGCCTGGGCACGGTAGTAGAGCAGCGCGTCTTCGAAGCCAGAAGCATCCTTCAACTGCGTCGTCTGCTGTTCCATTCCGCGCGCATCCCCCTGCTGAAACGCGATCAGGTACAGGCAGAGGTGAAGCCAGGGACTGTCGAGCTGGCGGCTGCGCGCTGACTCCGCTGCCGCCTTGGCCTGCTCCAGTTGCTTGAGGGCAATCAGGGAAGTCACGAGATTCCCATTCCAGATGCGGCTGCCAGGATTGCGGCGAAGCGCCTCCTGCGTATCGGCAAGAGCTTTGTCATACTCGCCCAATGCGAAGTGCACGGTCCCCACATTGCCGATAGGAATGTCGTCATATGGATAGATCTGTGCACGCAACTCATAGGTTTTATGGGCTTCTTCCAAGTCGCCGGTGACAAGCTGGTGATAGAGGGAGAGGATAAACAACCTCTCATGCTCGCTCACGTGCTCGCGCAGTTCGTAGGCCTTGCGCATGTTCTCAATCGCCCGGCTCAACTCGCCGAGATTGCTGTAGCAAACCGCCATCCGGGCGTAGGCCATGGCAAAGCGCGGGTCCAGGGTGACTGCCCGTTGAAACAAGGCGACGGCCCCGGCCTCATCGAGGCTCACGACATGGACCTGAAATCCCAGGCTGTAAGCCCGCAACGCCTCCAGCGACGGCGTGGTGACGCTTTCCGGCGGCGCATCATATTTCTGCACCGAGGCCAACGATTCACCCAGTTTTCGGCGCAGTTTTGCCGCCCCCGCGGCCATGGCCCCCAATACTTGCTCTTTCCCGCTGGCCAGGTTCTGCTCCTCGGCCAACAGGTCCCCGGTGTGGCAATTCACGGCCTTCATTCCGAGAACATATTGGCTTCCGACCTTGGAGATGGAACCGTCAATGAACACCGCTTCGCCGGTTCGCTCGCACAATTCGCGGGCCAGATCGGCGGTCAGGCGCGTCCCCGCCGGCTTTCCCATCAGGGCGAGAGTTTGGGCCACGCGCGCATCTGACAAAAGATTGAGGTACGGCGACTGCTCCAACTGCGCTTCCAGACCCTGCCGCAACGCGTCATTGAAAACCGGGTCTCCCGTGGAGTTGGAAAAGTCGGCAAGGACGATGGTGTTGGTTTCCGCGTGGCTGGGCCGGTTCCTGAGATGCCAGAGGAGAGAAATGCCCAAAAGCGCGACCATCCCAGCGGCAGTGATCGCCAGCCACTTTTTCCATCGATATCGCGTGGGAACCGGAGCGGGGACGACTTCGGGGGTTGAAGTGTTCTGAAGAAAAGCAAAACCTGGAACGTAGCCGCCCTTCGGCAATGAGATCAGGACGGCGTCGCTGCTTCTCTCATGGGCGTAATACATGTCGAGCGCAGAACGTAAACGCCGTGCCTCAACCCGTACCACGGGATCCATGCGCGGGTCGTACGAATTCCTGCGGCCACAAACCACCACGCCGATGCGATACTCTCTCAGGTCGCACTGGCGATCCTCCAGCGTTTCTTCGACAACAAAAGTCAGAAAATGAGTCAGGCGCTCCGAACGCACGAACTGGCTGCTTCCGAGTATGCGCTGGAGTTGCGCTCGTACTTCCGCTGCCGGAACCTCCTTGCAGAGCATTTCCGCAGCGGCAAAACCGCCTGGGTCGACCCCTTGCAGGACCATGGCCGGCACCTATCCCCTATCAAACCATCATTTGAATGATACGCGAAGCCGAGGGGTATCCCGTTCGGCGGAAAAGAGATGGCCACCGAAGCCGCCATTGCAGGAGCGCCACCGTGGAAACTGCAAAGCGGCTAATTGCAGCGGAATTCGTCGATTGCACGAGAGTCTTTCGCCTTATATTCTCCTCGCTGCGGCCATTTTTTACCGTAAAACACTTTCCTGGCCTCCCTTTCAGCCCTAAAAACGTAACACAGAAATCTGTACAACCGGGACGATGGCTTTCGCACGGCATGCCGTGCGCCATGCCGTGTGCTCGAAGATTCGCAACCTGGAGGGTTGTCTTGAAAAGCTGCGCGCGCTACCCGCTTCTTGTGACACTAGGCCTGCTCGTCTCCACTCTCTTGACCGGATGTAACGGAAGCTCCTCGAGTTCCGGCACAAGCACAACGGTGGCATCGATTACGATCACGGCAGCTTCTTCGTCAATCGCCGTGGGCGGGACCAGCCAGTTCTCGGCCGTGGCCAAGAACAGCAGCGGAACCACGCTCAGCGGCGTTACCTTTACCTGGAAAAGCAGCTCCACCGGTGTGGCCACCATCAGCAGTGACGGTCTCGCCACCGGCGTTCTGGCAGGCACCACATCCATCACTGCATCTTCGGGAGGCGTGACCAGCAGCGCGGTAACCTTGACGATCACTCCGGGCTCGCTGGCAACCATCACGGTGACAGGAGCTTCCGCTTCAATCGAGGCCGGCGCGACCGACCAGTTCACGGCCGTGGGCAAAGACAGCGCCGGCGACACCATCAGTGGACTGACCTTTGCCTGGGCGAGCAGCGCCACCGGTGTGGCGACGATCGACGGCACCGGCCTTGCGACCGCGGTATCGGCGGGCACGACGTATATCACCGCATCCTCGGGAAGCGTGACCAGCAGCCAGGCCACTTTGACCGTAACACCCGTACCCACCGTCGTCACCGGCACAGTCGCCAAAGGAGCGGCCATCGCCGGCGCGACCGTCTCTTTGACTGACAGCCTGGGCGCCACCGGCACCGCGGCAACGGCCTCCGACGGCACCTACTCGATCACGACCACGGGATTTACGCCGCCCTTCCTGGTGCAGGTTTCGACTTCAGGCGGAAACCTCTATAGCGTGAGCGCGGACGCCTTGAATACAACGACGATCAACGTTCACCCCTATACCGACCTGATTGTTCGCTCCTGGTACGGTGCGCAGGGGGTGCCGGCCGATACCGCCTTCTCCAGCGCCAGTTCCTATCCGGCGCCCGCCCCCGCCAGCGTAACTGTTATTGGCAGCGCGGTCAGCGGTCTCGCGCAATTGTGGCTCACCAATGCCGGCGTCGACACTTCGAAGTTCAACCTGATCTCGACGGCTTTCACCGCCGGCAGCGGCTCCGGTCTTGACTAGGTCCTGGATGAGACCACTGTGAACACCAACACGGGTGTCGTCGCCATCACTGCTGGAAACGTCACCCAGACGTCCGCCATCACCTTTAACACGACCGCGGTCTCCATGACCGTTGCTACTTCGACCACCAATTCCAGCACCGGGGCGACGAGCACCAGTTCCACGACTTCCGTCATTCCCGCCCAGACCGCGCAGCAAACCGCCGTCAGCAGCATCAACAGCACTATGGCAGAATTGGTCAACGCGGTGAACTCCAACGACAATTCGCTGACCGCCAGCGAGCTTGAATCCTACATGGCCTCCGGCCTGGTCAACGACGGCCTGAATGAGGACCAGTTCGCCGATATGTGGGCTACCTATTTGCGCGGCGCTTCGATCTCTGCGCAACTGACCACCGTCAAGAGTATCGATCCAGTCAATGGCGTTGCCGATGTGATCTTCGACGTGCCCCTCGCGGCCGGCGCGCACAATCCGATGGAGCTTTGGTTCCAGAACGTAAACGGCACGTGGCTGATCGCGGGAGATAGCCGCATCGCGCAGGTGAATCTGTCAGCTGAAGCGCGCCAAAACCAGGGCGCCCAAACGGGCAGCGACATTTTCATGGACGTGGCCGTGCAGGCTCCTACGGGGACTGTCAAGGGCGTTTCCATTACCGATGCGAGTGGCATCACGGGCTGGAGCGATACCGCGCTTTCGTCGTCGGGGACGGAGGTTGAAACATTCTCGCCGACCTCCACCACCACCAGTACCGTAACCCTGGATGAGTTCAGCCTGGGCATCCAGAATCTGACTACCCTCGTGCCCGCGGGCTCGCTGTTCACTTACACCGTGACACCGGCGTCGGGATCGGCAGATTCCTACGAGGTGTACAGCAACGCCTTCACCCAGGAACTGATTTCCATCGTCAGCCCAATTGATTCTGCATTTGCCGATTATGCCAATCTGCTGGGGACCTCACAGACGGTAACCTGGACGCTTCCTACTACGTTTCCCGTTGCCAACGTTCAGCTCTTCGCACAGGCCTACACCGGAGATGAAGGTCTATCGACTACCGAGCACTGCTCAACCTTCACCGCTCCGGTCTTCTCTCCCGCAACCGCCACCACGGGAACCATCACGCTTCCCGGGGCAACGTGCGATGGCAAGGCAGTGACACACCTCGATCTGAAAGTTGAGGTTACGGGCCTCAACGGTGAGGATACCCTGGCAGTTCTCTATATTCAGTAGCCAGGAGCTTCAGCAGTCGGGAGCGCTGACTCCTGCAATGTGGTACAAGGCGCCGCTCCGCCGAGCTATCGGTCCGCGGCGCCTTCTCCATTCCAGGTTCTTGCAGGCATCTTCTTCCCGCATTCAGTGAAGATGGCCAGCCGTCCTTGAGTGGGCAATCAAGCCTCACGATCTGCTGTTTCCCCGTCGATATGGGCGATGCGCCCCGCCTCATGTGCTGCGTTGGCGGTCACATCGCGCTCAATTCTTGTCTCTCTATAATCGGAATGATTTAGCAAGACGGTTTTGTTGCAAGGTATGAGACGGCAGCACATCCGTCAGCGACGGCGCTCGAGGAGGGATATCCCACGAGATTCGTCCGAAGACGGAACAACGGCCCATGGAGTTGGACCCGCACCGCGCACCGCCATCCTTCACAAAAAATTGGCACAGAGACTTCCGGTGCCCTAAGACACCTAGGAACTCGATGAAAACGCTGGTTCTTAGCCCAACCGAACAAAGGAGCGCAACTCCAGATGCTTACACATGAAGTTGAACAGATGTGTGTAGTCGCCAAGGGACCGAATCACGGTCCTGCACCGATTCCACAAGAAGGCCGTTGGACCAAGGTCAAAGAAGTGACCGACGTTTCAGGCCTCACGCACGGCGTGGGTTGGTGTGCACCCCAACAGGGGGCATGCAAGCTGACCCTGAACGTCAAAGACGGCATCATCAAGGAAGCCTTGGTCGAGACGATCGGCTGCACCGGGATGACCCATTCGGCCGCCATGGCCGCCGAGATTCTGCCGGGCAAGACAATTCTTGAAGCCCTGAATACCGACCTGGTTTGCGATGCCATCAACGTGGCGATGCGCGAGCTGTTTCTGCAGATCGTTTACGGCCGCAGCCAGACTGCGTTTTCCGAGGGTGGACTTCCCATCGGCGCCGGCCTGGAAGACTTGGGCAAGGGCCTGTGCAGCGTGACTGGAACGATGTATGGAACCAGCGAAAAGGGTGCGCGTTATCTTCAGTTGGCTGAGGGCTACGTCACCGAACTGGCTCTCGATGAGGAGAACGAAATCATCGGCTACAAGTTCGTCAAGCTGGGCGTCATGATGGACTCGATTTCGAAGGGCGTCGATCCGCAGACCGCGCTGACCAAGGCTACCGGTACCTACGGTCGTTTTGCCGATGCCGTCAAAACCATCAACCCCCGCAAGGAATAAGGAGCAGATCATGGCTTTGTTTGAAGGATACGAAAGACGGATTGCCCAAGTCAGCTCGTTTCTTGCCGCGAACGGCATTGAATCGCTGGAAAAGGCTGAGAAAATCTGCCTGGACAAGGGCGTGGACGTCCGCAAAATCGTCAAAGGCATTCAGTCCATCTCGTTTGAAAATGCCGGCTGGGCCTACCTGATCGGTGCGGCCGTTGCCATTAAGAAAGACCAGACAGTTGCTGCAGAAATTGCCGAAACGCTCGGCGCCGGATTGCAGGCCTTCTGCATCCCGGGCTCCGTTGCCGATGATCGCAAAGTCGGTCTCGGTCACGGAAATCTGGCGGCCATGCTGTTGCGCGAAGAGACCGATTGCTTCGCCTTCTGCGCCGGCCACGAGTCGTTTGCCGCCGCTGAAGGCGCCATCGGCCTGGCTCGCTCGGCCAACAAGGCGCGCGTGAAGCCGCTGCGCGTGATTCTCAACGGCCTCGGCAAGGACGCGGCGATGATCATCTCGCGCGTCAACGGGTTCACCTACGTTCAAACCGAGTTTGACTATGCCACCGGCAAACTGCAGGTCGTTCGGGAAAAGGCGTATTCGAAGGGCGAGCGTGCCGCTGTCCGTTGCTATGGCGCAGACGATGTGCGCGAGGGCGTGGCGATCATGCAGCTTGAAAAGGTTGACGTGGCCATCACTGGCAACTCGACCAATCCAACCCGTTTTCAGCACCCGGTGATGGCGATCTACAAGAAAGAGCGGCTGCTTGAAGGGAAGAAATTCTTCTCGGTCGCTTCGGGCGGTGGAACCGGCCGTACGCTTCACCCCGACAACATGGCAGCGGGTCCGGCCTCTTACGGCATGACCGATACCATGGGCCGGATGCACTCCGATGCCCAGTTTGCCGGGTCGTCCTCGGTGCCTGCTCATGTTGAGATGATGGGCTTGATCGGCATGGGCAACAACCCGATGGTTGGCGCATCGGTTGCCGTCGCCGTTGCAGTTGAACACGCGATGAAGCCCGTTGCCGCAGCCGCCTAGGAATTAGGCCAGGCGTTGCGGCAGTATGCGTGAAATGTTGGCGTCCCCATCCTGGATGGAGACGCCAACATCTACAAAACTTCATCCATCAGGCTCGGCTAACGACTTCACCGACGGGTTGCGTGACCTGCCTTTGTATTTGCGTAACATCACGCACTGCCCCGCGGGCTGCGCTCGTCGCTAATGCCGCATAGGCTTGTAGCGCTTTTGAAACCTTGCGGTCGCGCGTTAGAGGCTTCCATGCGGCGGACTCCTTGGCCTCCATGCGCTCGCGTCTTCTGGTCAATTCTGCGTCCGAAAGAGCCACGCGCATTGCACGCCTGGGAATATCGATCTCGATCGTGTCCCCTTCTTCGACCAGCGCCAGCGAACCGCCCTCTGCCGCTTCAGGAGAAATGTGGCCGATGCAGAGCCCGGAACTGCCGCCAGAGAAGCGTCCGTCTGTAATCAGGGCGCAGGTCTTCCCCAATCCTTTGGACTTGAGATAGCTGGTTGGATAGAGCATCTCCTGCATGCCGGGACCGCCCTTCGGTCCTTCGTAGCGGATCAACACCACATCTCCGGGAACCACCTTGTCTCCCAGAATGCCCTCGACAGCAGCTTCCTGGCTCTCGAAGATGAGCGCTGGCCCCGCAAATGTGAGATGAGCGGCATCGACGCCCGCGGTCTTCACGATGCAGCCGTCCTCGGCGATATTGCCGTAGAGTACGGCCAGTCCTCCATCTTTGCTGAAGGCGTGCGACCCATCCCGAATCGCACCGCTCTCGCGGTTCAAATCCAGCTCCGAATAACGGGCGCTATGGCTGAAGGGAACCGTCGTGCGCACTCCACCCGGAGCCGCACGGTAGAACTCCTTCACTGCGGGCGTCACGACGCGCTTTACATCCAGCTTGTCGATGGCCTCGCCCAGCGTAGGCGTATGCACGGTGCGCGCGTCACGATGAATCAAGCCGCCGCGATCCAGTTCTCCAAGGATGGCGAAAACCCCGCCGGCGCGATGCACATCTTCAACATGAACGGTTGGCGAGGACGGGGCCACTTTGCAGAGGTTCGGAACGCGGCGCGACAGCCGATCGATGTCGGCCATGGTAAAGGGCACCTCGCCCTCCTGCGCCGCGGCCAGAAGATGCAAGACCGTATTGGTCGATCCGCCCATCGCGATATCCAGCGTCATCGCATTTTCAAAAGCCTCGAACGTTGCGATGCTCCGCGGCAGCACCGAAGCATCGTCGTGCTCGTAGTAACGCCGCGCAAGATCGACGATGGTTCTCCCGGCCTGCAGAAAGAGCTCCTTGCGATCGGAGTGGGTTGCGACTACGGTTCCGTTGCCAGGCAGCGCCAGGCCCAAAGCTTCGGTCAGGCAGTTCATTGAGTTGGCCGTAAACATGCCGGAGCAGGAGCCGCACGTCGGGCAGGCAGACCGCTCATATTCTTCAACATCCGCATCGCTGACCTTGGGATCGGCGGCAATCACCATGGCGTCGATCAGGTCCAGCGCCTTGACCGTGTTGCCCTGCTGAATCTTGCCTGCTTCCATCGGGCCGCCCGACACAAAGACGGCCGGAATATTCAGGCGCAGGGCCGCCATCAGCATACCGGGCGTAATCTTGTCGCAATTGGAGATGCAGACCAGCGCATCGGCGCAGTGGGCATTCACCATGTACTCAACCGAGTCGGCAATCATCTCGCGCGACGGCAGGCTATACAACATGCCGTCATGCCCCATCGCAATCCCGTCGTCGATGGCAATGGTGTTGAATTCCTTCGCCACGCCTCCGGCCTTCGCAATTTCTTCCGCCACCAGTTGCCCCAGGTCCTTCAGGTGAACATGCCCGGGAACAAACTGCGTAAACGAGTTGGCGACAGCGATGATGGGCTTGCCAAAATCGCCGTCCTGCATCCCGGTAGCGCGCCAAAGACTGCGTGCTCCCGCCATATTGCGTCCATGCGTCGAGGTTCGTGACCGATAAGCTGGCATGATCGAAATTCTACAACCTCCTGCGAGACAGTTCACTCAACCCCCAAACGTGCGCTCGTGCGCAAGCATGATTTGCGGGTTCATGTGCCTATGGACCCGCGATGAATCGAATCGATGCAGTGACTTGAGTCGCGCTGCTAGAATCTCCGAGTGACGGCAGAACACATCGACTTGGCCTCAGTCCTCGGCCAAACCGCGTTGCTCTCGGGCCTTTCACAGCCCGAGTTGCAGATGCTCGCTTCCCGCACGATACGTAAGCTATTCAGTGCAGGGGAATTGCTGTTCTCTGAGGGAGAGCCCTGCCATGGCTTGCACATTATCGCGCGGGGCAAGGTCCGCATTTTCAAGACTTCGATGAGCGGCCGGGAACAGGTGCTGGCCGTAAACACGCCGGGGGAGTCTGTCGCTGAATTGCCCGTTTTCGATGGGGGCCCATTTCCGGCTTCCGCTGTCGCAACCGAAGATGCCGAGATTGCGTACATTTCACGGCGCGACTTCCAGGCCTACTGCATGGAACATCCCGAGGTCGCGCTCAAAGTGCTGCAGGTAGTCGGCGCGCGTTTGCGGCGCCTGGTCGGCATTATCGAAGAGTTGTCATTCACCACTATTCGGCAGCGGCTCATCGCCGCGTTGGTCAAACTCGCGCAGAGCGAAGGCACGAAGACCGCACGTGGCATTGAATTTCAGCTTCCTTCGACACACCAGGAGTTGGCCAATCAGCTTGGCACCGTCCGCGAACTGATCTCCAGGAACCTCATGCGGTTGCAGGCTGAAGGGCTGCTGGATGTGGACGCACGGCAGATCGTGGTCAAGGACATGAAGGGCTTGAGCGCGCTGCTGGAAGCAACATCCTGACCCGCGAGTGACATAAGTTACTGCTGTTCGGGAAGACATTCTCTACTGTTGCTGGTGGAGAGTGCATATGTCTTCCTCAACACAGTCCATCCGCGAAATCATGCTCACCCAGCCGTCCGCTGCGAGAATTTTTGAGCGCTTCGAAATTGACCTTTGCTCGCAAGCGGAGAAGTCCCTCGACAGCGCGTGTGCGGAGCTGCAACTCTCTGTCGACCAGGTGCTTGAAAAGCTGGCGAACGCGGGCGCGCAGGAACGCGGCAACTCATCCGTAGACCCTGAAACTCTTTCGATGCAGCGGCTGATCCAACACATCGTTCGTGTTCATCACCAATGTGTCCGCCAGGAACTGCCGCGCCTGGCTGAGATGGCGCAGACATTGGCGAACAAGCGCGCTGACCGTGCTCCCGAATTGAACAACGTTGCGGAGTTGATTGAGAAACTGCGGACCGACATGTTTGCCCACATCCAAAAGGAAGAGAACGTTCTGTTTCCGTTTATCGCTCAGATGGATCAGGAATCGGTCCTCGCCTATCCGCCGGCACATGCATGCTTCCGATCGGTTTTGCATCCGATCTTCATGATGGAGCAGGAGCACGAATCTTCCAATCGCATCATGGCGGGAGTCCGCTTGCTTACTGCGGGCTTTGCGCCGCCAGAGTGGGCATGCGCCACGCATATCGCGCTCTTCGCCGGCCTGAGTGAATTTGAAGCCGACCTCAAGCAGCATGTGCATCTCGAAAACGATGTGCTCTTTCCGCGCGCGGTGCAGATGGAAGCTGAACTGAACAGCAGAGGGTAATGTGGATTGTTCTTCACGGCGCGGCCTGGAACGTTGCTAGGTTTCTCCAATCTGATGGCGATCAGCGCCCACCATGGCGTTGGCAGTTTGCCAGCCGCATGGACGGACGTTCACAAATTTTCGGCTGGATCGGCAGCTTCATCTCAACTTCAACAGAGAGCACGAGGGAGACCTATGAACTATACATTTCTTGCCAACCTGCAACAGGAGTTCACACTGCCTGAAAAGGGCATCCTGAGCCGCGTCCTGCACAAGGACGACAACGTAAACGTGACGCTGTTTGGCTTTTCCGCAGGCGAAGAGCTCTCCGCACATTCAGCGCCGACACCCGCCATTCTCTATTTCCTCGAGGGAAATGCGGAGGTTCAGCTTGGAGATGATAAGGTCAATGCTCAACCCGGATCCTTCATCCATATGCCGGCGATGCTGCCGCATGGCATCTCGGCAAAATCTCCCGCCAGAATGCTCCTCGTTCAGATCAGGACCGGAGGCAACTGAGCTTCATGGAAATAGACGAAGAGGATACCTTGGGAAGATCCGTGTACGCTATACGCGACAGAGGACGTTGGTACAAGGACTTATAAATGCGGGGCGCGCGCACCTTCATACCGGTGACAGCTGCGGCAGTCGCAATCCCCGTGGTTCCTTTTGATTCGCAATAAACCCTGCCAAATGAACGGCTGCAGGTGGCGCCGATTCCAAGTCGCACCTTCGCAAGGCAGTTTCATCCTGTATCGGTCCAGTGACGCATTGACACCGGTCTCGCTTCATAATACTGTGACTCTGCTGTCGGGGATACGCAGAGTGCCGCAAAACGGCGATATGATATTACCGGCATAGCAGAGGTAAAGGAGTTGAAAATGAAGATCAGCGCGAGAAATCTCTTGGCCGGCAAGGTCCAGAGTGTTACCAAGGGAGCTGTGAACGCAGAAGTTTCTCTCTCCCTGGGAGGTGGAGAAACAGTCGTGGCAATCATCACCAACTCCAGTGTGGATTCGTTGGGGCTGGCCAAAGGTGGGTCGGCCTTTGCCATCGTCAAGGCCTCTGAAGTAATGATCGGCAAAGGGTTGGACGAAACCAAGTTGAGTGCCCGCAATGTTCTGGCCGGCGAAGTCGCCTCGGTGCAGGACGGCGCGGTAAACAGCGAAGTTGTGGTTCGCCTGCCGGGCGGCACTGAAGTCGTTGCTTCGATCACCAAGGAAAGCGTGAAGAAACTTGGATTGAAGGGTGGAGACAAGGTGAGCGCCATCGTCAAGGCGTCCAACGTGATGATTGGGGTCTAACCCAACCCATAGAGTTCATACTTTTGAAGCATGACGCACTGCGGCCGTTCCATTCCTTCTGCGGAGACCACTATCCCCGTGGGGTTCCTGGGCGTGGATGGCCGCATGGTGTTTTATCGCTATTTATAGATCCGGCTCCAAAGAATTGCATCACCACAGAAATGTCATCCCGGGCGGAGCAAAGCTGGAGGACCTGCGGTTGTTTTTTGCTCAACACCCTATCAACCCCATAGGACCGTATCAGTAAGTCCTTCCATATCAATGCTCGTGCCATGCGAGCGACGATGCCTCTTCGCCGAGAAGCCCGTCTGCCGATTGACTCTGCACTGCATCCCAGTCTTCGATTTGCGGCATTTCCCGCAACCCCCGGGGGGATTTGGATCGCATGGACACTCTCAATCTGCTGTTGGAATGACGTTGAATCTGAATTCGATGAGCTGCATTGTTCCATTGTGAGGGCCGTCTCTGGATTCTCTGCGTTGCAAGTGTATTGTAAAAATAACGTTGTTGTGTATACAATACCTCCATCTCACCGTTGAGTGACACCCCGGTACGTAATTGGGGAAAAAGGAGCATTCGGTTGTTTACCTCTCCCGAGACCGAAACCTGGGCGCATCACCTTGAGCAAAAGCGTACTTTTTGGAGGACCAAATGTTAAAGCGTAGTACTTCCATTGTCTTTGCGGAAGGTTATGTGAAGAAGGCTAGTTTGGTTTTTGCGACGGCGGTTCTCTTTTCGTCGACGCTGGCGTTCCCGGCCTGGGCCCAAACGGTAGCGAGCCTTTCCGGCGTGGTGACGGACCAAACCGGCGCAGCCCTTCGCGATGTCTCGGTGACAATCAAGAACGTCGACACCGGTGCAACGCGCACCATCGAAACCGATGGCGGTGGGCACTTTCAGGCGTCCGGCCTGCCTCCGGCGCGCTTCGAGATTCGAGCGGAAAAACAAGGATTCGCCGCTGAAACGCGCACGGGAATCAGCTTGGCGGTTGGCCAGGACGCCACGGTCAACATCAAGATGCAACTGAAGTCCCCCGACGCCTGCGCGAGCGGCCACGAGTTCGCCACCACCGATTGCGCACTGACCTGGCACGGCATCACGCTATACGGTACGTATGACGTCGGCGTCGGCTGGGTCAGCCACGGCTTACCGGAAAACGGCTACAACTATGAAGGCGAATCTCTGGTGAACCGAAACGGCTATCAACATCGATTCCTCGTCGCACCGAACAACCTGTCGCAGACGGGTTTTGGCATCAGGGGCAAGGAAGAGTTTGCGCATGGCTGGTCCGTTGTGTTCAACGCTTCAACTGGCATCAATCCGCAGTCCGGCCTGCTGGCCAATGCGTCAGCCACCATGACCATCAACAACGGCCTTCCCAGGAGCAGCTATTCGGAAGCCATCGACGGCGCGCGCGCGGGCCAACCCT
>Ga0181520_10001651_pt1 | contig 44792 bp, 32 predicted proteins | sample PEATcosm2014_Bin_29_FD_132451 | JGI IMG/M metagenome (GOLD analysis project Ga0181520, IMG submission 132451) | Peatland microbial communities from MTU Mesocosm Facility, Houghton, MI, USA - PEATcosm2014_Bin02_30_metaG | ecosystem: Environmental > Terrestrial > Soil > Wetlands > Peat | place... | reverse complement strand
GCGGCCAACTGCCACCTGCGGTGCGGCCAACTGCCACCTGCGGTGCGGCCAGCGGCCACCTGCGGTGGGGCCAGTGGCCTTCGGCTTGTCCGCGCCAGAAAAAAGGCGCGGGGGCGGGTTGGTGGTTCGAAGCAGAACGATTGGGGTTCTTGGTTTCGCGCCGTTCGCCAAAAATATATGTCGCTGGTTCTTTGACTTCGCGGTGCTCGCTCAGTGTTACAGCGCCGGATTTGGGACTCACGGCGTTGATGAACACTGGGCAACTTACTTGAAGTGACTGAAGTGTTTGAGCTTTCCTAGGTCTCGGAATCGAGACCTGGAGCACCATTATGTTTTGGATCGATCAGCATTTATCAAGACCTGGCCGCCCGTTAATTACCCGAGTGGATGCGGAATCGAAAGCCCAGATAGACATCCCCGGTCCCGAAATGCGAGGGACCGGGGGCACCCATCCTTTGTGGAAGAACTCAGTTTGTTCCACCGGGACCGCGCCACCTGCCGCAGGTGAAGTAATTAACTGAGTCAAACTGCCGATAAGAGGGATCAGGGGCTATAAAAACAGGGCTATAATCTTTTGGACTCCTTTCAATGAAGAGACTGTTTCAAGTGTTCGGCTCCCTTCTCTGGTCGGCCTCGGTTGCATGGGCCGCGGCACCCGCCGAGTTGACCACTCTGCACGCCATTCATGCCCTGAGCAAGGCTGAAGCCGCAAAGATGCCTCCAGTCGCGTTCGAAGCTACCGTTACCTATGTTCGCGGATATGAACAGACTCTGTTTGTGCAGGATGGAGTTGAGGGACTTTTCGTACTGGTCGCCGCAAACACTAAATTGAATGCTGGTGATCGTGTTCTGGTGCGAGGAACAGCTCTGGGGGGGTATCGTACCATCGTCATCAGCAGCAGCATTGCTCTACATCGTCATGGCGATAGACCCAAACCGGTGCCCTCCAACTACGACCAATTGATCCATGCCCAGCACGACAGCGAATTGGTCACGATACGCGGTACGATCCGAGCAGTCAATCTCGTGGTGAGTTCAAATGTGAGGAGCACCAACCTAGAGGTTCTTACAGACGGCGGGTACATAGATGTTGTGGTGGAGAACGACGATGCGAGCGCGTTCAAGGGCTTGTTGGATGCCGAAGTGGAAATTTGCGGAGTTGACACACCGACCTTCGACAACAAATTGCAACCAACCGGAATAGAACTTCATGTTGCTTCCATGGCGGACGTCAAGATCCTCAATCTCTCGAAGACTAATCCCTCGTCTCTTCCCGCAATTCCTATGGATACTATTTATGCTGGACACCGCGTGCATGATCTCACGAATAGAATCCGAGTTCATGGCACCGTCACATATTCTGAGCCCGGTTCAGCTGTTGTATTGCAGGAAGGCACTAAGAGCCTATGGATTCAGACCCGGACTCGCAGTGACTTGCGCATAGGCGACATCGCAGACGCAACCGGTTTTCCCGATACCCACGATGGTTTTTTGGTGTTGGCGCACGCCGCGATCCAAGATAGCCACGTTTATGCACCCATAACTCCACTACCGGGTACGTGGAAGAGTATCACCGTGGGTGATACTGCCTACAATGGGCACGTTTATGATCTAGTTTCAATCGAAGGAGTCGTTGTTACAGAGGCGCGGGAAGCTTTTCAGGATGAGTATATTCTGGTCACAGAAGGGCACCAGTTCTCCGTCAATTATCGTCACTCGGACAGAGCCAGCATGATTCCCCTTCCAACAATGAAGATGGTTCCGTTGGGTTCTAAAGTTCGTGTTACGGGCATCTGCATGCCTGAGGATTCCAATCCCTTCAATGGACCCGTTCCCTTTGATATCTTGCTTCGTTCCTACGACGATATCGTGGTGGTTGCCAAGCCCTCGCTCATGAATATTCGCAATATGTTTTTTGCGATCAGCTTGTTGATCTTGGTCGTCGTGGGCGTCGGCGCATGGGGTTGGATGCTGCGTGCCAAGGTTCACCAACAAACCGCAACCTTGGCCGCCATGGCCCAGTTCGAGCAGCGGCGCAGTCTGATCCTCGAAAAGATCAACGGCTCCGATCCGCTGGCCGAAATTCTCAAAGAGATCACCAGCCTCGTTTCTTCATTGCTGAACGGCGCCAACTGTTGGTGCGTGATGGCCGGTGGCGCAACCTTTGGGATCGCCCCATCGCAGCTCAACGCGCTACGCGTCGTTGAAATGAAGATTGCCAGCCACAAGGATTCAACTCTGGAAACTCTCTCAGTCGCCTTCGATCCCCGGTTTCCACGCTCGGCCGAGGAGACTGCGGCGCTAACGGTGGGCGCGCGGCTAGCTTCGCTGGCCATCGATACGCGGCGACTTTATACCGACCTGCGCCGCCGCTCGGAGTTCGACCTGCTCACCGATATTCCCAACCGCTTTGCCATGGAGAAGCTCATCGATGCGCGCATCGAAGAAGCGCAGCAGACGGCTGGAATGCTGGGGCTGATTTACATCGACCTGGACAATTTCAAGCAAGTCAACGATCGGTACGGCCACCACGTTGGCGACCTATTTCTCCAGGAAGCGGCATCCCGCATGAAGCTGCAATTGCGTGGGGGTGATATGCTCGCGCGGCTGGGCGGCGACGAGTTTACGGCGCTGGTTTCAATAGTGCACAGTCGCAGGGATGTAGAGGAGATTGCCTGCCGGCTGGAGCATTGCTTCGACGATCCCTTCATCATAGAGGAGGTTTTTCTGAGCGGCGCGGCCAGTGTTGGCATCGCCTTCTATCCGGAGAATGGCGCTACCAGGGATAGTCTCCTGAGCGCCGCCGACGCCGCGATGTATGAGGTCAAAAACACCAAGCGAAAAATCGCGGAAATACTGACTGATACCAGCAATTCCGAAGCTGCTTTGAAGACCGCGCGTGAATAAGGATTGCCTGGTGTAAGGCTCTGCAGAACCCGGAGGATCTTTCTGAACGGACCTCAATGAACCGTCACCGACGTGCATACCCGTTTAGATTGATCCTGGAAAACGCTGATGCCGCCAGGGATTTTTTTTGACGAGCGTTAAATCGGCTTGTTGTTCGATGACGCGTGGAGTGCGGCGCATGGGAGTACGGCAGTTGCAGGAGTGCGCGGGGGAGTGGGATTTGAGCGCGGCTTCGCCGCGTGGGTTGGTATTCAAAACATTTGGGGATGGGTGGCGGCACGGCTGAAGCCGTGCCCTTTCAAAGTCAAGCGTTCGTCCACCGATTTGGAAACGAAAAGCAACCGCAGGTCCTTCGACAGCGCTGCGCTTCGCTCACGATGACAATTATTATTAGTGGCCGATTGGGCTTCTAGACGGCGGCGGCGCGCATTGTGTCGAGGGCGGCGATGAGGGCGCTGCCGAGGGTTTGCTGGGCGGCATCTGTCAGCTTGGCGCTCTGACTGGTGAGATAGAAGACATCGATGGCGGTCTCGCCTTCGGTGTCGATCAGGGCAACCTCGATATTGCATTGATGGGTGCTGAGGGTGAGCGCGATTTGGCGGAGCAGGCCGGGCAGGTCCTGAGCTACGACTTGCAGAATTGTGGAGTGGGTGGAGGACTCGGAGTCGAACTCGAGGCGGGTGGCCACTTCGATTTTGTTGCTGGCGGGGTGGTAGTTGTGGCGTCGGGCTTCGAGCATCTGCTCGACGGGAACTTTGAGCGAAACCACATCATGCAGATAGGCGAGGAAGCGCTCGCGCTCGCTGGGATTCAGCTCGACGGTGCGGAAGACGTCGGTGAAGTGGAAGCTGTCAACGACCACGCCGGCGTCGTTGGAAAAGGCTCCGGCGGTGACGATGTTCATGCCCCAGGCGGCCAGAGCGCCGGCGACGTCGGCGAAGAGGCGCGAGCGATCGCGGGTGATGACGGTCAGATCAAAGAGCTGGCGGTGAGGACGCAGGTCAAGCTGGACGGGGTCCTCGCCGAGGCGGACGGCCATCAGGAAGTGGTCGCGGATATGCTCGGGCAGGCGGGTTTGCAGATAGCGCTGCGGCAGGCCTTCAAGGAATTGCTGAAGCGCGTCGTACTGCGTGGTCTGGACCATGGAACGGAGGCGATTGAGCAGCGTGGGGTCAATGGCGGCGCGGTAGCGGACTTCATCGACCGAGCGGTCCATGAAGTTGGCGGTGGCCATGTAGAGCTGCCAGAGATTCTCGGCCTTCCAGGGCGTAAGGGCGTCTGGGTTGACGGCCCTGATGTCAGCGAAGGTCAGCAGGGTGAGCATCTTGAGCATCTGGGGGCTGACGATCTTTTCGGCGAAGGAGCGGACGTTATCCAGGTCGAAGATGTCGCGGCGCATGGCGTTGGACATTTCGATGTGCAGCCGGATGAGATTGAGGACAGCTTCGCGTTCCTCGGAGTCGAACTCGAGGCGTGCGAGGAGGGCATCGGCCAGCTCGATGCTGGGGCCGACGTGCTCACCGTTGCGGCGAGCCTTGCCGGTGTCATGCAGCAGCAGAGTGAGGAGAAAGAGGTCGAGGCGGTCGATCTCGGGCAGCAGTTGGGCGAGTCGTTTTTCGTAGTCGTGGACGGGCTGGCGGAGGCCGTGGACGTTGTCGATGGCCAGGAAGGTGTGCTCATCGACGGTGTAGCGATGGTAGCTGTCGCGAATCACCAGGGCGTCGATGCCGTGGAACTCGGGGATCAACATTTCGAGGATGCCGAGGGCATGCATGGTGCGCAGAGCCTGTGCGGCGTGCGGTCCAAGCAGGATTTCGCGGAGGGCATTCCATAGGTAAGGGCCTTCGGGGATGTGGATGGCCAGAGCGGGCAGGGCGTCGGTGATGCGGTCTTCGGCGGCCTGCGAGAGGGTGTAGCCGTTGGTGGCCATCAGCGAGAAGATGCGCAGGATGGCGCTGGTGTCATTGAACTGCGCGCCGGGAGCGATGTCGATGCGTCCCTGGTCGAGTAGGAAGTCAGTGCCGGCGATGGGAGTGCGGCGTCGGCGGAATTGCTTGTAGAAGCTGACCGGGGCGGGCAGATGCTCCATCAAGAGCACGGCGCGGCGATAGATGACGCGGGCGTGGCGATAGTAGGTGCGCATCCAGTAGGCAGGATCGGCGGTGCCGCGGGTCTCGAGGCCGATGGAGTTGGCCGCGGCCTCGTCCTGCGATTGCCAGTCGAGGGTGTTGTCGTCGCGTCCATGGCGGAAGTGGAGAAAACATCGGGCGGCGGCGAGGAAGTCAAAGGCCGCCTCGGCGTCGCCGCGGGCGCTCTGGAAGACGCCGCCGCGATGGCGGGGCCACTCTTTGGTTTCCTTGAGGTGGAAGAGCAGGGCGAACCAGACGGCGAGGCTGAAGTCGCGCAGTCCGCCGGGACAGTCCTTGAGGTTGGGTTCGAGGTGAAAGATGGTGTTGCCGAATTTGGAGTGGCGGGCGCGGGCGATTTCGCCGAGTTTCTGCGTGATGGTATTCCACTCGCTGAGGACCAGGCCGGGAAGGACCGTCTGATGCAACTGCTGATAAAGCGGGAAGTGGCCGGCGAGGAAGCGGCGGTCGAGCGTGGCGAGGGTGAACTCGAGGTTGTCGGGGTCGAAGCGGCCAGCCTCTTTGACGGTGCGCGAGCAGGGGCTGGCGCGCAGACCGATATCCCACATCCCCTGGATGATGTTGCGAACCGCTTCCTTGGATTGCAGTTCGGTCTTCTCGTCGGAGAAGGCGAAGAGCACGTCGATGTCGGAGAAAGGGAAGAGATCCTTTCGGCCGTAGCCGCCCATAGCGAGCAGAGCCACGTTCTGCGCCGGCTGGCCGCTGAAGGCGCGACGCCACATCTCGATCAGAATCCGGTCGACCACAGCCGAGCGGCGGCGAATAGCGGCGGTGCCGTCGCCGGTGCGCTCGCAGGTTTGGCGGACGAGCGCCATCTCCCGCAGATACTGCTCCCGAAGATCGTCAACCGCGAATGCGACTGGATTCATAGTGGTTTTTGTGTGGCTTGCCTCATCACGAGGAATTGTTAACAGAATAAGCGAAATTGGGGCGGATAGGGAATTTTTGATTGCTCGATCCCGAAAAGTGGGACTAGCGGTCCGCAGGGCGGGGCTTGCGATCCATAGGGTTGGTGGTTTTCCGTGCTTGCGCCAGAAAGAACACTAAAGGATGGGGTATGGGTCTATTGCGGCAGGCCATTTCAGTCGAAATATATTGTGAGACTGCACGGGCGGCCAGATGAGGAGGGCACTATCAGCGCGCGGATGAGATTGGGGGATCTGCTGGTGAGGGCCGGCCTGGTCACAGTCGCTGACGTGGCCGCGGCGATGCAGCGCCAGGCGAGCAATGGGGGCCGTCTGGGCGCCAATCTTGTGGCCCTGGGAGTGATTGGCCAGCAGGAGTTGGAGGCCTTTCTGAAGCGCATACCAGCCGAGCCAGCCGATATTGCGGCCACTGGAGTCGACGAGGTTGACCTGCTGAACCTGTTGATGAGGCTGATTTATTCCGGGCATCTGGAAACCTGCCGCCAGTATGTGGATGCCATCAAGCTGCCTTACCACATTGTGGCCGAACTGGTGCGCATGGCGGTTGACCGGCAACTGCTGCGCACGCTGGGAATGCGCGCCTCTGAAAGCCCGATCGACATGGGGTATGCCTTTACCGAAGAAGGCAAGCGATGGACAATCGACGCCCTGGAGCGGCTGAGCTATGTTGGACCGGCACCGGTCACGCTGACGGAGTTTACCTATCAAGTGAACCTGCAGAAGCTGACCAATGAACTGGTCACCTTCGAACGCATCCTCAAGGTGATGGGCGATCTGACCTTCGATGCGAGCATCATCGAGCAATGCGGCCCGGCGCTGAACTCGGGACGCGCAATGCTGCTCTACGGTCCTCCTGGCAACGGCAAAACCTCAGTCGCATACGCATTTGGAAGCGTCTTCAACGATGTAATCTATGTGCCATACGCGATCACTGTCGAGGGGCAGATCATTCGCTTCCACGACCCCAGTATTCATGTCGCGGTCAGCCCCACCGAGCTGAGCGACGACGGCGGGTTCTCGTTTGTCCGCGCCGAGGATTATGACGCGCGCTGGGTGCCTTGCCGCAGACCCTTCGTCGTCACCGGCGGCGAGCTGACGCTGGAGATGCTTGACCTTCGCTACGACCCAACCGGCCACTTTTACGAGGCGCCTTTGCACCTGAAGGCGCTGGGCGGCACCTTCGTCATTGACGACTTTGGCCGCCAGCTTGTAAGCCCCACCAGCCTGCTGAATCGCTGGATTGTGCCGCTGGAGAATCGCATCGACTATCTGAAACTGCATACCGGAAAGAGCTTCAGCATTCCCTTCGAGGAGCTGGTGATTTTTTCCACTAACCTGGAGCCGGAGGAACTGATGGACCCGGCCTTCCTGCGCCGCCTCCCGTACAAGATCCAGGTTGGATCGCCGAGCCGGGAGAATTACCGGCGCATCTTTGAAAATGAATGCGCGAAGCAGGGAATGACGCTGTCTGACGAAGTCTTCGGCGCGATTGCGTACAAACTCAAAGAGGAAAAGGGGCTGGATTTTGCGGCGTATCAGCCGAGGTTCATCGTCGATCAGGTAGTGGCGGCTTGCCGTTTCATGGGCGAAGCGCCGCACTTCGAGCCGCGCTATATTGAATATGCTCTGAATAATCTGAAAGTGAAGCGGAATGCGGTGTGAGGGTATGAGGGAAACAATAAAAAGCTGTAGATATGAGTATTGCGAAGGACTGTAGTTATTGATATCGCGAAGGACTATAGATATAGATATCCCACCTTAGGCACAAAAAACGTGCCGAAGGTGGGGCACCCAAGGTTGGTCAGAGGGCGGTTTCGCCGCGCTCGTCGTTGCGGATGCGTATGGCGTCATCGACGTGGCTGATGAAGATCTTACCGTCGCCGATGCGGCCGGTGCGGGCCGAGCCGATGATGGCTTGCACGGTCTTCTCCTTCAACTCGTCGCTGACCACCAGCTCGATCTTGACCTTGGGAAGAAGATCGACCGTGTATTCACGGCCGCGATAGAACTCGGTGTGACCCTTTTGACGGCCATGGCCGCGTGCTTCCAGAATCGTCATGCCCTCGATGCCTGCCTCGAGCAGCGCATCCTTGACCGCGTCCAGCTTGGAGGGCTGGAGAACCGCTTCAATTTTGACCATACTCACATTCCTCGTTTGACAGCGTTACAGACGGGAGGGCTGGTTGAGCCGGTCCTCCCGAATTGTTGGCAGCGCGGCTATTTGTTCCTGCACTTTTTTGCGCCGTCCCTACGGGACTTCGCAACAAATTTGTGGAATCCCTTTTCCCCACGCCGAAGCGCGGGGCTAACCAACACTGCGCCTCCGGTGCGTTTGTGCTGACATTCCTTATGCAACCTTCAACAGGGCCGCATCTTTTCAAAGAGTGAAAAATTCTGCTTACGAGTTCAGGTCGTAGCCTTCTTCGCCATGCTGCGAGAGATCGAGGCCTTCGGCTTCTTCCTCAGGCGAGACGCGCAGTCCGACGAGTTTGTCTACGATGAACAGCAACAGCAAGGTTCCGGCAATGGAGATGACCCAGGCAATCGCGACGCCTGCGGCCTGATTGAGCAATTGGCCCCAGTGGCCGTCGATGGCGCCAGAGGGAAGGGGGTTGCCGGCGGCATCCTTGAAGACCGGGTTGATGACGCTGGCGGCAAAGAGGCCGGTGAGCAGCGCGCCGAGTGTTCCGCCGGCTCCATGCACGCCGAAGGCGTCCAGCGAGTCGTCGTAGCCGAAGAAGCTTTTGACGATGAAGACCATGAAGAAGCAGACGACGCCGGCTATGAGGCCGATGGCGAGAGCGCTCATGGGCTGAACAAAGCCGGAGGCTGGGGTGATGGCGACCAGTCCGGCGACAGCGCCGGAGATTGCGCCGAGAGCGGTGGGCTTGCCGTTGTGAATCCACTCGGCGATAGACCAGCCGATGGCGGCGGCGGCGGCGGCAAAGTGAGTGTTGATGAAGGCGCTGGTGGCCAAGGGGCTTGCGGCCAGCGCGCTACCCGCGTTGAAGCCGAACCAGCCGACCCACAGCAGACAGGCGCCGATGAAGCTGAGCACCATCGAGTGTGGCGCCATCTTGGTGTACGGGAAGCCGACGCGTTTGCCCAGGTAAAGACAGCAGACCAGCGCCGAGACGCCGCTGGTGATGTGGACGACGGTGCCTCCGGCAAAATCGAAGCTGGGGAAGTGGGCGTGAATATTGGCGGAGTTGAGCAATCCGTCAACGCCCCAGACCATGTGGGCCATTGGGCAATAGACGACAATCGACCAGAGCGAGAGGAAAATGGCCATCGAGCTGAACTTCATGCGCTCGGCAAATGCGCCGGTGATCAAGGCCGGCGTGATGATGGCGAACATCAACTGATAGACCATGAAGGTCTGCTCGGGGATGGTGGCGGCGTAGTCGGCATTGGGAGTGAGTGTGACGCCCTTCAGGAAGAGGTGCTCGAAGTTGCCGATGAAAGCGTTGCCGTGGCCAAAGGCGAGCGAGTAGCCGCAGACGGCCCATATGATGGTGACCAAGCCCATCATGGCGAAGCTCTGCATCATGGTGCCAAGGATGTTCTTCTTGCGAACCAGGCCGCCGTAAAAGAGCGCCAGTCCGGGTCCGGTCATCAGCAGGACCAGGGCTGCCGAGACCAGCATCCAGGCATTATCACCCGCCGACTGAGCGTTGGCGCTGGCCGTTTGCGCGGCTTTCACGGCCTGCTGGAGGGCGGTGATCTGGGCTTGCGTAGAAGCCTGCGAGTCCGGGGCGGCCTGAGCAAGAGTCAGCGCCGGGATTCCCAGGACGGCAGACAGGAAGAGCACTTTGATTCCACAACGATCCATTTGTTATCACTCCCAAGAAGATTCAGAGATCCAAAGCCATGCGATGAGGCGGGAGACCGGCCGCCATTCCAGATGCAGCAAAGAAAGACACGCTCGGCAGATATGAGCCAGCGCAAAGCCAGGCCGCTGGCGCGGAAATTTAGATACAACCCAGACGCAGTGCTCGCCAGCCAATGAGTGGATGACGAAGGCACAACCTATGCGCGATTCTCTACAGAAAATCGTAGAGTCAAGCGCGTAAGGAACCAATGAAGATTTTGCTAAAAAGCTATAGAAAAGCAGGGAAGAGGGAAAATCACTATGGCTATTTGATTATCTCTGTATTAAATGTTTTTGCCAATCAGGTGAAATACAGGCGCTCGCACTGGGGGAAGTTGGTGGTATCCCACCCTAGCCGCAAAAACAAGAACGCGGCGAGGGTGGGGCACCCATGCCTAGTGGTATCCCACCCTTTCGCAGAAACCGCGAAAGGATGGGGCACGGAGAAATCGTTGGTCATAGGGCGGATTCGCCGCGCTCGTCGTTGCGGATGCGTATGGCGTCATCGATTTGGCTGATGAAGATTTTTCCGTCGCCGATGTGGCCGGTACGGGCGACGCCGAGGATGGCCTGGATGACCTTCTCTTTCATCGCGTCGCTGACGACCATCTCCAGCTTGACCTTGGGGAGAAGATCGACCGAGTATTCGCGGCCGCGATAAAACTCGGTGTGGCCTTTTTGGCGGCCATGGCCGCGGGCTTCCAGAATGGTGATTCCCTCGATGCCGGCTTCGATCAGGGCTTCCTTGACTGCGTCCAGCTTGGCGGGCTGGATAACTGCTTCGATCTTGAGCATTGCAAATTCCTCGCTTGAAAAGTTTACATCAGTGAGGTGGTTCGGGGGCATAGTGTCCCAAATCCCAAAGTTTGTGGTCTCCCATCCATTTCACAAAGAGCGTGAAATGGATGGGGCACCCATCTATTGTTGCTTGTTCATTTCTGCCGTAACTCGACGCGGCGAGTCTGGCTGCTCAGAATGACAAACCAAAAACTTATGAGTTGAGGTCGTAGCCTTCTTCACCGTGCTGGGAGAGATCGAGACCGGCGGCTTCGTCGCTGGAGGAGAGGCGCAGGCCCATAGTCTTGTCCACCAGGAAGAGCAGCGCAAGAGTTCCCGCGATGGCCAGTGCCCAGCCGATGCCCATGCCAGCGGCCTGATTGAGAATCTGATGCCAGTTTCCGTCGATGGCTCCGGCGGCGATGGGGTTGCTGGCGGCGTCCTTGCCGAAGACGGCGTTGATGGCTCCGCAGGCAAAGAGCCCGGTGAGCAGCGCGCCCATGGTTCCTCCCACGCCATGCACGCCAAAGGCGTCGAGCGAATCGTCGTAGCCGAAGAATCGTTTTACTCGGAAGACCATGAGGCAGCAGACGATGCCGGCGATGGCGCCAATGGCGAGAGCCGACATGGGTTGGACGAAGCCGGAGGCCTGGGTGATGGTGGCCAGACCTGCGACCGCGCCGGAGATGGCGCCAAGTGCGGTGGGCTTGCCGTTCTGCAGCCACTCGGTGACGACCCAGGTAATGGCGGCGGCAGCGGCGGCAAATTGGGTGTTGACAAAGGCGCTGGTGGCCAGCGGACCGGCGTTGAGGGCGCTGCCGGCGTTGAAGCCGAACCAGCCCACCCAGAGCATGGCCGCGCCGATGAAGCTGAGCACCATGGAGTGGGGTGGCATATCGTCATGCGGGTAGCCGGCGCGCTTGCCCAGATAGAGGCAGCAGACCAGCGCCGAGACGCCGCTGATGACGTGGACGACCGTGCCGCCGGCAAAGTCGAAGACCGGCCAGCGGGCGGCGCTGTTCGAGTAGTTCATGATGCCGCCGACGCCCCAGATCATATGCGCCATGGGGCAGTAGACGACCAGTGACCAGAGGGTGAGGAAGACCGCCATTGAGCTGAATTTGACACGCTCGGCGAAGGCTCCGGTGATCAAGGCCGGGGTGATGATGGCGAACATCAGTTGATAGACCATGAAGGTCTGTTCGGGGATAGTGGGTCCGTAGTTGGGATTGGGAGTCAAACCGACGCCGCGCAGGAAGAGATTGTGAAAGCCTCCGATGAATCCGTTGCCGGGGCCGAATGCGAGCGAGTACCCGACGACGGCCCACAGCACGGTGATCAGACCCATCATCGCGAAGCTCTGCATCATGGTGCCGAGGATGTTTTTGCGGCGGACCAAGCCTCCATAGAAGAGGGTCAGGCCGGGAGCGGTCATCATCAGGACCAAGGCCGCGGAGACCAGCATCCAGGCGTTGTCGCCCGAGGACTGGGCATTTTGCACGGCCTGCTGAAGAGCGGCAATCTGAGCTTGGGTGGCGGGGGCCTGCGCAGCGGGAAGAGCTGGTTGCGCGAGAGCCAGGGCAGGGACTCCCAGCGCGGCAGAGAAGGAAAGCAGTTTGATGGCGCGACAACACATTCGGTTCCACTCCTGAAAACACGATGGACAATTAGCTATGCACTGAGGCGGAGACCGGGCGACAATCCGGATGATGAGCAACGCCAGAATATGCATTCGCTGCGTTCACCGGAGCGCCATCGGCCTGACCTTTTGTGGATGGTTCTATCGGCAAATGTATAGATTTCCGTATAAGGAACTCATGAGGATTTCTCAAATAATCGGCAGCAAGGGCAACATATGGTGAAAATACTATGGAATTCTCACTATTGTCGTGCTTATGCGGAGTCTCTCTTTGACAGAGCCATTTCCCATGCGTAAGCCATCGCGATCAAAGCGAAGCAGGATACGAAGAAGTGCAGGCTGCGGCAGAGAGCTAAAGTGACCATCCGGCATTTGGGAAAGTGGAGGTATAGTAGACCTATGGCGGTTGCGGCAGAACAGGATCGGTATCTATTCGGAGCGTTGGACAGCAGCGCGGAGCTTCGCGCCAAGCTGCAAGAAGTGAACTACGGCTATGAGCAGCCGGAGGGCGTCTTGCTGACCTCGATGGATTATGCGGTGAACTGGATCCGCAAGAACTCAATCTGGCCGATGACCTTTGGACTGGCCTGCTGCGCCATCGAGATGATGTCTACCGGCGCGGCTCGATTCGATATAGCGCGCTTTGGCGCCGAGGTCTTCCGGCCATCGCCGCGGCAGAGCGACCTGATGGTGGTTGCGGGGCGGGTTTCGCAGAAGATGGCGCCGGTCTTGCGCCGGCTCTACGATCAGATGCCGGAGCCGAAGTGGGTGATTTCGATGGGAGCCTGCGCCACCTCGGGAGGTGTGTTCAACAATTATGCGGTGGTGCAAGGCGTCAACACGGTGGTTCCCGTGGATGTTTATGTTCCTGGTTGTCCGCCGCGCCCGGAGCAACTGATCTACGCAATTACGCTTCTGCAAGAGAAGATTCAGCGGGAGCAGCGCAGCCTGCGGAAGACGCTGAATCTTGTCTGAGGCGGCGGCGCGGGGTTTTGGAGGTTGCAAGGGAAATAGCTGTGCGGGGCAAAGGGCGGGCGAGCATCAACAAAAAATCTGCTCTTGCGCACAAAGCACGTTATGGTAATATTGTGCCGTATGTGATTCTGCTGTATCACCGTTTTGACGGTGCGTATGTGCTATATGTCCGGGAATGGCACGCATAGGCAAACCATTTCATCGAGTATTTCAAACTGATTGTGGAGGAGAACACATGTATTCGAAGATGTTGAAGTCCGTTTCTCTAGCTCTGGCTGTAGCTGCTCTCGTTTTCTTGCCCACGGGATGCCAGAAAGCTCCGCCGGTGACGTTGTCGGCCGTGGCTGCCCCCCCCGCCATATTCCCCGGCGAACCGGTCACAGTGACCGCTACGCCTGGATCGCTGGACACCAACAACAAAAAGCTGAGCGTGCTCTACACCTGGTCGGGAACCGGCGTGACGGGCAACGGTCAGACGGCCACCGTGGCCACCTCGGCGCTAGCGCCGGGCAGCTATACGGTGAAGGCGGAAGTGAAGGAAGGCAAGGCAGGCAAGGAAGGCCTGAAGCCGGGTCAGTCTGCCGATGCCTCTGCGAGCTTTACGGTGAAGGAGTTTGAGCCGCCGACGATCAGTTGCTCGGCCAGTCCCAGCAACCTGAAGCCGGGAGACGGCAGCACGGTGACCGCGGTTGGCGTCAGCCCGCAGAATCGTCCGCTGACCTACACATTTGCGGCCTCCGCCGGCTCGATCAGCGGCAGCGGCGCTACGGCAGCCTTCTCTTCGGCCGGCGCGCCGACCGGCGATGTGGGGATCACCTGCAACGTGGCCGACGACAAGGGCCACACAGCAACCGCAAGCACCAGCGTGACGATCACCAAGCCTTATGTGGCTCCGGTACCTCACACCCAGGCGCTGGCCACAATCAGCTACGGCAAGGACGCGAAGCGTCCGAGCCGCGCGGATAACGAAGCCAAGGCGGTTCTGGACGAGATCGCGCTCGATCTGCAGAAGCAGCCGGATGCCAAGCTGGTGGTAGTGGGCGAGGCCAATGCCAAGGAACAGGCCAAGACCGCCAAGGAAAAGGCATTCGCTCTGAAGCACAAGCACGCCAAGGTTGTGGATCTGGCCGCCGAGCGCGCCGTCAACGTCAAGGACTATCTGGTTACCGAGAAGGGCATTGACGCCTCTCGCATCAGCGTAGCCACGGGCACGGCAGACGCGCAGCAGGTGGAAAACTACTTGGTTCCCGCTGGAGCGAACTTTGCCGCCGATGTGGCTGGGACCACCCCCGTGGACGAGACCGTGGTGAAGCCCGAGGTACGCAAGCCTCTGCCCACCAAGGCTGCTCACAAGAAGGCCGCCATGAAGATGTAGTCTGAACACGCCTCTTGCGGCAGGCCTTTCGCTCTGCCGCAAAGGGTGCAATTTCTTCTGCAATCGAGAGAGGCTGACCGGTCATCCGGCCAGCCTCTTGGCTTTTTTGCCTTGCGGCCCCTACTGCACGGCGAGATTAACTGTGCCCGTAGCCGTGATACCGCCTGAGATGCCGGTTACGGTGATGGTATAAGCTCCTGCCGTGGTGCCGGGAATACTGGCGGGGGTATTGCAAACATTACCGCCGCCGCAGCAGCAGGCCATCACGCCGCCGGAGAGAGCGACGAGCAGCGCGATCACTCCCAGCATTATCCGCCAATTGCGCCGCCGTCCCGGAATGCCAAACAACAGCACGCAAGCCAGAACCCCTCCGCCCCCGGCAACCCAGGGAACTCCGAGCGGCGCACGGCTCTCCGCATTGCAGGCGCCGCCGTTGACGGGCGCTGTGGTGGAGATGGTGAGGGTGGCTGTTCCGGCCGCCGCGCCGGTAATGCTTACCGGAGTGGTTGAGCCGAAGCTGAGTGTGGGCAGATGCACGGCTCCGGCGGGGCTGGTGGCGATCACCGCGCTCAGCGCCACGCTGCCGGTGAAGCCATTGGCCGGTGTAATCGTGACCGTCGAGGTGTTCCCAGTGGTTGCTCCGGGAGCCACACTGACCGTCGCCCCGCCGATGGTGAAGGAAGGCGGAGCCAAGTTGATAATGTAAGTCGCACTGGCAACGGCGCTGTTATTGTACCCCGGAGCTATTGCAATTGCATGGATTGTTTCAGTAGACGATACCGTGATCTTGCCAGAATAGGCGGTCGAGCTGGTTGTTGGCGTAGAGACCCCACCAGTGGTGTAGTAAATAATAGCGGCATTCGTTGCATCATCGATGGTCAATGGCTGTGTCGCTGTATAGGTGCCGGATACTACACTGAGTATCGGTGTTGCAACTGTCTATGCGTAGGCTATTGGTGGCTGATATACCCAAAGGTCATTGAGTGAGAAGTTCTCATAGCCAGCATTGTCGAAATTGACGAACTCTCCTCCAAATAGCCACAGATTGCCGCAGATTTCCAGCTTGAACTGCTGTTGGGTTGATCGCAGATTACAGAAATATACTCATCTGGAAGTTGCGAGGAGTGTAGGTTTGCCGCACAAACACGAGCCGTGACGGCCGTCACGTTTCTCTTAGATCAATCAGCAAGGAAGCTCCATTTTGTCAGCGATGCGGAGGTGTGCAGGCGAGGATGCGCGTTACACCGATAGCTTCAGGCGAGTATCATGAGCGTGTGGCCCTGACTGAGCATTGATCACTGTCCACAGACCACTGTCACCAAGGAAGAATCCCGCGCGTGAAACCCGATATGAGAGTGTCGCTGGCTGGCCTGGAGCTGGCCAGCCCGATCATCGCCGCCAGCGGCACCTTTGGCTACGGCATCGAGTTTGAAGACATCGTCTCTCTGGAGCGAATCGGCGGATTCGTCACCAAGGGCATCTCGCTGGAGCCAATCGCCGGCCACGCCGCGCCGCGCCTCATCCAAACCGCGGCTGGGATGCTGAACGCAATCGGACTGCAGAATGTGGGCGTCGATGAGTTCATCAGCCGCAAGCTGCCTCCGCTCAAACGCTACCCGCGCTGCAATGTCTTCGTCAACGTCTTCGGCTACAAGGTGGGCGAGTACGTCGCGGTGATCGAACGGCTCAACCAAGCTGAAGGCATTGCGGCTTACGAATTGAATGTCTCCTGTCCCAATGTCCTCACCGGCGGCATGGCCTTCGGCTCCGATCCCAGTGAGCTGGAGTATCTGGTCCACCGCGCCCGGGCCGCAACCAAACGACCGCTGATCGTCAAGCTCTCGCCCAACGTGACCTCGATTGCGCGGATGGCCAAGATCGCCGCCGATGGCGGAGCGGACGCGGTCAGCCTGACGAATACATTTTTGGCGATCTCGATCGACGTTGAAACGCGCCGTCCGCGCCTCAGCAACATTACCGGCGGCCTCTCCGGCCCGGCCATCAAGCCCATCGCCCTGCGCATGGTCTATGAGACGGCCAAGGCGGTTTCCATTCCCATCCTCGGCATGGGCGGCATCACAACTCCGGAGGATGCGGTCGAGTATCTGCTGGCCGGCGCTACAGCCGTACAGGTGGGCACGGCGAGCTACGCCGACCCTCGCGCCGTTGCGCGGATCGCCAAGGGACTAGAGTCCTGGTGCCGCAGCCACGGCGTCGAAAAGGTGGCTAGTTTAACTGGAGCGCTCGATATTTCCTGATTTGCCCTTTTCCTGCGAACCTGTTGCAAATTATTCTTCTGGCCATGGCACGAAAAAATTACGGCGAGATCATTCGGACGCCCCTACGGGGCTTTGGCTTGTACTGGCGACCTTTCCCAGGATTCCGCTTCGCTTCATCCTGGGCTATTATCGACGGCCCCTCCGGGGCCAAATCATTGCCTTGCATTAGAGTTTCGCAATAGGCTCCTGATTCGCGATTTTTTGATTTGCGATAGTGTTGGGCTGGGGGAAGCCATCATGCACATTGTCTTTGCCGCTTCGGAGTGCGTTCCGTTTGCCAAGACCGGCGGGTTGGCGGACGTGGTGGGAGCGCTGGGGCCGGAGCTGGTCAAGCTGGGGCACGAGGTTACAGTCTACCTGCCGCTCTACGCGGTGGTGCGGCGGCAACTGCCCAGCGAGTTGACCTACGCGGTGCGGTCGATCACGATTCCCTTTCAGTATTACAACCGCTTCGCGGGCATCGTGGATGGCGGCAAGCTGGGCGGGGCGCAGGTCTACTTTGTGGATTGCCCGGAGCTCTTTGACCGGCAGGGGCTGTATGGAACGGCGATGGGCGAATATCCGGACAACGCCGAGCGCTTTGCGTTGTATTGCCGAGCGGTGCTCGAGGCGACCAAGCAATTGGGAGCGCCGGAGGTCTTTCATGTGCATGACTGGCAGGCGGCGCTGATTCCTGTTTATCTGCGGACGGTCTACGCGAACGACCCAGTGCTGGGCCGCGCCGGAGTGGTGCTGACGATTCACAACGCCGCTTATCAGGGCGCGTTTCCGCCGCCGACCACTGAGCGGCTGCTCTTTCCGTGGGAGATTTTTACGCTCGACAAGGTGGAGCACTACGACCGCTTCAACTTCCTCAAGGGCGGGCTGGTCTACTCCGATCTTCTGACTACGGTGAGTCGGAAATATGCTGAGGAGATTCAGACGGCGGAGTTCGGCGAAGGATTGGACAGCGTGCTGCGCGGGCGGACGGCTGACCTGCGGGGAATTCTGAATGGCGTGGATTACGGGCAATGGAACCCCGAAACGGATCGGTACTTGGCGGCGCACTACTCGCCGGAGAATTTGGCCGGGAAGCGCGAGTGCCGCGCGGATCTGCTGGCTGCCTTCGGATTGGAGCTGGTGGATGATGCGACGCCGGTGATTGGCATTGTCTCGCGCTTTGCCGCGCAGAAGGGCTTTGACCTGGTGGAGCAGATCGCCGGGCGGTTGTCGGAGCTGGATGTGGCTGTGGTGGCGCTGGGCGCGGGCGCGGCGTCCTACGAAAAGTTCTTCCGCGATTGGGCATTCTGGAACAAGGCGAATGTGGCTGTGCGCATCGGCTATGACAACGCGTTGGCGCACAAGATCGAGGCAGGCTCGGATATCTTTCTGATGCCGTCGCTCTATGAGCCGTGCGGGCTGAACCAGATTTACTCGCTCAAGTACGGCACGGCGCCAGTGGTGCGGGCGACCGGCGGGCTGGACGATACCATCGAGGAGTGGAACCCGGAGCAGGGAAGCGGGACGGGCTTCAAATTCAAAGGCGTGAGCGCAGGGGCGTTGCAGGCGGCGATTGACCGCGCGCTGGCGGCCTTCGAGGACAAGGCTGGCTGGCAAAAGTTGATGCTGAACGGAATGGCGCGGAATTACAGTTGGGAGCAGCCGGCGCGGGAGTACGCGACGGTGTATGAAGAAGCGGTGCGCAGACGGGCCTGACACCGACTGAACGCACGGTCTCCACTAACGGGAAATCAATTCATAAGAAATGGGAGAAGGAATTCATGTGCAAATCCATCCTGAACGGTCAACGAACTTTAAGAAACTCATCCGGTGCGATGTATTTCTTTTTGACTCTGGGGCTGTTGATCTGTTTTCCCGTCCCGTCGCTTGCCGCTACTGAAGCGAAGCCGGATTTCGGGCCGAATGTGGTGGTTTTCGATCCATCGATGCCCGCGGCGGCGATTCAACAGCAGATTGACAAGGTCTACGCCGTCCAGCAAAGAAATGAGTTCGGAGCCCAGCGCAACGCCTTCCTCTTTCTTCCTGGCGAGTACCACGTGGATGTGCCGGTCGGCTTCTATACCGAAGTGATCGGATTGGGCGCGACGCCGGACATCGTTCACATCACGGGCAATGTTCATGCCGATGGCGAGGGACGGGATCACAACGCCACGGGAATCTTCTGGCGAGCGGTTGAGGGATTTTCCGTGTCACCAACGGGCGGCACAATGCAATGGGCAGTTTCGCAGGCGGCGCCATTCCGGCGGATGCACATTCGCGGCAGCCTCGTTTTGCATCAGAATCGGGGATGGGCGAGCGGCGGATGGATGTCGGACTCGCTGGTGGACGGCAACGTGGACGCGGGGCCGCAGCAGCAGTGGATTTCGCGCAACAGCGAATGGGGCAGTTGGACGGGGTCGAACTGGAATATGGTCTTCGTTGGCGTTCCGCAAGCGCCTGCCGGGGATTGGCCCAAACCGCCATTCACCAAGATCGCCCAGACGCCTATCGTGCGCGAGAAGCCGTTTTTGGAGATCGATGGGCAAGGGCGTTACTCGGTCCGCATTCCGTCGCTCGAGCGCAACAGCGCGGGCATTACCTGGCATGGCGGAGCGACGCCGGGCAAGTCGATTCCGTTGAGCCGCTTTTATATTGCCCGGCCGGAGGTGGATAGCGCGGCAACCATCAATGCACAGTTGGCGAAGGGCAGAAATCTGCTCTTCACACCGGGCGTCTACGAGCTGACGGAACCGATTCGCGTGAGCCGGCCGGAGACGGTGGTGCTGGGGCTTGGCTTTGCCACTCTGCGGCCAACGCGCGGCACAGCGGCGATGACGACCGCGGACGAGGATGGGATCATCATTGCCGGACTGCTCTTCGACGCCGGAGTTACACAGTCACCGGTTCTGCTGGAGGCGGGACCGGCAGGGAGCAAGCGCAGCCACGCCGCCAATCCCATCATGCTGCAAGATGTCTTCTTCCGCGTGGGCGGCGCGGGGGTGGGCCGCACCACGGCGAATCTGATCATCAACAGCAACGATACGATCCTCGATCACACCTGGATTTGGCGGGCGGATCACGGCGACGGGGTGGGCTGGAAGAGCAACACCAGCGCCAACGGCTTGGTGGTCAATGGCGAGAATGTCACTGTCTACGGCCTTTTTGTCGAGCATCACCAGGAGTTTCAGGTGCTTTGGAATGGCAACGGAGGGCGCACGTACTTCTATCAATCGGAGATTCCCTACGATCCGCCGGATCAGGCGAGTTATACGAGCGCGGCGGGTACGAATGGCTGGGCCTCCTACAAGGTGGCAGCCGGCGTGACCAGCCATGAAGCCTGGGGGCTGGGCATCTATAGCGTTTTCATTCGGCCCAACGTGAAGCTCAGCCGGGCGATCGAAGCTCCCAAGACCCCGGGCGTCGGCTTTCATGACATGATTACTGTTGCTCTGGGCCGACGCGGCGAGATCAGCAATGTCATCAATGACAGGGGAGGAGCAACCAGGATGTTTCCTCGGGTGACACCCATGGTTACTATCTACCCGTAAGACTGCAATGCCAGCGAACTATTCCTATCTTGTAAGTTTATGAAAGTAATTACGATAACCGTGTGAAGATGGCAAGATAAGCTGGCGCGGGAGTATGCGGCGGTGTGTGAAGGGGTAGCAAGACGGAGGGATTAGACTCTAAATTTTTATTATTTATAAATTATAAAAATAAATGTTTTCGAGTTTTATAAACTGTGCTATGGTAATTTTAACTGCGGAAGCAAATTCCTCAGCTTGGAGGATGTCATGGCTACAATTTCAGCGGTTGCCCCCGGGATCACGTGTGCGGCGGAGGTTTTCATCGCGACAGCTCTATTGCATAAGGAACATCCCGAACGGAAGGACTTTACGATTCAGGAGATTGTTCATCGAGCGGCCCGCGAGAATTTGGCGGGTGAGTTGCGATCTGGGGTGAGCGTTCATGCTTCGCAGCACTGCTGTGCCAATCGAACGCCTAATCCCGCCAATCATCGGATGCTGTTCGCGACTGGTCGCAGTACACGTCGTTTGCTTTTGCCCGGCGACGATGTGCATCCGGCGCGGACAGGCAAGATTTTTCCGGATGCGGATGAACTGCCGGAACAGTATCTTTCGTTATTGGAGTGGGCGAAGGAGAGATATACAAGTGCGCTCGACGCAGCCTATCCAAGAATCGATGATCCAGATGAGTATGTTCGCCAACTTCGGGAATGCTCTTATTCTTCCCATTCTCATCTTATCGAGGAGAAGGAAGCGCGTCTGCGGCATTTGGAGGGGTTGCTTCAGGCACGAGGAATCGGAGCAAAGATGGCGGAAGGGATTGACCCAGACGATTACATCCGGGAGTTGCGCGAGGGATGGGAATGAGCCGGATTTTTCTCGATTCCAATCTCTTCATTTACCAGCTTGAGGATCTGGGGCCGCGTGGAGATCGCGCCAATTTCATCTTCACGCGGATCTCTCATCGAAAGGACACGGTCTTCACTTCCACTCTGACTTTGGGAGAGGTGCTCGTGAAGCCTCTTCGCACAGGTAATCGTGCGTTGGAAGAGAAATATCGAAACCTATTGCGAGAACCGGAAGTCCGGGTTCTTGCATTCGACAGGGCGGCAGGTGAAATCTTTGCGCGGATCCGCCAGGACCGGGCCATCAAGGCTCCCGATGCCATTCAATTGGCAACGGCTGCGAGCGCGGGTTGCGATTTGTTTATCACGAACGATGATCGGCTTACAGAAGCTCATGTGCCTGGAATTCAGTTCATCGTCTCCATGGATCGCGCGCCTGTTTGATTTGATTCCGATCGTTATGTCAAAAAAAGGCGCTCCTCGCTCGAGCGCCTATTTTATTGCGAGTGGCTCTCTCCGGCGGGTACTGGGCTGCCGTAGCGTTGCCGCACGAAACCCATCACCGGCAGGCCGAGCAGGATGAGAGCGGAGCCGAGCAGCGAGCCTTTCAGGTTGCCGAGGAAGCTGGCGACGAGCACGGCGGCGGCGCAGAGGACGAAGATGGCTGGCAGTAGCGGGTAGCCCCAGACTTTGTAGGGACGCGCCAGTTCAGGCCGGCGGCGGCGATAGACGAAGACTGTAGTGGCCGTGAGCATATAGAAGAGCCATTCGGCAAAGACCGCCAGTTCGAAGTGCTGCTGAAACTGGCTGAGGAAGAGCAGCAATACGGTGGCGAGCAGTGCCTGGACGGTGAGCGACGTTGAGGGCGACTGGAAGCGCGGGCTGATGTGCGCGAACTGGCGGAAGAAGAGCCGGTCGCGGGCAGCGGCAAAAGGGACGCGCGCGCCGGACATGATGGTTCCGTTAAGGCTGACGAAGATTGACAGGGCCATCGCGGCGGCGACAAGTCCTGCCCCGGCGGGTCCGGCGACGACGGAGAGCGCGGCGACGGCGGGCCGCTCGCTGGCGGCGATCTGCGTGGCGGGCAGGATGTATTGGATGGCGGCGTTGGTGGCCATGAAAAGCACACCGACCAGTAGCAAACCGGCGATCAGCGCGATGGGCAGGCTGCGCTCGGGCCGCCTGATTTCGCCGGCCACCATCGTCAGGTCGTTCCATCCGTCGTAAGCCCAGAGCGTGGCGATCAGCGCGGCCATGAAGCCGGCGAGGCCGCCCACGGCATGAGGCACCGTGGTGGTGAAGTTGGACCATGTGCCAGTGGCCGAGGCAAAGCATAGTCCGGCGACGATGAGAATCAGAATGCCTTTGAGAACCGTGAAGACGAGCTGAAATTCGCCGGCTTTCTTGATGCCCAGATAGTTCAGCCCGGTGATGAACCATGTGGCGGCAATGGCGAAGATCTGCGACCAGAGCAGCGGAAGCGGCCCGCCGATGGCCTGAGTGGTGAGAACGTGAAAGGCCGGGAAGAATTCCAGGGTACGCGCCAGACCGATGGTGATGGCGGCGATTGAGGCTGGCTTGGCCACGGCAAACCAGGTCCACATATAGAGGAAGGCGGGGGTGTCACCGTAAGCGCCGCGCAGGTAGACGTACTCGCCGCCGGCATAGGGCAGCATCGCGCCGAGCTCGGCATAGGTCATCGCCCCGAAAAGCGAGAGCAGGCCGCCGGCGATCCAGGCCAGGTAAACCAGCGCCGAGGAGCCGACGTCCTGCATCATCTCGCGTGGCACCAGAAAGATGCCGCTGCCGATGATGGTGCCGACGACGATGGCCGTGGCCTGACTTGCGCCCAGTACGCGCGGCAGGTCGGCCATGACAGGTTGTGCTTGCGCGCGTTGCGTCTGGCTCATACGTTGTAGTGAGGGTAGCATGGGCGAGCGCCTTGCTGAAATCATGATTGTGGTGGTGGCGAGGCGCGTTAACTATTTTCATCTGCAAACGGCGCTGAATACGTTTAGAGTGGAGGTGGGGAGTTTGGCGCGATTGTGTTCAGGTTGTCAGTCGCCGTGAATCTCCGCATGAGCGGAAATAGAAAGTGTGGAATAGAAAATGCCAGAAATGATTGATTGGCCCAAGTTGTCTTCGCAGCCGCACCGCAGCCGCCGCGGATTGTTTTTCCTCATCGCCGCTGTTGCTGTGATTGTTCTCGGCAGCCGCACTGCGGTTTCCTACTGGGTAGACCTGCTGTGGTTCAACTCGCTTGGATACGAAGAGGTCTTCTGGAAGGCGCGCGGCCTGGAGTGGGGGATCTTCGCGGGCTTTTTCGCGTTGACTTTTCTTATTTTGCTGGGGGCTTTTTACGCGCTCAAGCACGCCCATCGCGACGATCTGCCCACGGATCACACGGTCTTGATCGCAGGACAAGAGGTCAGGCTGTCGCTCAAACCGGTGCTGCGCCTGGTTTCCATCGGCGGCTCGCTGGTGATTGCGTTCATTACTGGCGGCACAATGGCCGCGCAGTGGCAGACGCTGGCGCTCTGGTGGTATGCGCCGCAAACCTCCGGCGGTGCCGGCGATCCGATCTTCGGCCGACCGCTCGGCTTTTATCTTTTCACGCTGCCGGCATGGCAACTGATTCTCGGGTGGCTGCTCACGCTCAGCGTGATCTCTTGCGTTGTTGCCGTTGTCTTCCTTCTGGTTTCGGGCAGCTCGCGCGCGCTCACCGGGAGCCGCGCCTCTCTCTCTGAGCTGCCCTGGCGCGGGCTTTCGCTGGCGCTTTCGTTCTTGCTGCTCATCGTCGCGCTGCGTGTTTATGTGAGCCGCTTCGAGCAGCTCTTCGATCACCATACGATCTTTGACGGAGTTACATATACGGGCGCGCACGTGACGTTGACTGGAATGCTGGTGATCAGTGCGGCGCTTCTGTTGGGGGCTTTGATCGCCGCGGTGGGAGGGCTCTTTGCTCCGCGCGCGCGCTGGCTGGTCGCATCCGTCGCTCCGGCGGTGGTCTGCTATGCAGGAGTTGGGATCGTAGGCTGGTATGTCACCAGCTTTCTTGTCAAGCCCAACGAATTGGTGCGCGAGCAGCCCTACATCGCGAATAACATCGAGATGACACGGCAAGCTTATGGCCTGAATAATTTCCAGCAGCGCGAGTTTCCCGCCGAGACGACAGTGGATGCCGCCGATCCGGCCAACAATCAACCCACGTTGCAAAACATCCGCTTGTGGGACTGGCACGCGCTTCAGGATACGCTGCGCCAGATCCAGGAGATTCGCACTTACTACGACTTTCCCGATGTCGATATCGACCGTTACACCATTGATGGTTCCATGCGCGAGGTGATGCTGGCAGCGCGCGAGCTGAGACAGGACAAACTTCCCGAGAGCAGCCAGAACTGGATCAATGAAAAACTGATTTACACCCATGGCTACGGTATCACCATGAATACGGTGAATGGATTTACGGCCGAGGGACGGCCCACGCTGCTGTTGAGCAATATGCCGGTGCAGAGCACTACAGCCGGACTCAACGTGACGCGGCCGGAGATTTATTTTGGCCAGCAGACCACAACCGATGTGTACGTGAAGACGCGACAGCAGGAGTTCAATTACCCGCAAGGCGACACCAACAACTTGACCATCTATCAGGGCAGCGGCGGCATCGAGCTGGGCGGCTTCCCACGTCGCATATTGATTGCCTTCGACCGCGGCGATCTGGCCAAGCTGCCCTTCAGCGACGATGTAAACGCCGGCAGCCGTCTGCTGATGCGGCGCGCGGTGCATGAGCGCGTCGCGGCTCTCGCGCCGTTTCTCACCTTCGATCAGGATCCGTATATTGTGCTGGGCGACGATGGGCGGCTCTCTTGGATTCTGGATGCCTTCACGCAATCGGACACCTATCCTTACGCAACCCATTCCACTGTCGATGGCCAGTCGATCAACTATATGCGCAACAGCGTCAAAGCGGTTGTGGACGCCTACGACGGGACAACTACGTTTTATGTCTTCGACGCTCAAGACCCGATCCTGGCGGCCTATCGCGGTATCTTTCCCAGCCTCTTCAAGGACGCGGCGCAGATGCCGGCGGATTTACGCAAGCACGTGCGCTACCCGGAGTCACTGCTCAAGCTACAGGCCGAAGTCTACGGCCTCTATCACATGACGAATCCCGAGGTCTTCTATAACCGCGAGGACCTGTGGACGGTGGCCGCGAAGGCCGGCGCGGGCGAGGGTGGGCAACAGTCGATGGATCCAAATTTCGTGCTGATGAAGCTGCCGGGCGAGAGCGGGGTCGAGTTTGTCGAGATTCTGCCCTTCACCCCTTCCAACCGCAACAACCTGATCGGCTGGATCGCGGGACGCTCGGACGGCGAGCACTACGGAACGTCGATTGTCTACGACTTTCCCAAAACCAAGCAGGTGGATGGGCCGTTGCAGATCGAGGCGCGCATCGACCAGAACGCGCAGATATCGGGACAGTTGACGCTGTGGAACCAGCAAGGCTCGCATGTGGTGCGGGGACCGCTGTTGGTGATTCCATCCGGGCACGCGCTGCTCTATGCCGAGCCTATCTACTTGCAGGCCGACCGCAGCCCCATGCCGGAGTTGCGGCTGGTAGTGCTGGCCTTGCAAGATAAGCTCGCCTACGGGCCAACCTTCGATGCGGCGCTTTCGTCTTTGTTTGGCGGAGGGATTTCGTCGTTGAGCGCATCCGAGTCTGCCGCAACGCCCTCCGCGGCGGCTGGCGCTGCGGCTCCCGCGGTCCCAGCCAAACAGGATTTAGACGCGTTGATTGCACAGGCAGGCAAGGACTTTGACGATTATCAGCGGCTCACGGCAGCGGGCAAACTGGGCGAAGCCGGGCAGAAACTCGAAGCGTTGAAGCAGGTGCTCGACAAGCTCAACGCGCGGTCGAAATAGGCAGGCGGGTGCGCTGACTAGAGCCTTTATGCTGGTCGAGGCGCGCCCGAGTTTTCACAGAAGAGACAACTGCTCAGAACGCCGGGCGCACCGGCTTCTTGTCATGTGGATCAAGACTGGCGTCGGCGGCTTGGAGGTCGCTTTGGCGGTCCATCCACTCGTCTAGGCGGGAGCGCTTGAAGCGCCAGCGGTTGCCCAGCTTGAAGGCGGGTACAAAGCCATCGGAGGCATATTTATAGAGCGTGTCGGGCGAGATGCCGAGGTAATCGGAGGCCTGGCGAATGTCCATGACCTCGCGCACTTCGGGGACGAGCAGGTTGGAGCGGATAGCGGCACTGCGCACAATTGCCTCCTGAATGGAGCGATGCCTCGGGCTGGATTCCGGCTAGATCAAAATCACGATAGGTGTACCCAAGATCAAAGTCTTAAAGTGTTGATTTTCTTAAAAAATTAACCACTCATGACAACTTCATCTGGGCAGGTAAATCGTGGTTTTGCTCGAATCTGCCGGTCGTCTTGTATTTAACGCGGTTTCCACCGTTCTTTCAAGGTTTTTCAGGGTGTTCGAGGAGATTCATCGGGACTGAGGCCTCCGATTTGGGAGTCGCAATCCAAGCAGACTCAGCTGGTTGTGCCTTTGACGCTTCCGACCACAACTGCTTGTATTGTTATGACGGATGGTGCCTTCCGCGCTTCCGCTCATAATTCTACTGGCTGCGGCTGTGCAGCGTTGGCTTGTCGTCATAGCTGCCGGGGTTGCCGGGATTCTTCCCGCTCGTGGAGTCGGTCAGGCGGCGTTTGTTCTCGAGGCGCGCCAGCCGCGCTTTCACCTCGTCAAACTCCGAGGTGGTTACGGTGTACTGTTCGCGTGGCGGCAGGATCCGGGCAATCTCTTCTTGCGTGCGCTGGATGCGTTCCGTGGTCTGCGGGTGGTTGGCAAAGGCCTTGGCGACCGCACCTGGCTTGTGCTTTTGCAGAACCTGCACCTTCTCGAAGAAGGTGATGAAGGCTTGCGGGTCATAGCCAGCGCGGTACATATACTGCACGCCCAGGTAGTCGGCCTGCGCCTCGAACTCGTGGGAGTACTCCAGGAAGGTGACCGGCACGGCGAAGTTGGCCACCTGCCAGACGCCATAGCCCGTCCAGCCGCCGATAAAAATCAATGGAATGGCGCCAATTTGTTCATAGCTCAGTCGTGTCATTTCGCGCACCGCATGGTGGGCGCAGACGTGAGCCGTCTCATGAGCCATCACCCCGGCCAGCTCCGCTTCTTCGCCGGCGTTCAGAATCAAGCCGGAGTTGACGAAGAAGTAGCCGCCGGGCAGCGCAAAAGCGTTGATCTCGTCCGAATCGATCACCTTGATGGTGAACGGAACCTTGCAGTCGGAGTTTCTGACGATATTCTGGCCAATGCGATTCACGTATTCATTGACCACCGGATCGGTAATCAGCCGGGTGCTCTTCTCGATCTCGCGGGCGTACATCTTGCCCATCCTAATCTCGGTCTCGGTCGAGTACCAGTTGAAGAGGCCCCTGGAGCCGATCTCGCGATTTCCCACCGAGGTGACGTCGTCGATGGAGCGCGGTTTCACGTTGATCTTCTGATTGCCCGGCGCGATCAGCTTGTCTGGCTTGTCCAGATTGTCCAGCTCGTCTGGATTAGCGGGAGTGGACGGGGAATCGTCATCCGCAGGGGCAGGCGCTGTGGCGGGCGTCTGTTCTTGGTCGGTTGTCGCGCCCAGAAGTGGTTGAGCCGCGGGCGTATTTGCAGGGGGCGTGCTTGATGGTACAGACTGTGCCCATGAGCTTGAGGCCAAGCTCAGCGCCAGCGCCAATCCTGCCAGTAAGGCGGCTTTCGAGACGATCCGGTCTGTTCTCATCTCCTGCACAACTCCATTCTCGCAGTTCTCAGCCCCGATGGCAGCACGGCTGCACATCATTTTTTGGCTGCCATTGGTTCATACTTGAGAGATGCGGCCATCGTGGCAACAAACGGGGATAGTGCTGGCGGGGCTGGCAACGGTGGGATTGTCTGCCTGGGCACAGAGTCGCCAAGTCGCGCAGGACGGCACGCGCGCCGCCGCGCATTGGCAAAGCGCCGTCGATCAGGCCAAGGGTAATACTCCCGATGCGCGCGTTCTGGTGCTGGAGATAGCCTCAGGTCATATGCTGGCCTCTGCCCGCCTGAGCGAAGCCAGCCGCACGCTGGCCACACCCGGCTCGACGCTGAAACCGCTGATCCTCTACTTCGCAATTGCCTCCAGACGCTGGGATGCGCAGCGCAGGGTCGCCTGCAGCCGGCAGATGCACATTGGCGGCCACCAACTCAATTGTTCTCATCCGGCGGCCGGCCCCATGGATGCGCAGCAGGCGCTCATCTGGTCGTGCAACTCGTATTTCGCGGAGTTGGCCGCGACCCTTACGCCCGATGAGCTGCGCCAATCCCTCAGCGAGCGCGGCTTGTTGGCTGCCACGGGTCTCACGCCGGAAGAAAGCGTGGCGGAGTTTCACGAGCCGCTCACCCGGCAGCAGATTCAGCTTGCCGCGTTAGGCGTAGAAGGAATTCGCGTGACGCTGCCGGAGTTGGCGGAGGCTTACCGCTCGCTGGCGATTGAGTTGGCCGCGCATTCGCAATCCAAAGCCGCGCAAGTCGTTCGTGCGGGGCTGGCGGATTCGGCCAGCTTCGGCATGGCGGGAGCGGCATCGCTGGGTGGCGTGCCGATTGCCGGCAAAACCGGAACAGCCAGCGCAGCGAGCGGTGGCGCAACCCACGGCTGGTTTGCCGGCCTTGCGCCAGCCGATTCGCCGCGGGTGGTGGTAGCCGTATACTTGCCCTCTGGTCACGGCTCGGATGCGGCTGAGCTGGCAGCGGAGCTATTGGCCCACTCGCCGCTGAGGAAGCCATGATGCGCGTCGCGATTGCAATCTGCCTGGCCTTCTGCTGTGCCATGGCGCAGGCGCAGACGGCTCCGCGCACGACGATTCGCGTTGGGGTGTGGACGCTGTGGCACGGCACGAAAGCGGCCATCACACCGCTGGCGGGAGCGACGCTTCGCCCTTGCGAGAGCTGCGCCGCGCGGCCGCTCGGAAGCGTTTCGGTTCAGGTAAAGGATGCCGTGCTGATGTGGACCGAAGAGAACGGCCGCACCCACGCCTCGAATGTCTTGTTGCTTGGCGGAAGCTATCGTCTTGCCGCGCATGGGGAATCGCTGACACTGGCTTGGCCACTGCGAATTACGGAGCGCCACGGCGCGCTAGAGCTGGTTGCAACGCTGCCGGTCGAGCGCTATGTCGAGTATGTAGTCGCCGCTGAGAGCGGAGCGGCGGATTCAACGGAATCTCGCAAGGCGCTGGCGGTGGTGGCGCGCACCTTCGCGCTCGCTACGGCTCACGGGCACACCACGTTCGATGTTTGTGACTCGACCCATTGCCAGTGGGTGCATTGGCGCACCTCGAGCGAGGCTCATGCGGCGACGCTGTCCACTGCCGGTGAGAGTTTGTGGCGCAACCGGAGCCGCATCGAGGCGTACTTTCATCAGAACTGCGGAGGCCGCACGGCAGCGGCCGAGGAGGTTTGGCCGCAGGGTCACGCGGCGCGCGGTTCACTGGTTTCGCGCTCCGATCCGTATTGTCCACGCGCTGGATCGAGCGAGTGGTCGGCCACGCTCTCACGCGCGGAGCTGACGCAGGCACTGGCGGCGGCTGGGCTGGCTGCGCCCGGATGGAAGAGCCTGACCGTCGCACAACGCGGCGCGACGGGCCGTGCCACCATGCTGTTGGTTGGCTCGACCAAGATTCCGGCGGAAGATTTTCGTCTGGCCGTGGGCCGCGCCCTGGGATGGAACCACATTCGCAGTAATTGGTTCGAGGTTGCGGCAGAGGGCGACGGATTTCTCTTTCATGGACGTGGCTCGGGCCACGGCGTGGGCCTGTGCCAGGCGGGCGCGGCCGAGATGGCGCGCGAGGGCCACGGCTATCGCGAGATTCTTGCGCAGTATTTCCCCGGCGCGACGCTGGCCGACGAGACCACCGGTGCGGCTTGGCAATCGTTCGCTGGCCAGGGATTCACGTTGCAGACGAGTGACCCGGCGGACGCCGCGTTCCTTCCGGCCTTGGCGCGTGCATTGGCTGAAGCTGAGAGCCGCAGCGGGCTTGCTCCTCGCGCTGAAATTGCACTGCGGATTTATCGCTCGACGCCGGCCTTTCGCGACGCCACGCTGGCTCCCGGATGGGTCGCGGCCTTCACGGAAGGCGACCTGATCGCGCTACAACCGCTGCGCATTCTCTCCGCGCGCAAGCTGCTCGCGGGCACACTGCGTCACGAGCTGCTGCACGCATTGGTTGAAGAGCAGGCCACCGCGCAAACGCCGCTCTGGCTGCGCGAGGGGTTGGTGGAAGTTTGGTCCGGCGAAGTGCGAACAGAGACAAAACCGACTCAGACTTGGGAGCAAGTCAACGAAAAACTGGCCCACGCGGCGAACGAAGTGGAGTCAGAAGCCGCGCACCGAGCCGCCGGTTGGTATGCACAGCAACTCCTCGACCGCTTTGGCCGCGCGCAAGTGTTGGAGTGGCTTCGCTCCGGTCTTCCGCAGAACGCGCTATCGGTGCTGCGGTAAGGGCAGCTTGACGGAGGCTTGCATCTCAGGTTCCGGCGGCCCGACCAGTGCTGGAACCGGAATAAGCTCTTCATCAGCGGGTTGCTGCTGTCGGCCAAACAGCACAGCCGCCCAACCCAGAAGCAACACCCAACTGCCCACTGCCAATAGGTACGCAGCGGCCAGCTTCAGCGCCACTCGACCTTCCTGCGCGAGAACCGATCCATGCGGCACGGCGGCAAAGAAGCGTCCGGGCAGCCACACGGCCACCAGCGCAGCGAGCGTAACGGCGAGCCACCAGCGCCAATTCCAAAGCAAGCGGAAAACTCTTCGCAAGGGCAGGCGCAAGCCCCACTGCGCCGAGGCCATCGCGTAAGGAATGACCTTTGCCGGAAGTGCGATCCATCGGAAGACCCACTCTACATAAGTCATCCAGAGATAAATGTGTTCATAAGTGAAGAGCGTAGCCCGCGCGTGGGCCGAAGCCTTCGAGTTCAAGTAACCCGCCCACAGCGGAAACCGGTTGTCGCACCAATCCAGCAGCGCCCAGGAAATCCATGCGACTGCGATCCATACAAGCAGCGTCAGCCCGCCCCACACCAGCTTGACGCGCTTGCCATCGTCTACCGCGAGGCTGCGCGCGGTTCCGGCTTGTAACTCAATCGCCGAGATCGCCACCAGCAGCGGCAGCGCGAGCGAGAGCAGTACCTGCCAGGCGTGTTTCTCAGGCAGGCGCGTCCACGCTATGACCACGAGGATCAAAAGCAGAGTCAGGACAAACTGAGCCGCAACCCAGCGGCGGCTGAGGCGCAAACGGCGAAACAAATCTTTGAAGTAACTCACTGCTGCACCTCCAGAGTTGCCGGATCGGTAGTGGTTTGCACATTCGATTGATACATGGGACCTGCCTGCGCCGGACTGATAACGAACTTGCCGGGATTGACCACCTTGAGCAGATAGAAATACTCGCGCCGGCCGTTGAATTCGGTATTGAAAAACGCCGCGCGGTCATCGTGAAACTCCTCGCGCGTGAACCAGTCGTACCACCATGAGGGTTTGCTGTTGATCGTGTACAGTCCGGTATTCGGCAAGAACTCCGTGCCCGCCGGGATTGGGTCCTCGGCCAGCAGATACTTCCAATTAGTTCCATTCAGCGCTAGCCGGACGGCGACAATGTCGCCCACGTGAACCACGCCTTTCAGCGGAACCAGATCGTAGGTGATCGCATCCGTCGGCTTGGGCTGATTCTTCTGCAGCAGGTAGTAATCGCGAGTTATGTTGAGCGCCAGTTGACCTTGCTGGAATTGCTTTCGGTCAGCAGAGTACCAACTGCTTTCGGTTGCCCAGTAAGTAATTCCGTTGCCGCTCTTGCGGACGGTCACTTGTCCGCCATTGGCAGCCTGCGCAGTAGGAACCTTGATCTTCCACGGCAGCGCAAAGCCTTCACCGGGGCCAAAGTGCCGCTTGCCCACGCTGGCGCCATTGACAAGCACCTCAACGTCGGAGCTGTTGGCTAACTCGCCGCTCAGCGACAGGTAATCGGTAAGTCCACCGATCACCATCGCGGTCTGCTTGGTCGAGTACCAGTAGTCGCCGTCGCGATGCTTGCCGAGCCACTGCGCCGCCTTGGGCAGCAAGCCGCTTGCGCGATCTTGCCTCACAAGTAATTTCAGCGCAAAGGCTGTGGTTTCGTCGGAAGTATCATCCCAATATTCCATTAGACCGTCGTAGTTACCCGTCCAATAGGCATCGGAATCGGTAGTCTTTGCCTTCTTTTCCAGAAGCAGCGCAGCATCGTGCGCGCGTGAGTCTCCGGCTGCGTCGAGTGCCAGTCCAGCCAGTGCAAGCCCTTCGTCGCTCAGATTGTCGCGGCTACTCCAAACTTTGTCGAGAGCGGCTTTATTCGAGGGCGCGCCGCCGGTGGTAGCCAGCGCGTAGACCACGTACGCGCGAAGATCGGGAACCATGTCGGGATGCGCGGCCAGTGCGGCTTGCAGCCATGCGCGTCCTTTGTTTCCTGCGTCACCGTCCACGTCGTAGCCAGCCTGTTTTGCCTGCCCCAGCCCGCTCACCACATACGCAGTCATGAAGACGCGGCTGGGATCGTCGGGCCACCAGCCCCAGCCGCCATCCTCGTGCTGATAGCTGCTGAGCCGGTCGAGTCCGGCATGGATCATATCGTTCAGCGCGGCGCGGTCGATGGGCGATTTCAGATGCAACTTATCGACTGCTTGCGCCACAATCAAATCCGGCAGGAAGCTGGACATGGTCTGCTCGGTGCATCCCCACGGATAACTCGTCAGATAGTCCAGCGCATCAAAGACTGTGCCTGCCACGCTCGGCGAAATGGTGATCGTGATGCCACGCGTGCCCGCATCCGAGTTAGCTGGGTAGTTATAACTCCACTGGTTCTGGCCGTCGCCGCTGAAAACTACTCCCGAGCCGGCCGCCCGCTGCTTCACTCCAAAGGGCAGCACCGGCAGCGTCATCTCCAGAGCGTCGGACTCTTCGTTGGTGAGCGCCTTGGCTGTCAGCACCGCATTGCCGGTTGCGTGCGCTCGTACCCGCCAATCTACATAACTCTCGCCCTTGGCGGGAATACTTACCTTCTGAGTTTGCCCGCCGATGACTTCTACTCCACTCACATCGAGGGCAAAGGTCACGTCCTTGGCGGTCTCCAGATAGTTATGGGCGATCACTCGCAGAGTTACTTCATCGCCCTGGCGGAAGAATCGCGGTGCAGCAAGGCGCACAATCAGATTCTTCCGGACGAGTACGCGAGTTACCGAGCCACCGGCCTTGCCATCGTCGGTCATCGCGCGAATCGTCGTGCGCCACGTTGTCAGCGAATCCGGGAAGGTGAAGGTAACGCGCGCGTGGCCGTCGGGGCCGGTATGCACATTCGGATTCCAGTAGGCCGTATCGGGGAAGGCCTTGCGGACTTTGGGCACCACCAGGTCTGATCCCGGCTTCACCTCCGCCATTCGCGGATGGAAGAGCCCATCATTCAGTTTGGCCAGCAGCGGACTCTTCGTCCCCGCTTCGCCGTAAAAGTAGAAGCTGAAAGAGCTCTGCGGATCGAGTTCAACGCTTCGCTTCGGATAAAAGAAGTTCACGATGTTGCCGCTCTCGTCGGGCCGCACCGAGTAGAGCGCTTCATCAACTTCGCCAAAACTCAGATCAGCCTCAACTGGCTTGCCCTGGTAATCCACTGTCTGCACGTCGAAGCTGCCGGTTTCGCCGGGAAGGAATCTCGGCTTGCTGGGCGTAGCTGTGACGGTCAGGGTGCGCTCCAGCAGCGGGACTTTGAGGCTCTTTTGCGCGGTCATCAACTGGTCGTCGTGGACTATTACGGCGCTCACCACTAGATTCGGTTGCGCTTTCGCGGTAATAGGCACATCAAACGCGGCGCTTTCGCCGGTCGAGTGAATCAACTGGCGCGACTGCAAGCTGTTGCCTTCGGCGGTAATAACGGCCCATGACTCCTTGAGTCCAGTAACCAGCAAAAGGTGCGCAACATCGCCAACCTGATAGCTCTTCTTGTCGGCCACGATCTGGGCCTGCGTGCTCTGGTTGTACCACTCGCCAGCGCCGCTCCAGATCCAGACCCAACTCTTGCCTTCGACGGTCCTGCTCTCCGGCGTCTGGGCGCTGGCGGTTACCTGAAAGTCGCCGCTTCCGTTGATTGGCAGCTCAATCAACGCCGTGCCATCCGCGCCAGTTGTGGCATCGCGGCTGGTTACGGCAGTCTCCGTCCGCTGGTGCGTGATCGAGTCCCACTTGATGAGGTCGACAGCAATATGCACCGGCGTTTTCACCGGTTTGTTATCGTAGTCCTGAGCGGTCACTTTCACTTTGGGCGTTTGACCCGATGAAAATACGTAGCTTGTCGGCTCGACGCTCACACGGAAAGAACCATAGGTCGCGAGCACAGTCGTGTGTCCAGAGACCTCGCGATTGGCCGCGTCGGTGACTCGCGCTTCGATGCGGTAGTCCTGATCGTTGTGCTTGCCGTCCACTGTTGTCGGCAGCGTGATCGTCAGCCGGCCGTTCGCATCCAGCATTCCCTCTTGCGCCTGCTGCTCGGTCTCGCCGTAGCTGTACTCCGAGTCGCTGGAGTCTTCGCTGCCGGCGTCATCGCTATCCGCATCGTCCTCATCCCACCAATAGTGAGTCGAGGTATGCACCACGTAAAGCACTTTGGTATTGGCCACAGGCTCGCCAAAGAAGTATCGCGCTTCGATGGTGGCTTGTATCGAATTGCCCTGCAGCACGCGCTGGACTGAAGGTTTGACGGTTACTTGGTACTCCGGTTTTTTGTACTCCTCGACGTAGAAGCTGCCTTCGCCTCCGACATCCTTGCGCGTGAACTCGATGTTGTAGTAGCCCAGAGCCGCATCGGTCTCCAGCGTCAGGTCGGCCGTTACGGTTCCGTGCGCTGATACCGGCTCATTCTGCTGGAAGACTGTCTTGCCGTCGGGGTCTTTGACCGACATCTCCAGCATCCGGTCATCGGGCAGATCCAGTACGTCGCCCTTCTGGCGGCGAATCACGGCCTTGATGTGTACCGTGTGTCCGGGACGGTAGACGGGCCGGTCGGTATAAATAAATGAAGTAATATCGGTTGTCCGGTCAGCCATGAATGCATAGCCATAGGGAGTAATAATGGCCGCATCGTCTCCATGACGAGCCAGTATCCACACATTCTCCGGCTCCGCTGCCTGCGCTCCTCCGCGCAGATTCATCGTCAGCGAGGCCATGCCATCCGCGCCGGTCGCGCCCGAGGATTGAAGCTGCTTGCCGGTCCACAGAGCTACGGCTGCTTTGTCAATTGGAGCGCCAGTCTTGCGGTCCGCCACATATAAGTCGGCCTGCCCGCTGTGCGCCCGCTCGACAACCGCAATGCTGGTGACGATGGCCACGGTGTAGGCCTTGTAGGTGCCGTCGGTGGCTTCGATCAGGTAAACACCCGCGGCCAGCCCGTCGATGGGCAACTGCTGCGTCTCGCTGACAATGGCCGGAGGAGTGACCAGCTTCCAGCGCGCAACTAACTGACTCTCGTTCAACAGCGGAATGCGCGCAAACTCGGTTGCTCCGACGACCTGGCTCTTCTCGCCGAGTTTGCCTTGGCCCTCGCGGAAGCTATCGCGCGCCTCGTCGGTAAACTGGCCGCGGAAGAAGCGCCGCACACGCCACCAGAGATTGGCCTTGAAGTCGTGCAGCCTCTCGAGCAGCGTCCGCTCGTCGATATTTTCATTCGGCGAGGAGCTCTGCACGCCGAAGCTATGCAGGTCTTTCAGTCCCGAGAAGAACTTCTCCGCATTGCGCACCTTGTAAACGCGAAACTCCAGCGCCGGGGTGTTGTGCGCGCTGAGCTGAATTTTCACGCTCTCGCCGGGCGCATAGGTGCGCGAGGTGGAGAGGGAGAAGGAGCGGGGCGCGTCCTGGGCGACTGCGCGGAGCGCGGAGGAGGCCAGCAGCAGAACCAACGGAAGGACTAACAGCGGCTTACGGAACCTCATGGGTTTCCTCGCAAGATATTCCAGCGGTATACGCCGAGAAAGTTAGGATTTTGTGCTACCGGCCGCCACTGCGGCTGAGGATGATCGAGCAGTTCGGATAAGAGCACGCGGCGCAGTTGCCCGGGTTTACCGTGATCGGGTCCGGTGTTATAGACCACACGCGCCCGCGCTCCAACGTCGGCGACAATCATAGAGTGCCAGGGCGAGGACTGTCCAAACTGGCGAAAAAAGAGCAGGTCTCCGGGCTGGGCCTGGCGCACATCGCGGCTGATCAGGTAGGCATTGCGCTCGACCAGCGTCCGCGCGTCGGCAAACTGCGCAAAGGCGCCGTTGCTCAGGTCGGCGGTCTCGAAGCTGCCCGGCTTGACGCGAAAAAGGGACGCGCCCAGCGGCGCATCGGGATAGTGCCAGGCGCGAATCTCACCCGGCGGCGCTGCCACCTCGATACCGGTATCGGTGAACCATGCCTCGTTGTGGCGCTTCAGGGCCTCGCGATAGGAAAACCGCAGAAGGCTGGCGCAATCGGAGATCTCCGCCGGAAGCTCCGTCTGGGGACGAAGAGCCTGATACTCGGCGATCAGCGTGAACCAGCGGCGGAAGGCAGCCTGATCGGCGGGATCGGTGAGCCGCAGAAAGTCCGGTGTGCCGTCGCCAAAACGGTCGCCCCAAGCCTGCGCCGCCAACGAACTCGGTTGCGCCGGAGTCTCGGCACGCCGGTGCCGATGCCGCGCCAAGCTCGCCATGCCGAGAAAGACCAGCAACAGGGCCAGCAAGACAAACGCTGTCGTGAGCAATCGTCTGGAGGTAAGATTCACCGGAAAGATTCCCCAAAGAATGCTAGCATCCGAGTCTCTGTTTCAACCTATTGTTTTGCGAGAGCTCGACTTTGGTCGCGCTGCTCTTGTTCGATCGGTTCGACGCGGATTTTGGAGATGCGGCGGGCATCCATTTCCACTACTGTCAGGCGGCGGCCATCTTGGGTGACGGATTCGCCGGGTATGGGGATGTGGCCGAGGCGAGCGAGGACGAAGCCGGCCAGGGTTTCCACGCCGCCATCGCGCGGCAGATCCCACTGCATCTGCGTTTCCAGGTCGCGCAGGTTCACGCCTCCGTCCATCAGCAGTGCGCCACTGGCGGTGGCGAGAACGGGCAGCTCGGGCGAGTCGAACTCGTCTTCCAGTTCGCCTGTCAACTGCTCGATGGCGTCTTCAACCGTGACCAGGCCAACCGTCGAGCCGTACTCATCGACAACGATGGCCATCTGGCGGCGGCGCTGCTGGAAGTCGCGGATCAGGTCGAGGACGGTCTTGGTTTCAGGAACGACCAGAATGTCGCGCATGACCTGCGAGAGTATGAGTTCGGCGAAAGGCGCCGCGAGACGGAAGTAGATCAGGCGGGCTAGATCCTTCGAGTAGACCACGCCGACGATGTGCTCGGGGCCTCGGTTCTCATTGTAGACCGGGACGCGGGAGTGCAGATGGTCGATGACTTGCGCGCTTGCGGCTTCGATGGATAGGTTCGAGGGCAGGGAAAAGATCTTCTGGCGCGGGGTCATGATCTCGCGGACCGGCACCTCGTCCAGTTCGAGAGCGCGGTGGATCAGCGTCTCCTGAAACTTCGGCAGTACGCCCATGCGGCGAGCGGCGGTGGCGATCAGTTTGAGTTCGTCGGGGGAGTGGACCTGGGCGCGTTCGGTGATAGGAATATCGAAGCCGCGCAGGATGACGGCGGCCGAACCTTTAAGAAAGCGGACCGCTGGACGGGCCAGGGCCATGAAAAAAAGCATCGGCGGAGCAACAGCGACGGCCAGCGCCTCGGCGCGGCGCAGGGCGAGGGACTTGGGGACGAGTTCGCCGACGACGACGTGGAAATAGGTGATGAAGGCGAAGCCGAGGACGACGGCGGCGATGGCGGCCACATGGGCATAAACCTGGGCATGGGCCAGAGGGAAGGGCAGCGCATCGAGCCAGCCGGTGAAGAAGCCCGCGGCCAGCGGTTCGCCGATCCAGCCCAAAGCCAGTGAGCAGAGGGTGACGCCAAGCTGCACGGCGGGCAGAAAATCGTCCAGGTCGCGCTGCAGGCGGCGTACGGCGCGGGTGCCTGGCAGCTCGGCGGCGAGCATCTGCTCGATGCGCGTTTCGCGGATCGAGACCAGGGCGAACTCGGCGGCCACAAAAAAGGCGTTGGCCAGAATGAGCAGGGCCACGGCGACAAATTCGAGCAGGGAAAGACCTTGCATCTGCCTGTGAGGATAGCACTTTCAGAGATCAGGGGTCAGAGAACAGGGAACCGAATTCATGGCCAACGTCAATCTTTGGAACCATGCGGCTGCGCGTTGCGTATGGAAGAAGAGCAGGGAACTGGCGGGTGTTGGCTTGGTATGGTTGACTAGAGGCCGGTTGCCGGCGTCTGAGCTATTGGGACTGCTACATTCATTTTATTGTGACTCGCGTGAACCACGCTGAGTTACGGCTTTTTCTACTCCTTGGAGGTTTTGGTGGCTGCATCGCGCAAGAGCAAAAAATTCTGGATATGGCTGGGCGCAGGCGTGACGCTGGTGTTGTTGCTGTCGGGCTTTGGGGTGGCGCATCTGGTGAGCGGCACGTCCATTGACCCCAACAAGCTGGCCAAGGTGACGCGCGGGGATGTGGCGCGCTCGGTGGTGGCGACGGGCAAGATTCAGCCGATTACCAAGGTCGAGGTAAAGTCCAAGGCTTCGGGCATCGTCGAGAAGCTTTATGTGGACATCAACAACCAGGTGAAGAAAGGCCAGCAGTTGGCGCAGCTCGATCAGCAGGAGATTGTGGCGCAGGTTGCGGCGCAGCGGGCGCAACTGGCCGCCGCCCAGGCCAATGTCGCCACATACGAAGCCAATATCGAGCAAGACAAAGTGAACGCCGCTGCTCCCGACCTGCCCATGTACAAAGCTACTCTGGACCGCAATCTAGAGATGCAGAAGCTGGGCGTCGTGAGCCGGCAGGCGCTGGACGACGCCAACAAGGATTACCTGGCCGCGCTCACCCGGCGCGACTCGTCCAAAGCTCAAATCGGCGTGGATTCGGCCCGATTGAAGCAGGCCCGGGCGCAGGTGATGCAGGCCGATGCCAGTCTTAAACAGCTCGAGGAGCAGTTGAGTTACACGACGATTGTGGCTCCGATGGACGGAGTGATTCTCTCGCGGGATGTGGAGATAGGCGACGCGGTCAGCTCGATTCTGGTGCTCGGCTCGACGGCCACGCTGGTGATGACCGAGGGCGACATCAATGAGGTCTATGTACAGGGCAAGGTAGACGAGGCCGATATCGCGCACGTCTATATGGCGCAGCCGGCACGCATCAAAGTCGAGAGCTTCCGCGACCGCGTCTTCAACGGCAAAGTCACCAAGATCGCTCCGCTGGGCGTGGAAAAAGATAACGTGACTACCTTCGAAGTGCGTGTCTCGATTGACAACCCTGGCGGCGAACTCAAGGCAAACATGACAGCCAACGCCGAGATTCTGCTCGACGAGCACAAAGGCGTGCTGACAGTGCCGGAGAACGCTGTGATTTATGACAACCAGAAGAAGGCCAGCGTCGAGATTCCCGACAAGAAGCAGAAGGAAGGCAAGCGCAAGATTCCGGTTACCGTAGGATTGTCGAACGGTTCGGTCACCGAGATTCTTAGCGGAATGAAGGAAGGCGACCAGGTGGTTCTGCAACAGTGAAGCAGCTACCAGCTTCCAGCTGCTAGCCTTTAGCGGATGTTTTGCTCCCGCCAGCAGCAAAAGCTAGTGGCTAGTAGCTAGCAGCTAAAAGCTGTTCTCTGACAACGAAAGGCACACGATGAAACATCTTTTTCTAGTAGCAACGGCGATATTGGCGCTGGCGGCTCTTCCGGCGCTGGCGGCGGAGGCAACCTTTGAACGCACGCTTTCCGTGAGCGGACACGTGGATTTGTCGGTCTCGACAGGCTCGGGAAACATTCACCTCACCCGCGGCGCGGACAACCAGGTACATATCTTCGGCAAGGTGAAGTCGGGCTGGGGCGGCAGCGAGGATCGGGTGCGGGAGATTGCAGCCAAACCGCCCATCGAACAGACGGGCAACATTGTCCGCATCGGCGGCCACCATGAGAATCTACACAATATCAGCATCGACTACGAGATTCAGGCCCCGGAGAATGCCTTTCTCAACGCTGGTTCCGGCTCGGGCGACGTTACCATTGACGGCGTGGGCGAGAATGCAAAGCTCTCGACCGGCTCCGGCAACATTCACGCCACCGGCCTTCACGGCGGCTTTTCGGCAGACACCGGCTCGGGCAACATCTACGCCGAGCAGACAGGCGAGGGCTTCGTGAAGGCGCAGACTGGCTCGGGCAACGTGGAGCTGCGCAATCTGCGCGGCGGCCTGCGCGCAGGGACCGGCTCGGGCGACATCAAGGCGGGCGGAGCGCCGACCGCGGACTGGAAGCTTGAGACTGGCTCAGGCAACGTGGAACTCTGGACTGGCAGCGCCGGACTCACGTTGGACGCTTCCTCCGGCTCGGGCAGCATCCACACCGATCGCGAGTTGCTGACGCAAGGTTCATCGGATCACCACCACCTCGCCGGCAAGATCAACGGCGGCGGCCCCACGGTGCGCATCGAGACCGGCTCGGGAGATATCCGCGTGCACTAACCGATAGCTTTCAGCCCTCAGCTATCAGCTATCGACTGAAAGCCGATAGCTGATAGTTGAAAGCTGCTTCTTTTACACTGGAATCATGATTCGCATTCTCCGCCCGCTTCCTCTCCAACATCTGAAGCTGCTGGTTTTCGATCTGGACGGCACGCTGATCAACTCCGCGCAGGATTTGTGCAACAGCGTCAACGCGACCCTGACTCATTTTGGCCGCGAGCCGCTGCTGGATGAGACCATCGCCGGCTTCATCGGCGACGGCGCGATGATGCTGGTGCGCAGAGCCTTGGCGGCTGGCGAGGGCGCGCCCGCTGATGAGGAGTTTCTGACTCAGGCCTACACCTGGTTCATTGACTACTATCGCGCCCACAAACTCGACTTCACTTACGCCTACTCCGGGGTTCTGGAGGCGCTGGCCGCGCTTAAGCAGTTGCATGAGGCGGCCAACGGGCCGGGAATCGCGATGGCCGTTCTCACCAATAAGCCTGTTCGTCCGGCGCGCGACATCTGCGCCGCCCTTCATCTAGCCCCTTACTTCCTGAACATCTATGGCGGCAACAGCTTCTCGACCAAGAAGCCCGATCCGGAGGGCCTGCTCGCGCTGATGAACGAGGCCGATGCAAAGCCCGAAGAGACGGTGATGATCGGCGACAGTCAGGTGGACGTAGAGACAGCGCGCAATGCCGGAGCCTGGTGTGTGGGCTGCACCTTTGGCCTCGCGCCCGAGAGCTTGTCGGCCTATCCGCCGGATGTGCTGGTGGATTCGCCGGCCGATTGGACGGCAGCGCTCACTCCCGCGCCGTAAGCTGAATCTATGAACACAATTGCCGCATGCGCTCCTTGTTCACTTCGCCCGCTTCGCCCACTGCGTATTGTCCTGCCCGGCGGCAGCGGGTTAGCGGGCCAGGTGCTGGCGCGCCACTTCGCCGAGCAAGGCCATCAGGTGACGGTGCTGACGCGCGGCCCTTACACAGCGCCTTGGCAGACCGTTCATTGGGACGGCGAAGAGATTGGTCCGTGGGTCGATTATCTGGAAGGCGCAGACCTCTGCATCAATCTGGCCGGGCGTAGCGTGAACTGCCGCTTTGATGCGGCCAATCGCCAGGCCATCTATGAATCGCGCATCCGCTCGACACAGTTGCTCGGCAGCGTGATCGCGAGCCTCGAAGCGCCGCCGCGCGTGTGGATGAACGCATCCGCGGCCACCATTTACAAACGCGCCCTCGATGAAACCGGAACCGATCTGCCCGTGGATGAAGCAGACGGCGAACTGGGCGGCGATGCGCCTTCAGGCGAACGATGGTCTGCCCGACGCGGCTTCTCTGCCCGCGTGGCCCGCGACTGGGAGGCTGCATTCTTTGCCGCCGAAACGCCGCGCACCCGCAAGCTCGCCCTGCGCAACGCCGTCGTTCTCAGCCCCACGCATGGCAGCGCCTTTGCTGTGCTCTCCAATTTGGTTCGGATCAGCCTGGGCGGCACGCAGGGCAACGGACGCCAGTTTGTCTCCTGGATTCACGAGGCCGATTATGCCCGCGCCGTCGAGTTTCTGATTGCCCATGAGGAGATCGACGGTCCCATCAACCTCGCCGCGCCCAATCCGCTCACCAACCGCGAGTTCATGGCGGCGCTGCGCTGGGCCTGGGATGTGCCCAATGGCCTGCCCGCGCCGTCCCTCGCGATCCATCTCGGCGCATTCTTGCTGCGCACCGAGCCGGAGCTGGTGCTGCAGAGCTGCCGCGCCGTCCCCGGCCGCCTGCTCAACGCTGGATTTGAATTCCAGTTTCCTGACTGGCCCGAAGCCGCCGAAGATTTAGTTCGGCAGTGGGAGAACAGGGAGTAGGGAACAGCAAACAGTTTGCAGTGTCGGGAAGCAAATGTTAACTGTCGGCTTGTTTCTACTACTTGGCCGCCGGCGTAATGTCAGTCACCGGCAAATCAATATGCCCGAGCAGAATCTCAAAGCGCCGCTGCTCTTCTCGCTTGTAGCTCTCCTGGTCCGGCCATAGCTCCTTGATGAAGGCCTCTTCGTCAGGGTTGGCGGTGGTGGCTACGGTCGAGTTCTTGTAGCGAATCGTGACGCGATAGTCCCAGCGAAGCTCTTCCGATGTGTGGTAGGCCGGTGATTCGATCTTTACCGACAGAATGCGCCCCGTGGCCTGAATCTTCTGTAGCAGCGGATAGTGGTTCTTCAGGAAAAGTTGCAGAAACTCAGCCTGATGGCCCCACTGGCACTTGTAGTAGTATTCGACGGTGTAGGGCTGGTCGGCGCTGCCCTGCGGCGGCGCGCCCTGCGCCACGAGCGGACCGGCGAATGAAGCGGCAAGGAACACGGCGATGATGGTGAGAAGAATCCTGCGCATGGAACCTCCGTTGAAACGCTTGCCGTCATTGTACCCTGCCGGGATTTTTTTGCTTCCAACTCGCTCCCGCCTCTTGTAAAATCGCCGGTATGAAGGGTAATCCGAAGGTCATTTCGCAATTGAATCGTGCGCTCCGCGAGGAGCTCACCGCCATCAACCAGTACTTCGTTCACGCCGAGATGTGCGAGAACTGGGGCTACGACCGGCTTTCCAAGTTCATCAAGAAGCAGTCCATCGACGAGATGAAGCACGCCGAGTCGCTCATCGAGCGCGTCTTCTTCCTCGATGGCACGCCCAGCATGGAGCCGCTGTCGCTTTCGATCGGCTCAAACGTCAAGGCCATCTTCGAGGGCGACCTGAAACTTGAGTTGGGCGCTGTGGCCATGTACAACGAGGCCGCTCTGCTCGCGGCGGAGGAAAAAGACAATGGCTCGCGCGATCTTTTCATCAAGCTGCTTAAGGACGAAGAGATGCACGCGGACTGGCTGGAAACCCAGTTGCATCAGATTGCCGAGCTCGGTTACGAGCGCTATCTGACGACGCAGACCAGCAAAGGCCAGTAGCTTTATTCCTTGCTCCCGGGCGTTCTCCTGGCCAGCCGCGCCACCACGGCCATCTCGCGCAGCACCTGCTTGAGCGGGCGGGCTGGTGTGCCCCACAGAACCGTCCCTGGCTTAAGGCCGTCGTTGGTGACGGTCTTGCCGCTCAGTACGCCGGCCTGACCGCCCAGAATCACGCCGGGACCGATATGCGCGTGGTCGCCGATGCCCACCTGGCCGGCGATCACCGCGCCGTTGCCCACCGTACACGAGCCGCTGATTCCGACCCCTGCCACCAGGATCACATCCTCGCCGATTTCGCAGTTGTGGCCAACATGGACCAGATTGTCGATCTTGGTTCCGCGGCCGATCTTTGTCTGCCGCAGCGCTCCACGGTCGATGGTCGAGTTGGCGCCGATCTCGACGTCGTCTTCAATCAGCAGCGTGCCCTGCTGCGGGAACTGCGTGTAAGCGCCGGTGGCTGCATCTCGCGCGTAGCCAAAGCCGTCCGCGCCCAGCACCACGCCGGCATGGACGATGACGCGATTGCCCAGCGTGGTTCCGGGATAGAGAACCGCGCGAGGATAGACGTGGCAGTCATCGCCGATGCGCACGCCCTCGCCGATGACCGCGCCGGCCTCGATGCGCGTTCGGGCGCCGATGCTGGCCTTCTCGCCGATGACCGCGCAGGGGCCGACGCTGACTTTCTTGCCGAGTTCCACACTCTCGCCGATGATGGCAGAGGGATGGAGGGCGGCGGCGTGCGGGGCTGAAGCCAGAAGTTTGGCGGCGCGGGCAAACCAGAGTCGCGGCTGATCGGTCTCGACGATGCACCTGGCTTGCGGGTACGAGTCGGCGATTCCGGCGCGCAGAACGACTGCCCCTGCCTTGCATGCCAGCGCTTCGGCAGCGGAGGCTGCGTCCTCGGCAAAGCCAATCTCCGAGGGGCCG
>Ga0181520_10001649_pt1 | contig 44852 bp, 37 predicted proteins | sample PEATcosm2014_Bin_29_FD_132451 | JGI IMG/M metagenome (GOLD analysis project Ga0181520, IMG submission 132451) | Peatland microbial communities from MTU Mesocosm Facility, Houghton, MI, USA - PEATcosm2014_Bin02_30_metaG | ecosystem: Environmental > Terrestrial > Soil > Wetlands > Peat | place... | reverse complement strand
TGGCTGATGGCGGGAGCGATTTTGATTTCGACCTTTGGCTGCGCGAATGGGATGACTCTGGCCGGCGCGCGGGTGTTCTACGCCATGAGCCGCGACGGGCTGTTCTTCAAGTCCGTTGGCAAGCTGCATCCGCGATACAAGACTCCCGTTGCAGGGCTGATTGTGCAGGCAGTTTGGACGGTGCTGCTGTGCGTCTCCGGTTCGTATAGCCAGTTGCTGGACTACATCATCTTCGCGGAGCTGGTCTTCTACATCCTGACGATTAGCGGGTTGTTTGTGCTGCGTTTCAAGCAGCCTCATGCGGCGCGGCCTTATAAGGCCTGGGGCTACCCGGTGCTGCCGGCGCTCTACATCGTGATGGCGGCATGGATCTGTATCGTATTATTGCGATACAAGCCCCAGTACACGTGGCCGGGCCTGGTGCTGGTCCTGCTTGGCATTCCCGTTTATCTTTTCTGGTCTCGGCGGACGGCGCGGCCTGCTCAAGCTGAAGTGAATTGATTTCGTAACCGGCTCCCGAGGAGGAAGTCCCGATACATGTCCAGGCTGCTTCGCATTAAACCGATGTCGATGTTGAACCGGGAGGCCAGCGAAACGGGCGCGCACACGCTGAAGCGTTCGCTGGGGGCGCTGAACCTGATTACGCTGGGCATTGGCGCCATTATCGGCGCGGGCATTTTTGTGCTTACAGGGACGGCGGCGGCTACGGCGGCGGGACCGGCGGTGTCGCTGAGCTTTGTGCTGGCTGGAATTACCTGCGCTTTCGCGGGACTTTGCTACGCCGAGTTCGCTTCGATTATTCCCATTGCAGGATCGGCATACACCTACGGTTACGCAACGCTGGGCGAGTTGGTGGCTTGGATTATCGGCTGGGATCTGGGACTGGAGTACGGGTTTGGCGCGGCAACCGTGGCGTCGGGCTGGTCAGGATATTTCAACAGCCTGCTGGCGCAGATGGGGCTGCACATTCCGCCGCAACTGACGGCAACGCCGGGGACGGACCTGGTGCTTTATCAGAACCAGTGGATGCCGCTGAGTTCGCTTCCAGTGGACGTGTCGAGCGCCGGCTTGCAGCACGCGACCGGCCTGTTCAACCTGGTGGCCATTGTGGCGATTGTGCTGATTACGACGGTGCTGGTGATCGGCATCAAGGAATCAGCAAATTTGAATACGGCGATCGTGATCGTGAAGCTTACGGTTGTGGGCATCTTCATTGCGCTGGGCGGATACTTTCTGATTCTTCATCCTTCTCTGGCCATGCATAACTGGCATCCGTTCATTCCGCCTTCCGACGGGCACGGGCATTTCGGATTGAATGGAATTGCGCTTGGGGCGGCATCTGTTTTCTTTGCGTATATCGGTTTTGACGCAGTATCGACGGCGGCGCAGGAGGCAAAGAATCCGCAAAAGGACATGCCTGTCGGCATTCTCGGGTCGCTGGCGGTGTGCACGGTGCTTTACATTATCGTCTCGACGATCTTGACCGGGCTGAAGAACTACAAGGAGCTCAACGTGGCTGCGCCGGTCGCTCTGGGCATCAAGGTGACGGGGATCGGCTGGGGCGAGTTGCTGGTGAATGTGGGCGCGGTTTTTGGTTTGGGGACCGTGATGCTGGTCATGCTGCTGGGCCAATCGCGGGTGTTCTTCTCGATGTCGAAGGATGGACTGTTGCCCAAGTGGGCGGCGGCGATTCATCCCAAGTTCCGCACGCCGTGGATATCTACTATCTCCGTTGGAGCTATTGTGGCGATCCTGCCGGGCTTTCTGCCGATCGAGCAGCTGTCGAAGCTGGTGAATATTGGAACCCTGCTGGCCTTCACGATTGTTTGCGCAGGGGTTTGGGTTCTGCGGGTTCGCCATCCCCAGATGCATCGGCCATTCAAGGCGCCGCTGGTGCCGCTGGTGCCGATCCTGGGGATTATTTCGGCCGTCTTTCTGATGACACGGCTTCCATGGATTACCTGGGAGGTGATGATTGGCTGGCTGCTGGTGGGGCTGGTGATCTACTTCGGGTATTCGATCAAGCACAGCAAGGTTCAGAAGCTGGCCAGGGATGCGGAAGCGGATTGAGGGGTCGAAGCTAACGGCTAATACGGCGACTGTGGGGATTGGTCTCTCCCAGGTCCCAAGGTCGGGACCTGGGGCACCCAAGCCTATCGCAGGAGGCTTCCTTACGCGGTGGTTTTGGCGCAGAACTCGTCGAAGGCGCGGGAGAGTTCGCCGGCGATCTGCTGGGCGGTGGACTGCTCGATGACGAAGCGCTGCATGAGGTAGACGAGCTTGCCGTCGCGGAGAAGGGCGATGGCCGGAGATGTGGGCGGGTGGCCCTCAAAGTAGCTGCGGGCGCGTTCGGTGGCCTCGCGGTCCTGGCCTGCGAAGACGGTGATCTTTTGGTCGGGCGGGTTGGTGGAGTTGCCCAGCGCGAGACGAACGCCGGGACGCATCTTGCCGGCAGCGCAGCCGCAGATGGAGTTGACGACCAGCAGGGTTGTGCCGGGTTGGGCCAGGACAGCGTCCACGTCTTCGGCGGTGCGGGTTTCAGCGATTCCAGCGCGCACGAGTTCCTCGCGCATGGGGATGACCATCAGTTCTGGATACATGTATGCCTCCGGCAGGGAAGTTGCCTGCTCCTATTCTACTGTCAAACCCGGGTAGTGTAGGCTTTATCCGATGCAGATCGAAGAAAATCGGCTTCTTGCACCGTTCACGACTTTTGGGGTCGGCGGGCCGGCGCGCTGGTTTGTGGAGGCAGGGAGCGAGGACGAGATTGCGGAGGCGGCGGCCTGGGCAGAGAAGCGCGGAGTTCGGCTGTTTGTGCTGGGCGGAGGGAGCAATCTGCTGGTCTCCGACGCGGGGTTCGATGGGCTGGTGTTGCATGTGGGGTTGAAAGGTTTAGAGCTGCAGGACGAATTGTTTCGCGTTGCCGCGGGTGAGGATTGGGACGAGTTTGTTTCGCTGGTTGTAGAGCGAGGCTTTGCAGGTATTGAGTGCCTGGCGGGGATTCCGGGGACGGTGGGAGGAACGCCGGTACAGAATGTAGGCGCGTATGGGCAGGAGGTTGCCGCGGCGATTGAGCAGGTGCGGGCTTTCGATCTGGAGGCCCGTGTATTCGGTGAGTTCACGGCGGCGGAATGCGGGTTTGCCTATCGGCGCAGCCGGTTCAACTCGACGGATTATGGACGGTACATCGTTACGCGCGTGGACTACCGGCTGACGCCAGGGGGCGCGCCGACAGTGCGCTATGCCGATCTGCAGAAGGCGGTTCAGGAAGGCCGGGAAGACGGCGCTGAGTTAAGCCTTGCGGATGTGGCTGCGGCGGTGCGGCGGGTTCGGCAGAGCAAGGGAATGCTGCTGGTGGAGGGGGATCCAGATTGCCGCAGCGCGGGGAGCTTCTTCAAGAATCCGGTGGTGGATGAAGAGCAGGTTGAGCAGATCGCGAAGGCAGGCGCGAAGCCGCCGCCGCGGTTTCCGGCGGGGCAGGGACAGGTGAAGGTCCCGGCGGCGTGGCTGATTGAGCAAGCGGGGTTTTCCAAGGGGTTTGCATTCGGAGGGGCGGGGATTTCGTCGCGACATACGCTGGCGTTGATCAATCGCGGCGGAGCGACGGCGGTGGAGATTTGCGCGTTGGCGGATCGGATTGCTGAAGCTGTTGAGGAGCGGTTTGGGATTCGGCTGGAGATGGAGCCGGTGATGGTGGGGTTCTGAAGGAAGCGCCCGACGGATTTCGAACGTTGTGATTGAATGCAATTGTCTCCCAGGTCCCAAAAGCGGGACCTGGGGCACCCGCATTTTCTGCGAGGTGGGCTTTATCGTATCCCACCCATGCGACGGGAAAAAAGTCGCATGGATGGGGCACCGAACTTCGTTGCGACGACATGCGGCAAGAGACCTAAGTCGACATGAGGCGGAGGGCGATTCTTTCGCGCTCGGCTTGAAGGACTTCGGTAGCGGGGCCCTGGGCCACCAGGCGGCCTTCGCGCAAGAGGGCGACCTCTGCGCCGGTTGAGAAGGCGTCGGTGGCGTCGTGGGTGGCAAGGACGGTTAGCACGCGGTTGACGCGGGCCCATGTTTGCAGGCGGCCGATGAGCGCGTCGCTGGCGATGCCGTCGAGGGCCGAGAAGGGCTCATCCAAAAGAAGAAGGCGGGGACCGGGGGCAAGAGCACGCGCAAGCGCGATTCGCTGCGCTTGTCCACCGGAGAGATCCTGTGGGCGGCGCTTGATGAGGTCCATTGCGTCGACAAGCTCCAGCATTTCGGCAACGCGGGTTGCGCGGATGGTGCTGTCGAGACTGCCGAGGCCGTAGGCGACGTTGGCTTCGATGCTCAGGTGAGGGAAGAGCGAGGGCTGCTGGGCAACCAGCGAAGTGTGCCGGCGGCCGGGCTTGCACCAGACGCCGCGGGCTGTTTCAGTGAGAACTTGGCCGTCGAGTGAGATTTTTCCTGTAGCCGCATCGCTGCGCACAGCTTTGTCAAGGCCGGCTAACAGACGCAGGAGAGTACTCTTGCCCGCACCGGAGGGGCCAAAGACGACCGTCCAATCGGATGCAAGGCGGCATTCCACTTCCAAATGGAAGCTGCCACGGCGGGCTTTGAGGGCCAGTTCAAGCACGGCGTGCGCTCCCGCGCTTTTCACCTTTGGAGTAGAGAGCTGCGAGAGCCACCACGCTCAATCCGAGCAGGATGGTGGCGGTGCGGTTGGCGGCGGCGTAGTCAAAGTTTTCTACCTGGTTGTAGAGGACGATGGAGAGGGTGCGCGTGGAGCCGGGGATGTCTCCGCCAAGCATGAGCACAACACCGAACTCGCCGACGGTGTGCAGGAAGCTGAGGACCGCAGCGGCAACAAGCGATCGCCGCGCGAGAGGGACTAGAAGCGTGAAGACGATCTTTGCCGGACCGGCGCCGAGAAGGCGGGCTGCATCAACGAGGTTTGGTTGGACCGCGGCGAATCCGGCGACCAGCGGCTGCACGGCAAAGGGCAGACTGTAGATGACCGAACCTACAACCAGGCCATCGAAGGAGAAGGCCAAGGGATGGCCGAGGAGGGCGATGATTCCGCGGCCGATGGCGGTGCGGGGGCCGAGGAGGACTAGAAGGAAGAAGCCGAGGACGGTGGGGGGAAGGACAAGAGGAAGGGCGGCCAAGGCCTCAAGAGCGGCGAGCCAGCGGCTGCGGCCGAGGACCAGCAGAGCCGCGAGAGGGATGGCGACGGCCAAGAGGATCGCCGTGGTTACGGATGCCAGCCGGAGAGTGAGGGCGAACGCTTGCCAGTCCATGGTTTCCTGTTTCGGATTTATGGTTGAGATTCTTCGTTTCCCACCCTAGCCACAAAAACAAGAACGTGGCGAGGATGGGGCACCCAATTGATTCCTTGATTCTAGTGAACGGGGGTGAGGCCGGCTTTGGCAAGCTGGGCTTGAATTGATGGCGAGAGGAGGAAGTCGAGGAACTTGTGGGCAGCGGCGCGCTGGGTTGTGTTGCTCACGATGACCGCGCCTTGCTCGATGGGCGGGTAGAGATCGCGCGGGATTACGAAATAGGCGCCACTCGAGGCCATGTGCGGAGTTAATGCGGAAGTCAGCGAGATGAGGCCTGCGTCGGCGTTGCCGGAGTCAACGAATTGGGCGGCCTGGGCTATGTTTTCCGCGGTGGCCAGGCGCGGCTTGAGAGCGTCGTAGAGCTTGAGGCTGGTGAGCGCGGCGAGGGCAGCACGGCCGTAGGGCGCGCGATCGGGATTGGCGATGGCCAGACGTTTGAGGGCGGGGTTACGGAGGAGATCGAGGGAAGGGGGCGGCATCGGCGAATCCTTGCGCGCCCACAAGACGAGAGTGCCTTTGGAATAGGTGATGGGTGTGGACGAGTCGGCGCTGCCGGCGGCATCGGCAAGACCGGCATCGATCAGCTTCTTGGGATAGTTGAGGTCGGCGGAGAGGAACAAGTCGAAGGGCGCGCCATTCATGATCTGAGTGGTTAACATTGCGGAGGCTTGATAGGTGGCTTCGGCGCGGATGCCGGTTGCCCGGCGAAACTGTTCGAGGATCGGCGGCAGGACGGGTTCGAGGTCGGCAGCGGCGGCTACGCGCAAGGGCGTTTGCGCGTGCAATTGGGACAGTAGAGCCATTCCTAGCAGAAGCGGGAAGAATCTTTTCAATTTCAACGGGCTCCGAGTGTCTGCAAAAGTCTCTCCACGCTGGTAGGCTAACACCAGACAGGTAAAACTTAGACAAGGAGTAGTTTGTCCGTTTGAAGGAGCATTCCCTCGGGGGCTAAAGCCCACTCGTTTTGAGTTGGCAATGTACGGGCTGAAGCCCGTACCCTTCACTGAGGCGCGTACCCTTCAAACCGACCTGCTGCAAGACGAGAGCATGAGCGACAATTTGCACCAGTTACGCTGTTTTGGATGCGGGGCCCGGATTGCGGGCGTTGAGGCGCTGCCCGACTTCCGTTGCGCGGTCTGCGGCGATCTGTTCGAAGTGGAATACCCAGGGTGGGGCCAGCGGCGGGGGCCGGATCGTCCCAACCCCGGCGCGCTCAAGTGGCTGTGGCGGGAGAGAAAAAGCTCCGCTGAAGCGCTGGATCACTCGGGCGTTTGGCGATTCCGCGAGTTGCTGCCGATTCTGGACAGTTTTGGCAATGCCGTCACGTTGTTCGAGGGCAATACGCCCCTGTATCACTTGCCGCGCGCGTCGAAGGCACTGGGCATCGACCAGCTTTTTGCCAAACACCAGGGGATGAATCCGACCGGCTCGTTTAAAGATACGGGCATGACCGCGGCGATGAGCGTGGCCAAGGAGCGCGGCTTCGCGTGGGTGGCCTGCGCGTCCACGGGCAATACTTCCGCGGCCATGGCCGCCTATGCGGCGCGCGCCGGAGTGCGCAGCCTGGTGCTGATTCCCGATGGAAAGATTGCGTGGGGCAAGCTGTCGCAGGCCATGGATTACGGCGCGGTGACCTGCCAGTTGAAGACCGATTTCGACGGGTGCCTGACACTGCTGACGCAGATTGTGAAAGAGGCGCCCATTTACCTGCTCAACTCGGTGAACCCCTACCGGCTGGAGGGACAAAAGACGCCGGCCTTTGAGATTGCCGAGGCCTTCGACTGGAATGTGCCGGATCACTTGATTGTCCCCGGCGGCAATCTTGGCAATAGCTCCGCACTGGGTAAGGGATTCCGCGAACTGCACGAATTGGGCCTGGTGGGGCGGTTGCCGCGCATCTCCGTGATCCAGGCCGTGGGCGCGAATCCGCTGGTCCGCAGCCTGGCAGAAAATCATGGAGCGGAGCTGGAGCCGGTGGAAGCGCATACGCGGGCTACGGCGATTCGGATCGGCAATCCTGCTTCATGGCGCAAGGCCGTGCGGGTTATTCAGGACACCGGTGGATGGTGCCTGGATGTGACGGAGGCCGAGATAGCGATTGCGAAGGCCGAGTTGGGCTCGGAAGGATTGGGATGCGAGCCGGCTTCGGCTGTGACTCTTGCCGGGTTGAAGAAACTGCGTGCCGATGGCAAGATTCGATCGAATGAGACGGTGGTGCTGGTGCTGACCGGGCACACACTGAAGGATGCCGATTACACGATCGACTTTCATCGCGGAACGCTGCTGACGGAAGAAGAGTCGGCGGGCAGGGAAGCGGAGATTGGCGCGCTGAGGCGCAATGCGGTGGCAGTTGACGCAACGATTTCCGCAGTGATGGCGGCAATGAAAGGCAGCGCGGGATGAGCGAGCCAGGCAAGACATCCGGGCGGCCATCCGGCGGAGGGCTGCGGCTGCGCCTGCCGGCCACGTCCGCGAATCTAGGACCCGGATTTGACGCGGTTGCCATCGCTCTGGATTTTTATCTTGAGTTGGACGCCGAGCCTGCCGATGAGTTTTCGATTACCGCTACGGGCAGAGATGCGGAGCGGTGCGGGCGAGTCGAAGATAACCTGGTGTTGGAGACGTACAAGGGAATACTGGTTGCGAACGATCGTCCGATTGTGCCGCTCGCGATCAAAATGCGCAATGGGATTCCGCTGGCCATGGGTTGCGGATCGTCGGCTGCGGGGCGGCTGGCGGCGATTGCGCTGGCGGTTCATTTCGGACAACTGGCCTGGAGTTCTGAACGCATTCTGCATGAGGCTTACCTTCTGGAAGGACACCCGGATAACGTGGCAGCCTGCTGGCTGGGAGGCTTTGTAGCTGCGGCTTGCGACGGGGAAACTGTCCGCGTGGCCAAGGTGGTTCCTGCGGCTGATTGGCGGGCCATTGTGGTGCTTCCCGCCGACCCGCTGCCCACCAGCAGGGCGCGGGCCGTGCTGCCGGCCAGTTACCCGCTCGGCGATGTGGTCGCGAACATCCAAGCGGTTTCGATGCTTGGACTCGCCTTTGCGCAGGGGCGGGCTGACCTGCTGCGGATCGCCATGAGCGACCGCATTCACCAGCCGTATCGAGCGCCAATTTGCAAGCTGCTGCCGCTGATGTTGCCCCTGGTTGGGGAGCACGGAATTCTGGGCGCGGCGCTGAGCGGGGCAGGGCCGGCGGTTCTGGTAGTGGTTGAAGGCGAAAAGGCTCTGGGGCGGGCTTCGGCAGCCATTTGGGACGCATTGGGCGGTCCAGGAGGGGCGGAGTTGCTGGTCTGCCGCTTTGTGCCATCCGGGGCAAACCAAACCAACGTGTGAAGGTCAGAATTTCGGTTCCCAGGTTCCTCAACCGGATCAAAAAATGGGGGTTACAAGTGGGTAACCTTTGGCCTTAACCCGTGCCTTTCTGTACAGTCACCAGTTTTTTAGGTACTGATCCTATTACCTAAGTTTGCTTGCTATTTATCAAGTTAGCACCTAGATTTGCACCGTGGGCAGTTCTGGGGGAGGGCTGCTCTAGCGCCCGAGATCCGAAAAGGGTCCGGGCGCTTCTATTTGGTCTCAGCACTCGCTAACGACCTCGAAACAAGTTGGCGCGAGGTGCTTGCGATCTCCTGCTTCGAGACTCCCCGATCCTCAGCGTTACCGCCGCGGCGCGGCCTGCGACTTTCGAGAGTGCTGCTGCATCTTATGAAAGCGCGGTTCCTGTACACTTCAGAAAGTGCAGTTTCCGCAAGGAGAGTCATGGCTGGATTGGGAGTTCTGGAAGTAAGCGATGCAACGTTCGACAAGGAAGTGCTCGAAAGCGAGCAGCCTGTTCTGGTAGATTTCTGGGCCGTGTGGTGCGGTCCGTGCAAGGCGATTGGTCCCATCGTGGACGGTGTGGCCGCCACGTATGCAGGCAAGCTGAAGGTGGCCAAGGTGAATGTGGATCAGAATGGCGCGACGCCCTCGCGCTACGGAATTCGCGGAATTCCTGCGCTGCTGTTCTTCAAGGGCGGCAAGGTGACCGATCAGATTGTTGGCTATGTTCCGCAGGAAGTAATTGAGGAGAAGGTGCAGCGGCTGCTTGCCTAAATAGATTCGATAGAATCGGCGCGCGTGGGCTTGTTGTGTGGTCTGGTGATTGCGCCTGAAGGTGCGCGGGCGAGGACGCCCGCGCGACAGCCGGTCTCCACCCCAGCGACGAAGACCTGTCGCTGGGGACCCCGCTACATTCCTAAGCTCTGCCGCGAAATTGAATGATGCGGCGCCGGTCGCGCTTGGAGGGTCTGTGCTCCGGCAGCGGCGCATATTGCTGCATGGCCTTGCGCTCTGCGGCCAGCTTGAGGCGGGCCTCGCGGCTGGCTTCGGTTTCGCGGTAGAGGTTTTGCGCAATCGCGGCGGGGCCGCGCATCTCACTAAGTTTTAGAACTTCGACCTGGAACAGACCGCCTTCATTTTCAATTTGCAGCATGTCGCCGGCGTGGACATCGCGCGCGGGCTTGGCGCGTATACCGCTGGAGAGAATCCTGCCGATGTCGCAGGCCTTGCTGGCCAGGGCGCGGGTCTTGAAGAAGCGCGCGGCCCAAAGCCATTTGTCGATGCGGACAGAATCCATGCCTCTATGGTACTCACTCGCGCGTGCGGTTTGTGGGAGCATTGGCTGGCGATCTCATTCGCTCAGTACCAGTACTTGAAGTCGGGCCAGTCGGCAGCATAGGTACGTTTGCGATGGCGCAGCCAGAAGTAGTGGTGATGTTCGTGATCCATGATCCAGGGCGCGTCGAAGGGACCGAGATCGATCACTTCGGCGTAGGTGTCTGTGTAGTCCTTGGGATCGTTGCCCAGGGTGAGGACGGATTCGCCGGTCGAGCCATTCCATCCCCAATAGAAGTAATTCTGATGGCCGCTGATTGCCGTGGGCAGGCCGTACTGGGCCCCAAGAATGTTCACGGCGCTGGCTTCGCCGTAGTTGCCGCAGAAGATTGCGGTGCGGGCGCGCACATCCGGCGGCAGAGCGTTGTAGCGGGCGGCAAATCCCTGGACCATTTGCGGCCAGCCGAAGCGGTCGGAGAGCGGCTGCGGCAAAGGACTGGTGAACTTTTCGCTTTTCATCTTGTTGGCTCCGAAGCGGGACGTGTAGGCGACGTACTTGTCGGGGGGCAGAATGGTGAGCATGATGGGAGCTGTGGCGCGGCAGAGCAGAAAGGCGAGGACGACCGTGTAGAGGATAGGTGGCCAACTGCGGCGGGTGAGCTGGCCGAAGGCGGCGGCTCCGGCGGCGAACAGGACGGGATAGATCGGCGCAACGTAATAATCCTTGGCGTGCATGGCCATCATCATGGCCAGCAACAACAGATAGGTGAATGCCACAAAGCGCCAGGCCCGCGCTTTGCGCGCAAAGCCGAGCCAAGCCAGTCCGCCGATCCAGAGGGGAGCCGCGACGATCAGCAGCATGTTGACCTGTTCGCGAAGAAAAGCCAGCGGCGGCAACTTTGTGTTCTTGTCGGAGTGGGCTACGTTGCTCAGCAGTTCATAGGTTGGGAAATGATGGACCCATTGCCAGATGAAGTTGGGCACGGCGAACAGAACCAGCAGCGAAACGCCGGCCGCGCAGCCTTTCGAGAAAAGAATGCGGCGCTGTGGACTGAGCAGCAGCCCGATCAGCAATGCCACCAGAAAAAAGACCGTGGAGTGCTTGTTCTCGATTCCCAGGCCGGCTAACAATCCAAAAATCAGCCAGGCGCGCAAGTTCGCCGTGCCTTCGGCAACGCGCAGCAGAGCCAGCAGCGCGCCCATCCAGAAAACCGGCTCGAAGGAGTTCATGGAGAGGTAGTTCGCGGTGCCGAGGAAGACTGGCGCGGCGAGGACGGCGGTCATAGCCAGGACCTGTGCGGTGCGGCGTCCGCCCAGTTGCCAGGTGAGCAGCCCGGTGAGGCCAACCAGCACGCCCCCGGCCGCGAAGCTGAGGATGCGAATGCCGGTGGGCGAAAGGCCGAAGAGCATCTCGGCAATGCGGGCCTGCACAGCTACCAGCGGCGGCTGGTCCACATAACCCCAGGCCAGGTGATGGCCGCAAACCAGGAAGTAAAGCTCGTCGCGGAAAAAGCCGTAGCCCAGATGAGAGCCCCAGAGCGAGCTGGCGAAGTGGATCAGGAAGGTGATGGAGGTGAAGATTGCGGCCAGCAGCAGGGCAGTGCGCAGGGGCGTGCGTGTGGGGATGGGCGGATTGGCTTCGGGCAAGGTTGTTGGCCTCCTCGGCGGTGGTCTAAGCGATTCTACGCGGAACCGCGGGGACGAGTTCCGCGAAATGCGTCATGCAACTGGCGGAGGATTGTCTCGGAGGCAGAACGGGAATCAGGCGGCGCGGGGGGTGAGCTTGATGCCGAGAGCTTTCATGACGCCGAGGAAGGTGGAAAGACGAGGGTCGCCAGTGGGCGAGAGCGCTTTGTAGAGAGCCTCGCGGGTGACTCCGGCCTGAGAGGCCATTTGCGTCATGCCGATGGCGCGGGCGATGTCGCCGAGAGCGGCGGCAATGAGCGAGGGATCGCCGTCGTCAAATGCGGCTTCGAGGTAGGCGGCGATGGACTCGGGACTGTCGAGGAATTCCGAGGGATCCCAGAGGGTGGTTTTAAGTGGCATTTTTGGCCTCCTTGGCGAGCTTCTTTGCTTTGGCTATATCCGATTGCTGCGTACTCTTTGTGCCTCCGATGAGGAGGAGAACCAGCAAGCTTCCCGTTCGCTGAAAGTAGACTCGGTAGCCTGGCCCGTAATCGATGCGCAGTTCGCTGACTCCCTCACCAACAGGCTTTACGTCTCCGAAGATGCCGAGCGAGAGGCGGCGAATGCGGATTTGAATGCGAGCCAGTGTCTGAAGATCGCGAAGTTTCCGAAGCCAAGTCGAGAAAACTTCGGTCTGACGAACCTCGATCACGTGTTAACTATAGTTCACGATGGGTTTTTGTTCAAGTCACTTGCTCGCAGCCTGCTCCTGGTGGAAGTGCCGCCAGATGGTTTCGGCGGTTTTGCGGGGAACTACGGCGGCGAGGGATTCGGCTGTCGCTTGTTGCACGTCGCGGAGGCTGCCGAAGTGTGTGAGCAAACGCTGGCGGGTCTGGGGGCCTACGCCGGGAATGTTCAATAGCTCGGAGCCACGGTCGCGGATGGAGCGGCGCTGGCGGTGATAGCCGATGGCGAAACGGTGGCTTTCGTCGCGGATGAGCTGGATGAGATGCAGGACGGGCGAGCGGCGGTCGAGGACTACGGGCTCGTTTTCGTTGCCGTAGACGTAGATGACTTCTTCCTTCTTGGCGATGGAGGCAAGGGACTGCGCGGTGAAGCCCAGCGATTCAAGGGCATCGGCGGCGGCGTGGAGCTGGCCGAGGCCACCATCGATGAGGATGAGAGAGGGCATGGTGCTGGGTTCTTTGCTTTTGGAGGGTTTTATCTCGGGGGCTAAAGCCCCGGCTTCTTGGGGGGGATTTATGTACGGGCTGAAGCCCGTACCCTTCACCGTGGTGGAGTTCGGGTGTGATGACGAGTGCGTGGAATCCCAGGTCCCAGAATCGGGACCCTTCGACAAGCCCAGGGCAGGCTCTGGGGCATAGGGCCCTTTCAAAGCGTGTGTTCCATGACCGATTGTTGTCGAATCCCAGGTCCCAGAATCGGGACCTGGGGCACCCAGTTTGTCGCGGTTGTCGCGGATGCGTCGATAGCGGCGTTCGACTACTTCGCGCATGGAGGCGAAATCGTCTACGCCAAGGACGGTCATTACTTTGAATTTGCGGTAGGCGGATTTGTTCATCTTGCCGTCTTCCCAGACGACGAGAGATGCTACGGTTTCGGCGCCCTGGATGTGGGAGATGTCGAAGCACTCGATGCGGCGGGGAAGTTCGGGGAGCATGAGGGCGTCGGCGAGCGCTTCCTGAATGGCCTTGCGCGAGGGCTCGAGGACGCGGAATCGCTGGGTGTAGGACTGCTTGGCGTTCTGGCTGGCGAGGTCGACGAGAGAACGCTTTTCGCCGCGCTGGGGGGCGGCGATTTCGATGCGATGGCCGGTGCGCTCGGTGAGGAGCGCGGCGAGGGATTCACGATCGTCGAAGTCGACCGGGACGAGGATGGAACGCGGGATGTAGTGCTGGTCGATGTAGAGCTGTTTGAGGAGGGCGGAGAAGAGTTGGGCGGCGTGGAAGGGCGTCTCGGGGTTGGCATTTCCCTCGGGGGCTAAAGCCCCATTTCTTTTTGGGATGTTTGCGGCACGACTAAAGTCGTGCCCTTTCAAAGCGTCGGAGAGACCTTCGTTGATGTGTGGGCTGAAGCCCGTACCCTTCACGCTGGTGGAGTTCGGGTGTGATGACGAGTGCGTGGAATCCCAGGTCCCAGAATCGGGACCTGGGGCACCCGGTGTTTCCTCGGAGGAAGGGCTCGAGCTGTGACCTGATTCTGTTTCGGCGGTGTCATCCATTGCAGCAACTTCAGCAGCATCGGCTTCGAGGAGGTCGGGCAGGTCTTCCCAGAAGAATTCGCGGCGGTCTACTATTTTGCCGCCGCGCATGTGGAAGAGATTTACGGCCAGACTGCCATCTTCAAAGTGATAGCCGAAGACGTCGGCGTCGTCGCCTTGCTCGGCGGTGGCGATGCGCTGCTTTTCCTGGAGTTGATGGACCGTGGAGAGCTGGTCGCGCAGGCGGGCGGCGGCTTCAAACTGTTCGGCTTCGGCGGCGGCCATCATGCGCGTGGTAAGCGTGCGTTCGAGTTCGGCGTGGCGGCCTTCAAGGAAAAGTTGCGCGTCGCGGACCGCGTCTTTGTAGATTTCAGGGGTGGTCAGGCTCTCGACGCAGGGGCCAAGGCAGCGGTGAATGTAGTACTGCAGGCAGGCGCGGGGATGGTAGCGCGAGAGATCGACTTTGCAACTGGGCAGCAGAAAGCTGCGGTGGATTAGCTCGACGACGCGGTAGGCGAGGTTGCCGGGAAAATAGGGGCCGTAGTAGGCCGCGCCGTCCTTGCGCAGGCGGCGGGTGACGAAGACTTTGGGGAAGCGGTCGGCCAAGGTGAGCTTGACGTACGGGTAGGTTTTGTCGTCGCGGAGCAGGATGTTGAAGCGGGGCTTGCGCTGCTTGATGAGGTTGTTTTCAAGAGCCAGGGCTTCGTGCTCGTTGGCGACGAGGATGTATTCAAGGTCGACGGCTTCGCGCATCAGGGAGCCGGTCTTGGCGTTGGCCTGTGCGGCCTCCAGCAGATAGGAACGCACCCTGGAGCGGAGGTTCTTGGCCTTGCCCACGTAAATGACTTCGCCCTCGGCGTTTTTGTAGAGATACACGCCGGGCTGGGTGGGGAGCTGGCGGATTTTTTCGTAGAGGTCCATTGCGGGTCCGTGGAAGGCGAGGCCAGTTTCTAGGATAGCGGGACGGGCGCGGCTGTGGGTGGGCTTGTGGGGACGAATGGGCGCATTGGGAGCGGCTGGCCGTTAAAAGCTGCTTTATGTGCGTATTCCTTACCGATTGATGTAAAAGATACATGCTTAAAATCGACAGCGCGCATTGTCAAAGCGCCCGTAAGGGACATGGATGGAATAGGTTGAGAGAATAATCCCGAATGGCACGCCGGATGCACTATCACTGGCGAGAGGACGAAACCGTCTCGGCCTGATTTTGGTGCAATTTGGAAGTTTGGCGGGGCGACGGACAGGATAATGACAATGCATCGTTTTGGATATGTTTGGGTGGCAGCGGCTTTGGCAGTGGCAGGCGCGAGCGGATGCGCCACAAAGAATTATGTGCGTACGCAGACACAACCGCTGGTTGAGCACACCGACCAGTTGGACAAGAAGACCTCGGCCAACAACCAGCAGATTCAGGACGTGGACAGCCGGGCACAGGCGGGCATTACGCGAGTGCAGGGCGCCGCGGACACCGCAACCCAGAACGCGCAGGGCGCTAGCAAGGCGGCGAGCGATGCAGAAGTGGCAGCCAATGAAGCCGTGCATCGGGCCGACTCGCTGGACAGCGTGGTCAAGGGGCTGGACCAGTACAAGCAGGTGGCCGATGTTTCGGTGACCTTTGGGTTTGACAGGTCGGTGCTGACCAACGATGACAAGACGCAGTTGGATACCTTTGCCGCATCGCTTGGTGCAGCCAAGAGCTACATTCTCGAAGTGACGGGCGGGACGGATTCAATTGGGGCGGCCCAGTATAACTACGACCTGAGCCAGCGCCGGGCGGATGCGGTGGTGCAGTACCTGGCCGCGAAGTACGGGATCCAGCCGCACCGGTTCTACCTGATCGGCATCGGCAAGGATCAGGCAGTGGCCCCGAACGACACCAAGGAAGGGCGGCAAAAGAATCGCCGCGTGGAAGTGCAGCTACTGAGCAACATGGGCGATCAGACCACGCAGCAGACCGCTTCAAGCCAGGGACAGGGAAGCTAAGCACGGTTTAGCGCCTTACCCGCACCCATTCATTTGCGGGTCGAAAGGGCCGGGTCGCATAGCGACCCGGCCCTTTCTGCGTGATGGGGAGACGAGGATTATCGCGAGGATCGGACGTCCCTTGTATGTTGCATTCAGAGGCGTGAGGATGATTTCACGTTTCGGCGGCAAGGCCGTTCGTCCCTTAGGGCGATTCTGTGTAGCGGACACCGCTTGATTGAACCCCTGACTTTCAGGACTTGATCGCAGATTCCGATTCCCCAGCGGACCGAAGACGAGATACGATGGAAATCTGTTTTACCATCTTCCCGTGAGGTCTGGAATGCTGCCTCGCTTCTTGTCACTGATCGTGCTCCTCTGCTTTTCGTCGAGCTTGATTGCGCAAACAGAGTCGCGCGACCGTTACCTGATTTATGGAGGCTACTCGCTTCTCTCCAACTCTTTCAATGGAGTGCCGGGAGCACGCCAGATGCTGAACGGATGGGATGCGTCGGTGGCGTTTCAGTCGTGGCACAACCTGCGTTTCAAGTTCGAATCTTCTGGCTACAACGGGAGCAATCTAGGAGCACAACAGCACGCACTTTTTTTGATGGGCGGCGGCCAATATAGCTTGCAACTCGGCAAGGAGGCCGTTTTTGCGGAGGTGCTGGCGGGAGAGGCTGGGTTGAACCGATACTGGGGGCCAAACCAGGTGGCAGGCGAGGTCGCATCCTTCTCGAGCATTCTGGGAGGGGGCGTGGACACGCCGCTGACGCGGCACTTAGCTTTCCGCGTTGCCGGCGATTATCTATGGGAGAATTTCGCTCTCCAGCAGAACGTAACTCTCATCCCTTACCGGCCTGCGGGACTGCCCAATAATTTCGCACGCATTTCCAGCGGACTCGTGTGGCGCTTTTGATAAGAAGCAGGGTGCCGAATGGACCTGGATTGAATGATTAGCGGGAAGGTGCGGCGAGGATTGTGGTCATAAACTCAGCAAGTTAGCGTCCGCTTCGCGGACATGGCAAGTTAGCGAGTTGGCGGCGGCATTGCCAAGCAAAGGTTTCATACCCCGCGGGCCGGCGAAGCCGGTGGACGACTGACCGTGTGATTTGGAGCTTGCTGGAGGACGAACGCGGGCGTGGACGCCGGCGCTACATTCCGGCGAGTACACAAACACGCGGTCGCGGCACCAGATTACGTTTTGGGCGATCAGGACGCCATGCCCAGCCCGACCAGATTTGCGGCGGCGATGATGACCAGGACTCCAGCCCACAACAAGCGAACGGGTCTGCTGGCCACACCCTTCCACTCACCGAGCGCCAGGCCCACCAGTCCGCCGCAGAGGACGTAGATGCTCATGTGCAGCATCCAGTTCACGTAGAAGAGGCGCTGCGGAATGTTGGCCGCGCCCCAGGCGTAAAAGAAGAATTGGAGGTACCACATGATTCCGCCGGTTGCGGCAAGGGCGGCATTCTTTATCAGCGTCGGCCGCGGTTGGCCTAGATCGGCGCGCAATGAGAGCCTCTTTAGAGCAGCGAGACGGATGAAGCAGTAACTGAGATTGACGATGGCGCCGCCGCCCATGATGATGACGTAACTGGGAAGCGCCGCATACAGGGAATTCACGCCGAGCAGCTTCGCGGCGGCCTCCATCGGCCTGGCCGCATCGATGGCAAACGACATGCCCGAGGAGAAGATTCCGCACATCACTGCGAGGAGGAGTCCAAGCTTTACATTGAATTCCCGGACCTCGCTGCCGAGTTGGACTTCCTTCTGGTGTCCCGCATAGGAGACGATGGCAACGCCAATGACGGCCACGAAGACGCCTGCCATGGTCAACAAGCCGCTATGGGTGGTGAAGAGCATGACGCCCTGGCCATGCAAGAGCGGCGGCACCAAGGTGCCGACAACCAGCGTGACGCCGATGGCGACGCCGATGCCCAGCGACATGCCCAGATGGCGCATGGTGAGGCCGTAACTTACGTTGCCGACGCCCCACATGGCGCCGAATAAGGCGACCTTTAGCAGCAAGGGGATGCCCATGGAGGAGTAGAAAGCGGTGAAGTCCGGCAGCAGGATCAGGCTAACGCCAATGGGCAGGAGAATCCAGGAGAAGAAGCCGGCGATGGCCCAGGTGGTTTCCCACGACCAGTTTCTTACTTTGCCAATCGGCGCATAAAAGGAAGCGGCCATTGCCGCGCCCAGGATGTGCCATCCGATTCCAGCCAGGATCGTTACCGGCATTCTGTCTCCAATTCTCCGTGCCGCGGGCGGATGCCTCAAGCTGCCCGCGAGCAAGTTCAAAGCCTATCGGGTGAACAAATAATTTGTACAGGTGCGATGAAGCCAGTTCAACGAATGGTTCCCCAAATGAAACATTTTACGGGCGGAACCACATTATTCAAAAGAGCATACCTTTGTCAATTGCGCGCAAGAACGAATGCAGGTTGAAAACTGCGGGGCGCGCCAGGATATCGCCTTCTGCCGTTACACTCTGTGCATGGCTCTCCGTCTTCTTGCCGCCACCACCAGCCAAGGCAAACTGCGCGACTTTCGCATCGCAGCCCATGCGTATTCTGTTTTTATCGATCCGTTGCCCGCGGCCGACACGATTCCAGCCCCTGAAGAAGACGGCGATACCTTCCGCGCCAATGCCACTTTGAAGGCCGTTTATTACTCGCGCTTTGCCCCTGGCCAGTTGGTGCTGGCAGACGATTCAGGGCTGGAAGTGGATGCTCTTGGTGGAGCGCCCGGGGTGCGCTCGGCCCGCTTTGCGGCCGATTCCGGGCTTGTGGACTCGCCCGATGCCAACGACAACTCGGACGTGTGGAACAACATTGTGCTTCTGCAGCGGCTCACCACTATTCCTGCCGCACAACGCACGGCGCGTTACCGGTGCGTGCTGGTTGCGGCGCGCGACGGCGAGGTTTTGCACTCGGCGGAGGGCACGGTCGAAGGCGTGATTCTGGAGGCGCCGCGGGGGACGGGAGGGTTTGGCTACGATCCGCTGTTCTTCCTGCCGGCTTTGGATAGGACAATGGCGGAACTCGACCTGGAGACCAAGCTGTCACTCAGTCATCGCGGGCGGGCGCTTGAGGCGCTGCTGCCGATGCTGCGTGCGTGATGGGTATTCCGTGATTTTTCTTTGCCAAAGAGATCGGCAGTGGGTCAGGTTGAACGAGTTTCCCTCAGGGGCTGAAGCCCATTTCGATTTTTGATTTGTTTATGTACGGGCTGAAGCCCGTACCCTTCACTGAAGCCCGTACCCTTCACTGAAGCCCGTACCCTTCAAACTGACCCGCTACGAAGGAGTTGCGTGCCTTGACGGACGTGATGCGGGACACGAATAATGCATGAGGCGGTACACAAGCAATTCCCGTTTCTGAAATTGAAATAACCCGCAGCAGTCAGGAGTCCGTGGTGAGATTCGAAACGGCGTAAAACCATCCCTCGGGGGCTAAAGCCCATCGTTTTTTTCAATCACTTACGGCACGGCTGTAGCCGTGCCCTTTCAAAGCTCGATTTTCACCGCAGCCGTTAGGAGCCGACACTTCCATGGCCACAGTCCAACAACCTGCCGCGCATACGGTTCGACGCGGCGTCCAGCCACTGCGAGCCGGCCAGGGCACGTCCTTTATCTGGCGCAAGCTGCACTCGCTGCTTGGCATTGTTCCCATCGGCGCCTTTCTGCTGGAGCACCTGCTTTCGAACTTTGAAGCGCTGAAGGGTCCGGCGGCTTACGGCGCGCAGGTGAAGTTCCTTAACAGTCTGCCCCTGGTGCGGGTTCTGGAATGGGTCTTCATTTTTCTGCCGATTCTTTATCACGCTGGGTACGGCGTCTATATCTGGCTGCGCGGCAAATCGAACGTTGTGTATTATCCGTGGGCAGGGAATTGGATGTACGTGGCGCAGCGTTATACGGGGCTGATTGCGTTTGTCTATATTCTGCAGCATGTGATACGCCAGCGGTTCATGGGGATCAGCTTGCCGGAGAATCCTTATGCGGCATTTGCAAAGGTTCAGCATGAATTGGCGAATCCCTGGATTCTGGCCTTCTATGTGATTGCGATGATCGCGATTTGCTGGCACTTTGCTTACGGCGTGTGGCTGTTTGCGGCCAAGTGGGGCATTACTCCGGGCGTGACGGCGAGGAAGCGGTTTGGCTACGTGTGCGCGGTGCTGGGCGTGGTTCTGGCTGTTGGGGGATTGGCGAGCATTTGGGCCTTCGTCGGGGGTAAGTATCCGAACGCGCCTGAGAACGTGCCTGTTTCGTCCTTGACGGTTCCGGCAAATGCTGGCGGCGTTTCGATTTGAATTGCTTGTGGCAGCGGGTTTTTGGCTGAGAGCTAGCTTCTTGACCGCATGATTTCGTACTTCGAGTTCATGCTATCCCAGGTCCCAGAATCGGGACCTGGGGCACCCATAGATGGTTCAACAGTAAGCGGTCAAAGATTTTGTAGCTGTTTTTGCTTTCCTTGGAAAGGAAGACGAGTTCATGGCAGCACCAAGAATCATTGTGGTTGGCGGAGGCCTGGCGGGGCTGGCGGCGGTGATCAAGATTGCCGAGGCGGGCGGGACGGTCGATCTTTTTTCGATTGTGCCGGTGAAGCGTTCGCACTCGGTTTGCGCGCAAGGCGGGATCAATGCCGCCAAGAATTTGAAGGGCGAAGGCGACACCACCGATAAGCACTTCGACGACACGATTTATGGTGGCGATTTTCTTGCCAACCAGACGCCGGTGAAGGCCATGTGCGAGGCGGCGCCAGCCATTATCGATCTGCTCGATCGCATGGGTGTGCCCTTCAATCGCACACCGGAAGGGCTGCTCGATTTCCGCCGGTTTGGCGGCACGCTCTACAATCGCACCGCCTTTGCAGGCGCGACGACGGGGCAGCAGTTGCTGTATGCGCTGGACGAGCAGGTGCGCCGCTACGAGGCCGAAGGCAGGGTGAAGAAGTACGAGGGCTGGGAGTTTCTATCGGCGGTGCTGGACTCGAAGGGGCAGGCGCGCGGCATCACGGCGCTCGACCTGCGCACGATGGAATTAAAGTCTTTTGCCGCGGACGCGATTATTCTGGCGACGGGCGGCATTGGGGCGATTTTCGGGAAGAGTACGAACTCCGTGGTCTGCACCGGGTCTGCGCAATCGGCCATCTTCCAGCAGGGCGCTTACTACGCCAACGGCGAACTGATCCAGGTGCATCCGACCACGATTCCGGGTGAGGACAAGCTGCGGCTGATGTCTGAGTCGGCGCGCGGCGAGGGCGGCCGGGTGTGGGTGCCGCGCAAGCCTGGCGATAAACGGCCGATCAAGCAGATCCCCGAGGCGGAGCGGTTCTACTTTCTCGAAGAGTGGTATCCGAAGTATGGCAACCTTGTGCCGCGCGATGTGGCTACGCGCGCCATTCACAAGGTGGTTTACGAAGAGGGTTTGGGCATTGACGGACAGCCGATGGTGTATCTGGACCTGACGCACATCGATCGCGAGACGCTGAACCGGAAGCTCGAGGGGATTCTCGAAATTTACGAGAAGTTTGTCGGCGACGATCCGCGCGATGTGCCGATGAAGATCTTCCCCGGTATGCATTACACGATGGGCGGGCTTTGGGTTGACTTTAACCAGATGACGAATATTCCCGGCGTGTTTGCGGCCGGGGAGTGCGAGTACCAGTACCACGGCGCGAACCGGCTGGGCGCGAATTCGCTGCTCAGTTGCATCTTTGCCGGCTTCCACTCCGGGCCGAATGCGCTTGAGTATGCGAAGAATCTGCCGGCGGCCGAGGGGGATGGCGGCCACGCTGCCGAACTGGCGCGTCAGGCCGAGCTGAACGGCAAACTGATGAAGAACGAAGGGACGGAGAATCCTTTCCGGCTGTGGCGCGAACTGGGCCAGACCATGACCGAGCACGCTACCGTGATCCGCTACAACAAGGGGTTGAAGCTGGCCGATGAAAAGATTGTGGAGTTGCTGGAACGCTACAAGAAGGTGAACCTGAGCGACCGCAGCCAGTGGGCGAATACCAGCTTTGCGTTTGCGCGGCAGTTGAAGAACATGCTGGAGCTATCGCGAACTGTTGCGCTGGGCGCGCTGCTTCGCGACGAATCGCGCGGGGCACATTACAAGCCGGACTTTCCGGAGCGCAATGACGAGAAGTTCCTGAAGACCACGAAGGCGAGCTTTACCGGCGACATTGCAGGCCCGCGATTCGAGTATGAAGAAGTGGATACGCAATACATCAAGCCGCGTCCGCGCAGTTACGGCGCAGCGAAATAGGTGCTGCGCGCGGCGGAGTTTTGGATGAGTTCTCCGATCGCATGATTTCGTACTTTGAGCTCATGCGATCCCAGGTCCCAAAATCGGGACCTGGGGCACCCGCAATTGGTACAAGAACAAGCGGTAAGAGACGAAAGATCAAGCGGGAGAAATAGGGATCATGGCAACGAAGACTGTAGCCTTTGAAATCAAACGTCAGGCTAACCCCGATGCGCCGGCGGTTTGGGAGAAGTTTGAACTGGAGTGGCGACCGGGGATGAACGTGGTGTCGGCGATGATGGAGATTGCCGCCAATCCGGTGACGGCCGATGGGCGCCAGACGACTCCTGTTACTTACGACTCGAATTGCCTGGAAGAGATTTGCGGGTCTTGCGCGATGCGGATCAACGGCAAGGCGCGGATGGCTTGTTCGGCGCTGATCGACAACCTGGAGCAGCCGATTCGCCTGGAGCCGCTTTCGAAGTTTCCGCTGGTGCGGGATCTGCAGGTGGACCGGTCGGTACTGTTCGAGAACCTGAAGGCCGTGAAGGCGTGGGTGCCGGTGGATGGTACGTACGATCTGGGCGCGGGGCCGCGCGTGTTTCCGCAGCAGCAGGAGGTCAATTATCCGCTATCGAACTGCATTTCATGCACGTGCTGCATGGAGGTTTGCCCGCAATTCAATGAGGAGACGGGGTTCGTCGGCGCGGCTACGATTGCGCAGGTGAAGCTGTTCAACAATCATCCGACGGGCGCGGTGCTGAAGGAAGAGCGTCTGCGGGCGCTGGCGGGGGACGGCGGGATTCAGGAGTGCGGGTTTGCGCAGAACTGCGTGGAGGCTTGCCCGAAGCAGATTCCGCTGACGAAGGCTATCTCGGACGTAGGCCGCGACGTGCTGGTGCAGAAGGCCAAGGACTGGCTGCGCGGGTAGCGGGGCGACACGATTACGCCGCAGGCCGTAACCACTCGGCTACAGCTTGTGGATTCTTGTCGATCACCATCAGATAGGCGCGCGCGGGGGCGTCGGGATTCTTCCGGCACTGCTCCCAATCGCGCAGCGTGCCGACGGGAATCCGATAGGTGGCGGCAAACTCTTCTTGAGTGAGCGCGAGACGCTCGCGGAGCCTTTTGACATTCACCAAACGGTGCAAACCCAGCTTCGCCAGTTCATCGTCGCTGCCGAGAGGTATCGGCTGCGCATCCGGATCGGCGAGGGCTGCGGCATGAACCTGTTCATTGGTAAGTGCGTCCACTGCGGCCCAATCCGTGTCGGTTTCGCGGTAAGGGTCGCCAGGTTCATGGTTGAGCGAAATCATATTGTTCGATTTCATCTTCCTCTGCCTTTCTCACGGATATGATTCGTGTCAAGGTTTCATCGCGTTCGGTCGAAACCACAAAAAGGAGTCGATTCTCATTCAGCCCCAAGGTAAGAATGCGTTCTTCTCCATAATCGAACCGGTCATCGATCCACGAAATGCTACGTGGGTCATCAAGCGCAGGAACTCCTTCTTCAAGGGACAAACCATGCTTGCGACGGTTCAGGGCATCCTTTTCTGGATCCCACTCATACCGCATGAAGGTAGAGTACGGCTAGGCCGTAGTCGTTGTCAATTGTAAAGAAAGGTGCAGGGGCTATGCGGGGAGGCATGACCCCTTGTGTCGGCTAAAGCGTCTTGTTGTCGACGGTGGCGAGGGTTGTGTCGGCGGCGGCGCGGCTCCAGCCTATGCGGAGGTCCTTCACGTTTTGAAGGACGAAGGCGCCGTCGGTGGTGCGGGGCGCGGTGATGGCGAAGAAGTCGGCGCGCTCGACGTCGTTGAGGTAGAAGGCGGGGCGGGCGTCGGGAACGGTGTTGGCGATTTCGACGTGACTCATTTCGAGGTTGCGCATGTGGCGCAGAAAGAAGCCCGAGGAGGGCGTTGTGCCGAAGCGGCCGGGATCAGGATAGTTGTCTTGCTGCTCGGTGGGGTGGGACTTGGCATCTTCAGCGGCGCCTCCGCCTGCGGACTCAAAATAGATGTTCGAGAGTTTCACATCTTCGATGGCATAGCCGGGAATGCCGGTGAGGATGGAGGCCTGGTTTTTTGTTGCGTTAAAGCAATCGAGATTGCCGATGAGAATCCGTTTCATTGTGCCGACTTTGGTGGTCTCCCTGGGGCCGCGCAAACGCGAACCGAGGCGCATGAAAAGCGGCCCGGTGTACATGTCGCGCATGGTGGAGTTGGTGATGGCGATGTCTTCAAGCAGGGCACCATCGACGGACTCGAGGGCGTATCCTTGGCAGCCTTCCATGATGCAGTTGGAGATGGTGATATTGATGAAGCCGCCGTTGGATTCGGTTCCACACTTGATGCGGCCGTTGTGGGACAGGCGTGCATCGGGCGCAAATTTCTTGAAGGTGCCGTCGAGCACGGAGCCTAATTCGTAGTAGCCGCTGACCCAGCAACTGTCGATGGTGAGATTGCGGGTTGCGCGAGGGTAACCAAGAGCATAGCTGGACTTGGGGCAGATGCCGTCGTCCCAGGGCGAGTTGACGGTGCAATTGGAGACGCGCACGTTCTGGCAGCAATCGATGTCGATGCCGTCGCGGTCGGTGTCGATTTTGAGGTTGTCGATGGTGAGGTTGTCGACGCCGGTGAGCAGGAGGCCGAAATGGCCGCCTTTGAGGATGGAGAAGTCGCGAAAGACGACGTTGCGGCAGTTCTTAAGGGCGATGGCCTTGTTGCCGACGCCGGGCTGCTCGGCGACGTAGATGGGGTAGTTGCCGCGGGCCGCTCGGTTGGCGCCGAAGCTGAGGCCCTTGCCAAAAATGAGGCCGGCGCCGGTGATGCCGAGGTCGTGAAGGTCTTGGCCCCAGAGCAGGGAATTGTGCCAGTGATTGTGGCCGTAGTCCTGATAGACGTCCCACTCAGAATTGGGTTCGGCGGCATCATAGACGCCACCGTTATAGCCGGTGGTTTGGCCGGGGAGGGGGGACCCGGCGGCGACGATGGCGCTGCCTTCCTCAAGGTGCAGGCGCACGTGGCTGCGGAGATGGATTGAGAAGCAAAGATACATTCCGGGAGGAAAGAGGACTACGCCGCCGCCCGTGGCTGCCGCGGCATCAATAGCGTTGTTGACGGCGGTGGTGTCGAGCGTTTTTCCGTCGCCGGCTGCGCCGTAGTTGCGGACATTGAAGAGGCCGTCCGATTGGAATGGCTTTTCCTTGGTTGCGGCTTGGGAGACGGAGGGGATGGCGGCCGCGGCGACGCCGAGGCTGCCGGTACGCAAAAAGTCGCGGCGAAGGGAATTGAATGTGTTCATGAACGAATCCTCCGGATTTGGGTAATTGGGCGGAAAGGGGCAGCTTGCAAGGGCTATTGGTTCCTGCATAAATAATGTTCTTGCGCCGTCCCTGCGGGACTCCGTAATGAACTTGTGGAATCCCTTTTCCCCACGCTGAAGCGCGGGGCTAACAAACTCTGCGCCTCCGGCGCGTTTGCCCGGACAGTACTTAGGCAGTCCTCAATAAAGCCCACGTCTTTCTTCGCAACTTCCGGCACGACTGAAGTCGTGCCCTGACACTTATCCCGGCCCAAAAGAGTCTTTCCTCAACCTCGAAAGCCTACGTCATTCTTCGTGACTTTCGTTATGACTGAAGCCATGCCCCGATACGAGGCATCTTGTTATTCTCGGCTGGCCATAGATCAATCGAGGCAGATCAATCGAGGTGGAAGACTTCTTCGAGCGGGAACATATTATCATCCGCGGCGCGGTCGCCGTTGGACTCGAAGAAGGGTGTCATCTCCGCTTGCCAGCGGGCATTGACGGGGTGGTTTTTCATCTCCGCACAGGCTTTCTGGAAGTCGGTGGTTTCCAGATAGCCGACGAGGAGTCCGTCGGGCGCTAGAAAGAGGGAGTAGTTTCGCCAACCGGTTTCTCTTAGAGCTTCCAGCATCTCGGGCCAAACCTGGGCGTGGCGGATCTTGTACTCCGCCAGTTTTTCAGGGCGGACTTTGAGCAGGAAACAGATTCGCATTTCATCCTTTTCGCATTTAAAACGTTTTCATTCGCGCAGACCGGGTAATGCTAGCACCTACCGTCCGCAGGGGACAAACAGGACGCGATTCCGGCGACATGGTGTTAGCGGGCGACCAGGGAGGTGAATGGCGGCACGTAGGCCATGAGGTACACGACGACTCCTACGAGGGCGGCCAGCGCCACGCTGTGGAGGAAAACGTAACGGAGTATGGTTCCCTCCTGGCCGTAGGCTCGGGTGGCGGTGCTGGCGACCACGATGCTGGGCGCGGCGATCATTTTGCCCATGACGCCGCCGGCGGAGTTGGCCGAGGCCATCAGAACCGGGGAGACGCCGATTTGGCGGGCGGTCATGACCTGCAGGCTGCCGAAGAGCACGTTGGACGAGGTGTCGGAACCAGTGCTGGCCACGCCCAGCCAGCCGATCAGCGAGCCGAAGAAGGGATAGAGCGAACCGGTTCGGGCGAAGGCGAGGCCGAGAGTTGCGTCGAGACCGCAGAAACGGGTGACGTAGCCGATGGCCATCATGGCGGCGATGGTGATTACTGCGAAACGGATGCTGAAGAGGGTGCGGAAGAAGCACTTGAAGAGCGTGACTGGGCCGAGGCCCATCAAGAGTCCGGCAATGATGGCGGCTACAAGGATTCCTGTGCCGGTGGCGGTGAGCCAGTTAAGAGTAAAGACCGCGGGCTCGGCGGTGGGCTTGGCGACGACGGGAGGCATGCGCTGGATGAAGTTGTGCAACCCGGCAACATTGAATCTGAGCGTCGATGCCGTATCCAGCAAGTGCGAGAGCTGAGGGATTCCCCACACAAAGACAACCGCGCTGAGCACCAGCCAGGGCATCCAGGCTTTGAAGACTTTGGCGGTGCTGTGATCGAAGCGCTTGCGCTGGTGGCCGGTGATGTCCTGGTTGAGGGCGTTGAGGACTCGTTTGGGCTTCCAAAAGCGGAGGAAAACAACGAGGGCGAAGATTGTGGAAGTGGAAGCTACGATGGCTACAAGGGTGAGACCGAAGAAAGTGGCCATGAGCAACTGCGCAGTTGCAAAGGTGAGGCTGGCGACGAGAATAGCCGGCCATACTTCAAGCATGGCGCGAAAGCCGGCGTAAACCCAGACGACCCAGAAGGGAACGATGAGGCAGAACAGGACCAGGATGACGGAGATGGTCTTTGAGAGGAGCAGGAGATCGAGGCCGGTGACGCCATGCAGCGCGACGATGGGAATTCCAAGGCCGCCGAAGGCTACGGGAGCCGTGTTGGCGAGCAGGGAGAGCCCGGCGGCTTGGAGAGGGCGGAAACCAAGGCTGATGAGGATGGCTCCGCAAACCGCGACGGGGGTGCCGAAGCCCGAGGTACCTTCAAAGAATGCGCCCAGGGCGAAGGCGATGAGGAGCAGTTGCAGGCGGCTGTCGTCGGTGATGTTGGTGAGGCTCTCCTGCAGCGTGACGAAGGCGCCGGTTTTGACGGTGAGGTCGTAGAGGAAGATGACAGGCAGAATGACCCAGCAGATGGGAAAGAGTCCGTACCCTGCGCCATAGGTGGCCGCGGTGAGCCCCAGGCGGAGGGGCATGTGAAAGGCGAGCATGGCGACGGCAAGGGCAGTGAGAAGGCCAGCGCAGGCGGCGAAGTGGGCTTTGATGCGCAGAACGGCCATGGCGCCCAACAGCACAACGATGGGCAGCGCCGCAAAGGTGGTGGAGATCCACCAGTGGCCCATGGGGTCGTATCCCTGAGACCAGAGTCCAGCGGATGGATTGGTCTTGAAGAGATGGATTGCGGCGATGGCGGCAACCAGAATCCCTGCGATGAAGATGACGATCGAAGAGCCAGTGACAGACTTGCCCGCGGACTGGGGCGCCGCGGGGCTGGATGAAGAAGGATTCGATCCCATAAGACCTCTGAGGGGCAGTTTGCCAGCTTATTTCCAATTGGGCGTTGGCTGAACGGCGAGTTGAATGCCGCAAACAGTGTACATAGGAAGGTCAAGGATCGAAGTGCGGCACGGAAATGCGGGCGGTCGTAAATTTGGATGCGGGCGTTTCAGGGCGGCTGGTTTGGCGAGTAGACAGGGGCTTGGGAAGAGGTGGAAGGAACGCCGAATGTGATAGCCTGCAGGGGCAGGCAATCGTGAATGATACAACTGACAAACGTTACCAAGAGCTATGGAACAGGTGGAACTGTTCTGGCCTTGAACAACCTCACATTGCAGATTGGTACCGCGGAGCGGGTGGCCGTAATGGGGCCATCGGGCTCAGGGAAGTCCACTCTTCTGAACCTGGTTTGCGGCCTCGATGAGCCAACGTCCGGTTCGGTGAAAGTGGAGGGAGTGGAACTTTCCGGGCTCACCGACGACGCGCGCACCCGGCTGCGCCGCGAAAAGATCGGGATGATTTTCCAGACGTTCAATCTGCTGACGACGTTGACGGCACTGGAAAACGTCGCGCTGCCGCTGCGGCTGCAGGGTCTCTCGAAGAAGGAGGCTGAAGGCCGCGCGAGATCGATGCTGGCTCGAGTAGGACTGGCGGATAGAGCAGCTCATCGGCCCGATGAACTCTCAGGCGGCGAGCGTCAACGAGTGGCGATTGCGAGGGCGCTGATCTTTCGTCCGCCGCTGCTGCTGGGCGATGAACCGACGGGGAATCTCGACTCCGCGACGGGCGAAGAGATACTTCGCTTGCTCGACGATCTTCAACAGGAGTACCAGAGCACGCTGCTGATGGTGACCCATAACGCGCAGGCGGCGGAGTTCTGCAATCGAATTGTTACCCTGCATGACGGCAAGATCGTAGAAGACGTGGCCTGCGGTCGCGGACCAGCCAGAGATAAAGCATGATTGGCGCGCTGTGGCAAGTGGCGTCGCGCCAGTGGCGCACACACCGGCTTCGGGTTGCGATGACAACGCTGGGCATTGCTCTCGGCGTGGCTGTATTTTTCGCGATCCGCACGGCGAACGCGGCGCTGCTGGATTCGCTGACGCTGACCGTCGAGCGGCTGGCGGGCAAATCCACACTTGAAGTTTCTGCCGGCGAGGCCGGCTTCCCTGAAGAAGCGCTCGACACCGTGCGGGCCACGCCTGGAGTGCAACTGGCCGAGCCTGTGATTGAAACGATCGTGCATACGGCTTTCCAGGATGAAGGAAATCTGCTGATCCTGGGCGTGGATACGACCGGGGACCAGCAGTTGCGGCAATATGAATTCGACAAGTCGCAAACCGAGATCGCCGATCCGCTGACGTATCTTGCGGAGCCGAATTCGATTCTGCTTTCGCGGGCGTTTGCCGAGCGGCATGGGTTGAAGATCGGCGATCATTTTCCGATTTTCACGTCGCACGGGAAAAAGGAATTTGCCGTGGAAGGAATCTTCAAGCCGACGGGCGTTGGAGAGGTTTTCGGCGGCAATATCGCGGTGATGGATATTTATTCCGCGCAGGTTGTCTTCAATCGGGGGCATAACTTCGATCGCATCGACCTGACGAACTCGCCCTCGGTTTCAGTGAATGAATTGCAGCAGCGGTTGAAGGCGCGTTTGCCGGCGGGCATTGAAGTGGCACGGCCGGAGATGAAGGGACAGGAACTGGAAAACGCGGTGACCGCGATGCGGCTGGGCATGACGATCACCAGCTTTATCGCGTTGCTGGTGGGCGTATACATCATCTTCAACTCGTTCACGATTGCGGTGAATCAGCGGTGGAAGGAGATCGGGGTTCTGCGCGCCGTCGGGGTGGAGCGGGGAAACATCAACGCGATGTTTCTGGGCGAAGCGCAGCTGATGGGCGTGATCGGCTCGGGCGCGGGGATTGTTCTTGGATATTTTGTAGCGGCCGCGGCAAACAGGGCGATGGGATCGATTGCAGCTTCGGTTTATGGAATTGTCACGATCGCGGTTGCGCCGAGACTCCATCCCGACCTGGTTCTGACTGCTTTTGCGCTGGGCATGGCGGCCTCGCTGGGCGGAGCATGGATGCCAGCGCGGGCCGCGTCGTATCTCAATCCGATTTTGGCGCTGCATAACATTGAATCGCGGCAGAAGGAGTCGGCGCTTGGCTGGGGGCGCGTCGCGCTGGGCGCAACGGTGCTTTTGATCAGTATGCTGCTGATTCAGTTTTCTCCTTTCGGCGTGGGGATGGAGTTCCAGTTCTCGTATGCCGCATTGCAGTTGCTTGGCCTGACCATGCTGCTGCCACTGATGGTGCATTGGTCGGCGCGCGCCATTCGACCAGTGATGGATCGGGTGGGAGGGTCGGAAGGCGCGCTGGCGGTGGACGCGATGATCCAATCGCCGCGGCGCAGCGCGGCCACGGTGGGGGCGCTGATGGTGGGGCTGATGTTTGTGTACTCGACGGCCGCTTACATTCAGAGCTACAAGAACATGATCAATCGCTGGACTGACCAGATGCTGAATGCCGACCTGATGGTGTCGACATCGTCGCTGTTGCGGTCTACGTCTTACCATTTCAGCGAGGACCTGGGCAAGCGGATTGCCACGCTGCCGGAAGTGAAGCATGTGCAGGATGTGCGGTTCACGATTGTTCCTTATCATGGCGACACGGCTGCGATATGCGCGATTGAGATGGACACGTTTCTGGTGCGCTCAGAGAATGCGATTTTGAACGGTAACAAGAAGACGGCGGAGGCGCTGTTGCCGAGCGGCGCGGGCGTGCTGGTGTCAAAGAATTTTGCCGCGCGCTGGAGATTGAAGGCCGGGAACCAGGTGCATCTCGACACGCCAACGGGGCCGCTGGATTTGCCGATTGTAGGCATGGTGGAGGATTACCGGTCAGATAAAGGGACGATCTTTATGGAGCGCAAGGTCTACAAGCGCTATTGGAATGACGACGCGGTGGACTTTCTGGACATCATGCTAAAGCCGGGACAAAACGCAATCGCGGTGAAACACGAGATCGAGCAGATGACGGCGGGATCGGAACATGCGCTGGTCTACACCAACGTGGAGTTCAGGACCTGGATTGGGTCGCTGGTGGACAAGTTTTTCATGTTGAGTTACATGCAGCTTGTGGTTGCGGTGATTGTGGCGGTGGTGGGGATTGCGAATACGCTGATCATCTCGGTAGCGGAACGGCGGCGGGAGTTCGGCATTATCCGGGCGATTGGCGGCTATCAGAGGCAGATTCGCAAGATGGTGCTGCTGGAGGCTTTTTCGATTTCCGTGGTGGGCGTGCTTGTGGGCGCGGTGGCGGCGCTGTTCAACATACAATTCCTTTCACGCACGGTATCGACGGTGCTGGCCGGCTACGATGTGCCGTTCATTTTTCCGTGGCTGCTGGTTCTGGAGACGTTTCCGGCCGTGGTTGCGGTGTCGCTGCTGGCCGGGTGGATTCCCGCGCGCCATGCGATGAAGGCACCGGTGATTGAGGCGATTGGGTATGAATAGGATTTCTGGACCCAGCAAGGCGTTGGCTGTTTGCCTAGGGCTGACGCTGTGTTTGCCGGCGAGAGGTTTTGCGGCCGATACAACTCCGGATGCGCAGAAGGTGATGGAGGATGTGTACCGGCAGGACACCAATCACGACATCGTGATGAAGGCGAGTTTCCTGGTGTTCGATGCGCAGGGACACAGCGTGAAGAAGGAGTTTATATTTCGGCGGATCGGTTCGGCGGGAGACAGCAAGATGGAGGTTGTTTTTACGGCGCCGAAGGAGATTCGCGGGGTTGCGCTGCTCGAAGTGAATCAGCCGGGGCTGCAGGAGCTTCAGTACATTTATACGCCGGCGACGGATCGGGTTCGCGGCGTGGTTGCGCAGGAGCGGTCGGCGCGGTTCATTGGGACGGATTTTACATTTGAAGATATTGGGGAGCGGGGGCTTGGCGATTTCGCTTATCGCACGATCGGCGACAGCGAAACCGTGGATGGGCACAAGACTTACAAGATTGAAGCGACGCCGGTGGATGGATCGCGCTCGCAGTATAAATATGTTTATTACTGGGTGGCGCAGGATGTTCCGGTGATTCTGTTTGCGGAGATGTACGACGCGCAAGGGCAGAAGGTGCGGGTGCTTCACGCTACGGACTTGAAGCGGGAGAGCGGCGTGTGGGGCGCGCGGCACACGGAGATGCGCACGGTGCAGGATGGGACGCGGACGGTCTTGACGATTGATTCGGTGAAGTTCAATACGAAGCCGGATGAGAAACTGTTTACGCCGCAGGGGCTGGCGGAGGCGCTTGGGGTTGGTAAGTAGGGGCGCGGAGATTTCCTCGGGGCTGAGGTACGCTCTTTCAAAGATGGAGCTTTGGAATTTGCTTGGCGAGCTGGCCTCCGCTTCGCGGAGATGGCGAGTTGGCAAGTTAGCGGGTGGTGCTGGACATTGTGGTTTCCGCGCTTTGCGGGGTGGCTGGGCCGTTGACGATTTCGGCGGAAAAGCGTTCCTGGAGTTCGCGGCGGAGGAGCTTGCCGGTGTTGTTGTGGGGCAGGCCGCCGGGCTCTAGAATCCAGATGCGGCGCGGGGCTTTGTAGGGGGCGAGGCGCTGGTGGCACCATTCAATCAGGTCAGCTTCGGTTGCCGAGGAGCCCGCGTGGAGTTCGACCGCGGCGGCGGGGAATTCGCCCTTTTCCTTGTGGGGCAGGCCGAATGCGGCTGCGCGGGCTACGGCCGGATGAGCGACGATGGCCTCTTCCAGCTCGCGGGCGTAGACCGAGTAACCGCCGGACTTGATGACGTCCTTGATGCGGCCTACGAGGCGGATCATGCCGAGGCGATTGCGCGTGGCCAGATCGCCGGTGCGGAGCCAGCCGTCGGCGGTAAGCAGATCCTGGCCGTTTGCCTTGTCCTTCCAATAATGCGGAGAGAGACCGCGGCGGCGAATCTGGCACTCGCCGGTTATGCCGGCCCTGACTGGGTTGCCGTTTTCGTCGGCCACGCGGATTTTGAATGGCGGTACGGGGAAACACAGGCCGCCCGAGCCGGGCAAAAGCGATGTCTCAATGCCCATCATGGCGAGGCCTCCGAGCTCGACCATGCCATAGCCGTTGATGAGCACGGGCGGAATGCGGCGGCCACCGGGCAGGCGGATCAAAGCTCCGAATTGGCGGAGGCGCTGGCGGACTTCAGAGGGCAGGTTGTCGCTGGCCGAGAGCCATAGGCGCACGGTCGCGAGGCGGGCGGGATCGGGATTGCTGTTGACGAGGCGGGCAAACATGGCGGGCACGCCGACGACCGAAGTGACGCCGTAGCGCTCGATGACTTCGAGCGCGGGCTCAACGTCGAATCGATTAAGGAAACAGCCGCGAATGCCGGCCATGAGGCCGTAGAGCGCAATGCTTATGGCCATGATGTGCGACCAGGGCAACGCGACTAGAGCCAGGTCCTTGTGGGAGAGAAATAATCTAGACAACGCAGTAGACGCACGCCCGCCGAGCAGAGCGCGGCTGGAAAGGGCGGCGCCTTTCGGAAAGCCGCTGGTGCCGGAGGTGTGGAATACGGCGATAGTGGCGGCAGGATCGATGGCGGTGGGCGGAAACGAGGATTCAGTTTCAGAGCCACGGTTGGGCGCGCGCAGGAAACCATCGAGGGTTTCAGATTCATTGTCCGATTGGATCCAGGTGCGCACTTGCAGGGCATCGCGGGAGCCGATGCTGTGTTCAAAGACGGATTTGTCGGTGATTAGAATGCTGGTGCCGCTGGTGGCGAGGATGCGGCGCACTTCAGTGAGCGAAAGCATGGGGTTGAGAGGAACGGCGATGCCCCCGGCGCGGATGATGGCCAGAAACCAGTGAAAGCAGCGGCGGTCGTTGGTGCGGTAGATGGCGACAGGCTGGCCAGGCTGGAGGGCGACGGCGCGGCGGAGAAATGCGTCCATGGCGCAGACTTCGGCGTGGAACTCGGCGAGATGAAATGGAACGCCCTCTTCGATGGAGACCTGGCTGTCGCCGTCGCGGCGGAGCAATTCGTCGAGAAGATTGGCGACTGTGACGCTGCGGTCGCGGGAGAGTTGAATGGAGCGGAGGATGTTCATTGGACGGAGAGTGGCTTGCGGCCCCATTCACTGGCGACACAGTAGTTGAAGAGACGGTCCAGATAGTCGAGCACATGCGGAGGGCGCACTCCGGCGGGTTCAAGCAGTCGGTCGGCGTTGGTGGTGTCAAACTGCATGCGCATGGTGAAGTAGTCCCGATAGGCGCGGCCGTCGCGGAGCACGCGGCGCTTGCGCCCCCATAAGGCCATAAAGAGAATTGGACGCACAAAAGCGAAAAACAGCTTGGGATCGACGTAGCGGGGCTGAGGGGCGTGGAAGAACTCCATGGCGCGGTCGGCGATTTGCTGGATGGTGGCGCTGCCTTGGGGTCCGGCGCAGAGGTGAAGCGTGCCGCCGAGGGCGGCGGGGTCGAAGGCGATGCGGGCGACGGAGGCGGCGACGAAATCGACTGGCACAATGTCGAGGACGGCGTCGGGATAGCCGGGCACGGTGCGCCACAAGCCGCGCGCGTAAATTTTGAGGGGCCAATACATCATCTTGAAGCTGGAGGTGACGCCGGTTTGGGAGTCGCCGACGATGATGCTGGGGCGGAGGATGACGCCGGGCAGGGAATCGAGGCGCGAACGGACCAGGGCTTCGGCTTCGGCTTTGGTCTGCTCGTAGGTGTTGCGGTAGCCCTGGCCGATGGCGAGTTCGTCTTCGCGGATCAGGCCGGAGCGTTCTCCGGCAACGTAGGCGGTGCCGACGTAAGCGAAACTGCGCAGGCGCGGCGCGGCGGCGGCAAAGTCGAGGACGCGGCGGGTTCCTTCGACGTTGATGCGGCGGGCTTCTTCGAGGGAGTGATCGAAACGGACGGTGGCGGCGGAATGAATGACGCGGGTGGTTTCGGCGGTTAGACGCTCAAAAGCGGCGGCATCGAGGCCGCAGTTGGGGTGGCCTACGTCTCCAGAGTAGACCTGGACGCGGGAACGCTCGGATGGGGGCACGAACAGGTCGGCGCGCAGCCGGCCGGATTGGCCGGGCTTGTCGCGGATGAGTAACGCCAGCGTGGCTTGCGGATTGCGGTCGAGCAATTCGCGCACCAGGCGCACACCGAGAAAGCCGGTTGCGCCGGTGACGAGGATCAGTTCATCGTTCATCATTCAGGGACGGACCTCAGTTGGCGGATAACTCGAGGGCCGGCAGGCAATCAGCATTGGGTACCCGGGCGACGAGAAGGTATATGGGACATTATAGTCGGGGAGCGGAGCGAATTTTAAAGGCGCGCGGTGAATGGGGATCGGGTGAGAGGAGGCGAGGTTTTGGAACAAAGGCAGCGAGTCAGCGAAGAAGCTCCTCGCGAAGGAGCTTCTTCTGTCAGCCAAAGAGAAACAAAGTTGCCGTTGAGCCAGAATTATCAGTGATTCGCGTGAAAGTGCGCGTAGATTGTTGTAATAAATTCAGCAAGTTAGCGTCCGCTTCGCGGACATGGCGAGTTAGCGAGTTGGCGGCGGCACTGGCAGGCAAAGGTTTCATACCCTGCGGGTCGGCGATTTCGCCGGCGGATTTTGCCGTTAGCAGTCGAAAAGGATGCGAGCTTGATTCAAGCCTCCATTGCGGGAATTAAAAAGAGAGAACGACTGGCGGTTTACGCGGCGGTCCAGCCGCCGTCGATGGTCACACACGATCCACTGACGAAAGCTGCTTCGTCGGAGGCGAGATAGCGAACCAGAGAGGCGACTTCTTCCGGACGGCCCAGCCGGCCGATGGGCTGGCGGGCGCGGAGTTCGGCGCGCATTTCTTCCTTGTTGTGCTTATGGAATTTATCGAGATAGCCCTCGACGAATGGCGTTTGCACGGTGCCGGGGCAGACGGCGTTGACGCGCAGAATCCTGGGATACTCGACGGCCAACTGGCGGGTCATTGCGAGCACGGCGCCCTTGGTCATGCAGTAGGCGAAGCGCTGCTTGATGCCGACCATGCCGGAGACCGAGCCGATGTTGACGATGACGCCGACGGCCTCGTGATTTTCGGTGGCGGCGAATAGAAAAGGCAGAAATGCGCGCGTGACAAGGTAGACCGAGCGCACATTCACGTCGAGCAGGCGGTCGAAGTCTTCCGGCTCGGTGGTTTCGATGGAGCCGACATGGCCGACGCCGGCGTTGTTGACGAGGATGTCAAGGCGGTCGAGGCGGGCCGATGCGTTGGCGATGGAGTCTGGACTGGTGACGTCGAGATGGATCGCCTTTGCGGAGCCTACGGAGTCGGCGAGGGCTTTAGCGGCAGGGATGTTGATGTCGGCGATCCAGACGAAGGCTCCGGCGCGGACGAGTTCTTTGACCGTGGCTTCGCCGATGCCGCTGGCGCCGCCGGTGACCAGGGCGTGGCGGCCGTCGAGACGGAAGGCGTTGTCTTGATTCGGATTGGTTGCAGCGGAATTTGAGGCAGGATCGATCATGGGAGGACACTCGGTGGGGGTCAGGCTAAGGTTCGCGTTAACTCAGGGGCAATTGAAATGCGGCGCAGGCTGCCCTCCCAATTGCCCCGGCGGAATAGTTTATGACTACTTCGTTCGCGCCTCGGCGATGATCTTCAGATAGGCCTTGGCAGTTTCGGTGATGGTTTCAGGGTGACCGGCATCGACGGCGGCGAGGTTGACCAGGTCGCTGCCTACGCCTAATGCACGCGCGCCGGCGCGCAGAAAGCTCTCGGCGGTTTCAAGCGTGACACCGCCGGTGGGGATCAGCTTGAGGTGGGGGAAGGGTGCAAGCAGAGACTTGAGGTAAGCGGCTCCGCCGACGGCCGAGCAGGGAAAGATTTTCACGTAATCCGCGCCGGCATTCCAGGCGGTGATGGCCTCAGTGGGCGTAAGTGCGCCGGGGCAGGAGATTTTGTGGTTGGCTTTAGTGGTGGCAATTACCTCGGGATGGAGGCTGGGACTGACGACAAACTCCGCGCCTGCATCGATGGTTGCCTGGCACTGTTCGGCGGTGGTGACGGTGCCGGAGCCAAGGAGAAGCTTCGATCCGTATTCCTCTTTGAGTTCTTTGAGAAGATCGACAGCGCCGGGGACGGTCATGGTGACTTCGACGACGGTGACGCCGCCGGCGATCATGGCTTCAACGACGGCGTGGGCCTGGGTTGCGTTTTTTGCGCGCAGGACAGGGATCAAGCCTACGCGTTCGAGGGTTTGCTGTGTGGTTTCCGTCATTTTATCTGGCTCCTAAGATTTACTGCTGAAGAGAGGGCTTGAAACAATCCCTCGGGGCTAAAGCCCCGCTCATTTGTGGCTATTTTCGGCACGACGACCCAGAGGGTGCCCCGGTCGTGCCCTTTCAAAACCCGGGCCGCCTTTGGATCTTTTCTACCGGCTCTTAGCGGGCGATGCGTGCCGACCCGCCTTTGATGATGCGTTCAACTTCAGAGAGCGTGGCCATGCTGGTGTCGCCGGGGGTGGTCATGGCGAGAGCGCCGTGGGCGACGCCGCAGCGGACCGCATAGTCGATTCCCTTGTTGGCGAGAAGACCGTAGATGAGGCCGGAGGCGAAGCTGTCGCCTCCGCCGACGCGGTCGAGGATGTCGATGTCGGTTTGCGGGACGTGGACGATTTTGCCTTCATAAAGCGCGATGGCGCCCCAGGCGTTGCTGGTGGCGCTGTGCACGGAGCGTAGCGTGCTGGCGATGAGTTTCAGGTTTGGATAGAGGCCGGAGACTTCGCGCAGCATCTCGGAATAGCCCTCGATGGGCAGTTCGGCAAAGTCTTCGCTGACGCCCTTGATCTTGACGCCGAGCATGGCGGAGAAGTCTTCTTCGTTGCCCAGGAGCAGGTCGACCTTGCGGACGATTTCGCGGTTGACTTCCTGAGCCTTGGCTTTGCCGCCGATGGACTTCCAGAGCGAGTCGCGGAAGTTGAGGTCGTAGGAGACCGGCGTGCCGTAATTGCGGGCCGCGTCCATGGCTTCAACGGCTACCTGCGACGTGGATGCGGAGAGTGCGGCGAAGATGCCGCCGGTGTGGAACCATCGCGAGCCGGCGGTGGGGCCGAAGATTGCTTCCCAGTCGAAGTCGCCGGATTTGAGCTGGGATACGGCGGTGTGGCCTCGGTCGGAGCAGCCGGCGGCCGCGCGGACGCCGTAGCCGCGCTCGGTAAAGTTGAGGCCGTTGCGCACGGTGCGGCCGACGCCGTCGTAGGGAACCCATTTGAGCAGGGAAGTATCGACGCCTCCCTGGAGAATGAAGTCTTCAACTAGACGGCCGATCTGGTTTTCGGCAAGCGCGGTGGCGATGGCGGTGCGGAGACCGAAGCAGCGGCGCAGGCCGCGGGCCACGTTATATTCGCCGCCGCCTTCCCACACCTGAAACTGGCGCGCGGTGTGGATGCGGCCTTCGCCGGGATCGAGACGAAGCATTACTTCACCGAGGCTGAGCGAGTCCCAGCGCCGCGGAGATTCGGGAATCGATAATGTATTCATAGCTGTTAATAATTTATCGCATTCAGCTATCGGCGGTCAGCGACTGGACCGTGGGGGACAGGACCGAAAGGCGAGACGATCGTATAGGCTGTTACTGTCTTGTTAGCAGCGCGGGAGGGGATGGATGGCGGAATCGCGAAAGTTGCGCATGGGGATGGTGGGCGGCGGACCGGGAGCATTTATTGGCCCGGTGCACCGCATTGCGGCGGAGATGGATGGAAAAATTCAGATGGTGGCCGGGGCTTTCTCGCAATCGGCGGAGCGCTCGCGCGCGGCTGGGGAGCGTTTTGGGATCGATGCTGCGCGGGCCTACGCCGACTACCGCCAGATGATTGAGGTTGAGGGGAAGAGGCCCGATCCGATTGACTTTATCGTGATCGTGACGCCGAACCATTTGCACCTGCCGATTGCGCTGGCAGCGCTCGACGCGGGAATTCCGGTGATGAGCGACAAGCCGGCTACAGCTACCTATGAAGAGGCACTGGCGCTTGAGGCGGCGGTGGCGAAATCCGGTCTGCCGTATGGATTGACGCACACCTATGCCGGTTATGCGATGGTGCGTGAGGCGCGGGCGATGTGCGCGGCTGGGCGGCTGGGCAAGATTCGCAAGGTTGCCGTCGAGTACCTGCAAGGCTGGATGAGCAAGCCGATTGAGACTACCGGCCAAAAGCAGGCTGCGTGGCGCGCCGACCCCGCACAGAATGGGCTGGGGGGCTCGATTGGCGACATCGGCACACATGCTTTTCACTTGCTCGAATATATTTCCGGACTTCAGGTGACGGCCATCAACGCTACGCTGCGATCGGTGGTGGAAGGGCGGCGGCTCGATGACGATTGCAATGCTTTTGTGCGCCTGACGAATGGCGCGGCGGGGGCGCTGGCTTGCTCGCAGGTGGCGGCTGGCGAACTGAATGAGTTGCGCATTCGGATTTATGGGGAGGCCGGGTCGATCGATTGGCGGCAGCAGGATCCGAACCGGCTTATCGTGAGGTGGCTGGACGGACCGGAGGAGATTCGTCACGCAGCCGCGCCTTACCTGAGCCCGGATGCGCTGGCCGTCGGGCGGACTCCGGCGGGCCATCCAGAGGGATACCTTGAAGCGTTCGCCGTGCTCTACCGCGAGTTTGCCGATGCGCTTGTTGCGTGGCAACAAGGAAACAAGAACCCGCTGCCGGCGACACTGCCGGGCATTGTGGCGGGTGTGCGCGGGATGAGGTTCATTGAACGCGCGATTGAAAGCAGTCGTAAAGAGAGCTGGGTTGAGTTTTAGAATCCTGTTCAGGAACTCTGAAATGACGTCGGAGATGGGATGACATAGTATCCCTCAGGGGCTAAAGCCCGACTCATTTTTCTGCATTCACGTACGGGCTGAAGCCCGTACCCTTCACTGAAGCCCGTACCCTTCACTGAAGCCCGTACCCTTCACTGAAGCCCGTGCCCTTCACCAAAGTCCAAGTTTTTGAGAGATTCTAAGAAGGTTTGGCGCATTGCAGGAGAGAAGAGATGAAAACGATTAAAGGTCCTGGAATTTTTCTGGCGCAGTTTGCGGGCGACGCTGCTCCGTTCAACACGCTTGAAGGCATGGCGAAATGGGCTGCGGGGCTGGGTTTTGTTGGGATACAGATCCCTAGCTGGGACGGGCGTCTTTTTGATTTGAAGCTGGCCGCGGAAAGCCAGGCGTATTGCGACGAAGTTCTTGGCATTGCCGCTGGCGCGGGGCTGGCCATCACTGAGCTTGCGACGCACCTGCAGGGGCAACTGGTGGCGAGCAATACGGCGTTTGAAGTGCTGCTGGCGGGATTTGCGCCGCCCGAACTGGCCGGCGACGCGAAGGCGCGGCAGAGTTGGGGCGTGCAACAGTTGATGTGGGCGGCGAAGGCGAGCCGCAATCTGGGACTGAATGTGCACGCTACGTTTTCAGGGGCGCTGGCGTGGCCTTTCTTCTATCCGTGGCCACAGCGGCCGGCTGGATTGATCGACGAGGCATTCAAGGAACTCGGTGCACGGTGGCTGCCGATTTTGCGGCAGTTCGATGAGGCCGGAGTGGATGTTTGTTTCGAGTTGCATCCGGGCGAGGACTTGCACGATGGAGTCACGTTCGAGCGATTCCTCGGCGTGGTGGGCGATCATCCGCGGGCGAACATTCTTTACGATCCGAGCCACATGATTTTGCAGCAGATGGATTACCTGACCTTCCTTGACATCTATCACGAGCGGGTTCGCGCCTTCCATGTGAAGGATGCCGAGTACCATGCGAGTGGACGCTCGGGCGTCTATGGCGGCTATCAGGATTGGATCGATCGGCCGGGGCGGTTCCGTTCGCTGGGCGACGGGCAGATCGACTTCAGCCAGATCTTCAGCAAGATGGCGCAGTACGACTTTCCGGGCTGGGCGGTGATGGAGTGGGAGTGCTGCCTGAAGCATCCGGAAGCGGGAGCGGCGGAGGGCGCGCCGTTTATTCGCGAGCATATTATTCGCGTTACGGATCGGGCCTTCGATGACTTTGCGGGGGGCAGCGCGGATACAAGAACCAATCGCAAGATTTTGGGGATTTAGGGTTTTCGGCCTGGGTTATCGCGGCTGGCGAGATGGCATTAGTCTAAGTCAGTAACTTCTTCGACCGGTGAAGCGATCTTTCCGGGAGCGACGATTCCGTACTTAAGATCCAGAAACTCTTGTAACTCGCCGGGTAACATCGCTGCTAACTCCTGCCAGGTTAGAACCTTCAGGCGGACACGCATTTCGGCGTTCTTGACGGCGGCCATGACTCGAAACCATTCCTCACGCAAGTCGGGTCTGCGTTGGTCGTGGAGTACGCAGAAACTGCAGTTTGCGGCAAATGCGGCCAGCACGTTGCGGATAAGTTGATAACTCACGTAGCCGGAGACGCGAGCTCGATTGGAGTTGTGTGCCTCGGCGGCGAGGGCAGACGGAGACAGGGCTTGCAATTCGATTTGAGTTACCGCGGGGATAGCCGCATCGATGTCGCTTTCGAACTCCTGCGAATAGGCTTCAGGGAATTCGACGGGCTCTTTGCGCCGGGCTGAGAATAACTCAACGCGCGGCAGGAGTTCGCGGTCGAAGACCGCATCGAAGTCACGGTAGGCTTCTACGATGGATGCCTCGCGGGTTTGGAAGTCGCCCTCCGTCAGTTTGGCTTCAATGAGGAGCGATGCCAGCTTGAGATCGACTTCGGTGCGGTCGAAACGGCCGGAGATCAAGGGAACACGCGCCTTCCAGCCGAAGATGGGCGAGGGATCGCCTTCGATGCCCAAGGCATTTTGAATTGCGGGGGACTCGGCTACCCCCGGCGTGCAGAAAATATTCATCAACAGGGCATCGGAGCTCATGGACGAGTCAAGTTCGCGCCAGCGGCGGGAGGGATCCAATGCAGGTTTTGGCAGTGAGCGCGCGGCTTGTGCGTGAACCTTGTCGAAGCGGCGCAGCCACTCCGGACGGGCAACGATGGCGGCGTAAGCCGGATTGAAGAAGTTTCCGTGCCGGCCATTGTGCGGCGCATACACGATTACCGGCGGGTTGCCGTAACTCTCGACATGCGCATGGCCGCGGGCAAAACGGCGATTGCGTAAACCAAGCTCCAGCCTGAGTTGGCTTGCGTACCAGGTTGCTTCCCCGGTCATGCTCACGTGAATACCGGCATGTCCGCCACTCCAGCGGTTCCAAACACGCGGCGGTAACGGGCGACCTGGTCCGGGTCGCCCAAGGCTTTTGAGTAGTTATCCGAGAGCTTGACCGCAGGTCTGCCGTCAACCTCAGTTAGTTTGCAAACGAGGCTTACGGGGTCGAAACCATCGTCGTCGCGAGGATTGCAGCCGCGAAAATCGTTGGTCAGATAGGTTCCCCAGCCGGCGCTGAAACGGATGCGGCCATCGGGAACCCATTTTTTCTCATCAAGGAAGTCAGTGGCGCGCTGAAAGCTTCCCGGCGAGGCTCCGTTGCGGAGCGTGCCTCCAAAGTAAGCGTGGAGCGCGAGAATCTGTTCGACATCGAGCGCGTCGGAAGCGATGAGGCGCTTGTGGCGCGGGTTGCGGCCACGGCGCTCAAGCCAGGCGATATATTCATCACCGGCGAGCCAGGGATCTTTGCTGTCGATGCGCTGGCCGGTCCAATCCGCAACCCAATCGGGCGCGTTATCCAGAAATTGCGTGGTGCCGAAGGTGTCGGGAAGCAGAATGAGCAACTCGCCCTGGTAACTCTTTTGCCATAACTCAAGAAAGCGGTATTGCGCGGTCTTCAATTCTTCGTCGTCGTTGGCGAGCGCGGCCATGGCCATGGGCAGCTCGTGGGCATTGGTGCCGATGGCTTCCATATCGTGCTTGTAGGCAAGGTAAGTATTCGAGCTGCCTGAGAATCCAGCGCCGAGGGTGTCGCTCATGGCTGTTACCACATATTCGTGCCAGAGGAAGCTATGGCGGCGGCGGGTTCCAAAGTCGCTGATGTTGAGTTTGGGAACTCCGCGCAGGCGCTCCATTTTTTCCCATAGGCGGGTCTTGGCGCGCGCGTAGAGAATATCCAGTTCCAGTTCGCTGAGCCGTTTTAGACTGGCGCGGGTCTTCAGCTCGTCGATGATGGAGAGCGCGTAAATCTCCCACATGGTTGTTTCGGTCCAGAGGCCGCTGAAGCTGAGCACGATTTGTCCGTCCTGCTCGGAGAGGTCGAAGTCCGAGAGCCTGAAATCGCGCTCGAGCCACTCCAGAAATGCAGGCTCGAAGATGCCGCGGCGCCCGTAGAAGGTGTTGCCGGCGAGCCAGATCAACTCCGACTTGTGGAAGCGCAGCTTCCTGGTGGCTTCGAGTTGCTCGCGCAATTCGTGCGGATTAACGACGTCGCCAAGGCGGACAGAGGTAGTGCGGTTGAGGAGCGTGAACGTCGCGTGGGTGGAGGGGAAGTTCTTCCAGATAAACTGGAGCATCAGCAGTTTGTAGAAGTCGGTGTCGAGCAGAGAGCGGGTAATGGGGTCCAGCTCCCAATTGTGATCGTGCGCGCGCCTGGCAAGATTGATAATCACGTTGACCCCACTCTATCGGATGGCCCGGCATGGTTGGAAGCCGGACGATGCCGAGAGGGGATTGCCGCGGGCCGAACGGCATAAAGGGGCGATGGAAATGCAGCCTGCTGCGTTCAGCGGTGTGGAGTATACTTGCTCGCGATCGAGAAAAGGGAGTTATCGATGAAAGAGTGGAATCACTTGGATGAATTTGGCTTGGACCTGAGCGTGGGATTCGTCGGGGGGTTGGCATGAGTAGCCTGAGCGAGTGGCTGGGCGGAGGCTTGATGATTTCCGATGGTGCGTGGGGAACCCAGTTGCAGGCGCGAGGGTTGCAGGCTGGAACGACGCCGGATACCTGGAACCTGACCCACGCCGATGAAGTGGAATCGGTGGCGCGGGCGTATGCGGAGGCAGGGAGCCAGGTGATCCTGACGAATACGTTTCGCGCCAACGCGGTGGCGATGCAGGAGTGCTCCGAGGCTGAACTGGACGCGATCAACCGGGCGGGGGTCGCGCTTTCGAAGAGAGGCGCAGGGACCGAGGTGCTGGTGTTTGCTTCGATCGGGCCGACCGGGAAGATTCTGATGTCGGGCGAGGTGGGGGGCGAACAGGTTTTGAGAGCCTTTGCGGCGCAGGCCCAGTCGCTGGCCGCGGCGGGCGCGGATGCATTGCTGATCGAGACGATGAGCGAGATCGAAGAGGCGTGCCTGGCGGTTGAAGCGGCGCGGCGCACGGGGTTGCCAGTGATAGCTTCGTTCGCATTCGACTCTGGCAAGAACAAGGACCGGACCATGATGGGCGCCTCGCCAGAGGCCGTGGGCGCGGCAATGGAGGAGGCTGGAGCGGACGCGGTGGGCGCGAATTGCGGCGTGGGGGTGGAGCTTGCCGTGCCGATTTGCAGGCGATTGCACGATGCTTGCGCATTGCCTATCTGGATGAAGCCGAATGCGGGATTGCCGAAGATTGAAGGCACGGCTATCCGTTACGCTACGTCGGCGGAGTACTTCGCTTCGCATTTCGCGGCACTCGCGGATGCGGGGGCGTCGTTTGTGGGCAGCTGCTGCGGTTCGACGCCGGAGTTTATCCGGGCGTTGGTGGCGGCGCGTGCTGCTCGATCCTGATCGAGCTTTCCTGCAAGGAACTCCGCCACTCGGATCACTGGTCCGAGTGGCGGAGTTGTGTTGCGATCTTTATCTGAAGGGCTACTATTACAGTTTTATTTCGTTCAAATCCTGCGAAGAAGCCGAGAGCCCAGGCCTGAAGGCCCCGTAAAGTCGCCGTCATTCAGGGGGTTAAGACCCCCTGCTCCCTCCGAAAACCTCGATCTACAACTGTAGTACTAGTGTAGTCCGCCACACAGATGGTCATTTATTCAGGACCGCCCGAGCGCGTGTGACCTTTTCCAGGATGTCTGTGGCTTTGGCGGTCCAGATGAAGGGCTTGGGGTTCTGATTGTGGCCG
>Ga0181520_10001646_pt1 | contig 44878 bp, 40 predicted proteins | sample PEATcosm2014_Bin_29_FD_132451 | JGI IMG/M metagenome (GOLD analysis project Ga0181520, IMG submission 132451) | Peatland microbial communities from MTU Mesocosm Facility, Houghton, MI, USA - PEATcosm2014_Bin02_30_metaG | ecosystem: Environmental > Terrestrial > Soil > Wetlands > Peat | place... | reverse complement strand
CGGCTCGCTCGATCCGCCCGGCCCAATCGTCAACGGCTCGCGTGTCAGGTCTGTCGCGCCGCTTGTCATCGAGCTTACGTACATCTGAAATACATCGGCCCGCACCCAGTAGCGCCCCGGCAAAACGTTATCCATCTCAAACAGGTCGCCATCGGTCGCGCCTTCCGGCCGGTGCAGCTCCCCGCCCATCGGGTTCTCAAACAAATTGTCCGCGGGAATCAAACTCAGATTCACTCCCGGATTGTCGCCGTTCACCAACCCCATCGCGCGAGCCGTAGCCGCGGCATCGCCGCTCTCCGTCGCCGTCAGTTCCCTGTGCACCTCCACCATCAGCGGCCGCAGCGGCACCGGATTCACAGTCAGGCCCGCGACCGGCCCGTCCGCAACCTTGAAGTCAACGCGTCCATAAGCCGGAGCCGGTCCAAACGTGCGCGCCTCGGCATAATAGTTTCCGTTCGGCAGCTCCGCCTCCGCCACTCCCGGCCTGTTGCTCCGCGCAAATCCCGCCGCCGTCTGCGGCCCGCCCACGCTGCGAATCTGGATCGAAGTTCCCGGTCCCTGCCGCAGCCCCGCCTCCGCAATCGAAACGCGATAAAACCGCTGCCGCCCCAGCGCAACTTCCAGCTCCGCCTGCTGGCCCGGCGCAACCGTCAGCGGAGCCGCAGCCGCCGTCGCAAAATCCGTGCCCCCCGGAAAACACGTCGCCGCATAACCATGCGTAGCCGCCCGCGCATCGTCTGGCGACGATTCGCTGCACACCACATACGCGTCCGGCGTCTGCAGTTCAGGGAACCGGAATGTCCCGCCGCTGTCCGTCTCCGCCATGCCCATCATCATCCAGCGCGCATGGCCTTCAACATCCTGTCTGTGATAGATAAAAAAACGCAGCCCGTCCGGATCGTCCCCGCCCCCGAGCGTCACATGTCCCGTGATGCTCGCCTCCGGTGTCAGAGAAAAAGTCAGCCCCGGCACGTCCCCGCTCACCTGGATCTCGTGCCTCGTTTCCATCCCCGTGCCAAACCCCGGCCGCCGCACCAGGATCAGGAACCTGCCTTCCGGGAGATGCAGTTCAAACCGCCCCTCGCCATCGGTCAGAACCGCATTCGGTGTCCCGCCCACTTCCACCAGCGCCCGCGCAATCGGCTGATGGGTCGCGCTGTTCACCACCACGCCCCGCACTGCATACGTCGGCGTCGGCTCCTGCCCCGCGCAGCACACCGCCGCGAGGCCCAGAGCGCAGGCCATCGCCCAATCACGTCGTCTTGTTTGAGGTGTCCAACCCGGCATCGCACCAGCCATTTGCGGAGATCGTCCGCAACCCCATTGCAGATGCAATCAGTGAGTCCTTCTTGATCGAACTCATTTTAGACGAGCCCAGCCGGAGATCGTGGCCTATCCACGGGTGCGAATCACGACACCATCGCGGCCCGAGAACAACGCCGCTCATCCCAAACGCCCCATCCCCCGCATTCCAAGGCGAATCTTCTGGCATCAACATCTTCGCCTGAGCAGGAGCCAAATCTAACAAAATCAGCATTCCACAGCTCGGCACGGCAGGGAGGTGAACTATGATTAGCGCGTCTGCCTTAACCCCAAAGAGGCTACGCATGCCCACAAACAATGCTCTCCTTGTCCTAGACCAGATTCTTGAAGACCTCCGCAAGTCAACTGCTCCTGGTATGGCGGACGACGACTTCTTTGAAGTTTTTTCCGCTGAGCAGGTGTTGCGGTACATGAGATTCGCTTGTCCTAATGTCGAAGATGGGATTGTCGGCGGAGGCAATGATGGTGGAATCGATTCTTCCTATTTGTTCGTCAACGGGCGTTACCTCAATGGGAAACTAAACCAGAGTGATTTCGACGTCTATAAAAAGAACGTAGTTTTGGATTGGGTCTTGATTCAGGCAAAGCGGGAATCATCCTTTCGCGAAGACACTCTTCCTAAGATCAAACAGACGCTAAGCGATGCTTTAGATCCATCCATCGACCAAGCAAAACTAAAAAAGTCCTACAACACCGAAGTAATTGAGGCGATTGAACGATTTCGTATCGCACGACGAGCGCTACAAGCAAGCGGCGTTCAAATCAACATTCACGTCTACTACGTGTGTAAAGGAGATACGCAAAAGGTCGACTCCAAAATAGGCAATGTGCAAAAGGATTCCCTAATCGGGATGGTCAACACAACCATTCCTGGGAACAAGGACTGTGAGGTCAAATTTGTCGGGGCCAGAGAATTAGCTGACTTAGCATCGAAAGTTCCGCCGACGAAGCGAGAACTTGAATACTCGCAAGTTCTTATGATTAAGGGTGGAGGCTACATTGCGGTGGTGCCGCTCTCTGACTATTACGCATTTATCTCCGACAACGGAGAACTTTTGCGTTATTTGTTTGAATCGAACGTGCGCGATTACCTCGAAGACGCGGACGTGAATAAAGACATTAAGGATTCCCTGCAAACTCCCACAGACGAGGATTTCTGGATGCTAAACAACGGCATCACCATTTTGGCCGAAAATATTCAGCCCGGGGCAGAAAACCTAATCATTGAGGACCCTCAAATTGTTAATGGCCTGCAAACGTCCGAAGAGATTTTCAATTACTGCCAGTCTTCTCCTAATCCAGAACATCTGAAGAGGCGCGTCGTAGTCAGAATAGTCACTTCTACGTCACCAGAGAGCCAAGACCGAATCATTAAGGCGACCAATCGACAAAGCGGGATCACTGCCGCCCAGTTGCACGCCACAGAACAGGTCCACAGAGACATTGAGAAAATGTTCCCAGCGTCAGGATTGTTTTACGACCGGCGGCTGAAATATTGGAAGTACAAAGACAAGCCGAGGAACCAAGTCGTAAGCATTCAGGCCCTGTCGCAGTGCCTAATGGCCATCTACAATCAGAGACCCGACACGGCACGTGCGCGCCCCGGTGACCTATTTACGAAAAAGAATACTGATTTGTATGGCAAATTGTTTGACCCTGCGACGAATATTAACTTCTACGTTACGTGCGCCCAAATCCAATGTATGGTTGATCTGCATTTGAAGAAGATGAAACTTGAGAGGGCGCTCCGGAACGACATTAAGTTTTATGTATCAATGGTTGTTTCGGTGAAGGCCACCGGGGTGACAAAGCCTAGCACTGACGATCTTGCCAAATTAAATCTGACTTTAGTGACGGGCTCAGCGATCGAAGAGGCGTACAAAATCGCCCATGAAGCCTATGTCAACCAAGGGGCAGATCAAGACGCATCGAAGGGTCCCGAAATGCTGGCCGAGATCAAAGGTGTGCTAGGGATAGTTTAGGTATAAAACCAAAGGCAAATGAAGGAGCCGCCAGAAGACGCAGCGCTCACGAAACTGCATTAGTTCCTCGCCCGCGAAACGCCTCCGCCAACCTGTCAAGAGGGCCAGGCCCTCCAAAACCCCTCATCCCTCTCATTCCACAGCGAATATAAATCTGCCCAAGTTTGCCGATCATTTCCGCCCTTCGGCGCATACTCTAATCAGTTCAACATTCAATCGCCGGAACAGAATTTCCCGCGGCTCGCCGCTCGGAATCTGCTCCTTCACTGCTTCACTTCTTTACCCATTTACTGCCGCAGAAACCACGATCCACGAACCACCGAAAAAGGCCGAAAATGCAAAATAAAAAAATTCCCCGCGATTCGCCAAATATTCGCCAAATAACTCCTTTAGAATCAGTAAACCGGCCTCTGGAAGCACGTCAAAATGCGCAAATATACGTCGAATTTCGGCAAAACAACTCCTTTAGAATCAACACTCGGCCCCACCCCTTGCGGCGGCGTACACTCATGAACTAACTCCATCATTCCATGAATGTTGTTTCACTCCTTCACTCCTTCACTCCTTCACTCCTTCACTCCTTCACTCCTTCACTCCTTCACCCACCCCCCACAACCCACCGGTCACGGCTCACCGTCCACCGTCCACCGGCCATTGACCCCTGACCCCTGATCCCTGTCCCTCTCACACCCGCCAGTTGTCGGCGCGCCAGCTCTTGATCCGCTCTTTGATCTGCTTGCGGTTCAGGTTGTGCTCAAGCGCCTGCTTCGCCAGCTCCACCACTTCATCGTCCGCTGCGAAACGCAGAGCGATGAGCTGGTCTTCCGTCAGCCGGTAGATCTGCGTATGCCACTCCGTCGGCGCAAGGGCCTGCAGCCGCAGCCGCTCTTCAAGCCGGATCACGCGGTCCTGCACCTTCAAGGGGTACGTGCGCAATCGGAACAGCAGCACCAGCGACGCCAGTGCCACCACCACCAGCCACACTGAGTTGAAGCAGAAGTGGTGGACACAATAGATGATCGCGATGACGATGCTGGCTATCGAAATGAAGGTGAGGAAGAAATGATACGGAGGGTCGAAACGTCCATGGTTCTTGAAACTTTGCGGCTCACTCATCTGTCGCGCTCGTTCCCTGCAGGCCTTGATTCGCTCTCGCGGCCGTTGGCGTTGCAGCCACAGCACCCGGAGCCTGCTCACCTGCACTGGCCGAATTCTCTTGGGTGGGGCTTGGCCCTGTCAACGCGGATAAGTTCTCCGGTCCCAGAACCGTCGGCTCCTTCGGAATCAGGTGATAGCGCCCGCGGATCAAATAGTCCACAAACAGTCCGCCAGCAATGTACGGATTCATCAATGCGATCGGGATGGCGTAGATCGTCGTCACGAACGACTCGTCGATCGTCTTCGTCGAACCGCTCCGGTGCCGGTAGCCCGGGATCTGCGGAATCTCGAAGACCCTCAAATCCGTCATCGGATTCTTGCGCCCAAATCGCACCAGCTTGTATGTGATCTGCTTCGGCGTTGTCATCCCGGCATCGGGGAAGATGCTGCGCCTGAACGTGCGCGGAAAGTAGTCGTTCAAAATCACGCGCGCAAAATCCGCGCAGTTTTCAAAAAGTAGATCGAATCGCGTCCGGTTCGGCTCCGCATTCAGCTTCTTGATCAGCGCATCGTCCTGCGCCTCCGAGGTCTCGAACCGAAACGCATAAATGCGTCGCTCATACGCCGCGCCGAGCAGTTGCGTCCATCCGCCGTGCACCAGGTTGCCCGGCGACAGATTTGCTCCTAATTCCTGCAGGTGCTGCTCCCGGTAATGGCTGCGCAAATCGACCACCGTGTCGCGGTCCACGTGCGCCGGAACATCGGCCGCATTCTCTACCGAGTAAAGATAGGGAATCAGGGGAATGGCCACCCAGTCGTATCCGTCAATGCCCTGGTAGCGCGCAATCACCGCCCCCAGTTCGCCTGGCCCGCAGCGGCGCAGCTTCACCGGAGTCTCGGCGCAAATCCGCTCGAAGTAGATCGCGTTATGTCCGGTCGGGTTCAGCGCGCCGAAGAAGCCATACGGCTCCTCCATTAGCAGCGCCGCTTGCGCGTGCGCGCAAAACGAACCTGCCGCGAAAACGACCAGCAGGAATGCGGTGTTCCGAAGTCTTGAGAGCATCGGCTTCCCTTTGGGGTAAGGTGACTGGTTCTCTCTCATTCAGTATGCCCTAACTTCGATTAAGGCCCTATCAACAGGCCCCCGGGCAACCTTCAGTTGTCGACGATTCAGGGCCCCTGCGCGTAAAGCAGCGCCGGCAAAGCGCCGCCTTTGAGTTAGATGCGTTTTCCGGCTGATTGTTGCGGTCCGGCGACCTCGGCCGCCCGGTAAAAGATCTTCCCCCGTCAACCGCGAATTGCGCTACTCGTGGGGAGGAACGATGATTGTGGTCTCCTGCACTTCGATCAACCCCGACCCGATTCGCTTCTCCAGTTCGGGCAGCACCGCGTCCACTTTCTCCCGCGTTTCAATGAACTCGATCTTGATCGGAAGATGGTCGGATATTTCAAGGATGTGCGCCGAGTGCATATGGTGCTTGGCTCCGAATCCCGCGACGCCCTTTACCACCGTGGCTCCGGAAATCCCGCTTTTGAACAAGAAGTCGAGGATTGAAGTGTAGACCGGGACATGGTGATGCTTGGCTCCATCGCTCACGTATACGGTCACTTTGACCGCCTTCCCCGTCGTCAACATGGCTTCTATCTCCGCTCTTCCCGCCGCATGGAATGAAGTGCGCTCGGCCCGCGCCACTCCGATTCCAAGTGAACAACGAACGATTGAAGCACCTTTGCGGTGAACTTGCAACTGCGCCTGACCTGCCGCCGTCTATCTAGAGCAGGTCGGCGAGCGCGGTTCCGCACCACGTTGCGGCGAGACCCATGACCAGGCTGCCGGCCGCGTAGATCCCCGCCAGCAAAAACGCTCCTGATCGCATGGTCGACAGCGTTTCCCATTCATAAGTCGAGAAAGTGCTGTATGCTCCGATGAAGCCGATCGGGATGAAGAATCTCCATGCAGGATTCAGATCTGCCCGCTTGCCAAAGTATGTGAGCGTGAATCCGATAATCACACATGCCGTGATGTTGATGACCAGCGTGCCATAGGGAAACCTGCTTCCCATCCGGCCCGAGATGGTGGACCCGACCCAATATCTCAGGATCGAACCGAGCGCGCCGCCCACAGCAATCAGAAGGTACTTCTGCATTGCCACTCTCCTTGGACAACAGTATTCCCGCGCGGCTCCGGCGGCGCACACTCGGCTGAGAACGCAATTGCGCAGCAACGATCGTGCCACCGGTTCTGCTCAGGTTGTATCCAGGGATCAGGCTGCGACATGACTCCGCAACAGGATTCCCTGTCAGGAGTCATCATCTGTCCGGCCTATCGGAGGGGACAGCGGTTAAGGGTGAACTCCTTCACCACTGCATTGATTACAACCTGCCACGAGCTTGTATGTCAATGCGCAACTTCGCGCCAGACTAATTGCACAATGAGAGGTCGCGGGGAACCTGCGTCAGCGGTCGTCTCGCTCTGACTTGTCCTTGCGCGATTCTGTCATGGCGATGCGCGTTGTGCGCGTAGCGCCGGCAGCCGCCAGCAGGAAACTCCGCATCTGCGGCGTGAACTCCCTGCGCTCCGCAACCTTTTGCGCGAAACTGAAGATCCAATAAAGAGAGCAGCAGGCATAGCCGGCCACTTCAACACGATAGAGAATCTTGAACTGGGACACGGTGGCCCCATGGGTCTGGAGAACCGCCACGGTAAGAGCGATGATAGAAAATACGCCAAGTCCGGTGGCAATCTGCAGCTCACGATCGCGCCAGCCGATGGAAAGGAGCTGGCTGGCCCCGGCAAGGACCAGGAAGAAAAGTATGCGAAGGATGGACATGGTCTGCTGGATTTGCGCGCAAAGGAGCAACTCCTTGGATGCGCTGTGCGCCAAACCCGGAAGGGCGGCGAAAGGCCAGATGGCGGCGCCCGCAACCAGGATCAGTATTCCCACCAGCCACACAGAGCTTCGCGGCAAAGATCCACGGAGCGGCCGGAGCACGGACCATGCCAGCTCGACCAAAACACCGAGGAGCAAAGCGGCATCGATCATTGTCTGCGCGAAAAGCACCGGCAAGAATTCGCCGGTGTAGTAACGAGAAATCAGGAACACGCCGACGTTGCTGGTCACGTCCCAAATGCAGTACACGCAGAAGACAGGCAGAGTTTGCCACATGCGGCGATAAAAAAGCAGCCCAATGACGGTCGTCTGGGCCAGAAGCAAAAGAACGAAGAGAGCGTTTTCCGCGTTGATATTCAATTGGTCCAATCCATCGCACGGAGCGGCTCAGCCATAGCTCGTTCATCGGCTCGGTGAGCGATACGATCATAGTCTACGTCTTTCGCTTTTGCCCGCGAAATACAAAAGGCCCACCTCAGAGAGGTGGGCCTTTGTAGTAAACACAAAAGCCGACTATCAAAGCCGAGTATCAACGTACGGTCGTAACTGATCGCCAAGCCGCTGCGATCAAGCCGCGAGTAAAAGCCTTAGCCCCGATCATGACCCGGCTGTGCGGCTCCCAATCAGACGGAAGGCTCACGAGCCTGCTTGCGACCAGCCAAGACGGAAACGTTTAGTGCGCGTTCCCGATGATCCAAGGAAATGCATTCGCCATGGTTGCAGACAATAGAAGCACAGTGATCAAACCATATTTCAGGATTTCCAGCTTACGCATGATTCTCTCTCCCGGCGAAACTCCGCCTAAAACTCTTGCAAAAGAAGAGTAACCCAAATTGTGTAGAGACGCTACAACAAAAGTGTTATCAAAGAAGTTTTTTTACGCGAGTACCCATTTGCCTGGGACATAGGTAACAACAACTTGGGTACTTCACGCGAAAATTCGGTATCTCTTCGCTTTACGGGCCAGTTTCTTCACCAGTTGAGCGCTCGCTATGACCATTCCCAGACAAATCTGCCCCGCTTGAACCATCGCCTTCGCCTCGTCGATGAGCTCGACCACCCCCACCCCGGAAAGCTCCAGGTTCTGCTCGAGCCAACCCGAACTTGCGGGTTGAAGGGATCAGGGAAGCACAAGTTACCGCCCTTCGACCGTTTCGTCCTCGTCCGGTTACTAGACTGAAAACTTTCGTGCCGTGGGCCAAATCAATAAAACTGAGTACATTGACAGGTGAGCCATCCTCATTGGGGCACGATCTATGAACCCTCTTCACCCAGAATCGCCGCTGTCGTCTGGTGGGCAATCGACTGCTCATGGCAGGCAAGAAGTTCGCTGCGCGGTTCGGTTTCCTCTTTCCCTGCCAGTTGTGCTGTCGGCGGGTGCAAATGAGATCGCGGGCCTCACTCGAAACATCTCCGCCAGCGGTGTACTCTTCGCCCTCGGCGAGAGTTTGCCGGTTGGAGCTGATGTCAATTTCTCGATGCGCATGCCACGTGCCGTTCTTGGCGCCCCTCAGGATGTTCTAGTCCACTGCAAGGGACGTGTGGTACGCTGCTCCTCAAGCCACAATGAGCACCTCGCTGCAGCCACAATTGATGACTATCGATTCGCGGAGCATTGAGGTTGCAGTTGGCCTAACGGCAGCCGACTATGGAAATCCTCGACGATAGCCCTGAAGGTGAAAGCGCTGATACTCCGGTTAAGCCGGGTACCGTTCGCGTAATTCTCGCGGATTCCCACGCTATCTACCGAGTTGGAATTCGGAAGGTCTTCGCTCTTGAAGATGATATCCGGGTCGTTGCACAGGCTGACTCATTGGAAAACCTCCGCGCCGCAATCGAGCGTTACCCCACTGACATTGTGCTTTTGGAAGGTGGCATGCTGGCCGGCACGGCTAACGCGATCCCCGAAATCCTGCGTCTCGCACCCGACGTAAAACTGATCGTTCAGGCCGTTGCGGCCGACGAAAATCACACTGTGGAACTCTACAGGCGCGGCGTTCGTGGGATTGTTTCTCGCTCCATTTCGCCGGATCTACTGGTTCGTTGCGTGCGCCGTATTGCTGCCGGTGAAACGTGGATTGACAACCAGTCTGTCAACTGGGTGATCGATGCCTATCGGGCTCAGGCTGCTGCGCTCGTAAGTCCGCGTAACCAGCCCCGCCTTTCGCCCAAAGAGATGTCGATCATCACTTGCATCACTCAAGGCAAACGAAACAAGGAAATCGCTTTTCAATTGGGCACGACCGAGCAAGTCATCAAGAATTACCTGCGGAAGATCTACGATAAGCTCGGAGTATCGGACAGGCTCGAACTAGCTCTCTATTGCCTGCACAACAAAATCATCCAGTCGGACATGGATGAGGAAACTGTGGCTCAGAAGATTGTCGCCACATAGCAGCAGCCCTTTCTCGCCACACGATTCCCCGAATCTCCAACTTTGCAGCCCTAGTTGGACGCCTCTTCGTCCGCGCACGATTGGCGTGCGTTCTCGAGCAACCGAATCATCTCTGTCAATTCTCCGCGGCCAAAATGCCCCAGCAGTTCCAGCGGAATCTTCTGAATGATTGGATCCATGGCCTGCAGCAATTCCAGGCCCGATTCGGAGATTTGAGTCATAACGACGCGGCGATCCTGGCGGTCGCGGTGTTGGCGAATCAGCTTTAGGCGCTTCAGCCGCTCTAACAATCTCGTAATGTCGGGTTCCACGGCGATCATTCGCTCGCCGATGACCGCGCAAGGCAGACCATCCGGTTGTGCCCCGCGCAGAATCCGTAGCACGTTGTACTGCGTTGGCGTAAGGCCCCATTTGCGGGTGCCGCGCAGGAATGCATGCTGTAGGCAGTCCGATGTGCGCATTACATTCAGGATCGCCTCTTCCTCTAGGCTTGAGAATGGCGACGCCTGTGCGATCTCAGATTTCAGACTTGCCACTCAATAATCCTCCAGGCCCGCTCCGGCCTTCAAAGATCAATCAACCTCAATTACCCGCACCCTTAGGATGCTTTGAGCAAGATAGTCGTTGCAACAACAATAACGGTATTGATATTCGGACTGTTGGCGAGGAAACCGCTGTTGCTCGGCCTCAATTTCTGGTTGAGATTCCGCCATCCGCCCCATTGACTTGCGCTTTAGTCTGTTATGCTCCCGGCTGTGTCTGTACTCGGCCCGTTTCGACAGCTGACGCGCCCCCAGCGCCATGTCTTTGTGGCCGCATTTCTCGGCTGGACGCTCGATAGCCTCGACTTCTTCCTCCTCGTCTTTTGCGTCAACGCCATCGCCGGCGAGTTTCGCGAAAAACCCTCCACGGTTTTAGGCGCCGTATTCCTCACCCAGGCCTTTCGTCCGGTCGGCGCACTGCTCTTCGGCATGCTGGCCGACCGCTATGGCCGCCGTCCCGTGCTTATGACAAATATCCTGGGCTTCTCCATCATCGAGTTCGCTTGCGCCTTTGCTCCCTCGCTCAATGTCCTGCTGGTGTTGCGGGCACTGTTTGGAATTGCCATGGGCGGCGAATGGGGCGTTGGCGCTGCGCTGGCCTTTGAATCCCTTCCAAAGGAAGGCCGCGGCACATTCTCCGGAATCCTCCAGGAAGGGTACGCATTCGGGTCGATTCTCGCTTCAGCCGCCTTCGGGTTGCTGTTTGCAGGCTTCCATTGGCATGGAATCACTGTTCCGGCGATCGGCTGGAGGGGACTGTTCATCCTCGGATCCGGGCCCGCTCTGCTCGTGTTTTATATCCAGGCGCGCGTGCCTGAATCGCCAGTCTGGCTTGCCGGGATGCGCAAGAGAGAAGAGCGAGCCGCCATTCACTCCGGTCCCGCCCTGCCGCGGGAACTATTTCATTTCATCCCCACATTCCTATTCCTCGTCGTTCTCATGACAGCCTTCATGAGTTTCTCTCACGGTACGCAGGATGTTTATCCCACTTTCCTGGCTGTTCAAATGAAGCTTTCTCCGCAGATGATCGGCCTCATCGGAGTTCTCTATGGCGTTGGTTCCATCGCAGGCGGAATTTTCTTCGGCACGCTCTCTGAAAGATGGGGCCGCAAGAAGGCGATCATAACTGCGGCGCTGTTGGCGATTCCCGTGATCCCCCTCTATGCTTTCGGCCATTCCGCCCTCACGCTTGGGGTCGGTGCGGTGCTGATGCAGTTTATGGTTCAGGGCGCGTGGGGGGTTGTTCCGGCTTATCTTACGGAGTTGTCGCCCGCCCCAGTGCGCGCCACTGCGCCCGGTCTGGCCTATCAGCTGGGTGGCCTCATTACGTCATGGAATGGCAAAGGACAGGCATTGGCAGCCGAGCGATGGGGCAGCTATCGAGCAGTCCTCGCTATCACCGTCGTCGTGGTCGCGCTTTCGCTCGCGGCGTTGGCGGCGATGGGGCGCGAGGCCCGCGGTCATGAAATGAGCGAAGCATAGATTGCGCACAACCGCTCATGCAATGCACTTTTCATAATCCCTTCTGGTTACGGCATCCGAGAATGCAGCCGCTCGGCAGCATCGCCCAAATCCTCTCCAGGATCCGCGACCAAAGTAATCTTTCGTCGTTACCAACTCGTTGAAAAAACGTGTCTCCAAGGATGCAGCGCCTGCCTTCGCAAGTCCCACCTTCGCGGCATTGTTCGAAAGGTTCCAAACCGATAGCTTCGATACCACAGACTTCGGCGCCAATCGACCTGATTGACGGCTGCAATGCGACCGAAAACTGCTTCAACAGTTCGTCGCGATAAATGCAGCAGCAACATCTCGGTTCACCGCCGGTCAGGAACATGAAAGCACGCAAATGGTCGACGTTTTGACCCAATGCTTCGACTCTGAGAACCGGGCCTCGCATCGTCATTGCTCAAGGACGGTTTCGGGAAAACGCGACGCCCGCGAGTTGAATTTTAGAACCTTCTGCTTGTTTCCGAGTTAGCAATCGCTGGAGCGGCTCAGTGAGCCAAGCTTTTCCACAATTCGTTCCGGCAAAGCCGCCCCTGACGCCTCTGAGCGCTTCTGGAAAATCTGCTTTGGAGTTCCGTTTTAATCAGACCGGCCATCGTACGCATCCAATACTCCGACTCGAAGTGCGCCGCAGCTTACAGATGCATCGCCGTCTCGCCATTGGGCTGGCTTTGATCGGATTGGCCCTCGCCCTGATTTACCTGCTCAATGCCTGGTCCATTTGCACGGTACAGAATCTGAACGGGTTCTATCCTGCGCGTTCCAGCAACGTCGCAAACTCATCGCTCAAGCAGATGACAGCTATGGGTCCCGGGTCTGGATCCCGGCGAACGGAATTAGTCTCGAGATTTGCCGGCCGCGGCCCGCATGTTGGTCGGCATTTTCCTGGATCTATCGACATTGGAAATGATCCTGGATTGCCCGGCCTGGCCGGCGCCTCTATTGTTCCCTGGTATTCGGCCGATTCCGGTGTACTTCGCAACGCTCTCGTGCTTCTTCTCAGTTTCATTTTTCTGGGTGGCTTGATTGCGATCGTCGCTCACAAAGCAGATCCGCGGGTTTATATCGCCTCTGAGGTCGAGCAGCTTCTGGGCTTTCCTCCAATGGCGCAGTTGCCCGACTTTTCCGAAGTCGCAAATGAGATTACGGAGGAGCATCTTCTCCGGCTGGCCTCCGGAATCGATCTCGGATTCAGAGACCGTGGCTTCAGGCGTTGTGTCTTGACTGGCGCTGGCAGTGAAGTCGGCGTCACAACAGTCGCCACTCGCTTGAAGAAATTACTTGAGACGATGGGAAGAGCATCTGTGGTTGCGGATGCCGCCGAAGGTCTGAACCTTGCAGAAAGCAAGCAAAGCGAGATGGTTCTTGTCGACGCCGCACCTCTTGCAGACTCGGAAGAAACCGAGCGGCTTGTGCAGTCCGCCCACTGCACCATTGTCGTGATTGAATCCGGTGTAACTACGCGCACACAACTGCGTACCGTGGCCAACATTCTTCAGCGCATCAAGGCACCGGCCGTCGGGTTCGTCCTCAATCGGGTGCGCTTGGCAACGGCTGATCCTGAATTCCGGCGATCCATCAGGGAAAAGGGAAAACAGCTCTGCAAGCAAGGCCAGTTTACGGACTGGCAAATGCTCCAGACACTCGAACAGGCGATCGAAAAGGGCCGCGCGAGCCTTGACCTTGACGTCGCGACTTCGCCAAGTCAGGCGGCTGCAAGACCTCTGGAAAAAATCTCACCAACCGCTTCGCTCTTCGACGGATCGTTTCCTCCCGACAGGTCCGTCCCCCCAAAGCAGGCCGACGTTTCCGAACCGGCTTCTGTCCAAGGTATTCGACTCGTCCCACACTCGCGTCCCGCGCCAGCCAATCAATTGGGCGAGGAGATTCTGTCGCCCGTTGCTGACATCGCATCGCAATTCGATCAGGTTCCCGCGGAGCAAAACGCTGAGGTTAACCAGACACCGATTGCAGCTCACAGCGGCACTAACGGTAATGCGACAGGCCACGAGCCGGCAAATCCAAGCCGGCAGAAGGCGGCCCACGTTTCGCTGCCTCGGCTCAGTGACTTGAGGAGTATGCGCTTTTCGCAGGCTTTGAGAGAGCTGGATCTGGCACGGCACCCCGCATCACCCAGCAGCAGCATTGAGTTGCTGATGAGCGCTATTGCGCCCTTTGAACCAATGTTCACCCACACGGAACTTCCGCCCTCCAAGAACGATGATTTACCCGAAGCGGCACCGACCGAACCCGATCTGCCGGCTTCGCTGCGGGCATTCATCCCGACTCCCGAATCGGGACTTTCACCTGAAGCAAATGGCGGAGTCAGCGCGGAGTGCACGGGCACGACGGTGAATCACTTGCACTCGGATTCATTTCCGGCCAAGCCCAGATCCAACACAAAAAGCAAGGGACGCCCAGAGGAAGAAGGCGAGCTTTCAGAGTTCGAGCCTAACGATACAAGACAAAAACTTGCCGGCCCTTTCGAACAGGTGCAGATCTTGCCTTCACGGCGCGGTCAATACAAGAAAAAGAGCTGATGGCCGTGAAAACAGGGACATGAGACAAGCTTTTGAGGCCAATGACTTTTCCGTAGGCCTGAACTCAATAAGTTTTAACGGGATATATTATTAATAACTTAATGCTCGAAGGCCCAGCCTCTCTCCCGCTTTCGTTTGGGAAGGGGCTGGGCTTTTATCTTTGCGACAGGAACACGTTTTTGTGCCCGTGAACCTTGCACAGAAAAGTAAGAACTGATCTCGAGACCATAGTTGCAGTCCGCATTTTAGGGCGAATGCCGTTCAGGACTTCGTGCTGTCGCTGCTTCGCTTGCGAAAAACGATTCTGAGTTCTCGGCGCCAGTGTTCGCCAAGAGCGATGAATTCCCACTCAATCTCCGGCGATAAATACCGAAGCACCGTTTCATTTGCGGGGTGAATGCGCAGCGCCGGCGCGGCAAGAATCAAGCGGGGCGGAAGCGTCGAAACTTCAGCTCCCGCAAAGTAGCCGTGTCGCTCGAAGGCGGAGAGAGGCCTGCTGGCCGATGGAGAGGCCTTGCGGTCCGCATTCAGCGTTTTGACCCGAATCCAATAGTCGAGCGCCTGCAACGGCAAATGTAAAGCCTCGCCGGCTTTCAATTCCAAAACAACTAGCCGGCTATTGCGGTCTAGTGTAAGCAGATCGAGCATGCCGCGGTCGCCCGTTGAGAGCGCTGGGACCTGTTCGTATAGCTGGTCACCGCGCAGTTCCGGCAGAAGCTCTGCAATACCCGACCGCAGCCGAGACTCGAGCCATCGCTCGGGCGCCATACGAAACAGGGGATCCGAATGCGCACCGTCAGCGTGGCGGCTCAGGAAGAGGCGCTCAAACAGATCGCGGCAGAGGGGCTCATTCTCTTCGCTGAGAACCGTCTCATTTGCACCTGCGCCAAAGGTCACTTCATCTTTGCGTGCAAAAGAGTGCGTCGTCGCGCCGTGGCGTACCTGGGCGAATTTCAGACCGTGTACAAGCAGTCCAACCTCGGTCGCGGAATGAGGACGGATCTCAACTCGCTCCCGCGCTGCACTGGGAACGAACGCCAGCAAGCGATCGATGCCCGATTGGCACCGTTCGAGCGCAGCGGCAGATGAAAATGCTTGAACCAGGCCCGAATCCAGGTTGCCGATGTCGCGAAAGTCAATCTGCACCAACTCCTCGCTCCGCTCGTCAAGCGAAAATAGTTGAAAGTCTGCGGCGCCGTGATTGAGCCACGCCATGCGCTCGCCAGTTGTGCGCCATGCTTCCGCGGGAACCACGACTTTGAGTCCGCCGAAGTGTCGGCGCGCGTCGCCATGGTTGCGGCAATATTGGAGCCACAGAATCCCCAGTGTGAGAATGCCATCGATCGTCGCGGCGGATTCTGCGTCGCTCACACCGATCACCGCGTCGGCCGCGCTGCCTTTAAGCAGGCGACCGCGCGCATAGGCCGGCCCAAAACTATGCTCGAGGTCCATAGCCGTGCGCATGCCGTCAACCTTCGCGTCGATAAAGTTGCGCGAGAGAACGCGTTCGAGCAGACGCAAGTAGCTTCGGCGCGCGGTGTCTCTCGCGGTCGGAGTGCGCCGATCGCTCGTTGGCACAAGCTCCAGCGTCTGCGGCTTCGCTGCTCCCATACGGCGTGTCACCAGCCTCAGACATTGCGCGCGCTCATGCACCTCCATAACAGTTCGCACCAGGTTGCGCGCTTCGCTCCACACTTCAAGCAGACAACGGCCATGCGACTCGCCCACAGAGTAGTGATCGGTGCGCATGTCGAACGCAGCGCGGCCCTCCTCAAGCAGCGCAGCCGCGGGATGATCGGCAAGATACGATTCAATAATCTGCGCTAGCTGCGCGGGCGTTGGAGTCCCCGCGCGAGAGCGTCCAACGGCCGCCTTCTGCCGATTCGGTGACGCGCCGGCGTCCACGGGTGTCTCTACCAGCCCTTGCGGGCGCGAAGGTTCGTGATGTGGGCCGTATGATGACGCGAGTGCCAGGCGTAGATCGCCAAGTTGGCCTCGAGGCTCACGCGTCCGCGTTCTGGGTGGTTAAAACCGCGCTCGAAATCCTCTTGCGACATGGAATCGAGTACCGCAACCAGCCGCTGGTGCAAGCCGCTGATGAAGGCCAGCGACGGCTCAATCGCCAGGCTTGAGTCCGGCAAGCGTGCCCATGCGGCCTCGTCGTAGGCCGTGATCGTGGGCCAATCATCCGTTAGGGCCAGCTTGAAGCGGATATAGCTATTGGCGTGGCTGTCGGCAAAGTGATGGACCACTTGCCGCACGTTCCATCCGCCATCGCGGTAAGGCGTGTCGAGTTGTGTGTCGCTGAGCCCCGCCACGGCCGCCCGCAACCGCTCAGGGAGCAGACGGAGTGTTTCAATTTGCTCGGAACGTAAAGCCGGCGTGCTCTCAGCGGGCGGCTGGAACTTTCCCACGGGATAACGTAGATCTTCCTGTTCGGCCATGGCATGAATCTTAAATGGATCGGGCCACCGGCTGGAACAGGCGCCGGTATTTGCCGGAGCTAACTCCGGGTTCGGAGGCGATCAGGAACGTTCTTGAGAGACTTAGCTCGCGTGGTGGCTATGTGATTTTTGGTGGTGAGCGTGGTGTTGCGGTTTGTAGTGCTTCGGAGCGTGGTAATGCATGTCAGGGTGTTTGCGGGGAGCCTTGTGGTGTTGGCCGCTCGCAATCGCAGGGCTCGCAAACACCGTCAAGAATAGCGTCATTGCGAGGAACTTGCCCATGCGCGCATCCTAACACGGACAAGACCGCGGAACGCGAAACCAAAGTGACTCTGGTACCCAAATGGAAACTGTGCAATTTCGGGCCGCCGCCTACAGCCGAATTGCGCTCTAAGCGGGATGGTGGTGATGATGGTGATGGTGGTGGTGGTGCTGTCCGTAAGCGAGCGCCGGACATGCGAATGCCGCTAACAACAAGGCTGCCGCAAGAAATCTCTTCATGGCTCGAATCCTAGCAGGTTTCCAATTGCCGGTTGAGGCGTGCTCGTGCATCAGGTATCCAGAGAGCAACTGAGGAATGGCCGTACGTTTCCTTGGACGCGACAAGGGTACACTTGGATTACGATGACGCATCCTGAAACTTCCCCGAACTCGAGCCATCGGCGTTACTTTTTTGATAAATTCGGCCTCTCTGAGCGGCTCTTGGAGCGCTGCCTCGGTCAGGCTCTTAGCGCCGGCGGAGATTACGCGGACCTTTACTTCGAGTCCGTTACGGCGACCTCGCTGGGCGTGGACGAGCAGATCGTGAAGTCAGCCAGCCAGGGCACGAGCGCCGGATGCGGGATCCGCGTGCTGAGCGGCGAGCGCACCGGCTATGCGTACACCGACAATCTCAGCCCGGAGCGCCTGCTCCATGCGGCGCGAACCGCCGCCCTGATTGCGTCAGGCCCAGCGAAACAGCCTGTGCAGGGATTCACGGAGACGCGTGGAACCGATCTCTACCCAGTGCCGTTGGGAGGGTTCGATCTTGACTTGGCAGCCCGGTTGGAGCTGATTCTTCGTGCCGATCGTGCTGCGCGCGCTTTCGATCCGCGCATTGTTCAGGTGAGAGCCGGGTACAGCGAAGAGCTGCGTCGGATTCTGATTGCCGCGTCGGACGGCGCATTCGCCAGCGACACGCAGGCTTTGTGCCGGCTCAACGTGTGGGTTATCGCGAAAGAAGGCCCGGTCACCACCAAGGGAGCGGCCGGAGGAGGAGGGCGCGCCGGACTCGATCAATTCCAGGGCACCAAGGGGCCGGAAGCCCTGGCGCGCGAGGCTGCGCGAGGTGCAATCCTCCAGCTGGGAGCGGTGCCCGCGCCCGCAGGCGAAATGCAGGTGATTCTAGGCCCTGGCTGGCCCGGGATCCTGCTGCACGAAGCCGTGGGCCACGGACTTGAGGCTGACTTCAACCGTAAGAAAACGTCGGCATTCACTGGGTTGGTTGGGCGGCCTGTCGCGAGCCCCAAAGTCACTGTTGTAGACAATGGCAAGATCGCGGGCCGACGCGGTTCGCTCAACGTGGATGACGAGGGATCGGCCACGCAAGAGACAGTACTGATCGAAAACGGCATCCTGAAGGGTTATCTTTCCGACAAACTCTCAGCGCGCCTCATGGGCATGGCGAACACCGGCTCCGGCCGGCGCGAAAGCTACCAGTCGATTCCTATGCCGCGCATGACCAACACCTATATGCTGGCCGGCGACGACGCGCCCGAAGATATTCTGCGTAGCGTGAAGCGCGGGCTTTACGCGGTGAACTTCGGAGGCGGCCAGGTGGACATCACTAACGGAAAGTTCGTCTTCTCGGCGTCGGAGGCTTACCTGATCGAAGATGGAAAGGTGACTGCGCCGGTGCGCGACGCGACCCTGATCGGCAATGGGCCGGAGGCGCTAAAGTACGTCTCAATGGTCGGCAACGACCTCAAGCTCGACGAAGGCATCGGGACCTGCGGCAAAGATGGCCAGAGCGTCCCCGTCGGCGTGGGTATGCCGACAATCAAGCTCGACAAAATGACCGTCGGCGGTACAGGGCGATGAGTCCTGCTTAACAAGAGTGGCCCGCGCGGAAGCCACTACGTGTGCCGGTTGTACTCCGGCGAGCCGGCAATGACCATGCCGCTCTTTTGATGGCCGTGAATATACCAGCAGCACCAGCCGGTCTCATACGGCTGATTGTCTGTCGGCGCGCGCAAATCCACGTATGTGATCTCGCCGTACAAATAGACTTTGGCTTCCCATTGCTCCACGCGACGCATGTCGTCTGCGGTCTCGCAAACCGTTCTCACATCATCGCGGCTAAACGTCTTCAGTTCTGTCGATTCTCCCGGCAGCAGGATGATCTGGATGCGCGGAGGTTTTGGTTCGCCTTGAAAAACCGGAGCTGGCGGCAGGTCGGCCTCATCCCGCGCGATCACGATCGTATCAATGAGCGTGACGATTCGCGTCGGATTGCGGCCTCGATTTGTGGCCACGACCGTAAATCTGTTGTTGGGTCCCGGCTCGGGCTCCGCGCTCACCACGAGCCAGGGCCGTTGCGCCTGCGCCTGGGACTCGGCATACATCAGCGCCGCCTTGGCACTGTCGGCGGCCGCTTGAGCTGTGACTTCGACATATTTCATCTGCCGCGCAATCTTGCGCAGTGCAGGAATGCCAAGCATCGCCGTTACATAAAGAATCAGAATGAGAATCAGGTTCGCTGCCCATGTGATCCGATCCTGCAATGGCCACGGCGTCGGAGCAGGCGCTGGTGTGGCAATGGTGATGTGCGCCGGAGTAGCATCGCACGCACTCCCTTGGCATTCGGAATTAGGGGCGGGACTGGCTGCGCCGGGCGAAGCTGCGGGTGGCGGAGTGGGGGATGCTGCCGGTGAAGCAGCTGGATTGGTTGCACCTGGCGGCGCGGACGCGGAACTCGGCGCCTGCGCAGCAGTTGCCACCTGAACAAAACCAAAGCAAAGCAAAATGGCCGCTACGCCCAAATTTTTCAAGGCCATGGCGCCAATGTAGCACAGGAGTTTGCCAGCCGCGCGGGCACATCGCACACAGGTAACCTTTTGGCGAAACGAGGTTTCCGGATCCGGAATCACACGCCGACCGGGAACGGCTTGGGGCTTGATTCGTCGGTGTTGACCCCTGTGCGCCAGCGCTCGAATCGGCCTTGCAAAAGGCTCATGAGGCCTGTGTACCAATAGCCGAAGACAAAGAGAATTAGAAACGGCGCGGTGAAGAAGTTGTTGTTGGTAAACGTGTAGTAAATGGCCCCGGCAAAGTAGCATCCCATCAGTAGCTCAACCCATGGAGCCAGTTTCAGCCGCTTCCGGTACTTCGCGGCCTGGGATTTTTCTCCCTTGCGCGCCACACGATACTTCGGCGTGCGCACGAAAGCGCTCTTGACGCCAAGCAGCGCTTCGATAACCGCCTTGGTGTTCGTGATCGTGAGCCCAATGCCGAGCGCCATCAGAAAAGGCAGATAGTAAAAAGTTTTCTTCCAGCTTTTAGGGTAGATCTCGCGCTCGCTCATCACGTAGAAAACGGCAATCGAAAAACTGGAAGCGGCAAAGAGCGGCACGTCGATGAGCAGCATCTGGAACCAGCCCTGGTAGAACCGGCAGATCATGGCTGGAATCAGCAGTGCCGACATGATCACCATCAGCGGGTAGCTGAGATTTGCCGTCAAGTGGTAAACCGCCTCGACCTTGATGCGGCGCGGCGTGTTGGAGCGGAAAACTTTGGGCAGAATCTTGATGCTGGTCTGAATCAACCCTTTTGCCCATCGCGCCTGCTGGGTCTTGAACGCAGTCATTTCGATAGGTAGCTCGGAGGGGCACTCGACGTCCGGGAGATATTTGAATTTCCAGCCGGCCATCTGGGAACGGTAGCTGAGGTCTGTATCTTCCGTAAGCGTGTCGTGCTGCCAGCCGCCACCATCATAGATGGCCTTGCGCCGCCACATACCCGCCGTGCCGTTGAAGTTGAAAAACTCACCGGACCGGGCGCGGGCCCCGTGCTCCAGAACGAAGTGGCCGTCGAGCAGAATGGCCTCAATCTGGGTCAGGATGCTGTAGTCGCGGTTCAGGTACGTCCACCGGGTCTGCACCATTCCGATCTCGGGCTCGCCAAAATGATGAATCACCTTCATCAGCCAATCTGTAGGTGGAACAAAATCCGCATCGAAAATGGCGATGAATTCACCCTTTGCCACTTTGAGTCCGGCATCGAGGGCCCCGGCCTTGTAGCCGTGCCGGTTGGTGCGATGGATATAAACGATGTTGTGCCCCAGGGCAGCATAACGGTCGACGATAGCCGCCGCCACCTCACAGGTTTCGTCGGTGGAGTCGTCGAGCACCTGGATCTCAAGCTTCTCGGACGGATATTCCATCGCGCAAACGGCCTCAATCAACCGATCGATGACAAACTGCTCGTTGAAGATGGGCAGCTGGACCGTCACGAGCGGCAATTCATCGAATGGCCTGGGTGGGTTGGGGTTGTAGTTCTTGCGGTACTTGAAGTACTGGTACGCCATGGTGTAACGGTGGACACCATAAAGCGAGAGCAGAATCATCACCGCAAAATAGGGCAAAAGCACCGCGGCATCGAAGAAATTCCAGTGGTAGAGCCCCTTGAAGGTCTGGTCAGCGTACTGCGTTCTGAAGTAGTGGTGGAGAGCGCTTTCTCCGGCGAGGGCGAGATACAGTGCAGCCGAACGCAAGACCCCTTCAACAGGACTGATAAAAGCAAACAAAGGGGTAAGGGTGGCAAACAAAGGGGCTTCAGCCTCCCGGCTGGGTAGGTTTATTGTACGCGAGCCTCGAAAGCAAAGAATGGTGGCCAGGGACGGGCCCCAAACGCTTTCGCCCCGGCCACCAGTCGGCCATTTTTGGGGCCGCGCTCTACCAATGAACTACCTGGCCTCAGTCGAGGCGTGAAGCTAAACTTCTTGAGCAAATGTGGTGGCCAGAGACGGGATTGAACCGCCGACGCCGGCCTTTCGGAGGGCCACGGGCCATTCCACTTCGCTTCGCTCAAAGGCGCGAGCGCGGCCCTTGCGGACGAATGGTTGAGGGGATGGGAAATGTGGTGGCCAGGGACGGGATTGAACCGCCGATGCCGGCCTTTCTGAGTGCCGCGGGCGATACCTCGGAGCTTCGCTCAGGAACGAAGCGCGGCCACGGATCCGCAACAATGTGAAGGAATGGTGGCCAGAGACGGGATTGAACCGCCGACGCCGGCCTTTTCAGGGCCGCGCTCTACCACTGAGCTATCTGGCCTCAGTTGAGTTGTCCGCTGTGGCGGACGCGGAGTTCCTGGCAAGCCCGAAAACGCAGGCGAAGTCCACGAACAGTTCGCTGCAAACAACCTGATCAGTATACCAAGCGGTCAGCGCAGGACCAAGCCGCTACTCCCTGGTCTACACTGGAGAGCAATTATGCGGCGCCAAAGAGTTCTGTGTTTCACGAACGTCCTGCAAATCGCTGCAAGCGTTACGCTGGCGGCGTTTGCCGGCTGCGGACAAAGACCCAATTCGCAAGGCGTGCCCACCCGGGCCGAGGCGCGCACAGCGCTGATCTACGAGGCCAATCTGCACCAGGGCCCCGAAACACTGCGCGCCTTTCTCAGCGATTTTCCCAAGGGCGCCGACCTGCACGTCCATCTCTCGGGCGCGGTCTATGCCGAGACGTTCATCCGCGACGCTGGCGAAGACGGATTGTGCGTCGACAAAACCAGTCTGAGCTTTGCCAAGCCGCCATGCCGGGGAAAGGATCTGATCCCAGCCAGCCAGTTCACCGGCAATCTCACATCGGCTGACCAGGCGCTCTACGACAAGCTTATTGACTCATTTTCTCTTCGGAGTTTCGTTGCTACGCCGGGCTGGAGCGGGCATGATCAGTTTTTCGCTACTTTCGGCCGCTTCGGGGGGATTAACAAAACGCACGAGGCCGAGTGGGTCGACGAAGTAGCCGGCCGGTCCGCCGCAGAGAACAACCAATATCTTGAGCTCATGGACACACCGGTTTTCATCCACGCGGCGCAAATCGCGCACCAGATCGGCTGGAACGCAAAGCTGGCGCAGGCTGACTCGCAGGCCTTCGCTGAGTTCCGCCAGCAACTCCTCGACCACGGACTGCGCGACGAAGTGGCCGCGGATCGAAACGAAGCGCTCCAGGCCGAATCAGGCCGCAAGCAAATGGAGCACTGTGAAACACCGCAGGCCGCCTCCGCGTGTCGGGTCGAGACTCGCTACATTTACCAGGTTCTCCGAGCCAACGCTCCCGAGCAGGTGTTTGCGCAAACATTGCTCGGATTCGAGACGGTGCAAGCCAGTATGCAAGCGAAGGACGACACCTGGGTCGGAATCAACCTGGTGCAGCCTGAAGATGATCTTGTCTCCATGCGCGACTACACGTTGCAGATGAAAATCGTAGGCTATCTGCATTCTGTTTATCCCGGTGTAGCCATCTCGCTGCACGCCGGTGAGCTCGCGCCAGGCATGGTGCCGCCAGAGGGGCTGCGCTTTCATATTCGGCAGGCAGTCGAGCTTGGCGACGCGGAGCGGATTGGGCACGGCGTCGACGTGATGTACGAAGACAGCGCACGCGATTTGCTGTCGGAGATGGCGGCCCGCCACATCGTGGTCGAAATCAACCTGAGCTCGAATGAGGGAATCCTCGGCGTCGAAGGTGATGCCCATCCGTTTCCGGTCTATCGCGCGGTCCACGTGCCGGTCGCCTTGTCGACTGACGATGAAGGCGTGAGCCGTATCGACCTGACGCACGAGTATGTGCGGGCTGCGAACGATTATGGGCTCACTTACCGCGATTTGAAGCAACTGGCCCGGACCGGGATGGAGCACGACTTCCTGCCTGGCGCGAGCCTGTGGGCAAAGCCCGACGATTTTCGCACGGCTGTGGATGCGTGCAAAGGCGAAACTCTCGGCGGCGACAAACCGGCGGCCGGCTGCAGCGACTTTCTTCGTGGAAGCGAGAAGGCCTCGGCCCAGTGGGAACTGGAGCGCCGCTTCACGGTCTTCGAGGCCAAATTCCAGGGGCCCGGCTTCGATCGCCTGTTGCACGGACAATGACCGACAACGACTGATCGTGGCCTCAAAAGAGAATTCACCGGCAGAGCGCAACTAATCCCTCCAGGCGCGGTTAGCATAGGGATGCCCCTGTCCCGCCCCCCGACTGCGGGACATCTTTCCCAGCGGCAAGGAGGTCTCCCGTGAACTCTCGGTTCCGCGGCCTTTGCCGCGCCCTTGCGCCTGCCTTCATAGCCCCCACTTTCTTTGCTCCAGTCGCCTTGTTCGTCCCAGTCTTGATGTCGGGCTGCACCTCCGGCGGCAGCGGAGGTTCCTCTCAACAGCAGCAACCGTCAATCACCGTCTCGGGCACCAGCCAGGTGCGGCTGGGAGGCACTGATTCTTTCACCGCCACTGTCAGCAATCTTTCCAATCCATCAGTAACTTGGCAGGTAAATGGAGTTGCGGGTGGTAACAGCACGGTAGGCACAATCACGAGCGCGGGCGTCTACACACCTCCCGCGGTCATTCCAGCTTCGAACACAGTCACTGTCGCGGCCATAAGCGTCGCGTCGCCATCGGTCTCCGGCTCGGCGTCCGTGAGCATCCTCAACCCGATTCCCACTGTCTCTGCTGCCGGGGCAACACCCCTCTCGGGAAACAGCTACACGCTTCAAGTCAACGGCGCCAGCTTTGTGAACGGCGCTCAGATCCAGGCCGCCGGCGCAGCTGTCACCACTTCGTTTGTATCTGCCTCTGAACTCGTGGCCACCGTCACCATTCCCACCGGTACGACTTCGCTAAGCGTAAACGTGGCGAATCCGGCCCCCGGCGCGGCCACGTCGAACGCCGTGAACGCTGCCATCTACGTGACGACCGTCGCCACGGCGGCACGGCTGCTTGATCAGGCCACATTCGGTCCTTCGCTGGCCACAATCAATCAAGTTCAGTCCATCGGTGCCGACGCCTGGATCACGCAGCAGTTCAATACGCCCGACACGCCGCTGGCGAATATCCCCACGCCTCTCCCCGCCGTGTGCCTGTCCGCGAATACTCCCACTAACTGCGAAGAATCGGAATGGTGGCAGACTGTGCTCACCGGGCCCGACCAGTTGCGGCAGCGAGTCGCATTCGCCTTGAGCGAAATCTTCGTGATCTCCAGCGACACCGACAACGCCACCACGATCACCTACTACCACAACATGCTGGCCCAGGACGCGTTCACTAACTTCTATACCGTCATGCACGACGTATCGGTGTCGCCCGGCATGGGCGCATATCTGAATATGTTGAATAGCAACAAGGCGCCGGCCGGCGAAATCCCTAATGAGAATTACGCGCGCGAGCTGATGCAATTGTTCACGACCGGCCTGAACCTGTTGAATGACGATGGCACACTGCAACTCGACGGCAGCGGCAACCCAATCCCCACATACACGCAGAACCAGGTGCAGGAGTTTGCCGCGGCTTACACGGGTTGGACCTACGCCACATCCAGCGGGGGAGTGCCCACCAAGTTCCCCAACAACACGGCCAACTACCTGGCGCCGATGGTGGCTGTAGAGTCCGCGCACGACATGACAGCCAAGACCCTCCTGAACGGCACCGTTCTGCCCGCAGGTCAGACGGCAGAGGAGGACCTTACCGGCGCATTGACCAATATTTTCAACCACCCCAACGTTGGGCCGTTCGTGTGTCAGCAGCTGATCCAGCACCTGGTCACCAGCACTCCAAGTCCCGCCTACGTGGCGCGAATCTCCGCGGTGTTCGCCAACAACGGCAGTGGCGTCCGTGGCGATATGCAGGCTGTAATTCGCGCCATTCTCGAAGACCCTGAGGCTCGTGCCGGAGATATCGATCCAACCTATGACGGCGGACACCTCCGCGAGCCGATGCTCTGGATGACAAACTTCATGCGCGCCGTGGGTTTTACCAACACGGATGCGAACGGTTCCTACTTTTCGCTATCGAACTACTCCAACAACCTTAGCGAGCGGCCGTATCGCTCCGGGAGCGTGTTCAACTTCTTCCCGCCGAGTTACGTGATACCGCAAACCAAACTGAATGCGCCGGAATTCGACCTGGAGAATTCCGCTACAGCTATCCTGCGCCTTTCGCTGGCCGATAGCTTTGTGAACAACAAGATCACCGGCTTCAACATTGATCTGAGCGCCACCAGCCCGCTCGGACAGCTCGCGGCCGCGAGCCCAGGCCAAATGGTGGACATGCTGGGAACCATCTTCATGCACGGCCAGATGCCCAGCGACATGCGTAACGAGATCCTGAGCGCAATCGGCGGTCTCAGCACAGCTCAACAGGTGCGCGTGGCCACGTACTTCGTGATCACGTCGTCGCAGTACAAGATCATGCATTAGCACCGGTATCGGGGATTCCTTCAGGAGATACGCCATGCGGACAAACCGGAGAACCTTCATCAACTGCGCGAGCCTCGCTGCTGCCGGCAACATTCTCGGCCTGCGCCCGTTTGGCGCGCTCAATGCTCTGGCACAAACCGCCAGCGACTACAAAGCTCTGGTCTGCGTGTTTCTGTTTGGCGGAAACGATGCCAACAATACCCTCATTCCATTCGACACCACCGGCTATGGGCAGTACTTTTCCCTTCGCGGCGATTTGGCCCTGGCGCAGAACACGCTGCTGCCCCTCACGCCCGCGCCCAACTTCGCGCTCCATCCCAGCCTGCCTGACATCCAGACGCTCTTTAATAGCAACAACGCCGCTTTCGTGGCCAACGTGGGGACGCTGGTGCAACCGCTCACGCGCGCGCAATACCAGGCCGGGCAAACTGCGCCGACGAACTTGTTTTCGCATCCTGACCAGCAACTTGAGTGGCAAAATGCGGCACAGAGCGCGGCCACTCCCAGCGGCTGGGCTGGCCGAATGGCCGATGTCCTAGGTTCCAGCTACAACCAGGGCGCCACCATCCCCATGATCACTTCCGTGGCTGGCGACACGCTTTTTTGCAACGGGGTTTCCACCACCCCAGTCTCTGTCTCACCCGGCAACGTGGGCGGAGCCAGTTGCTCCGAAGGTGCAGAGTGCTCGGCGCGCCAGCTTACCGCACAGGCCTTGTTGACGCTCGACTCCGGCATCTCACTCGTCCAGGCCGATGACTCCATTACAACCAACGCCTATGCGTATGCCAAAACACTTTCGGACGCGGTGCAGTCGATCACACCCCTGCAAACGGTCTTCCCGGCGAACAATGGGCTGGCCGCGCAACTCAAGCAGATCGCCCAGATCATTCAGGTGCGTTCAGCCCTCAACGTGCAGCGACAGATCTTCTTTGCCGGCATCGGCAACTTCGACACACACGCGGACCAGCTCGGCCTGCAAAGCACACTGCTGGCGGAAATCTCTCCGGCTCTCGCCGCCTTCTATAACGCCACCGTGGAATTGAACGTCGCCAGCGACGTCACCGCCTTCACCATGTCGGACTTCAGCCGCACCTTCCAGCCGAATTCAAACAACGGCAGTGACCACGCATGGGGAGCGCACCACATTGTCATCGGCGGCGCGGTCAAAGGCGGACAAATCTATGGCACCTACCCAACACTGGCCCTGGGCGGACCCGATGACTCCGACTCCAACGGCCGCTGGGTTCCCACCACAGCCAGCTCGCAATATGCCGCCACCCTCGCGCAGTGGTTCGGCGTCAGCGCCGCCGAGCTGCCCACGGTGCTTCCGTCCATTGGAAACTTCACTACCAACAATCTTGGATTCGTGTAAGCCGGGACTTCGCATCCAGCCTGCATAAGGGCCCCGGGGTACACTGGCCGCCACACACCGTTGCCCCTAAAATGTTGCCATGGACAACGAGCGCATTCGCGAAATCTGCATGGCGCTGCCCCATGCCAGGGAAACCGTGAACTGGGGCCATCACCTTGTCTACTGGGCCGGCGATCGCGATATCGGCGGAAAGATGTTCGCCATGACCGATCTCGATGGAACCGGAACCGGCGTCCTCTGGTTCCACTGCGGAGCCGAGCGCTTTCATGAGCTTCTGGAGCGCGAGGGGATCATCGCATCGCCCTACTTGGCAAAGGCTCATTGGGTGACCCTGGAAAAATGGAGCGCTCTTCGCCCGCGGGAGATCGAAGACGAACTCAGGCGTGCCCATGCGTTGATTTTCGAAAAGCTGCCGCCGAAGACCAAGGCGCTGTTGGCGCTGCCAGAAAAAGAGCGGGCCATGGCGATTCGAGAGCGGAAGAGGGCGATTGGCGTCAAAACGAAGGCCTCATCCAGGCCACCGAAACCTGGGGCAGCCTCGCGCGCCGCCCGCACGAAAAAGAAGGCTCGGTAATCCATCTGGAACTCCCCGGCCGGCGGTTGCGTAACGATGGAGGGAGCATCCTGCGCGAACGAGGCGCTATTCGATATGGCAAAATTCCTTCTTTGGTGCATTCTCCTCGTCATCTGCTGGCCAATTGCCCTACTGGCTCTGGTGCTCTATCCCATCGTCTGGCTGCTTCTGTTGCCGTTTCGCGTGGTTGGGATTGCCGTCGGCGGAGTGCTCGACCTTGTCCGCGCCATCATCTTCCTGCCTGCCCGAGTCCTCAAGGCCGTTTAAATCTGCGGTCCACCTGGACATCCCCTTCCGCTATGCTCTAGCGTGGGCCTGACGCTTTTTTCGTGGGCCCTCAAGCGCCTAGAACGCCAGAACTGCGTCATTAACTATGCGGAGATTCGAGTTCGGAGGATTCATGCGGAAGTTTTTGCCCTTTGTCTTGGCGGCGTGCCTGTTCATCGTCTCAAAGACCATTCCGGCACAGTCTCAGGGGGGCGACCAGGATGCAGCGAAAAACGCGGCTCAGGCCCATGCGGCCCTCGACGCGATGGTGCAGGCGCTTGGCGGGCAGCTTTGGCTCAACATCAATAACATGGAGCGCGATGGCCATGTTGCCGCTTTTTTCCATGGCAATCCGAACGTGGGCACGGAACAGACCTATGAGATCCATCAATGGCCTGACCATGACCGCATCGATGTGAGCAAGCATCGCGACGTCGTGGAGTTTATTGTGGGACGGCAAGGGACGGAGGTTACCTACAGAGGCAAGCACCCGCTGGACAAGGACATCGTCGACGACTTCCTGCGCCGGCGCAATCATTCCATTGAGACAGCTGTAAAAGTCTGGATGAAGAACCCCGACACGATCTTGCTTTACGAAGGCCAGCACATGGTGGAGCGGCACCTGGGCGAGCAAGTCACGCTCATTTCGCCGGAGAACGAATCCATCACCATTCTCATGGACCTGCAGACACACCTGCCACTGGCTCGGACCTTTCAATGGCGCGATCCGGTCTACCACGACAAGAACACCGACACCGAAGAGTACGACGACTATCACACGATCAACGGTTTCCCCACTCCCTTCACCATCACGCGCCTCAAAAATGGCGATCCCGTCCGCCAGTATTTCGTTGACCACGTCAGCTTCAACCAAAACCTGCCCGCCGACTTCTGGGATCCCGACGCCGTGGCGCGAAAGATCAAGAAGTAGCCGGGGACGATCAATTCGTCAGGCGACCGCCACAGAGTTGGACGGCTTTGCTAATGGATTGGGCGGCGCGCTCGGCGGAGCCGCTATTCGTGAAGGGAAAATAGTTCCACCGGCTCGACATGTGTACGACGAGCGCCGTCATCGGTGGAGCGGTTGAGGTCTGGACAAGGTTGGGATGACCGCCGGCAGCGCTGCTCTCGGTGTTGACCTGGCTAACGGGTTCAACAGCAACGCTCGTCACGTCATGCAAAAGAAATGAGAAACCCTTGACGAAGAGCGGCTGGGCCGCGCCGTTGCGCCACACGGTCCAGTTGTAGGAGACGCGGCATTGGGCGGGATCGGCCACGACGTTACTGACTCGGTTTACAGCGGCATATTGGCTGGTGCTGCCGTCGGCCGTGTTCCGGTTGAAGGCGGTAAAGCTCACGGTGCCGATACTGCTCAGTTCGGTTTGAATTGTCCTCATCGTACTGTTTAAGGTGGCATTGTTCGCGGACGCTCCCGGGGCCACGCCCGCGGGATTCGTAGCTGTGTGAGGAGTTGCCTCGGGTAAGGGCGACGTTTCCGGTCCCACAGATCCACCGGTGGGCGGTGGCGTCAGAATGGGATTCTGCGCCCCGCCCGGTTCCGGAGCGGCGGCCGGCTCCGGAGCGCTGGCTGGCGGATTGGTTGCGACGGATCGCGAAGTGAAATGTACCCCAACAAAGACCGCACCCAGCAGAAGTACCGAAACCGTCCCTGCGGCCCAAGTCCATGCCCTGGCGCTCCAAAAGCGGCGGGGAGCGAATTCCACTGCCCGCGCTCTTTCTATCCCCGGAGATCCCGCGCCCGGCCCGAGACCACCGCCCGACATTCGTCCTTCAACCGGTTCGGGCACCGCGCCATGTCCACCGCGCGCCAGCAGGATCTTGATCGTCCCAGAGAGGCTCTTCAGATGCGCCTCCAAGGGTGGAGTCAGCGCATCGAGCCAGTGAACGTTGCCAATGAAATACTCAAGGCCTTTTCCGGGAAGTACATCTTCAATGCGCACCGGCAGGATGGCGACGCCTCGATTCACGGCCCGTTCGACTTCCCTACGAATCTGCGGCGACGCATTCGCATTGGCCGTGAACACCAGCACCATGATCCGGCATTCTTCAATGGCGTCAATGATGGCTTCGCCCCACTCCATGCTGGGAAGCACGTCGCGTGGAGCGATCCAGCACCGGACTCCCTCCGACTCCAGCATGGCGCAAACCGCATCGGCGGTGACTTTGTCTTTCGCGGAGTGGCTGATAAAGACGTCGTGGGCCATTCGTTTGTCCAACTGAATACTGGAGGGGAAGACAACTAGCGCTACTATAACCCGCCTGGCCCGATCCGCTGTCAGCTGAGTCGGGCCGCGCCTGGGCGCCGCGCCCGGGAGACTCCGCGCAGACCTATTTATAATCCGAACGAGCGTTCAACCCACATCCCCACCGCTCTCTAGGAGCCGTCGCATGACCTTGACCATTCAGGAAATCATGGATTTCCTGCCCCACCGTTACCCCTTTCTCCTGATCGACCGCGTGCTCGAGTTTGAAGCGCAGAAGCGCGTCGTTGCGATTAAGAACGTGACCATGAACGAGCCGTTCTTCCAGGGACACTTCCCTGGCGCACCCATCATGCCCGGCGTACTGGTGATCGAGGCGATGGCGCAGGCCGGAGCGGTGTTGTTGCTTTCGGAACTCGAAGATCGACACTCGAAACTTGCCGTCTTCACCGGCATTGACGGCGCCAAGTTCCGCCGCTCAATCACGCCCGGCGACCAGATCCGGATTGAGGTAAACGTGGTGAGCTTCCGCCCTCGCGCCGGCAAAATGGAAGGCAAGGCCTACATCGACGGCAAGCTGGGGTGCGAGGCCACGCTGACCTGCATGATCGTGCCGCGCAGGCAGGAATCGAAAGCCGGAGCGGGCTCGACAGAAGGAGCGACCCCGTCCGAGGCGACACAGTGAGCATCCATCCAAGTGCGGTGATTGCCGAGGGTGCGCGCGTTCCCAAGTCGTGCACCATCGGCCCTTACTGCACGGTTGGTCCCGAGGTCAAGCTTGGTGAAGACTGCACGCTCATTTCGCATGTGGTAATCGACGGCCGGACGCGAATCGGCGCCGGCAACGTCTTCTATCCTTTCGGCGCCATTGGCCTCGCCCCGCAAGATCTTAAATACACCGGCGAGCCCACCGCCACCGAGATCGGCGACGGCAACACGATTCGGGAGTGCGTCACCATCAGCCGCGGAACGACCGGCGGAGGAGGCGTCACGCGCGTCGGCTCAGGCAATTTGCTCATGGCCTACGTCCATATCGGGCATGACAGCCAAGTCGGCAGCCACTGCATCCTCGCTAACAACGCCACCCTCGCAGGCCACGTCGTCATTGAGGATCACGTGACGCTCGGCGCGTTTTGTCCGGTCCACCAGCACTGCGTTGTGGGGGCCTACTCGTTTATCGGGGGCGGGACTATTGTCACCCAGGACGTGCTGCCGTTCTCGCTCACCTCATCGAAGCGCGAGAATCGGGCCTTCGGCATCAATAAGATCGGCCTCGAGCGCCGGGGGTTTACGCCCGACCGCCTCCAGCAACTGCAAAAAGCCTACCGTGTACTGCTCGCAGCCAAACTAAACACCACGCAGGCCCTCGAAAAAATGCGCGAGCTTCCCGGCGATGATGTGGCGCTGCTGGTGAAGTTCATCGAGAGCAGCAAGCGCGGGGTCATCAAGTAAGCGCTCGCGCACTTTTAGGAACTCAACATCACCACCGATCAACCGTGGCCGCAAAAGGAGGCCAATCGCGATGAAATTGGGCCTCATTGCCGGCAATGGCCGCTTCCCTTTCCTGCTGCTCGACGCGGCGCGAGCACAGGGTCTCGAGGTGGTTGTCGCGGCCATCAAAGAGGAGACCGATCCGGAAATCAACCAGCGCGCGGCCTGCGACGAAAACATCACCGTCCACTGGCTCTCGCTCGGCGAGCTGTCGCGACTCATCGAAGTCTTCCAAAAAAATGGCGTGAAAGCCGCCGCGATGGCTGGCCAGGTCAAGCACAAGCAGATCTTCAGTAGCATCCGCCCCGACTGGCGCCTCGCCAAGCTGCTCTTGAACCTCCGCACTCGCTCCACCGACGCACTCCTGGGCGCGGTGGCCAAGGTTTTGGCGGACGAAGGCATCGAGCTGATCAGCTCGACCAGCTTCCTTGAGCCTCTGCTGTCCGGGGAGGGCGTGCTCACCAGCCGCGCGCCTGACGATGAAGAGTTACGCAACATCGAGTACGGGATTGGCGTGGCGCGCGCTCTCGCCGCCTTCGACATCGGCCAAACCGTGGTTGTCGCGGCCCAGGCTTGCGTCGCCGTCGAGGCGATGGAGGGAACCGACGCCGCCATCGAGCGCGCCGGAGGCTTAATGGCATCGTTCGAAGGCGCTGCCTCGACGCTGGAACGCAGGCTGACCGTCGTCAAAGTCGCAAAGCCCAACCAGGACATGCGCTTCGACGTTCCCGTCATAGGCATTTCCACAATTGAAGCTATGATTCGCGCCGGCGCAACCTGCCTCTCTATCGAAGCGGGCCGCACACTCCTTTTCGACCGCGATGCCTTGCTCAAGCGCGCAAATGACGCCGCGATTACAATTGCCGCTGCGCCCCGGTGATAAAGTGAACAGTGGGCGGTAACCGGTATTCAAAGATCTGTGGCCGAACTTTCCAGCCCCTTTTGACAATTCGACCCGAGTTCGTGTTCCGTGGCCCGAGTCCCTGTCCCAACCACCCGGAGGTTTGAAGATGAACAAGTTTCTTCTTATTGGAATTGCGGCTGTTCTGCTGTTGATTGCCGCCGTTCCATTTGTCACCGCGCACGCCGACGATCAGACGATGCCCGCAGTGGGCCAGATCGCACCCACCTTTACGCTCCCCTCGCAAACGGGCGAGCCGATCTCGCTCGATAGCTTCCGCGGCAAGTGGGTGGTTCTCTACTTCTATCCCAAGGACATGACCACAGGCTGCACCATTGAAGCGCACAAATTCCAGGACGCTCTGCCGCAGTTCGACGGCAAGAATGCCGTGATCCTCGGCGTAAGCGTGGACACAGTCGACAGCCACAAGCAGTTCTGTACCAAGGATTCGCTGACTTTCCACCTGCTGGCCGATCCTGATCACAAGGTTGTAAGCGCATACGGATCACTGGGCGGATTTGCCGGAATTACGATGGCCAACCGCAACACGTTTCTGATCGATCCGCAGGGAAAGATTGCCCAGGAATGGGTCAAAGTGAATCCCAACACCGCAGCCTCGGACGTACTGGCAGCTATTCCGTAGACCGTCATCAGGCAGTTTCACCAGGTAGATCACCCCTCCCCCCCTCCTCCGTGCGCTCCTGCACGGGGAAAGGGAGAGACTATGCCAACGCAAACAGCGCGCAAGTTTAGGCTGGAAATTGTAAGGCTGCGCTTGGCGCTCGATGATCTCCCGCCTGCCCTCGCCGATGTTCCATGGCGTGAAGGCGGATGGACCCGCAAGCAAATCGTCGGGCATTTGCTGGATTCAGCCTCCAACAATCGCCAGCGCTTTGTGCGCGCAGCGATTGACGGCAGCTACGCAGGCCCCGGATACGCTCAGGACGCCTGGGTTACTGCGCATGCGTACAGCGACGAGTCCTGGGAAACGCTCTTGCGCTGGTGGCAGGCGGAACACGAGATCCTGATGGCTGCCGTAGATCGGATTCCAGAGGAGAGGCTTGAGGCGAGCTGTGTGGTCGGCGACGACGCGCCGGTAACGCTCCGATTCCTGATCGAGGACTATGTACGCCACCAGCAGGGTCACTTCAAGCAACTTCAGGCTCTCTGATTCACGCAAACGGTCACTGTGCTGAATAGGCAAAAAGGCCCGGCGGAAAGCCGGGCCTTTCTTTTCCAACCAACGCGAACCGCAGCGAGCGCCGGAATGAGATGTTCCCGCGAGAGCGCCGTCCCTACGGAAAGGGTCGCGGTAAACCTGCCGCCGCTCACCCGCGAATCTAAGAAGTTCCGCGCTACTTCTTGCTTTTCTTCTTCGCGGCCTTCTTGGCTTTCTTCGCAGCCTTTTTCGCCGCTTTCTTGGTCGGCGCTTTCTTTTTCGCGACCTTCTTCGCAGGCTTCTTCTTGGCTACTTTCTTGGCCGCCTTCTTAGCTGGGGCCTTCTTCTTGGCTACCTTCTTTGCCGCCTTCTTGGCTACCTTCTTGGCTGGCGCCTTCTTTGCCGCAGCCTTCTTGGCAGGGGGCTTCTTGGCGGGAGCCTTCTTGGCTGCCTTCTTTGCCGCAGGCTTCTTAGGCGAGGCAGCGGGCTTCGCGACAATCGCGATCACCGTCTCTTCGGCAACCACTTCGTCGTCATCTGAGGAGGTAAGAATGCCGGCTGTTTCCAACTCGTCTTCCTCTTCGGCAAAATCTTCGACCTGACCGGGGTCCAGGTCACCCGGCTTCCCAAACGGGTCGCCGTCACTCATTGCATACATCTTGAACACATCATCCATCCGATTGCCTCCAGCGGATTGCCGCTGCTCAAAAGTCTGTTCAATCATTCGCAGAGCAGACAAAACGGTTTTGCTCGCGCAAGCGATTGTAGCCTTAGCTTGCCCTCAAATACAAGAAAAACACAAGCGTGAAATGCGGGTTGCGGCGGTTTTTTACTGGGATGCCTTGGCAGTGCCGGCTGGCGTTCGGCTCGCCTTGCGCGATTCGGTCGCCTTGGTTCCAGAGGATGTCTTCGCAGCACTGGAGGACCGCTTTTTGAGCGTCGGGCTGCCCGCGCGCCCGTCCTCTCGGCTGGACTTTCGATGGGCAGAGGACACTGGGCCGCTCTTCGAGGACGGCGTAGCGGGGTGGGTTGCCGGCGTGCTTTCCGGGCCCGCTCCCGACCCTTCTCCCGAGGTTCCGCGCCGATGCCTGGTCGACAGGCTGACCGGAGCTGGCTCGGCCACCCTGAGCCGCCGCCCAGGCACTACTCGAACGCCCGAAGAGATCGCATTCCAGCGCCGCAATTGGCTTAATGAAACCCCGAAACGATCGGCGATTGTGACCAGCGTATCGCCCCGCCGGACGGTGTAAAGGCGGGTGTGAGCCGAAGGCTCGGCGGCCGGCGGCACGGGGACAACGACGGCCTCAACGCTCGAGATGCTGTCGCCCGCTTCGAGCTGGTTGGCCGTGGCAAGTTCGGAGGTCGATACCCTGTACTCTTCGGCGACCGAGGCCAGCGTATCTCCGGCGACCACCGGGTGATAGCGCCATGAGTTGCGCCGGGCTTCGGGAATCAGCGCCACGCGCTGGTCAAACAGAGTGGCCGTTCCTGCCGGTAGGTGGAGATCAAAGTTGCTGTCTGGCGGAGTGACCATGCGCAGAAGGCTCGGATTGAGGGCTTCAATCTCATCGACAGGCGAGCCAACGAGGTCAGAAACAAGGCGGAGGTCAATGGAGTAATTGATGGTGACGGTGTCGGTGAGGATTGGAGGGTCGAGAGTCACATCGGTAAAACCGTACTGTTCGGGATGGTTGGCGATGATGATGGCCGCCAGGATCTCCGGCACATAATTTGCGGTTTCGCGCGGCAGCTCGTTGCGCTTGTAAAGCTCCCAGAAATCCGCGTAGCCCGTCTTGGCTACCTCGTGCTGAATGTTGCCGGCGCCGTGATCGTACGCTGCCATGGCCAGGTACCAATCGCCGAGCTCGCCATAAAGGAACTTGATGTAGCGAGCATAGGCCCGAGTGGATTTCTCGGGATCGAAACGCTCATCCACGTAAGCGTCGCGCTTGAGCCCGTAATAGGGGCCAGGCATGAACTGCCACATCCCGCCGGCCTTCGACTTACGATCAACTGCCTGCGGCTGAAATCCCGACTCCGCAACTGCAAGGTAGATCAAGTCCTGCGGCACGCCTTCTTCAGCCAGAATCCGCTGGATCATCGCCTTGTAATGGCCGCTTCGCTCGAAGGAATGCATCAACGTATTGTGGCCCTTTTGCGTGTTGGCGAAGAAGTTGATGTAGGTCGCGACATAATCATTGACCACCAGCGGCAGATCCGACTTGGTGGTAGCCAATTCGGCCGTTGCCTTGGCGACCAGGTTTGGATCGGATCCAAACGTGATATCGCTGGCGGCCTCTGAAGGCGTGATTTCTTCCTTGGGCACGAAACCGTTGCCCTGCTTCAGCGCCTCCATCTCCAGGGAATTCACCTGGTCGACAATCTTGTCGAATTCGTCTTGCAACTCCGCATTTGCCTTGATGTCGATGCCGCTTGAAAGCATCAGATCGACGGCGCGGTCAAACTCCGTCTTGGCCTCCGCGAGCGCGCCCTTCTGGTAGTCGGCGCTGCCGCGGGCGTAGGCCGCCTCAACCTGGGTGATGAGCACCTTCACGTGCTGCTCTTGCTGAGTGGGTGGTGGCGGCGCAGGAGCTGCGACCGGGGCCGGAGCGGCAGCGGGCAATGCCGGCGCCGTGGCCTGCATGGGCTGTGCGGCCTGGCCCTCCGCAGGATCGGTGGGCGTACAGCCGCTCAAAGCCAGTGAAAGTACAGCGGCTCCCGCCATGAACCCCGACGCCGGCAACAGACTCCGATGCATATGCACGATCAGACGCAACGAACCGCGCAACTGTGAGGCCGCAGAGAGCACTATGCCGATGATAAGCTATGCCAAGGAGGGCTAAACGCTTCGCAAGCGCCGTAAATCGCGCAAAGTACACGCTGAACAAACCCTCTGAAAGCCCTCCCATGGACGCCCGTTTCCTTCGCAATTTCGCCATCATCGCCCACATCGACCACGGCAAGTCGACCCTCAGCGACCGCCTGCTCGAACTCACTGGCTCGGTGACCGATCGCGAGATGCAGGCCCAGATCCTCGACGATATGGACCTCGAGCGGGAGCGCGGAATTACCATCAAAGCCCATGCCGTGCGCATGATGTACAAGGCGCGCGATGGCAACATCTATCAGCTCAACTTGATTGATACACCGGGCCACGTTGACTTCAGCTATGAGGTCTCTCGATCGCTGTCCTCTTGCGAGGGTGCGCTGCTGGTGGTTGATGCCAGCCAGGGCGTCGAAGCGCAGACCCTCGCCAACGCCTATCTGGCTATTCATCACGGCCTCGAGATCATTCCCGTTATCAACAAGATCGATCTTCCCTCGGCCGACATTCTCCGTACCCAGGAGGACATCGAGCAGGCCGTCGGAATCGACGCTACCGACGCGATCCCGGTGAGTGCAAAGACCGGCCAGGGGGTGGACGATGTGCTGGAAGCGATTGTGCACCGGCTCCCGCCTCCTAAAGGCGATCCCGATGCGCCCCTCCAGGCCCTCATCTTCGACTCATGGTTCGACGCGTATCGCGGCGTCATTGTCCTGGTCCGCGTCATGCAGGGAACCATGCGCAAGGGGCAGCATATTCGGTTCATGTCGAACGGCATCGCGCATGACATCGAGTCGATGGGCGTGCTTTGCCCCAAGCCGATCGAGATCGGCGAGCTGATAGCAGGCGAAGTGGGCTTCTTCGCGGCCACCATCAAAAATGTTGCCGACACCAAGATCGGTGACACCGTCACAGACGATGCGAATCCCGCCGCTCATGCGCTTCCCGGCTTTGAAGACATCAAGCCCATGGTCTTTGCCGGCCTTTATACCGTGGACTCGCACGAGCACACGCTGCTGCGCGATGCTCTCGAAAAATTGCGCCTGAACGATTCATCCTTCTTCTTTGAGCCGGAGAGCTCCGTCGCACTGGGATTCGGCTTTCGCTGCGGCTTTCTTGGATTGCTCCACATGGAGATCATCCAGGAGCGGCTGGAGCGCGAATACGAGCTGGACCTGATCACCACCGCGCCCGGCGTGCGCTACCACATTACGCTCACTGACGGCAGCGAGATCGACGTCGATAATCCTTCCCGCTGGCCCGAACCGCAATCGATCGCCGGCATCCTTGAGCCAGTGATCACCGCTAAAATCCTCACCAATGAGGAGTACGTCGGTGGCATCTTCAAGCTCGTCGAGGAAAAGCGCGGCAAGCAGATCAACTTCGAGTATGTGACGCCGACTCGCGTCATGCTCACTTATGAGCTTCCACTGAACGAGATCGTGCTCGACTTTTACGACCGCCTCAAGTCAATTTCGCGCGGCTATGCCTCGCTCGATTACCAGCTTGCAGGAGAGTGGGAGTCGCCGATGGTCAAGCTCGACATTCTCATTGCTGGTGAACCAGTCGACGCGCTTTCCATCATCGTGCACCGCGACCACGCATACGAGCGCGGCCGGGCACTGGTCTCCAAGATGCGCGAATTGATTCCCCGCCAGCAGTTTGAAGTGGCAATTCAGGCGGCAATCGGAGCCAAGGTCATCTCGCGCGAAACGGTGAGTCCCTTGCGCAAGAACGTCCTCGCCAAGTGCTACGGCGGCGACATCACCCGCAAACGCAAGCTGCTGGAGAAGCAAAAAGAAGGCAAGAAGCGCATGAAGCGCATTGGCAAGGTCGACATCCCGCAAGAGGCATTCCTGGCCGTCTTGCGCGTTGGCGAAGAGCAGCAAAAATAACTGCACTGCCCCGCTTCCGACTCTCTCACCCCCCGGGAACTAGATTCAATCCCAACGTTTTCTTTCCGTGCGATAGAGCGCGATCACACAGCCGTGTTTGGGTGAGGCCGGCTGCGTGATCGCTTTTTCGGGGAGGAGCTTTACGGAATTAGGACCGCATCGATCACTTGAATGACGCCGTTTGATTGGTAAACATTGGCGATGGTGATAGACGCCGTGCCGCCCTTGTCGTCGGTGAGCTTGATGGTGCCGTCATGCATGGTCGCAGTCAGCGTTCCACCTTCTACCGTGTTGAGTGTGGCCTTGCCGCCGCCATCTTGAATCATCTTTTTTAAATCCTTGGTCGTGATGCGCCCAGCGACAACGTGATACGTCAGGACCTTTTTCAACTGATCCTGATTTTCAGGCTTCAGCAGCGTATCGACTGTGCCCGCTGGGAGTTTTTCGAAGGCTTCGTTCGTCGGAGCGAAGACCGTGAACGGCCCTGGACCCTCCAAGGTGTCAACCAGCCCCGCTGCCTTGACTGCAGCAACCAGCGTCGTATGGTCGCTTGAGTTCATGGCATTCTCGACGATGTTCTTCGTTGAATACATCGCTGCTCCGCCTACCATCGGATCTTTCTGTGCGTGGGAGGCTACGGAAGAGCAGAGAAGCGCCGTGGCAAACATTAGAGTCGTCAGTTTCTTCATGGCAATTCTTTCCTTTCGCAATTGGAATTGAGTTGTGGTTGAAAATGACGGCGACCTGGAGGATCACCGCCCGCACCGCGCCGCAGCAATCCCCCGCCTTGGGCGGGCGGATCGCTTGCGGCAAAAGCGGCACTAAACCGTCGTGATATTTCCGTTCATTCCGTTGGGATAAAAGCCGCCTTTGGCCGTTCCTGTGGCCATATTGGCGTAAACAATCGCCAGCACCTGAGAGGTTGTGCGCGTGTAGGCAAACCCGGGAGGCGTCTTGTCCACTCCATTGGCGCCCGCCGTGGCAAAGAATCCGCCATTTGCCGTGGGGCCCGCTTCAGCCAGTGCAACCGATCCCGGATCATACGGCGGAACATCGAGGCCATCGGCCGGAACCACTGCACCGGGGATATAAGCAACACTCTGCTGGATATCGATCAGTCTGATGGCGCCTGAATGAAACGCTTCGACAGCGAGAATCTGCGCGGCATATTGCAAATTCGTTCCAGTCAGATCTGTGGCCGCGCCGGCGTATGCCGTCACGCCGACGTCTTCGAACAGTCGCGCAAAGGTGATGTAGTTCGACGTGCTCACCGTCCCAAGTGCATTGAGCGCCAGTTGCGGGCGAGCCACCGCCGCGGCCCCCAGCACCACACGAAGATCGTTTACATGACTGAGCTCATCAAAGTAGATCTCGGCAAACACGTCGGCAATCTCCTGGCTTTGAAAGCTCGGTTTCCCTCCAGGCGCGCCCGTGGGAGCCGGACCGCCGCCCGTCGAGCCACTGGGAATGTCGCCGCCCGTGACCACGTAGCTATAGAAAGTGGCCTCCAGGTATTCGAGATTCAGTGCGAAATTGAGAACATCGTTCTCTGATGGGCCCGCCGCCATCGCAACGCTTTTGGAGCCGCAACCGGCGAGCAGGCTGGCCCCGGCTATGCTTGCACCCGTCACACCCAGGCCGGAAAGAAAGTTGCGCCGGTTCACTGCTTTCCTGGTCCGGATGCGATTAAGAATCTGATCTGCGGAAATAATCTCTACAGTTTGCTCGTCGCTCATGGTGGGGAAGTCCTCCTGCTGCATGTACGCCGCGTGCGGGCAAATCGGATTGGAGGGCCATCAAAAAAATTCGGCGCGCCCTCCAACGGCATCAAAGTGAGTGAACGTTGATCAATCGGGCGTGATCTGCCGCATGGTATAAGTGCGTAAGTAGCGCCTCTCCAGCGCGAATTCTTGCCGGATGTACAATCCATTGAGAGTCTTCACCGCGTATTCGAGACATAGAGGGAGTTCGGCCCTGTGACTGCACCCATGGCCTCCGTGCCCGACTCCGCGCTCATCGAGAAAATGATGACAGGTGACGAGTCCGCGCTTGCGACCCTTTACGATCGTTATTCGGCGATGCTTTTCGGTCTGCTCACGCGTATCCTTCAGGATCGCCACGCAGCCGAAGAGGTTCTGCAAGATCTTTTTATGCAGCTCTGGCGCAACGCCAATCAGTTTGATTCGAATCGTGGATCGTTGCCTGCGTGGCTGATGGTTATCGCCAGGAACCGCGCTATCTCGCGCTTGCGTGGCGCGCGAAGCCGTGAGCTTTTGGAGGAGAACGAAGGTGATTACGCCAATACCTTCGCCTCGGACCAGAATATTGAGGATGACGCTTCGCGCGCGGAACTGGCGCGGAGCGTAAGCGCCGCGCTAAACACGTTGCCCGCAGAACAGCGTCAGGCGTTGGAGCTCGCGTATTTTGAGGGAATGACACAGACTGAGATCGCTGCGCGCACGGGGTGCCCGCTGGGCACGGTCAAAACCCGCGTCCGGACTGCGATGCAATCGTTAAGGCAGATACTTGGATGACCGAACCGCACGCCAACCCGGAAGACCTTGACCTCTACGCGCTCGGCGCGCTGGACGGTAAGGAGAAGCAGACGTTCGAGGCGCATCTTCGCGCCTGCTCTGCCTGCCGGACCGAGCTTGTTGCCGCCCGCAGCCGCGTGAACCTTCTTGGTCTGGCTGCGCCGCCCCTGGTGCCTTCGCCTTCCGTCAAAACGGCGCTCATGCAGAGGGTCCGTGCGGAACGTCCATCTGCAATTCATCAGGTCGCTCCCATCGAAAAACGAAAAAAACGCTGGGGACTGCGATTCTCTCTTTCCTTCGCAGCGGCCTCGGTCGTTCTCGCTCTCGCAACCTGGTGGCTCGTGAAGCTGGATTTGGAGCAGCGCCAGCAGATCCGGCAGTTGCAGGCCCAGCTCGGCACCGTTCAGAACCAATTGGCGCAGGATGCCACAACCATGCAGGCCTTGGCCGCCGTGACGAGCGCTCCCGATTCCTCCCCGGTCACTCTCCTTGAGCAACCCGGCGGACCTCCCGGGCAGGCTCACGTTCTCTACAACGCACGCATGGGGTTAGCTGTCTATTCCGGCCAGATTGCGCCTCCACCAGCCGACAAAAGCTATCAGTTGTGGCTGGTCCCGTCCGCAGGCGCGCCCATCGATGCCGGACTGGTCTCTGCCAATCAGCAGAACGGAGCAGTCGTGGTGCGTTTGAGGCCGGGGCTTGTTGCCAAGGCATTTGCCGTGACGATGGAGCCGCTCGGTGGCAGGCCGCAGCCTACTGGTCCAAAGGTTCTTGTCGGCGCGGCCAGCTAGGAACTCCACTTGACCGATGCTGCCGAGAAAACAGCTTCAACCCTCGCAGATGGGGACCCATGAAATAGGAGGGAAAAAGCGTATGGAGCGGTCGGGAGATAGTATCCCGCACGAGAGACTCTTGGTCATCTTTCGCGTCGTCCAGGGACAGCAAAAGTGATGCCAAACTTTCGCTTGTTTCTGCTCTTTGTTAAATAAACTTCATGATCCGCTGTGGAAACCCCGCAAAATGCGTACGAAGGCGATGATCACCAAAGTTACCGGCGCAACCGTGGCGAATCCGGCGAACTCGCGTTCAAAAACAAGGAGTTAAGCCTTCTATCAGAGTCGGATCGGCACTGACAAGGGGAGAGTTTGAGTTTTTTCTGAAGGGTTCCTGGGAAAAATCCACAAAATTTTCCACAACATCGGCGGCTGCGGAACGCAGCACAAAGGCCCCAAGGGACGGGGCCTTGCGCTATAAGCGGTGAGGCACCCCTCAGTGCGAAGAAGGCGCCGCGGACGGGGAATGCGCAGGAGCAGTCAGCCCCCTCGATCTGGGCGCATCAGCCGCCGGTTGCGCCGGCGGCGCCGGCACACCCGATTTCACGTTGTACGCGTCAATCACCTGCTTTGTAATGTTGGTGCCCGCGCCGGCGTAAAGGACCGGCGATTGCTGTGTTTGCGAAACGTCAAGAACCAGGGTGAACCCCTGACCCTCTGCATAGGTCTGCATCACGTCGTACACCTTTGAAGCGAGCGACGTGTACAGATCCTGCATGTCCTGCTGGCCATCATTGCGCAGGTCCTCGGTTTCGCGATCCAATTGCTTCTTTTTCTCGTCAACGGACTTGGTGCGGTTGGCGCGTTCCACATCGCTCAAGTTGGCCGACGGATCCTGCAGCGACTTATTCAGGGCGTCGATCTCGTCGCTGAGGGACTTGAGGGAAGCCTCCTTGGGCGCGTACTTCTTCTGCAAGTCGGCAAAATCACGCTGCCCTTCATTCGTCTGGGCCACCGCCATCTGAAAGGCGATGACAGCAATTCTGGTGGGACCTGCCGGAGCGGCGGCGGGCGCAGCGGCTGGGGCCTTTGCGGCCGGTGTTTGGGCGCCGGCGCTCAGGACCAGTCCTGAGGCCAGCACAAGAACAAATGCTAACTGACGTTTCATCGGTTTCGAAGACTCCTTCAGAATTCCTGTTCGGCTCCCCGGTTAGACGCAACAAAGCGCCCAACTCTTCTGACAAACCTCACGCTTTTCCACGGGGACTCTGGGCCGGACGGCGCAGAGTTTGAAAAGGACGCGAATGGAAACGTCAGCAGGAACTAGGGCGATTATACAGGGGGCGATGATCCGGCAACAGTCCGCCGATGAACATTCCTTAAACCGTTTCCGTTCTCCGCGCCGACCGTCCAACGTCCGCTGCCGGACAGCGCGTCGCTCACCAATCCCCGAATTCAGTTCTCAATGCGCGGGCGCCGGCTGCGGCTGCGGCGCATCCACCCCGCCCGGCTGGTTCGCGCCCGGGCTTTCGGGAGGCGGAGCCGGTATGCCCGATTTCACATTGTAGGCATCGATGATGGCCTTGGTGATGTCATCCTGTGGCACGGCGTAGAGCACGGTGGCGTTCTGCTGATCGCCCGCGTCAAGTACCAGCGTGTAGCCTTGCTTCTCCGCGTAGTCGGTCATCACCGCACCCACCTTGGCTGCAACGCTATTGATCAGCTGCTGCAAATCGCCCTGGAAGTCGCTCTGGGCGTCCTGCGTATCGCGGTCCAACTGCTTCTTCTTCTCGTCGAGTGTACGGGCGCGGGTCATGCGCTCCTCTTCACCCAGCTGCGGACCTTGTTCCTGCAACTGCTTGGTCAAGGTGTCAATCTGGTCGGAGAGCGTTTTCAGCTGCTGGCGCTTGGGGTCGTACTTTTTCTGCAAGTCGGCAAAATCGCGCTGGAACTCGTTGGTCTGGCTCACGGCTGCCTGAAAGGCGATGACCGCGACTTTGGCTGGACCGGTGTAAACAGCTGGGGCGGCCTTTTGAGCGGCTGGGGCGGATGTCTGGCTGGCGGCTGGGATGATAGAAGCTGCGGCAAACAAAAGAACGAACAATGGCAGACGCTTCATGCGATTCAAAAACTCCTTCGGAGTTCCCGCGTGCCGGTATTGCCGGCGCCTCAACCCCTTACCACCGCACGACCCCTGCATCTCCTGGGTCGATTCGAGGATCGGGTCCGGCTTGAAAACCTGCTCTCAAAACCTGCGCGCAAAGGCATCGCCGGGAACTAGAGGGGATTATAGGAGCCAGAATTGGGAGCGTCAAACCGGTGGCCATCAGCGAACATCGCGGGCAGATCGGTGCAAGCGCGGCGCTCAAGACCGAGGGCAATTGGCCTTTCCCCTTGCGAGAGATCGGTCAGACCTCGCTGGCCGACCTTCAGGTCGTCCATGAACCAAGGTCCACAGGACGCCGCTGAAACCGCAAGCTCCAAACATCGCTGAATAGCCGCGGGGCACTCTTTACCGGGTAATGAAACAACTGCTTTAGAATCATTCAGTTAGTTCAAGGAGCGTATTCGGCCAATTTCGTGCATTGCTGCGTTGATTCTAAAGAAGTTGTTTTGGCTCAATGACCGTAAATGCGCACATTATTCGCGTGCTCTCAGAGGTCGTTTTATTGATTCTAAACGAGTTATTTGGCGAATGTTTGGCGAAATGCGG
>Ga0181520_10001643_pt1 | contig 44898 bp, 32 predicted proteins | sample PEATcosm2014_Bin_29_FD_132451 | JGI IMG/M metagenome (GOLD analysis project Ga0181520, IMG submission 132451) | Peatland microbial communities from MTU Mesocosm Facility, Houghton, MI, USA - PEATcosm2014_Bin02_30_metaG | ecosystem: Environmental > Terrestrial > Soil > Wetlands > Peat | place... | reverse complement strand
CTTAGAGTTGCAAAGTCCGGTATTAGCCCTACATACCAGAATACCAACGATACAGTTAAATATGTTGAAACTGCAAACACATCCCACACAAGCGGGGACATAAAGTTAGGCCAGATGAGGTGGCGGTTTGGATAAGGTATTAAGTAACCGGCAAGCCAGGGCCTTCCCATGTGAATTATAGGGAACATACCGGCACAAATTACAGCAAAAATAGTCATAGCTTCGGCAAACCTTGCAATTCCATTACGCCATTGTTGTCTTAGTAAATACAATATGGCCGATATAAGTGTTCCTGCGTGTCCGATTCCTACCCAAAAAACGAAGTTGGTAATGGCGAAAGCCCAGGCAACAGGTTGATTATTACCCCAAAGCCCAACTCCATAGTAAAAAGTTAACCCGATACAAACAGACATAATTAATAAGAGCGTTACCATAATCGCAAGTACTATATTATATTTTTTTGACGGCCTTTCATCAATTGGTTTAATAATAACATCATCAAGTGCCTTAAGAGATGGACTCAATTCTATAACTTCCGGTTCTATTGAATAATCTTTGACCACTATGATTCCTCCGTCTCGGTATTTCTTAATTTGGCAAGATATGTAACGTTTGGTCTAGTATTAACATCCTCAAGTACATAATAAGCAAGTTCATGATTTCTATATTTGTGTATTTCGGAAGACTTATCATTGGAGTCACCGAACTTAATTGCATATGTGTTGCAGGCTTCCTGGCAAGCAGTCTTTACATCGGAGCCTTTAAACTCCTTGTGTTCTGCAATTGCATCGGAGCGGGCGTCCATAATTCGCTGAACACAGAAAGAGCATTTCTCCATCACTCCGCGCGATCTTACGGTTACTTCCGGATTATAAACAAGGCTTAATAATGTACTCTGTTGGTAAGCATCTTTATAATGGTCTCTGAAATTATAATAATTAAATCTTCTTACTTTATAAGGACAGTTATTTGAGCAATACCTAGTTCCCACACATCTATTATATGTCATCTGGTTTAGTCCATCCGGACTATGAGTAGTAGCTGCAACCGGGCAGACATTCTCACAGGGTGCATTATCGCAATGCTGGCAAAGCATAATTTGGTTGCTGATTGCCGGCTCATCAACATCACCCGAATAATAGCGGTCAACTCTAAGCCATTGCATTTCCCGCCCAACTAAAACCTGGTCTTTTCCAACTACCGGAATGTTATTTTCCGAATTGCAGGCAATAACACAATCGCCGCAGCCGATACATTTATTAAGATCAACCACCATCCCCCATTTAACTTCAGGATACGGATGTTCCGGGTATAATGATACTTTTTCTTCTTCTTTTTCAGGATGCAAGAAAGCGTTGTTCTTGATGTATCCCGTAACCGTACCTTCCTGAATTATCTTTCTCTTTTTTGCAATATCTTTAGTCAGTTCATTATCATATAAATGATGCTCCATAGTTGCCGCAAGCGCATAGCTTCCGCTGCCCTTTTTTACAGTTTCAGCTTTTATGATCCACGGGGTCTCAATATAGTTTTGCGACATTAAAACGCTCGCATCAAATCCGACGCCTGTCCCCACTATACCCACAACCTTTCTACCGTATCCAAGTTCTATTGATATTGTATTATCATCAGCGCCGGGCTGAATAACAACAGGTATTTCCAGAGTTCTCTTTCCGGAATTAATTACTATCAGATCTCCATCATCAACGCCTAACGTTTTTGCAGTCAAATTTGAAATTGCAGCATAATTATCCCATGTAATTTTTGTTACGGGGTGTGGTAATTCCTGAAGCCACCCGTTATTTAAAAATCGTCCGTCCCCGGATTGATAACTTTCTTTTAAAGTTATGACAAACCTTGAAGCTATTGAAGTACTCTTCGGCAATTCATCCGCAGCGGATTTGTTAAAGGAACCTGATCCCGGTGCAATTTCCTTAGTAATCACAACTCCATCATGGAGGCCTGCATTCCAAAGTTCGGTAAAGTTTAATTTAGTTTTAATAGACGGGTAAATATTTTGTTTCCAGTTATCTACTACATAATTGTAATAGAGCTGACTATTATATGATGATTCACCATTAATCCATGTGAGAACTACTGCTTCTTTTTGCCTTGTATCAAAAATAGGGTCAATAACCGGCTGCTGTAGCGAATAAAAACCAGTCCGCGTTTTTGCATCACCCCACGCTTCAAAATCGTGATTAATTGGTAAAGTAAAATGGCCAAGTACAGATGAATCATTCTGGCTGCCGGTAAGGCTTACTACAAGCGGAACTTTCTCTAAAGATTCTGCATAATTAAGATCATCAGGCAAATGGAAAGCAGGGTTTGAGTCATAATGAATAACTACAGCAACATTACCATTGTTTATTTCATTCAACAATCCGTTAAAATCATCTTTTTTAGATAAAGGTAAAACTTGAAAAGATGACGAATCATTTCGATATAAACGATAATTACCAAGAGCATCATTAAGAACGTTTACTGCTATATGAACATTTTCAGGTAATGTTCTGCCCGCATACACAATTGATTTGCCTTTATTATCAATTAGATCTTTAACTAATAATTTAAGTTTTTTACGGGAGAGTGAATATTTATCGGCTAATGCTGCCAGAGTATGTCCGCCAAATACCTGCCCGCCTGCAGGAATGTCTACACCTTTTCTATCAAGTTCACTTAAAAGTCCTAAAACAAATTCATATAGGGCATCGGGGCGCAGCCTGAACCTATAATCCGCGTTCATTCCGGTTACAGACATACCTCCCTCTACTATATATAGACGGTTGAACTTATCGGTTTCGTCAAAGTTTCTGCCTTCCGCAAACAGTCTTGTTGTTTCAACTTTATTGCCGTCTGTACCCAGAAAATCGGTTTCCAAGCCTAAAATTATTTTAGCTTCGTTCCATTTAATTAGAGGGAAGGTATCCGTGCCGTAACATTTTTTCCAGGCAGAGTTCCTGGATTCCTCATTAAATAATTCGTAAGAATAAACACTAGCATTTGGATATTTTTTAACAAAGTCATCCAAAACTCTTTTTCCGGTAGGTGAAATAACCGTATGTGATATTATTGCTATCTGCTTATTACCGCTATTATTTAGCGCTCTGATTATTACACTACCGGCATCATTCCATGTGGTCTGAACAAAATCGGAACCTGATCTTTTCACTGGGAATTGAAGTCTTTCCGGGTCGTATAAGTTTAATATACTGGCCTGGCATTTAGCACAGGTTTTACCCTGGCTTACAGGGTGATCCGGATTTCCGTCAACCTTTATCGGCCTTCCTTCTCTTGTTTTAATTAATATTCCGCATCCATTCGAACAGGCAGTACTTGTTGAGGCATAATAATTTGCATTTCCAACCGTAATCTCTTCAGGCATTTTATTATAAGGGATAATATTCCCTGCGTGCCTGTAATCCGCACAACCAGCGCCTGCAAGTGCTGCAGATGCACCGGCAAGAGCTAAAAATTTTCTTCTCGAAATAGCAGAAAGTTTTGAAGGTTCAAAATTTTCTTTAACGCCCGCTCCAAATTCATGATGCCTGGATTCGGTGAGCTTGGAATCATTGAATAATTCCTTAAAGCTTTTCCAGTAATTTGAATCCGGTGCTTCTTTGTTATCTTTATGTAAACTTTCCGTTGTAGGTTCAGACATTATTACCACCTATTTCTGGTTGTTTTACAGATTCTTTTCTTCTGCTTACTGCCAAAGAATTAACTTTTATTTTTATATTGTTGCGATCCGAATTTGTTTTTAACAATTTTTTCCCGATTATTTTAAATGGTATTGTCTTCATAACCAAAAACCCGGCTGTTGTAACAGCGAGTACAGAAAAGAAATTTTTTCTCTTAATTTTTTTATGAAAAATGTTTTGCAATTCCACTGCTTGCTCCTATTTAACGATGACATGCATTGCAGTTATCAGGCCCATTTTTTACATTTTTAAGATAAGGCATATTTTCCTGGGGATTTCTATGACAATCAAGACAGGCAGACATCATAAAAGAGTGAACCTGGGTAATATGCTCCATCTGTGTTACATCTCCATGACAACTTTCGCATTTAATACCGGAATTTATGTGTACACTATGGTTGAAATAAACAAAGTCCGGTACTTTATGAATTCTAACCCATTCTAATGCAATATTATTGTAATAATAATTCCTTAATTTTTGAATTTCCGGCTTATCTTTCATTGCAATTGTGTGACAGTTCATACAAGTTGAAACGGCAGGAACCATTGCATTACGTGATTTTTCAACCCCTGTATGGCAGTACTGACAGTCAATCTTCATCTCACCGGCATGTAGTTTATGAGAAAAATTTATTGGTTGGGCTGGAGAATAGCCAATTTGATTGTCTTGTGTTCTTGTAGCAAAGTATGTAAGTGTAAATGAGGCGACTATAACAAATAAAGTAATTGGCAGACGAACTCTAAGGATATAATCAAGTAAAGATTTATTCATCATTAACCTTTAAGATAACCAATCTATAGTTGTTTGTTGAAAAATATACTATTATACCTAAAAGGATAAATGGTGTTCTATTACGAAAGTAAGAACCAGTTAAACCCTTTATCATTTTGGCAAATTTTCCATCCTATTATTTTGCTTAGAACCGGTACGAAATGTATTTAAATCTGAATTAATTGATCGTGATTTAAGTCATTATCTGCTAATATTCTAATGACTTAGAGGTCAATTATTTTTTGTGTCACGAATAATTTTTAAGGTTCGCTTTCCTGATGAAATAAATTCCTAATAAAGGTAACCGGGTGTTGGACTTCAACATCAACATTAAATTTTGAGGCACCGTATCTTAATTGAGCAATACAACCATGATTACCGGCCAAAATAATATTAGCATTTGTATTCTTAATATAATTCATTTTTCTTTCAAGCAACTGCATTGATTCATTATAATGGATAATATTATATATACCGGCGCTGCCGCAGCACCAGGTTGATTCTTCAAGTTCAATAAATTTTAAATCATTTACTGAATTTAAAATTCTTCTCGGCTCATTATATATTTTTTGTGAGTGCACTAAATGGCAGGCATCTTGATATGTAACTGTCTCATTACAACTCTTAAAATTAAAGTTGGAGTATTTTTCAGAAATAAATTCCATTATATCCTTTACTTTAGCGGAAAATATTTCTGCTTTACCTGCATATTGAGAATCGTCTTTTAATAATGTTTTATATTCTTTCATAAAAGCCCCGCAGCCGGAGGAATTTGAAACAAGATAGTCATATTCATATTTTTCAAAAGCATCAATATTTTTCTTTGCAAGCTCTTTCGCAGTGTTAATATCTCCATTATGTCCGGGTAAAGATCCGCAGCAAAACTGATTTTCCGGTCTTATTACCTCACAGTCAAGATTTTTAAGAACTTCCACAGTATCCAAATTAATATCGGCAAACATAACATCCATCAGGCAGCCTGTAAGAATCGCAGTCTTGAATTTAGGATTTTTCTGTAAACTAACTATTGCGGGAATTAAATCTTCTCCGAATACCTTTGAAACCGGAGGGGCTATTTTATCTAATTCTAATAAATTCCGAATGTATTTTGATGCTATTTTGGAGGAATGAATAAGTTCTCTAATTTTTGAATTTTGATATACATAAAGAAGCCTTGCAGCAGTTTTGACACGATTTGGATTTAATAATATAAATCTGAATATAATTTTTTTGATAATTTTACCAAAGAAACTCTTATACCCGGACTGTTCAATTATATCACGAGAAGCCTCTACCATTGCTCCATATTTAACACCGGCCGGGCAGGCTGTTTCACATGCCTGGCAATCCAGGCAGAAATCCATTTCATACGCAAATGTTTCGGTAATATTAAGTTCTCCTTTTACGACTGCATTTATAAGTCTAATCCTTCCGCGCGGTGAGGATCTTTCGTGTTTGGTTAATTCGTAAGTAGGACATGTAGCAAGACACATACCGCAATGGATACATTGCGATAATACATCATCATTTGGCAGATTTATTAAAAGGCTTTTATATTCTTTCGATACAGGCAAATTATAAAATCATTGGATTAATTAAAGATTTTGAAATTTTTTAATTTGTTCACGCCTGAGAGGAAGAGGGCTTTCACACCTTGGAGCAATATTAAAAATCTTTCCGGGATTGAGAATATTATTTTCATCGATAGCGGATTTTATTTTCTTCATCATTTCAAGTCCGGGAACTCCCGCTAATTTTTCAAGAAATTGTATCTTGGCAAGTCCTGTTCCGTGTTCGCCTGTTATAGTACCGCCAAGTTTTATTGCCTCGTTCATAATAAAATCAAAAGCTTTATGTGCGTTTTCAATTTCTTTGTGATCTCTTTCATCGGTGAGACAAGTAGGGTGTAAATTTCCATCGCCGGCATGTCCAAAATTGCCGAATGTAACGCTAAACTCCCGGGCTGCTTGTGTTACTTTTTCTATCATTATGGGAAGCTCACTTCGGGGTACAGTAGCATCCTCTAATATTGTAGTAGGCCGTTTTCTTGCCAGAGCGCTAAATGCACTGCGGCGTGCAGTCTTTAAATTATTAGCTTCATCAAAAGACGATGCAATTTTTACTCCAACAGCATTGTTTTTTCCAAGAATTTCTTTTATAGTTTCAGCATCGTCCTCAACAATACTTCCTCGTCCGTCTACTTCAACCATCAATAGTGCTTCACAGCTTCGAGGTAATCCAATGTTAGTATAATCTTCAACACAGTTTATAGTTATATTATCTAAAAATTCCATCATACATGGGGTAATACGTGCAGCTATAATATCCGATACTGCATGAGAACAATCCGAAAGTTTGTTGAAATAAGCGAGTATTGTAATAGATTTTGTGGGAGCCGGGATTAACTTAAGAATAATTTTAGTTATAATTCCTATTGTTCCTTCGCTGCCTACTATAAAATCCCTAAGATTATAACCGGCAACATCTTTTACATTCTTACCTCCTGTTATAAGGATTTCCCCGTTCGGTAAAATCATTTCAGCTCCCAGAACATAATTTTTTGTCACTCCATACTTCATGCCTCTTAATCCGCCGGCGTTATTAGCAACATTGCCACCGATGGTACATACATTTGAACTGCCCGGATCCGGAGGATAAAACAGTCCTTTTTTTTCAACTTCTCTTTGCAGTTCAGCTGTAATTACACCCGGCTGAACTGTTACTGTTAAATTGCGGGTATCAACTTCAAGTATTTTGTTCCATTTAGTCATAACAACAACTAACGAATTTTCTACCGGTATTGAACCGCCGCTTAAACCGGTTCCCGAACCTCTTGGAACAACATTAAACAACTCTTCATTTGCCAGTTTTAGAATAAGAGATATCTGCTCTTCATTTTCGGGAAATATAACTGCATCAGGCAAATGATGCAAAAGAGCAGTTCCATCATATGAGTAGCATAATAGGTCTTCACGTAAATCGGTAAAATTATCCTCCCTGACAATACTTTTTATTCTCTGTTTCACATAACTTTTCATGATCTTTAGTTCTTAAATTGTATCAATTGTCCGGGGAAATGATTATTTATTAGTAATGAGAACAAATGACCGGCTCCCATTTCAAAAGCAGCCGGTCTAAAATTAAGAACATTATTTCAGATTAAGCAGTTTATTGTATGTGTCAAAATCTGATAATATTTTTAATGAGGTTTGAAACTGCGAATCTTTGTTTAATGATTCTTCGATTTTACCATCATTCCCGAGATATCTTGAAGCAAGTTCGGTTCGTAACTCATTTTCAACTTCATCTCGATCCGCCTTAAGTTCACCACTACCGATTTTTTCAAATTCCTTTTTAACTTTTAATAAATCTTCAACAATTAGTTTTCCGGAATATTTTCCTTCCATCTGAGTAAGCATTTGATCAACCTGCCCTTCTGAAGTAGAGTGAAATTTGTATTTCTGGTCAGCTAAAAAATTTTCAAAATCACTGAATAACTTCTCATCACTCAATAAAGAATATTTTTCACTTGAATGCAAATAATAATAATGATCCGCAAATTGAAAGAATATACCTTTAGCTAACAGATCATCAATAATATCGCTTTCAGTAGCAACAGGCACCGTAGTATCCGGAGTTATACCTCCGGCGCTATATACTAATCGCTTATGTTCCGTAAAAAAAGATGATTTAACAACTGTGTCAATTTCGGATATAGCTTTGTTGTGTTCTGCATAATCAACTTTCTGAATACATCTGCCGCTGGGAGTATAATATTTCGCCGTAGTAATTTTTAATGAAGTATTATAATCAAGTGGGGTAATAGTTTGAACTAATCCTTTTCCAAATGATTTAGTTCCAAGGATTACTCCCCTATCATGATCCTGAATAGCACCGGCTACTATTTCTGATGCGGACGCAGAATTTTCATTTATCAGCACTATTAATCTTGATTGTTTCAATAATGGTTCTTGAGATGATGAATAACTTTTCTTTGAAGCTTCATCTCTGCCTTTAGTTGAAACTATCAAATCGTTCTTAGGTAAAAAATTTTCACAAATATCAACAGCAACGTCCAAAAGGCCGCCCGGGTTACCCCTGAGATCCAGCACAACCGATTTAATTTCTTTCTGCTCTTTCAACTCTTTCAAAGCCTTAATTACTTCATCACCGGCAGAACGGCTGAAGTTTGTAAGCTTTAAATAAACATTATTACTTTTCTTCGGGAAAAAACCATAATAAGCAAGGCTCTTAACTTGTACTTCTTCCCGTATAAGATTAAAGCTTAATGTATCTTTACTTCCGTTCCGTAGTACTTTTAGATTCACGATTGTCCCCGGATTACCTTTAACAAGTGCTGAAATATCATCTGCATTATCGGGAGTAATTTTTTCACCGGATGCTTCAATCAAAACGTCTCCTACCCTTAATCCTTGTTTTTGAGCTGAATATCCGTCAAGAACTTCGATAATAGTAACTTTGTCACCTCTTATTCCTATGGAAATCCCTACTCCGCCATATTTGCCGTTTGTAATTAGATCGAAATCTTCTTTTTTATTTTCATCAATAAATATTGTATATGGGTCGAGCGATCCAAGCATTCCACGAATCCCTGCCCGCATAAATTCTTCAGGATCGATATTATCTACATAGTTAAAAGCTACTTCTTTATATATTCTGCCAAACAGGTCAATATTTTTGTTGATTTCAAAATATACATCATCTTTTCCGCTAAAAAAGCCGGAAAAAATTATTAAAATAAAACTGGATAATAAAAATTTATATATATTCCGTCTTAACATGCTATCTCCTTATCTTCAAACCGAACTAATTCATCAATTATTTTTTTATGTACATCTTCTTTTTTCAAGGTACCATCCAATATTCTAAACCGGCTTTCATTTTTTGCCAGATGCAGGTAACCATTACGCACTTTTTCATAAAACTCACTGCCTGAAACTTCAATCCTGTCTAATTCATCAGGATTCTGCATCTTTTTCCTATTATCTGCTTCTTTAACCGGTATATCCAAAAAGAAAGTTATATCCGGAATAGTCTCACCAATAGCAAGTTTGTTTATATGATTAACTGAATCAAGCGGAATTCCTCTTCCGAAACCCTGATAAGCAGTAGTTGAATCATGAAATCTATCCAAAATAACATAAATTCCATCATTTAGATAGGGTCTTATTTTTTCTCTGACAAGCTGAGCCCGGCTGGCAGAAAACAAAAAAATCTCGGTTTCCATCAACATTTTATTATGGTTTTTATCCAATAAAATAGTCCGGACTATCTCTGATATTTCTGTTCCTCCGGGTTCACGAATTATTTCGACTTTTTTACCTTGTTTAAGAAGATATTGCCAGAGAAGTTCAACTTGTGTGGATTTACCACTGAAATCTATGCCCTCAAAAGTAATAAACATTATGTTATTCGGTTATATTATTTACAAAATTATTAATTATGATATAAATTTATAAGAAACTTTCAAATTTTAATTAAAATCGTCTTTTTACAAATTGTTTTCAATCCGGTTCATATCCAGTTGACAAACTAAAATCAATATAATTAAATTCATTAATACTTCTTTATGATATACCGCAACCGCTCCGGTTTAATAAAAATTAGCGATGTATTCTCAGGACTATCGATATGTGGAACAATGCTGCCTACCGTATCCATTACTACTTCACGATAATTTATAAAAGCATTGAACTGAGCTGTATCGATTTTACCTAAAACTTCAATCCCACCTCTCAGGCTTATGTTGACTCTGTTTGGCAATAAAATAACATTGCGGTCTTTTGGTATATCTATTACATGCACGATTAGACTATCAAAACTTTTTTCAACTATCCGCTGAACATCTAAGCTTACAATTACAGCATCATCTTTATAACTCATTCCGGGCACACTCTTTAGGGCAATTCTTTTAACAGTTTTATTCTCCAGTTCATCATTTCCGAAAGATTCTGTTGTTACAAATTCCAATTTGCTAAGAAAGCTAATCGGGCCGTAAACGTAAGTAGATTCCGGTTCAATTTTAATAGGAGAGGCAAGGCCATAACCAGCACGAAATTTTACATTTAAATTCGGTATTATCGGCACTTTTCTAACTGAAATCCTTTCAATATAAAAAGAAATAGTATCTGGTGTAACGCTTATTACTTCTAAGTCAGAAGAGAGCCATGGATTTTCAGCCAGAAAGTTATAAAGATTTATAATTCTTTTCCCTGTTATTTGTCCAACGGGCACAACATAACTCTGTAAAGTGGCAATATTTAATGCAATTAATTTCCATCCCTTCCCTCTTACTTTTATAGAGATTTTTTCAGGCATAGAAGAACCGGATGAATATCCTGAGGGAAAATCAATAATCTTTACAGGGACTTCGATAGTAGTATAATACTCATTTGAAAGCGAGATAGAAACCCATAAAATAATTGAAAAAAGGAAAGAAATAAAAATAATATGGAGATTTTTCTTCATTATTCAAATATAAAACAAAAATAAAAAAACTACACCTTTTAAGGAGCTAAAAGGATAAGAAATTATCTCTTTTATCAAAGCAACCTGGTATACATCGTTTAATAATCCGGTGGTATAAATTTAGTTTAATCTTTTTATTGTTAAAAAATATTCTTATAATGAGAATCAAGTTAATTCAGCCACAACATGTACTATCCTATAATAATACTACTTAAGTTCACTTATCAACTCTTTTGTTTATATCACTTTAAGACCGTCAACTGCTAAATTATTGTTCCCTTAAAGGTTTTTTATCTATCAAAATAGCTGATGAAGTGACAAATGTCAATATTCAACATAACCCATAAAAATATGTATTCAATATCTTTAAAATTTAATCGATGATAATATAATTATTGATAGAGTATTGCTTTGTATTGAATTCCAGGATATGATGTTATTGAAAATGAAACGAACTTTCCTAAATTATCAGGGCTTTAATTCATATTTTTATTTTATCCATAACACATACTAAATTCAATTAACCGGCAATCTTAATTTATGTTAAAATAGCTTAAAATAATATCATTTTCCGTGGTTCTAAATATGAATTATTCAGATACGAATATCTTACAAGTTTTGAAAGACCGATTATCCAGAAAAGAATTAGAGGAACAAATTCATCTATTTTTGGACAAGAATATATTTACCTAGTTATTAGATTCAATCCCAGGTTATTTGGTTGTATTGAACGAATATAGGCAAATAATATTTTCTAACAAATCGTTTCAAGCATTATAAAAAATAAATGATATGGAATTATTCTTTGGTAAACGGCCGGGTGAAGTTCTTAATTGCCAGAATTCTTGTTTGTTGCCAACAGGATGCGGTACATCCTGTTTTTGTGATACATGCGGCAGTTTAAAGGTAATTCTATCCTCTTTAAAGGGGAAAGAAGATGTTCAGGAATGCAGAATAATCAAGAAGGATTTGAATGAAGCTATTGATTTAAGAGTTTGGGGAAAACGTTTAAAAGTAAATGATCAAATTTTTTCAGTGTTTTCATTTGTTGATATTAGTGATGAAAAAAGAAGACATGCATTAGAAAGAATTTTTGTTTATGATATTTTAAATTCTGCCGGTGCTTTATACAGTTATTTCGATTTATTTAAAGATTCCTCGACAGAAGAAATATTAGAAATGCTGCCAATGGCTTCAGATTTAATTAAAAATTTATTTGAAGAAATAAAAACTCAAAGAGCTCTTTCACAGGCAGAAAATGCAGAACTTATAGTGGATTTCAAAAAGTGTAATTCATTTAAAATAATAAATAACTTAAATAATCTTTATAACAAACGATCTATTTCTGATGGGAAAGGGATTGAAATAGATTCAACATTTATAGGGATAGATTTTATAAGCGATGAATTATTGATTTCCAGAGTTTTAAGCAATATGATTAAATATGCAATGGAGTCTTCAGGTAAGGGAAGTAAAATTAAAATTGGTTGTGATCTTGTAAAAGATAAAATCCGGTTTTTTGTAAATAATCAAGGTTTTATCCCACCGAAAATTCAGCAACAAATTTTTCAACGATCTTTTTCAACAAAGGGATTTGGAAGAGGACTTGGGACATACATCATGAAGTTAATTACCGAACGTTATTTAAATGGTAAAATATCTTTCAAATCGACTAATGAAGAAGGGACAACCTTTATAGCTGAATATCCTTTTATTAATAATTAAACGTGCTTTTAAAAGGTTTGAAAAGATAAGGAACTAAAAAATTGATCTGATTGATGGGAATATTCCCCGATCTAAATAAACACATAATTTTAATTGCACGTTAGTTTGTCCGGCAAAAGATTTAATGTTTTTTTTCATCCAAATAATCCTGAAGAATTATAGCCGCAGCGCTTCTGTCTACCAATCCTTTTTCCCGGCGTTTTGATTTTTTTGTTACAGAACTAATAATAATTTCTTGTGCAATTGATGAAGTGTATCTTTCATCTCTTAAAATCACTTCAATCTTAAATTTATTCTCAAGTTGCTTTTTAAATTTCAAGACCTCCGTCATCATCAAAGAAGATTTTCCATTTTCTCTTACCGGTAGTCCAAGGATAATTTTGATAACCGACTGCCTACTAATAATTTCTCCTAATTCATTCCATAAGTTTTGCCCGTTCAAAATTGTTTTAAAAGGATAGGCAAAAGTATAAAGCGGATCACATAATGCAACACCTATCCTCTTTACACCATAGTCTAACGCAATGAATCTGTTTAAATCTTCCCGGCTCATTTAAGCGCTTTCAAATCTCTCAACCGAATAAACTCCTTTTAATTTTTTTAGCCTGTCGATAACTCTTGATAAATGTTCTAAATTTTGTACATATAAAGTAACGCTGCCTTCAAAAGTTGAATTCCCAGTATTAATATTGATTGACTTGATATTAGTATTCTGATATGAAACAATGGTATGTGAAATTTCATTTAATATACCGGGAGAATCTTCCCCCATTACACTTAGACCTGCTACAAATAGAGAACCTTCTCCTTCCGGCCATTGTACCGGAACAAATTTGCTTATTTCCTTTTCCGAAATTTTTAATAGGTTATTACAAGTTTTCCGGTGAATTTTTATTCCCTCTCCCACAGTTATAAAACCGATAACCGGGTCACCGGGAATCGGGTTACAACATTTTGCGTAAGAATACATGATCCCGGATTTTTTACCATCTACCAGTACTCCGCCAATGTCACCACGGGCAATATTTGCAAAATTATCAAATTCAAGAGCAGTTCCTCTTTCCTTTTTATCTTTTTCCTTAGAAGCAGTTAATACTTCATCAAGATTCACCTTGCTCTGAGCAACAGCTTTGAAAAATTGCTTTGAACTTTCATACTTTAAATTAGTGGAAAGTTTTGACACATCGTTGGTAGTGAAAGAAAGTTTCATTTTTTTTATTTTCTTTTCCCAGATTTCCTTGCCATTATTTATGATCTCTTCTTCTTCATTGTTTAGCCATTTTTTAATTGCATTTTTGGATTTATGCGTAGCAACAAATTTCATCCAGTTTTTATTTGGGTGTTGATTTTTTGAAGTAATTATTTCAACCTGATCTCCACTATGCATTTTTGTATCGAGCGGTACTATTTTACCATTTACTTTTGCACCGATACAGTGATAGCCTACCTTGCTGTGAATTTCAAAAGCAAAGTCAACAGGCGTAGAGCCAACCGGCAGTCTTCTTAAATCTCCTTTTGGAGTGAAAACATAAATTTCGTCCTGATAAAGATTAAGTTTAAAACTTTCTAACAAATCTTTTCTTGGCTCATCCTTGGAGGCAGTTTCAAATATATCTCTAATCCAGTTAACCCAATTTTCTATTTCGTTCTCGCTGGTGCTTTTATTTTCCTTGTAACGCCAATGTGCGGCAACACCTTTTTCGGCAACCTCATGCATTTTTTTCGTCCGGATCTGAACTTCTACCAATCTGCCGTCCGGGCCAACTACTGTTGTATGTATGGATTGGTAATTATTTGTTTTAGGAATAGAAACATAATCTTTAAATCTGTCAGGTACAGGGAGATACATTTGATTTACAATTCCCAGTGTAGTGTAGCAATCGTTTGTATTTTCCGTATCTAGTATTATTCTGATAGCGAAAAGATCATATATCTCTTCAAAAGGTTTATTTCGCATTACCATTTTCCTGTAAATGCTGTATAAGTGCTTCGGCCTGCCGTTCATATCAAATTTTAAATTATATTCATTAAGTTTTTCAATAATCGGTTCTGTAAACTTTTTAATATAAGCTTCTCTTTCCTTTCTCTTGCTTTTGATCTTGTGGGCAATTTCTTCATAAGCTTCTTTATTCAAATACTTGAAAGATAAATCTTCAAGTTCCCATTTAATTCTACCCAATCCAAATCTGTTCGCAAACGGAGCATAAATTTCAAGAGTTTCCTGTGCAATTCTTCTTTGTTTATCAGGATTAACATATTGCAATGTTCTCATATTATGCAGGCGGTCTGCAAACTTAACTAATATAACCCTAACATCTTTAACCATTGAAAGAAGAAGTTTTCTATAGTTTTCAGCCTGGGTAATTTCCTGACCTTTAAATATTCCGCTAATTTTAGTAACACCATCCACAATTTCGGCAACTTCAGTTCCAAACTCTTTTGATAATATATCCAGGTTAAACTCGGTATCTTCTACTACATCATGGAGTAAGGTACTTACAATAGTTATATCATCCAGAGGAATTTCTTTAGCCACAATCATTGCTACTTCGAATGGGTGAGTAAAGTAAGGTTCCCCGGAAGCTCTTAAATCATTTTTGTGCGCCTCAAGACAGAATTCGAATGCCTTAATTAGCAATTCCTCATTAACACTTGGTAAATGCTGCCGGCATGCTTCCAGAAGCTCATCGAACATCTTTTTATTTTTTGGATTAGTTATCGTCATAACTGCTTTAAAACCATATTTACAAATATTATTGTTATAATTTAAATCATTTTAGGGAATAGTTAAAGTGCGGCAGTAAACCGGATCAATTTGATAATTATTTAGAAAGGTCTTTAAGCAAATCTTTTTTTAACTGCTTAACCCTGTAGAGACGGTCATCAAGTGATTTTTTTTCAAATTCAGAAAGATTATTAATATTTAAAATTTCATCACACTCAACCAGAGCCTTCTCTTTTTTTCCAATCCGGTAGTACAACTGGGCTATTATATGCTTCAAAGTAATCTCCCTGCAGCGGTTAAGCCCGCTTATACTCTGATATGATTTCAAAATCTCAAAATAAAAGTCAATCGATTTTTGGGGATCAATTCCTTCGTATGCTCTTGCCAAACCCCACATAAACAACCGTACATTAGGGTAATCGGAGAGCGCCCTTTCTGCCAGTGATTTAGCTTCAGAAAAATTTTTCTTGTCAATGTATATCCAAAGTAAAGAGTTCATTGCTAAATATCTATGATATGTTGAGTGCTCAATTGATAATTTTAAATCAACTATCCCTGAATCTTCCTCATTTTTTACAAACGGAAGCCAATTTAAAAATTCTGTCTTCCTGCTGCGCCAGTACTTATAGGTACCAATAGCCGTATATGCTTCAAAAAAAATAGGATTTATTTTGAGACAATCTTTAAAGTCGGAGATTGAACTTAAACCGCGCTTTAGTGCAGGAAACCAATTGCCGTTTAAACCATTATAATAAGCTGTATATCCTTCTGCAAGAGCGAGGAAATAGTGATACCAGACACTACCGGGATTTTTTTCAACCAGTTTCTGTGCTTGCTTTTGAGCTTCACTAAGTTTATCAAAAGTTGAGTCATTTGCAATGTATTCAGAATAATCAAAAGTTCTTGCAATATCTGTTGCAGCTATAAAAATTTTACCTGCAGGAAGTTCCGGATAGTGCAGGTCTAGATATTCAAAGGTGCTTTTTGCGTCTTTATAATCCTGATTTATAATATCCTTGATACCATTACATATTAAAGAATCAATTACAGGTTCGGGATATCTTTGTGAAAAGCCTTCTCCAAACCAGAAGAGGAACAAAAATAAAGTCAGCAGGAGTTTCAACCGCACAGAATTATTCATCACATGCATTTCCATGAACATGTGAAATAGTAGTTTGATCATTTAGCTTTCTCAAAAGCAGCCCCCAATATTTGAATCTCATAATATTTAAATGATAGATATATTACACTAGTTTGAGCGGGAACCTGGCCTGCAAATAACAGATAGTAGTGACACTGTACTATAACAAGAATAAGGACTCCGGCAAATTTTGTGTCTGAAGATATGATGAAATATGAATTTACTACTATTTTAGCACAATTTTCATTGGGATAATTGTAATAATCGGCCGGCTTTAAAATTATTTTTAACTTCCGAGATCCCCGATATTTACTCCTCATATTAAAGTTTGTATCCCCATTACCGTTCAGCATACCCGGTTACCAAAATTTTTCATGAGCATTTTATTTTTGTTTAAAGCTTAATGTGAAGGGCACTCCATTAAAACCAAAATTCTTCCTGATCAATTTTTCAAGAAATCTTTTATAGTTATCCGGAATATTCTTAGGATAATTAGCCATAAAAATAAATACCGGATAATGAGAGCCCGCCTGCGTGATATATTTTATTTTTACCTCTCTGCCAGTACCCGTAGCAGGCGGCGGTGATTTTCCAATTTCAGGTAGAAGAATTTCATTGAGTGCACTTGTCTGAATCTTCTTTTTACGTTCAGTGTTTATCTCAATACAAAGGTCAACCAGCTTGAATATCCTTTGTTTAGTAAGTGCCGAAATAAATATTATAGGTATGTAATCAATGGAGCCCATTTTATCAAGAATAGCGTCCTCATATTGCTTTGTAGTCCTATTATCTTTTTCAACCAGATCCCATTTATTTACTGCAATTACAATACCTTTCCTGCGTCTTACCGCCTCATCAATTATTTTTTGATCCTGGCTTTCAATACCCTGCTGCGCATCAAGCATAATTATTGCAACATCGCATTCACCAATTGATTTTAATGTCCTAACCATAGAGAAAAATTCTATACTTTCTTCAACTCTTTTTTTCTTCCTTAGCCCGGCTGTGTCAATTAATATTATATCCTGCCCGAAATATTTCAATATTGAGTTAACACTATCTCTTGTTGTCCCGGGAACATCGGTAACTATACTCCTGTCGTAACCGAGCAAAGAATTTGTCAAAGAAGATTTTCCAACATTGGGCCTTCCCACAATTGCAATTTTTAACCTTGGGTCACCATCGTCATCAGGATTTACAGTTAAAAAGTTTGCAGTTAGCTCATCTAAAAGATCGCCTATTTTTCTACCAAGCAAAGCAGAAATTGAGTAAATATTTTTAATCCCGAGTGAATAAAATTCTGCGACTGCAGGTTCAAAATTTTCAGAATCTACTTTATTAACTAAAAGATAAAAATCTTTATTTGAACTGCGTAATATCTGCGCCATTTCGATATCAAGGGGATTTACACCTGTTCGAACATCTACAACAAATAAAATAGAATCGGCTTCATTTATTGCGATTTCAACCTGCTCTCTTATTGCAGTTTCAAAAAGATCGGTTGAATTAGGCACATAACCCCCAGTATCAATAAGCTGAAATTCCTTCCCGCTCCATTCCACTTCTCCATAATTCCGGTCTCGTGTTACACCACTTATATTGTCAACTATTGCTCCTCTTTTACCTACGAGCCTGTTAAACAGAGTTGATTTCCCTACATTCGGTCGTCCTACTATTACAACTATCGGTGTTTTCATTATTATTTTCTAAAATTTGAGATACAAAATACTTTTAATAAACGATATAAAAAACTATCTACCTTTATGATTAACGTTGCTCAATAATTCAGAGTAACATATTGCAAAATTGCACGATATATTAAGCGAATTAGAGAAATTGAAAGTTAATCAAGCATTCTGCAGAAAATTGCTGCTAAGCTTCTTAAATCGTCCTTTTTAATTGAGGAAAGATCATAATGGAAGGTATAAATATTAAAAGGACAACTATCCCTTACCTTTCTTATAATTTAAAATCTTATTAATCTAAGATTAAAAAAATAGGCGCGGGTTTTATTTTTACAAATGATAAGTAAAAATATATTGAAGTTCTATTTTTTTAAATATCAAAACCGAATAAAATACCGGCATAAAATCTCCACTCTTGTCCATAAGTTACAATAGTATTATTAACATTTTCTGAAAATTTATCAAAACCGTAAGCTGCATCAAAGAAAACATCTGTTGGGAATATATAAAATGAATTCATTTGTATTCTAATTTCGGAGCCAGCGCCTTTCTTTAATTGGTTTGCATCAAAATTTCCATTCCATGCGTTGCCAATATCTCCGTAAAATGACATAAAAATCTTATCAAGATAAATATGTCCAAGTCTTGCATCAATATTCTTGAAAAGCGGAAACCTGTAAGTCATGTCAAACCATCCAATTTTATTACCGCTTATAGAATAAAAAGGATATGCCTTCATACCGATTATTCCGCCTAAATAAAAATCGAAAAAATCCGGAACTGTAGAACTGAAAATATTTCCAAGCCTTAGTTTAGTTGAGAGAGTACTGCTTTCAAAGACTGGAAATCGAATTTCAGAGTTTAGTTCCAGACGGTTGAAATCATAGTTATTATATACCGGCTCAAGCATTCCATTTACTATCGTATAATTTCCATCGGGATTAAATTTATTTAATTCATAGCTATATGTAAGATTAACATAAGTACCTATTGGATTAATTTCATCATCAACAGTCGGTTTTGTCATATCAAGAGTATATTTTAATTGAAACACATTGCCGATAAAATAGAAATCGTTAGTTGCAGGGTAAAGTTCAACCGGGTCGCTGTTTGGAACAATAAAACTGCTTAAATCATCAGAATACCGGCTAAAAATATACCTAAACTCCAGATCCTGACCGCGTGAAAATATTCTTTGTTTAGCTGAAAAGTCAACTTCAAAAAGATTATAACTTATATTAACCGGGACGCTATATAGGTAACTCACACTGGACCCAACAGTATCCCCACCAAATCCCAGAGAAGTATTTGCCTGCCTGCTAATATCATAAACTTCAATTGAAAGTTCAGGTTTAATTCCCAGATCAAAAAGTCCGGGTATCTTGTTCCTGTAGTTAAGAATTAGAAATAAGTCCCATTCCATCCGTGTATTTATATCCGCACCTGCAAACAAAGCATACCTGTCAAGCATATCGCTCGATGACAAATAAACTCCCGGCTTTAATTTTTCGAAAAAATTATTAGAAGTATTGTAATTATCATACCTGAGATAAGGATAAAATGTCATTTTGGAAAATGTCCCCTCATAAGGTTCTTCGGTATAGTCCGGTACCTTATAATCATCATAATTTTGATATGAGGCAAGATTGAACTTAAGTAAATCACCCTTTGGTTTATCCTGATTTAAAGGTGGGTCATTTATCCACTGATAATCTTTGCCGGCAATAACTTTGCTTTGCTGATTGGAGGAAATTTCAAAAATTTTAAATCCTTTCGGAGTGTACCCTGTATATAAAATATTTCCATTCCCGTCAATCGAAGGCATAAATGTTCCTCCGATTACATTAGTAAGCTGTTTTTTTTCTCCCGTTTTTAGATTATATGAAAAAAGATTAAATATACCAGTAGAATCGGAACAATAAATTAAATTCCCGCCTTTATCAAAAACAGGGTTCCTGTTATCATTTTTAGTTTTAACAATGGATACAAAGTTGCTTCCGTCAGTATCTATTTTAACAATGCTTCTATTATCAGCATAAGAATAGTCAAAAAGTATATAACTGTTATCAGGAGCAAATTTCGGCTGATAAACCTGCTCGCCGTTTTTAAAAGCAGTAAGTTGTTTAAAATTCTTCCCATTAAAATCAACAGTTCCAAGATTAGTTGTACCATCCCGTTCAAAAAGAAATACGATTTTCTTGCCATCATTTGAAATTGACGGCTGGTTAGCACGAAGGTCAAAGGTTAGCCTGGTTTCTTTATCCTTATCAATATCGTAGACATAGATATCATGCACATTATTCCAATTTGGATTATCTTCGCTCAGCCTTGAATATATTATTTCATTTTTACCAGGCACCCAACTTAATGTTGAATTTACCGAAGGCACTAGTAATTTTTCTTTTTTTGTTGTAAAATCGTAAATATATGCGCTTGCAATAGAAAAATAATCAGCGGATTTATTTGATATATACACAAATTTATTACCATCTTTAGAAAATACGGGATAAAAGTTTCCAAATCCTTTGGCAGAGATTGTATCTCCTGAAACTAAATTAGAAAGAACCGCACTGCTTCTTTTACTATAATCACTTACCAGAAAATTCCGCCACTCGTTATATATTTCGTTACCGTCTTTTCCTAAAACATCCTTAAAGGCATGATCCATTGTAAATACACCGAACCTGCCAAGATCATGACTAATTTTTTCAATTTTATCTTCACCGTACTTTTCGGAAATATATCTTGTTAATGCAAAACCGGAATTATAAACAGATTCGTTTCCCAAACTTGTCTTGTCAAAGACGCCCATTTGATTCCAGGTAAGCATACTATTGCTTAACGCATAGTTCCTTAATACCATATCTCTGTGTGTATCCCAATTATCATAGCTGAACTCTTTGCGCTGATACTGCGCAGTTCCTTCGGCAAACCATGAAGGGACATTAACCGTTGCTAACGGGTATGAAACAAATACATTCGGAAAGCCATACAATATATCCGGCCTTCTCTCATCTTCGTAATTAAGTACCTGTAAAAAGAAAACCGGAAGAGTTCTTGTTATCTTCATTGCAGATTGAATCTGTACCATGTGTGTAGTTTCATGTGTAATAACATTCCTAAGCCAGTTATGAGTACCACGTAAATCAAAATCAAGAGCGCTTGTCCAGATTTCAATTCTATTGTCGAAAAAATATGTCGCTCCGTTTGAATAATCATCTATATCCTTTATTATATAATGAATAATTCCCGGATTATAATCATAAAGTGAAGATAGAGGTCCAATTACCTCATCAGCAATTTTTGCAACAACTTTTGCCGTCCTTTCTGCACCGCTATGGAAATGTACTTCGCAGTGTTCACCTTTTATGGTAAACCATTTTAGCTCGGGATGAAAATCAGTAAATTGCGAATATAAATTCGATTGAATTAATAATACTGCAAAAACGAACGCAAATATTTTAGGTACAAATTGTTTGTTAAATTTCATTAGTTTTTAATTTAGTGTAAAAAATTTTCTCTGTATTCCCAAAATGCCGGAGTAGGCAACGGAGGATACCGTATAACTGGAAATCAAATTGTTAATATTTACTATTTTATTACAGCAATTTTAATAATATTTGTTTCTACTCTCCCGCTAACTCCGGTTGCTTTTATGCTTGCTAAATATACACCACTTTGAATGCTGCCAATATTCCACTGTGTTTCTTTTGCCAGTCCACCCAAAGCATTATCGGTTAAATGAGCCACATAATCTCCTGCAATATCAAATATTTTTATATCTATTTTTGAATCTTCGGAAACATAATAATGAATGCGGGTCACTCCTCCGTATACCGGGTTAGGATAATTATACGCCTTTGCTGCGGGGAAAAAGGTATTTACAAAATTCACACTTAAAGCGGCACCTATATAACTGCTGTTCTGGTTATTACCGTTTTCTTCAGCCCAAAATATTGTTCCTTCACCGGCGCCTATTGACCAGGCAGATAAACTCCCAAGTTGATTATATACCGCTATTGATAAATTCCCATTGTATTCATACAATGCCGGAGTACTTGATAACTCCGCACCGGAAGATATAGGAAACCCTGATACTACTAAACCGGCACCGCCGTCAACTGCAAATATTCTTCCATCTGTTGTTGCAGCTATAATATCCGATTTACCGTTATTAGTTATATCCGCAGTTACAGGAGTACCTGTAAAACCCACTCTTTGCGGATCATGATACGGAAAATTACCGGCTTCTGCACCCTCCATATTCACAGCTTCAAGGTTATTACCATTAGTAAAAGCTATATAAATATTTCCATCCTGTTTTAAATCTGCCAGAGCAAAAGATTTAATTGTATCTGAGGTATTTATTTTAAATTCATTCGTCAATTTACCCTGACTGATAATATCAAAAGTATTTCCGCTTAATAAAATAACAACTATTTTATTACCGTTCTTATCACTAGTTGTTGCTAATTGCAAAAAGCTACCAGAATAGCCGGTGTATTTATTTCCTTTATTATCATTTACAAAATATTGCTGTGTACCTGATTTTGCAGCCGGGTAAGAACCGCCGCAAACATAGTAATTACTATTTGCTGAAATTTGAGAAATACTCATTCCTTTTGCATTACTATCTGCAGCTAAAATTGCTGAGTTAGCGCCTAAAGAAAAAGTTTTTACATAACCCTGGTTTGTTCCGATTAAAATTTCCGGAGTATTATTTACTAATGTAATAACCGGAGCACAACTAGACATATTTCCTATATTAATTTTGTACAATGATCCATTACTTACATATAAATTCAAAGTTGAATCAAAAGCACCGACTAAATATTGCAAATTATTATAAAGAATTGATGCTGTTTTATAATTTGAAAAATTACGCAATATTCCCGTACTATCTCCTTTATAATCTAAAAGAATGAGATTAGAACCGGAGAGAAGATTCAAATTCACATTATTGCTGTTTTGACCCGCTGTTAATTTGTTATTTGTAGAGACTTGATGCGGGTACGTAGAAAATAACGGTTTTACTAATGAATCTCCGTATGTTACCTTAAAGCTCATTTTGTTATTTGAAACAGGAAAATTAGAAATTGTAATTAGACTATTTGCGCCCGAATTGGAATTACTGCCTGGATGTGTATTAGCGTCAAAAATATTTTGATATAAGGGCGAGGGATTTGAAGCAAACCAGAAATCTTCATAAGAACCTCCACCTATTACAGAATTACCCAAAACATCAGTAAATGTTTGCCCAATTTCCTGAACGCCGCTGGCTTCCATTAAATTAACACCACGATGACCTGGATCTGAATTAATCTGGTCCGATGCAATATTAGCATTAATAACATTATTATCAATATGCCAGATCAACAGGCCTCCGTTATAATTTGCACTATCATAAATAAGTCCGGGCAGAGCCCAGTCGAACTCATCCACGTTTGTAATAACTCCTATAAGAGAATCTACATCATCACTGTTAAAACCTGTTTCATCCTGTCTAAAGGTCCGGGTATAAGTAGTACCGTTGGATACATACGTAATTTTTACTCCACTTGAATTAACGTTTCTCTGACGGTTTTCGATCAAAAAATATTCTGATGAATTTATTGGGACATTAAGAATAGTAGTATCAGTTGAAGAAGCAGCTAAATGTGCGGCCAAATTTACACTATAATTACCTGGTGCTAAGGTTACAGGTTTTACCCAGCCAAGAAAGATTTTTTCCCAGGCCATAGGTTCGGGTGGGAAAACGCCTGAAAATGCAAAAATTGACTGTGTATCCATCAGACCAAATTGTCCTATAGCGCTGACACCTGTTTGAGTATCGTATAAATCTGGAAGTCCCAAATAGTTTCCAATGCTTGAAGCCAATAAACCATTGATCGTAACCTGGGCTAAAGATATAGAGCCATTAACTGCCGTTTGTTCCCTGCTTTCAGTTTCCGGCATAATCATACTGTTTGTAATAAAAAAAGATTTGTTTTGGACAGGGAATCCCTCAAAAGAGGAACCTAAAATTCCTGTTAATGTTCCATAACTTAAATAAACTGAAGAAAGATCCTGAGAATCATTTATACCACCTGCCAACGAAACTTCCTGGCCTACACCTGCATGAAATATTGTGAACAAATTAAAATCATTGAAATCAAAACCCGGATATTCGGAATCAGCGATAGCCCATACCTGCCGGCAAAAATTTGCAAGTGGAGCAAAACTACCGCTGGTAGTATTATAATTTTCCATCTGCCCTGGAACAGTAATCACTAAAGGAAGTACATTATATGTTACGATTACTTTCCCGTTGGATACTTTTGCGAAATAATTCTTCACAAATTCCAAGTGATTTTCAAAATAATTCTGATCGTGTGGGAGTGGATCTAAAATATTAGTACCATAATTTTGAGAATAAATTGATCCGAATTTACCGTTACCTTCTACGGATGCATCATGGCTGGTTTGAAATTCAACCATTACGGCAAGAATCTTTACGGTATCACTAGTGCCTAATAATCTTTGAGTATAATTTTTTGGGCGGTTATTAATTTTCTTAATAATTTTTTGGGCAGACAAGCTGCCCAAACATATAATTACTAGGAAAATTGCCAGGATATTTTTTATCATAAAAAATTAAATTCCTCGAGGTAAATTACGTTCGTTTGCAGAATTGCCTCCCCAGCCAATATTCAGTGTAAACCTTAATGTATTATCTAGCGGACTCTCATAACCAGGGAAAATCGAAGTAGTAAGATAGCTGAAATCAAAGCCATAAATATCATACCTGATTCCTGCGCCAAAACTTATAAATTTCCTGTCACCCCAGGAAGGGTCTTCATAAAAATAACCTGCACGGATAGCGAAAAGGAAATCACCGGGTTTACCATACCAGTATTCTATTCCCATTGAGGTTTGAATTGACTGGAGTTCATTATTTAAGGATGACGCAGACCAGGAAGTAAACAAAGACTGGTAAAACTGTCGTGAAACGGTAGTGCTATCTGAAGTTGTATAATCACTAACCATAAGTTTATTGAAATCACAAGTGAATATACAAGAGTTATATTCATCATTAATTAACTGATAAGCAAAACCTATCCTTAAGTTTGTCGGAATCGGATCAGATTGTGCCTGGTCGATATAATAAATTTTGGGGCCCATATTACTTAAATTAACACCAAAACTTATACTTTTACCAAGATCATAATCAACAAGCGGTAAAACCAGTGTCTCAGGCCTCCACATTGCGGCAAGATCAAAACTTACTGAATTTGCGATTCCGCTGCCCTGCTCTTCTCCGGCTCCTTGAGACGAGAGCACACTTCGAATAATCCTAAAATTAACACCAATACCCCAATCAGAAGAAAGCTGCGTTGCGTATCCAAATGTTATAGCAGCATCATATGAATTAAAAGTACCAATAGAAGTAGGTCCGGCCTCACTTGTTCTGACAAATTGACCAAAGTTCATATACATGATACTTGAAAATAAACTGCCGTTTATTTCAGGAATAAATATTCTATATGTAAAGTAGTCGTAAAATAAGTCTAGTTGAAATTGAGGCAGCCAGTTACTATGGGTTATACTAACTTCCTGCCCATCTAAAAATGCAATACCTGCGGGATTCCAATATATTGCCGAAGAGTTATTTGCCAAACCAACACCTGATTCGCCCATAGCTCCGGCTCTTGAATCAGGTGCAATCATAAGATCAGGAACTGCAGTGGATACCGGTTGTGCAAAGGTGAGCATCTGGAATACCATCAACACCATACCTGCTGTCAACAACTTAACGAATAATTTCATTTTTATCTTCCTCCGATGAATTTATATCTTTTCTTATTAATATTGAATGTCCCCATATATAAATACATACAGGGAAAGTAATTTCATATTATATATTTTCTAACGCACTTTAGCAAGTTTTCCTAGAGCACTTTGGCTGTATTGGCCGTCTACCGAATGGACTATTACCTTATAAAGATATGTACCGTTAGCTATTAAACCGCCGTCCTGGTCTCTTCCATCCCAATCTACTTTTACAAACTTACTTGTTATTCCATTGCTTTCTATTTCCCTTATCAACCTTCCGGCTACAGTGTATATCTTTATCTTTACATTTATTGCCGCAGCTAAATTCTGTTGAAATGTGAATGTTGTGTTTGATGCAAAAGGATCCGGATAATTATATACATCGTCTATTACAAGGCCACTGCTGTTTACAACATCAAAATTAGCTGTTGCATTTGACGAATTATTAAATACATCCCAGGCGATTACTTTTAGAGAGTAATTCCCCGGTTCAAGACCGCTGAACTGGTAGTTTATTGTTCCGGACTTGCCGCCGGAATTTAAATCACTTGTAAAGTAATTTGTAAAATCTATCGGGTTATTTGCATTCCCGTTTAATATACCTTCTAGTTTATGACCTATTCCGGTTCCTGTTGTGTTTAGTCCATTTGCGTCATATATCTTTACTATAAGCGTTGAATTAGGATTTACCAGCCTTGGATTTGTCGTTGTTGTATCATCAAAAAATATTCTTATCGTAGGACCTACAGTATTTATAACTGCGGATGAATCCGTTCCGCCAACTATAATATTTTTTGTATATCCAAGGCCACCATTATTATTGTTATAAAAATAAACTACTACCTTACCTGTATCATTTCCATAAGAAATATCCTTTGGTACTCTAAAGCTGGTTGAAAATTTCCCGTTTGTAACTGAAATATTCCCGTTAAATATTATCCCGCCCTGTAAAAGTATAGGAAAGTTTAATAAATTAACAAGGTCAAATGTTCGCTGGGCATCATACATAGTTAGGATTGCGCTACCATTAAAACTGCTCCATAATGAATTATCCGGCTTTCTTATTTCTCCGGATATTCTTGTATTGCTTAATGCTTTTATTTGAATGGCAGACGATAATAATGCCTGCCCGTCTATACTATCAATAGTTGCCGTATACTGCGGAATTTGAAGCCTTAGAGTTGGATCGCCAATAAGTTCATATTTTTGCGCATTAACATCATTAAAATCCTGTTTGGAAAAATATACAGCCTGCCCGAGTGTTACAGGCAGATAATTCGAATCACGGGATGACGACAACAACTGTGTAAACAAATCTTCATCAAGCGCATTATTCTCATTCGAATAAGTAAGCCTGCAAGAACTAAATGCGCCAATACTCCCAGCATTATTAAGAAGTACTAATTCTTCGGAAGAGCTTTGATAATTTGGTATATCCCAGTAGCCGAAATCGCAAGTGGCGGCTATGCAAAAGAAGTAATTACTATTGTGTAATTGAGGAATTGTTGTGCTTTGTACAAAGACCTCTTCATCTGCCCAAAGACTGGGGGAACCATGGCCAATCCAATTCATTATCAATGTGCCATTGTTAATTGAGTTTATTATTGCATTATAAGCATCAGGTATCCTCCGCCCGTCGCTTGTAAAAACAGTATTATATGCTGCCAAATATATTTTATTCAGATCATATGATGCGGGAACGAAATTATCTGCTAATATCTCGGAAGCTTGAGTATGTACATTTCCTTCCCATCCGGCAGTACCATGCCAGCCATCCTGGGCGGAAAGCGATATTAAATTCTGCCATTCTCCTTTATTAATTTGCGTTTCATATTGGATAATCTTGCTTATTATTGATGTTGCATCGGTTGCATTCTCAACTGTTATCCTTCCGTAGGGAATATCTATAAGTTCATCATCTCCACTCACTTCCACATAATAATCATCTGTGGTATATGAATATATCTGGTTAAGAGACTCCTCAGTTTCGTAGGCAGGAATGTAATCATTATTTGAGCCCTGTATATTTTTAGGATCGTATGTTCCTTTACCAAAGAATAACACGTAATCAGGCGGGATTTGCCAATTATTATAGGCATAAGCTATAAAATCCCTGATTGCCGTGACATCTGTCATTCCACACGAAAATTCATTAAATATTTGATCAACATCTACAATCGTAGTGGTCATTGGTTCAGGGGCGGAAGTTTCTTTGTATGATGCAAGGCTTTGTGCGGCTGATTCGAATATTTTATTTGTTATTATAAGAAACTTTGCCCCGGTAACATTTCCGTGCAGATTTTGAGTACTGATTGAAGTGGGATTTGAGGGTGTCAAATATGTACCATTTCCAACCCCAAAATATCTTGATACTCTTCCGGCTTTCTCACTTGCCTGGAAATCACATTCTGTACCGCTGATATTTGTTCCGGTTAATAGGCAGACATTAGCATAATCTGTTATATTAAATATACTTATTTGGCTTGAACTAAATCCTGTTACATTATATTGAATTACAGCCGTTGTGTCTTTAGAAAAAAACAATAAATTATTGTTTACCGCTGCAAGCAGCTGCTGGTAGATAATTTCAAAATAATATAAATATCCCTGATCTGCTGAGGCTTGAGGTGTAAATGTAAAATTCAATTGACTTCCTACAGATGTTAATGATCCGGAATAACTGGCTACATCGTTCCACATAATTCCATATTCATAGTTATCAGGGGTTTGATAACCGCCGATGATTGTATCTACTAAATTGGTAGAACTTTCCTGAATCTGTATACCGCAATCATCTGCAGATGCATTAACAAACGAAAAATTATAGTTTACAGGATAATTATTAAGCCTTCCGTTCAACGGGGTAATATAGGTTCTAGATGTTGTATTCTGCGAAAAATTATCTCCGTAAAATTCACGGCCCGTTTGGCCAATATTTATCTCAGGTTTTTGCCATTGGGCAAATGACTTGGTAGAGGTTTGAACATAAGGCGACTGAACATTCAAACTTGCCTGGCTCTTCATCCTCTTTCCGGCATTTCCACCCGATGTTATCCAATAATAATTCTGGTTAGAATAAGGATGAAAATATCTCTGAAAAGTACCGGCGTTTTGGCCGCTTGTATCATAATCCCAAAACTGATTTCCTCTTCCGTAAAATAATATATATCCACCATCCCCTAATGTACTGTCATTCTCTGAGTTCACATAAATTGCATTCTCTACGAGATCGGAAGGACGAGCATCAGTAATTGTCTCTGATAAAACTTTACCGCCGTTGTTATATATTTTTATCGTTCTAGGGTCTACAGTGCTTGGGTCTATTCCGTATGATGAAAGCATAGATTTTGTTATCATATATATGCCTTCGGTCGGTGCTTCAAATCTTACCCATGTGCCGCTGGATAGAACGCTTCCGGTTACCCCGCCTAATTTCTTTAATACGGATCCGCTTGCGCTCTTTTTAGTCCAGTACTTTGCTACATTAAAATTTACTATCGCGCCTTTTATCAGGTCTTCGGCGGGTTTTGAGGCTATAGTTTGTGTACCCGAAAAATTTATTCTGAATCTTATTTTTGTGTATAACTTTATTATCCTTTGGACTGCATTATATTCCATAGGGGAAATAATTATTCTTTGTACAGGGAGGCTTCTCATCAATCCATATTTGCCGAACCGGACGATCTCAGGCTCAAAAGCTGGTTTAGTATAATTCTTTCCTATAACATAGGAGAAATCAGTCTCTTTTCCATTCTTCACTAATTTTGGCTTTGGGCTAAGGCTGCCTTGAACTGTTTTAAATGTTGAACTTATTACCTGAATGGTATTTCCCGTTTCCGATGGTACACCAATATTCAAAGTTCGAACCAGAATTAATGGTTCCCCCCACTTCTGCGGATCGGGTATCAAGCCGAATTTTAATTCATACTTTATATAATTTTGATTATTTATTGGTACTATCGTGGAATCAAAAAATGCCGGGGTATATTCTATTACGATTGAGTTTCTGTCAGATGATATTATCTTTATATCATTCTGCGCTATTAGCGGAATGGATAAAAATATAAAAAATAGTATAAAGAATTTGCAGTTCATCTTATTATTCAAATTTTAAAAATATATACACACTCTTACAAAACCTGGGGCTTTGTAATTTTTTGTACCTGTAGCAAATTCTCTAATTATTTCTCCTAATACTTTAATCAAATTTAGCTAAGTAAATGATACATTGTCAAGTCATTAGAGCTATATTTTAGTAAAAGAAATTACCGCATAGGCTCAAACTATTTATCTATTATCTCACTTTAGCAAGTTTTCCTAAAGCACTTTGTGTATTTTGACCATCTACCGAATGGACTAATACCTGATAAAGTTATGTACCATTAGCTGTTAAACCGCCATCCTAGTCTCTTCCATCCCAATCTACTTTAACAAACTTACTTGTTATTCCATTACTTTCTATTCCCCTTATCAATCTTTCGGCTAAAGTGTATACCTTTATCTTTAAATTTATAACCACAGCTATATTCTTCTGGACATATCTGGGAGTTGTATTTTGGATAAAAAAAATAATACTTTTTAGTCTAAATTTTCATAAAGATTGAAATTATTTCCGTTCAGATCTTTTAAACCAAAATTATCTAAAATACTTCCTTTCATTATAATCCCAGTTCAATTTTATTCTTTTTCATAGCATTTATGCAAAATTCGATATGTTCATCTAAAAGAATATTCAGCCCTTCAGCCCCATTCATAATATCCTCACGACTAACACTTTTTGCAAACGATTTATCTTTCATCTTTTTTCTGACGGATTTTACTTCAACTTCATCTACTGTCTTGCCTGGTCTTACGTAGGTTACAGCAGTAATAAAACCTGCAATTTCATCACACGCAAAAAGGACTTTCATAAGAAGAGTATCACGGCTAATCCCGGAATAATTTGCATGGGATAATATTGCATTTCTAAAGTTATCATCAAAGCCCTTCTCTTTTAATATTTCAGACCCTTTAAATGGATGTTCTTCTGCAGTTGGAAACATTTCATAGTCAAAATCATGAAGAAGTGCCACATTTCCCCAATACTCTGCTTCTTCACCAAATTTTTTAGCATAAGCACGCACACAAGTTTCTACTGAGTAAGCGTGTTTAAGCAATGCTTCCGATTTAGTATATTCTTTTAATATTGACAAACAATAATTACGGTTTCTAGTGAAATTTTCCATTAATCTTCCAATGTGTTATTCAAACCTCGGGTTAAAACTTGGACATATATTGCCAACAGTACATTTTATACAATGCGGCTTTCTTGCAATACATATCTTGCGGCCATGTGCGCCCATATAGTGCGATGAATTTATCCAATCTTTTTCCGGCAGTAACTCTTTCAATTTCATTTCAATTTTATCCGGATCGTCTGACTTAATAAAACCCAACAAATTTGACAACCTTTTAACATGAGTATCAACTGCAATAGAAGGTATTCCAAAGGCATTACCTGCAACAACAGAGGCAGTTTTCCTTCCCACGCCAGGTAAATTTGTCAGGGCAATAAAATCAGCAGGAACTTTGCTATTGTAACCATCAACAAGTTTTTGACAACAATTCTTTAAGTTTTTTGCTTTCTGTCTGTAAAATCCCGTAGAGAAAATATCCTTTTCTAATTCTTCATTAGAAACCGCTATATAGTCTTTTGGTGATTTGTACTTCTTAAAAAGTGTTTTCGTAACAAGATTAACTCTTTCATCAGTGCATTGTGCAGAGAGTATTGTTGCAATCAGGAGTTGGAACGGTGATGAATATTCAAGCGCCGGTTTTATCTGAGTATATTCTTTTTTTAGCCTGGCAAATATTTCTTTCGCACGTAAAGTCTCAGACTTCTGCAATTCCTTCACTTTTAGGGCTGGCATCTTTATGAAACCTTTCGTCTTTAATAATAAGTCTTTCAACCGGTTTATTATTAATAATGTGGCTTTGAATGATCTCTTCAACATCATTAATACTCACACGGCCGTACCAAATTTGTTCAGGATAAATTAGAACAGTAATACCGAACTTGCAGGCATCTAAGCAGCCGGCTGCATTTGCCCGGACTTGATGGTTTAATCCTAGTTCCTTAATTCTTTTTTTAAATTTTTCTCTAACCTGTGCCCCGCCCTTATCAAAACAGCAGCCTCTCGGATCGCCTTCCGGCCTCTTATTTTCACATACAAAAATATGTTTTTCAAATCGTTTCATAGAATTTTCTTTAACTTTATCCGGGTTACTTTTTTTTGCTTTTATCCATTTATTTAGGAACAATCAGAAACATCGGTTAAAAAATAATATTATAAAATAAAAAGTAAAATATCTCTAATAAAATATCAATAAATGCGATACGGGTATAACAACTTTTTAGATTAACAATCGGGGGACACATTAATTTATAAATATACCATTCATAAATTTGTTTAACTATATTAAAGCAGCGATTAATTATTCATTTTTAGGCAGAATAATCTTTGAATGATTTAAACAATTATTAGGATAAAAATAAATGAGCATGAATGTAACCCAAAAATTAAAGGTAATTATCACAGGCAGTACAGGCATGGTGGGTGAAGGAGTCTTGCACGAATGCTTACAACATCCAATTGTGGAGAGAATATTGGTTATAAATAGAAAACCCTGCGGAGTAACTCATCCGAAGCTGACTGAAATAATAAGAAGTGATTTTTTTAATTTTTCAAGTATTGAGGATCAGTTAACTGGTTACAACGCCTGTTTCTTTTGCCTGGGTACTTCTTCGATTGGTATAAAACCGGATGAATATTATAAAATCACCTACACTCTTACATTATACTTTGCCGGTGTATTAAGCAAACTCAATGCGGGAATGACTTTTTGTTATGTCTCAGGAGCCGGAACAGACAGCAGTGAAAATGGACACAGCAGGTGGGCAAGGGTAAAAGGGAAAACAGAGAATGATTTAATGAAATTACCTTTTAAACAAGTATATACTTTTCGACCAGGGTTTATTAAGCCGACGAAAGGGCTACAAAACATACTATCCTTTTACAAATATATCACCTGGCTGTTTCCAATTGGACGTTTCCTGTATCCCAATGGTTTTTGTACCTTAAAAGAAATCGGTATTGCAATGATAAATACAGTTAATCTTGGATATGAAAAGAATATTTTACAGGGAAACGATATAATCTCTCTATCAAGAAAAAGTTAAACCTTAAAGGGGATACTATTCGGCATCCATGATCGATGATGAATCGAAGAGTGTCGCTACGGATTCCTGCAGAGCAGTCCCCCTCGGGAGAACCCGTGGTTTCCGTTTTCAATAAAATTTAATGGGAGTAGCGCGTACGGGATTCGAACCCGTGGTCTCTGCCTTGAGAGGGCAGCGTCCTAAGCCACTAGACGAACGCGCCTGTATTTGTAATAGCAACTTCACAAAACAATCAATACAACACAAATAATATACTAAAACATTACTGAGTATTAAATGATAGTTGACAGTTGATGTGCTGCCCCGCTAGGGCTCGAACCTAGACTTTCCTGATCCAGAGTCAGGCGTGTTGCCAATTACACCACGGGGCAAAAATATATTTTTTAAGACTTAAAAAATATCACTTTTATTAATACTTAACAAATTCATAATCGAACAATTTTGCCGTAGAATTTACCCTTGCTAATTAGAATTCTATTAGGATTCAAGTCACAACATTCTAATCAAATTAATTGATATTTTAACACGTAAAAAAATACTTATGATATCTGATAATCCAATTTCTTTTTCTACAAATAACGGCAAAATAGCCAAAGCAGATATTGATTCCGCTTTACAAAAATTAATTGAGGGTAATAAACGTTATTTAAACGGGAAATCGATTCATCCCAATCAAACAGAATCTCATCGGAGCGAAATAGCCAATAATCCCCGTCCTTTTGCTATTATTTTAAGCTGCTCTGATTCTCGTGTTCCCCCTGAAATTATTTTTGACCGGGGGATAGGTGATTTATTTGTAGTTCGGAATGCAGGAAATATACTCAATGACGAAGTCCTCGGCAGTATAGAATATGCAGTCGATTTTTTCGGCATAAAGTTAATTGTTGTGATGGGGCATAGCAGATGCGGCGCTGTTTCTGCTGCGGTACAGGGCGGAGAATTTCCCGGACATATCAAACGCCTTGTTGAATCTATCATGCCCGCAGTTGAAAAAGCTAAGTGTAAAAATGGAGATATAGTGCAAAACGCGGTAAATGAAAATATTATCGATGTAGTGGAAAAGTTAAAATTTTCGGAGCCGATTTTGAAGCAGCTTGTTAATCTTGGAAAAATAAATTTTGTTGGCGCTTGTTATGATATGGATAATGGAAACGTAACTTTCAGATATTAAAACTTGTTCATAATAAAACCCCGGTTCGAAAATAATTTTAAATTGTTTAAAATAAACAAAAGAGTAATCAATTATATTTGGCATATTATAATAGCCAATTTAATTTGAATAAAGGTAATCAAAGGGCTATCTTTACGTAAAGTTTTATAATTATTTTACCGCATATACATGATTGATAAAACATCGATTCGAATAATCAGAAAGAAAGATCATAAAGCGATTTCGAATTCTGGCAAACCCAATCTTATTTAACACGCCTCGAAACATTGGAGTCTATCCGAAAAGAATATAACAGTTGGAAGTATGGTAAAAAGCAAAGATTTCAAAGAGTTTATTCAATTATTAAACGAGCATAAAGTTCGTTACCTCATTTTTTTTAATTATATTTGTGTTTGTACAATTCGTCAAAATAATTGGGTAATAAATATCTATATAAACAAAATATGAATGAACAAGAAACTGAATATATTGTTGATTGGTATAAGAATATAGAGAATCGATTTTTAGATATTATTCAATTTATTCCCTATAATGATGCGACCAAATCAGTTTCTTTACCTGCATTGTCTGGGATAGTTATCGAGTCCGCTAGTTTAATCGATACAATTTTAAGAGAAGAATATCCTTCTAATAAAAAGGGGGATAAATTAGATATTGGAAAGTATGCTACGTATTATGAACCTAAATATAATTTATCTGAGTACAAATCTATTATCTACATTTATCCGGCTCAATATATTATACCTTTTAATAGTTGGTATGATGAAAAGAATAAAAAACACTTACCTTTATTATGGTGGAAGAATTATAATAACTTAAAACATAATCGTATTAAAAATGTTGATTCATCAACTTTGCAAACAACAATATTATCGCTATGCGGCCTGTTCCAAGTTATTGCAAAGATACCAACATTCCTAAATTCATTAATTAGAAATGAAATGTTATCCTTCGGAAATGATTTTATTAAAAGTGTTAAAGATGAGTTAAAAAAAGAAAATTCTAAATATACTTTTTTAATTGAGTCAAAGCTTTTTGCTTCACCTGTTGGGAAAAATCCATTTCCAAATGATATAAATGATATACAGGTATTTAATTTTGGTAATAGTAAAAAATTAGTGAAATTTTTAGGTAAAGATTGAAGAAAGAGATCAAAACTAAATTTAGCAATTCAGTTGAAGAGACCTTTTATTAAATTTTATTTCTTACGTTTATAATTCTTTGCTATTTTAACGACAACAATTTTAGAAAAACAAGAAAGCCAAAACTTCATGCTTACAGACGAAATAAAAATAAAATATATTGGCGGACCAACGGGACTGTTTGAAGCGGGAGGATTAAGATTCTTAACCGATCCCACTTTTGATAATGCAGGCAGCAATTATAAAACCCAAATATATACTCTGCATAAACTAAGCGGCCCCAAAATAAGTCCCAACGATTTAGGCAATATAGATTTTGTACTACTCAGCCATGATCATCATTTTGATAATCTGGATAATTCCGGACGCATGATGCTGGCTAAGGCGGGTAAAGTTTATTCAACCACAGCAGGAGCGGAACGTCTTGGCAATAATGCAGTCGGACTTAAAAACTGGGAAAGGATAAATATTCCAACTAAAGACGGGCGTATTTTACATGTAACAGGAACCCCTGCCAGGCATGGCCCTGCAGACGGAGACCGTGGTCCGGTGACTGGGTTCGTTCTGAATTTCAAGAACGAGGATGAAGCAGTTTATATCTCAGGAGACACCGTCTGGTACGAAGGAGTTGCCGAAGTAGCTAATAGGTTTAATATAAAAATAGCGGTCTTGTTTATGGGCGCTGCTGTCGTAAAAGAAGTAGGCATTCAGCATCTCACGATGACTGCTGAAGAAGCTATCTTAGCTGCTCAATGTTTCGCTGGAGCTAAGATAGTTCCTCTTCATTTTGAAGGCTGGGGACATTTTAGCGAATCATACAAAGAAATTCAAAGTAGTTTTGAAAAAGCTGGAATTCTGGAACGATTATACTGGCTGAACTAAAAATTTCCTTATTTCAGATAAACCACTCAATTAGCTGAAGGACTCCAGGCAGGGATAAAATATGAAGACCCAATATCATATGAAATCGATTTAGCTTTATCTGTAATTAATAATAATTTTAAGTTTAGTTTTTAGATTTTTTCTTTGCTACTAATAACTTAATTTTCTATTAACTATTTACTCAATTATCTTTAATTAAAATGCGTATAATATTATTAATGTTCTTTTGCGGTATAATTTTTTGTGCTTCGGGAAAAATTTGTGCGCAAATCTATTACTTTTCTGATCAAATAGGAAAGTTTAAAGATGCTTCTTCGTTTACATATTCATCCGCTGGTTTTATCTATGTCACGGATTCCGGTACCGATGAAATTTACAAACTTGATACCGCGGGAAATGTATTAAAATCTGCAGGCGGGTTCGGCTGGGATCCTGGTTTGTTTGATGATCCTACGGGTGTTTTTGCTAATCCTCTCACAGTTTATGTTTGCGATAAAAATAATCACCGTGTTCAAAGATTTGATAAAGACTTGAATTATTTTTGGCTGCTGACCACCCGCAACAGTGATACTACAGACTTGAGATTCGGGTACCCTTTAGGGTGTATGGTTTCACCGCAAGGCGACCTTTATATACTTGACTCGGAAAATAAACGTATAGTAAAGTTTGATTTATTTGGAAACTTTGTACTCAACTTCGGCGGTTATGATGCCGGAAATTATTCATTATCGGCTCCGCAAAGCATCGCCATCTCAAATAGCAACAGCCTTTTTGTGGCCGACGGGAAACAAATAGTTATCTTCGATCAGTACGGAAACGGATCTGGAATAGTAAGTTCTATGAATGAATTAAAAAAAATCAATATAACTTACAATATGCTTAGTGTATGTTCAGATAGTGCAGTTTACTTTTGTAATTTAAATTTACAAGACCTAAAATTAAAAGAATTAAATTTGAATGGAATAGACAAAACACCGGAAATTAAAGACAGTTTCATTTTATTCAATAAGTTATATGTATTAACAAAAGAAACTATTTTAGTATTTATTAAATTATAAAAGAATAATGCCTGATAATCCTTTTAGGAACCAGATATTCTTAAAGAATTATATACTTATCGGAAATAAATGCACTATATACCCTTAAATAATTTTTTTTCTCAAGGAATTAAAAAACATCTAACAAGGTCATTAACATTCAGATTGATATTATTTATTTCTTTATCATGCTGGTGTATGGGGTTTTTAATTGGTTCTATTTTTCCAAATTCTGTATATAGTATTATTTCTTTACCATTTTTGAAAATAATTTACAGAATAGTATGCCACCAGCTTATCGAAAAATCATTTTTTTATAATGGCCATTATTTTATGGTTTGCGCCCGGTGTACCGGAATTTATACCGGGGCGCTAATCATTTCTTTTATTTCGTTATTCGCATTACATAAGCTATCTGAAAATATTAAAATGCTTTCTATAGCAGCAATTCCTATGATTATTGATGTGATTTCAACTTCGACGGGGATATATTCTTATCATAAGGTTTTTGCCCTTCTTACAGGAATATTTTTTGGTTCGGCCGTATTTGCTTATATTTTGGCTGTTATAGAAAATAATTTTGTGGACAATTCTTTATAAATGAATCAAAATAAGTTATTACCCTCCCTCGTTTGCGGTTTCGGCGCGGCAGTGCTCACGACTGTGCCGGGAGTTAAAAATTTTGCCTGCTGTCTAATTGTACCTACTGCAGCCGTTATTTCAATTAATCTGGATCATAAAATAAACCGGTCGGAATTCCCTATTAAAGCCGGACAGGCAATTTTATTTGGAGTTATGACAGGTGTATTCGCGGCATTATTTTCTACTTTTTTTGATTTGTTAATTACTTACCTAACCCGAACTAATGATTTTATTGAAGCACTGCCTCAAACAGAAGACTTTATAAAACAATACAAACTGGATTCACTTTTAAGTGAAACGATGATAATATTCAAGCAAATGTCAAAAGATATAAATTCGTACGGATTTTCTATTTTCTATGCATTTGCGATGCTAGTAAGTAATCTCTGTGTAAATGTTATTTTCGGGATGATTGGCGGCATCACAGGTATGTCTTTTTTTAACAAACGTAAAACAAAAATCTAAGAATATATTTTTTAATACCTTATGATCACGGCTATAATATTTTCCGCACATTTACTTTTTGCATTAATTATTTATACTAAAAAATGGCAGATTGAATCTATTTCTTCAGCCTGGCTTAATGTCGGCTTAATTGGAATTCTATTTTCAGTCGGCTGGACAATCACCGGGATGATTGCCCCTATGCTTATGGATCCAAAAGGTTTAGGAATATTTTTTGACCGGGATACATTTTCTCTGACACTTCTATCAATCGGTGAGTTCTTCTTTTATTTAATTTATTATAAAGACGTTTTCGTTAAAATTGAAGAAGATATTAACGAAGCCGGTATGGAAAAACAATAACTGCTGTCTGCTCTATTTGTTTTTGGCCCGGAGCTAAAGGTTCAAACCGCCATTGTCGCAAAGAATTAATTGCAGCACTTTCAAGCCTGGTATCGGCTTTTAATAACGGAAAAATATTACTTACTGTTCCATCGGGCATAATTATAAACTTTAATCTTATATCAATTTCTTTTTCAACACCTTCAGGGTATTCCGGAACAGTGTAGCTGTAAATTTTTCTTTGCCCTTGCCCTCCCCAATCTATTCCATAACCGAAACTCCCTGTTCCGTTTGTTTGATTCCCTCTGCCCTCTGAATTGATATTTGAATTGGAAACCAGGTTGGAATTGATTTTTTTGATGGATTTATCTTTTTTCTTATCCGCCTGTTTAATAACATCTTCGTCCGAAGAGTTAACTTTAGGTACCTCTGTATTCTTAAGTTCCTCACTTTTATCCTTACTCTCCTTTTCGTCATTTTGTTTTGCAAGCTGGGCAATATTGTCAAGCTGATCCCCCAGTGCTCCCGATGAACCGGGAATACCTGAGTTACCAAATGAAACTTCTACAGGTTGTTCCTCGGGATAATCATTTGAAATTTTTACTAATAACAACAATCCGAATAAGATAAGATGGAATATAAGTGAAATTGAGAATGAAAAATTTCTAATTAAATTATATTTTACGCGGCTTGTACTTCTATCCGAAACTAACGTTGACATATACTTCTAAATTTTGCATCTGATTATATTAATTTAAATAACTATAGTAAACACTTATTTATTTTGTTCTGAAAATTTTTCTGCTTCCGAAATAGATTTAAAATCGCCAATTTTAACACGAAACCACGTACCCCGCCCGGGAATGTCTGCCTGTTCAATATAAGGCATATAACCCTTAGCCTTGTATACTGCTGCCTCATGATCCGCAATTGATCTTGAACGCCAGGATGAAACCTGAACAACATAATTTCCACTTTGTTGAAAAATATTATCTTTTATTTTTTTTATGTTTCCGTTAACGTTGGAAATTTTAGTAACTTTATTAACGGGCAATGTATGTAAATCCGACTTAATTATGTTATTTTTTTTTAGCACATTTGAAGCATTAACTGAATTATTTTTACTGGCCTCCGGTTTTGTGTCGGCATTTTTTTTATTATCAGGGACAGGCTTTAAAATATTTTCTTCAATAAAAACTTTTTGCTTTAAATTTTTCGGATAAGGATAGGTTACCGGAACGTCGTAATTTCTTTCAATAACAGCAGGAACAATACTTTTAACAAATTGATTGGAATGTCTAAGAAATTTACCTGTAGAAAAATCATATAAGCTTATTTTATTTATATATATATAAAGTGTTGCCCCTACTCCAATTATTGTAAATAGCGCTATAAGAAACGGAACTAATGACTTCTTTCCAGAAAAGTGATATTCTCTCGTCCTAGTTCTATCCAGTGCACTTTTAGGAGTAGTTCCGGTTTCGTTCTTTGAAGGTATAACAGAAGTATCTTTAATGAGCATTCCGGAATTTATGTTTTGATTATTTTCGAGTTTAGTTTCTGAAATTGCATCAATCGTATTTTCAATATCCGATTCACCAGGATGTTTGAATTTTTCGATATTTACGGAACCATATTCAAATTTATGTCCATTAATTGCATCATTTTCGGTTTCACCGAAGTTCCACGCCAGCTTGTCTTCAAAATTTAAAGCACCTTGATGACTTTCATCAAAATTATACTCGGAAGTAATGGCCTTAACCCTTTGAAAATCTAAATTACTATTTTCTTCAGGTCGTATATTCTCATTTTCATCCCTAACAACCTCTTGTTCAAAATTAACCGTTGTTTTTTCTAACAATTGTTCGCCGAACTCCCACTCTAATGAACTTTCATTTTCCGGTTCATCCTTTGATAAAAATGAAGGCTGTTCTAAACTTGCATCAATAATAGCTTCTTCCTCAATCTGGCGTGATAAGTTTTCTCCGAAATCCCAGGCAATGTTGTTGTAACTATTGTCATCAACGGATTCAGTTTGCAAAAGGGAATTTTGTTCTTTTTTAGTTTTGACTGAAGAATCTGTATTTAAACTGCTCAAGTTCCAGTTGGAATTATTTTGTTCATCTGTGATAGAGTTCTTCTTCAAAACTAAAATTTCATTTATTTTAGAATAATTCTCTATTATTTCGACATCATCAAGCAGTTTATCAACTTTTGATTCAATCAATTTTTTCATTTCATATCCGGTTGGCAAAATGAAATAATCAATATCTTTGGCTCCGTGAAGGGGAATGATCGGTTTGCCGATGCTTAAACTAAAAAATGAGTCAATATAATTATACTTACTGGTTACGGCGGCAGGAATATTAAAAATTAACCCTTCATCACCGCTTTCATCAAGAGGTGAAAAGACAATCACTTCTGTATCAATCTGATTAATTATACCGGAAGGTTTTAAAGCAGTAGTGTTCAAAACAGCCAATCTTAACCAGAAATATCCAAAATTATTTAGTTTGACTGCCAGCCCGGGTTTTAGTCGCACTGCTGTTTTTTGAAGAAATATTTCAAAAAAAACTTTTGCCTCTGAATCGGGAATTCCACTGTGCTTTACAATTTTCCTTATCAGTTCTGCTTTGGTCATTTTTTTAATTCTTTCCTTTTTAGATATTACCTGACCGCCAATTCAGTTTAAAACAAAACAAAGCATTTCATTGTTGTAAAGATAATTCAGATTATGCAGATATGCACCTACCATCTATAATTTAACCCAGCTACAAAATCCTGCGGCATTTCTTTATACCCCTGCCATAAATAATTATTATGATTGATTAAATTTGAAATTTTAATAGTTAAATAAAATTCCGATAAAAGCTGGTAACTTAGTTTTAATCCTAAGTTTATATAAGGTCGAAGTGTATTATCGCTGTTTATATCAGTATGAATACCAGACAGATAAGTTAAACTGGTTTCTGTTTCCAAATTGTTTGCGAAACTATACCCATAATTAAATGTTGCTTTGGCTTCTGGGAAATATGGGACAATATTTCCCAACTCATCTTTAGTATTATTGGCTTCAACCGTAGCATAAAATGTACCGCCCGGGCCGGGGTGGAAAAGAAAGTTTACAAAAGCTGAATAACTTTTTGCTTCAAAGGTTGCTAGATCAAATATACCGTTTGTGGTATCAAAAAAGTAAGGTAAATTATCGGATTTGAAATAGTTAACGCCGCCGTTTATTTCTACGTAAGTATAATATTCATATTTTAGCGTTGCAGAAAATGCAACATTTTTTTTCAAAAATATATTCGAGAAATTTTCCGCCATAAAATAATCATTTAAATGAAGGAAATATCCTCCGCCCCAAAATTCTGCTTGCGGAGAATATTCGGCAGATAGAGATAAATTATTATTAAAATTAACGGCCATTGATGCATAAGGTGAAATGAAGTTATTACTATCGGAATGCTGATAATTGAGCCCGAATGTAATGTTAAATAATTGAGAAAAACTTACTCCCATTGTTGGCCTGGAAGATATAAAATCAATATTACTCTTATTTATAAAATTATTTGTTAAAATTTGTTTCTTGTCATTAACTTCAATACCAAGATTATAAAAGGGTAAAGTTAGTTGAGCATAGCCGCTTAAATTGAACAGATTCTCAGAAAATTTTTCGTTTTTTAGTTCAACATTTTCATCGGATAACTTTGCCGAATAAATAAAATATTCTCCCATAAGATTGTTAATCTCAAATGAAGCGCTTCCATTGTCTACAGTTCGCTTAAGACCAGGATTGTCTGAAGCAAAAAATTTATACGAGGAAGTAATGTATTCGCCGCTAAATTTGAATTGTGTTCCCGGTAAAAAAGAAGCATCATCATCTGTGTACAATGATAAACTTGCACCGCCGTCTAATGAATACCTGTCGCTATTGGAAACATAAGCTCTTGTATTATTGGCACCTACAAATCCTTCAAACAGCCCACTATTAAATGGCGAAGAAAATGTTAAATCTGTTTTGGGTAAAGAATAAGAACCGAGTCCGGCATTAAAACTACCTGTTAAATAATTAAGACTATCTATTTGTGAAATAGCGCCTTTAACGGGCGTATTTACTTCGTTCATTTGAAGATTCTCGGTAGGGAAAACAGGCTTTAAGAAAGTTTCCGAGATAGTTGAAATAAAATCAGGTGGAATTTTTTCGGTTTTTCCAACACTAACAACATCTTTACCGGTAATAACAAAGTCCGGCAGTTCAACGCCTGAATCCTGTGCGGCTATGAAGGGAGCTATAAGAACTAATAATGTTAAAATTTTTCTTATCATCTGATCCCTCTTAATTTAGCTTTAGCCTCTTTGCTGTACTCATCATCCCGGTGTTTTGAAAGTACCAGGTGAAACATTTCTCTTGCCCGCTGTTTATCCTTTAGTTTGTAATAACATTCGCCTAACTTAAGGCAAGATTTTGTTACCCATTCATCATAAGCCGAAAAACTTGTTCCGACCCTGACCAAAGCAGTTATTGCATCATTAACATTTTCCTGTTCGAATAATGACACACCATAATAATATTGAGCTTGTGCCCCGACTTCATCGGTTCTGTTCTGCGCTAAGCCTTGGAAATATGTATTAGCTGTTTCATACTGCTTGCTCCCGAGAGCTATAATTCCAAGCTCTAATTTCGATTTTTCGGAAAAAACCGTACCACTATACTTCTGAATAATATCCGAAAAAACATTTTCAGCAGCGGCATTATCCTTTTTACTTACAAGCGTCATCCCTTTATTGAATTGAATTTCGGGAAATCTTTTAGAATCAGGAAGCGAATTTAATGCTTTATCGTATATTTTCAGTGCTGCATCATAATTTTTTTGATTACTATATATATTTCCATTTTCTATAACTGCGGCAGGAGCAAATTCACTTTCCGGGTATGAATCAAATATCATATTAAAATTAAAAAGAGCTTCGGGGTATTGGTTTAGATTTTCTGCACATTTCCCAATCCAGTAGTAAGCCTGAGGCACAAGCTTACTTTTAGGATAGTAAGTAATAAATTCTTTATAGCTTGCAGAGGCATTTTTGTAATTATGAATGCTGTAATATATATCGCCAATTTTGTAAAATATTTGATCCGAAAAATTTAAAACGGGATTCTGTTGAATATATTGGCGGATAAAATTTATAGCTTTTTCAGGTTGATTCTGAGCTACATAACAATCCTGTATTCCATTAACTGCATCGTAAACATGCGCCGATGATGAATATGAGGATAGAACAGTCTGATAATTTATTAGTGCGGAATCATAATTGCCTAAATTATAATAACAATCGCCCACAGAATAATAAATCAAAGATGCAACTGAACTATTGGAATACCTGTTTAATGCAAAACGGTACCCAGAAATTGCCGTGTTATAATCACCTTCTTGAAAGTATATCCAGCCAATTAAGTATAAAGATTTGTCCGCATATTCTGAGTTAGGATATTTTTCTTGCAATTTTTTAAACTCGTTAATTGCATCCTTAGTGCTGCCCGACTTATAAAGTGCCTGTGCATACTGGTAATATGCATACGGGCTGTTCAATTCCTTGCTATTGGATTTAAATAAATCTTTGTAAATTCCGCTTGAAGCCGTAAAATTTTTATTGGCATAATAGCTGTCTGCCAATCTTAAATCGGCATCCAGTTTCCTGGAATTATCAGGATAGAGCCTAATAAAATCCGAAAATGCTTTTGCAGCATTTTCATATTCCCTGAGGTTAAAATAACAATATGCTTTGCCGTATAAGGCAAGTCCCGCAAGAACATCATCATTTGTACTAACTATATTGTAACATTGCAAAGCGTTTTTTAAATCACCCTTTTCATAGTAGCATTCTGCAAGATAAAAACTCTTTTTATCGATTTCAAAATTGGGGTCATTGGAAGTTAAATTAGTAAAATTCTTAATAGCATCATTATATTT
>Ga0181520_10001642_pt1 | contig 44899 bp, 32 predicted proteins | sample PEATcosm2014_Bin_29_FD_132451 | JGI IMG/M metagenome (GOLD analysis project Ga0181520, IMG submission 132451) | Peatland microbial communities from MTU Mesocosm Facility, Houghton, MI, USA - PEATcosm2014_Bin02_30_metaG | ecosystem: Environmental > Terrestrial > Soil > Wetlands > Peat | place... | reverse complement strand
GGGATTTGGATTTATCAGCCGCCAGAACGGCGAAGATGTCTTCGTGCACTTTTCGGCAATTCAGTCGAATGGTTTCCGGAGCCTTCAAGAAGGCCAGGCAGTCCAGTTCAACGTCGTTAAGGGGCCCAAAGGCTTCCAGGCAGAAAACGTACAGGTTCTGTAAGCAGATCCGATTAACCAGAGCGGCCCGGAACCCACCGTTCCGGGCCTTTCTGCATCTTTCCGACAGCATAAGCGCCGTCAACATTTCGTCAGAGCCTTTGAATTTGCTAATCTAGACCATGGCGTTCAGTTCAGGCCCAATCGGGCAGGCAGACGGCGGCGCTCCCCGTCCTCGTGAAATTCCATTCAATTACACCTCAGCCGACGACCGGCAGGCGGTGTCGTTCCTGCTCGGAGCGGAAACCGTTCGCACCCTCGAGGAGCTGCGCGGTACGCGCGTGACCGGCCGCTCGGCCCGCATCCTCATGCGTCTCTTCGGGGAGGTGCTGATTCATCGCCGTAATCCTTATTTATTTCAAGAGCTGGTGGCTTCGGCTCCCCGGCGCAAGCGCTTCTTTGAAAATGCCTCCAAGGATCTGGAGGTCATCGCCTCCAAGGCCGACGGCAACCCGCGCGTGCTGGACGTTCTGGCTAAATGCCGCGCTCTGATTGCTTCGTTCCGCACCGAGGTTGAGGAGACTCCCGACCTGCGCAGCCGCGTGAAACGCGAGCTGGCAGCCGTGGTCGGCGGCCACAATATTCTGTTCGATCCATTCTCCCTGGTCGCTCACGCCACGGATGCAACCGACTGGCGCCTTCACTTGCCGCTAGCCGTGGTTACGCCGGACAAAGAAGAACAGGTGGCGCCGCTACTGCTGGCCATCGCACGACTCGGGCTCAAAGTAGTTCCGCGCGGGGCCGGCACGGGACTGACTGGTGGGGCGGTGCCGCTGCGCTCCGGGTGTATCGCGGTTAACACGGAGAAGCTCAACCACATTCGCGCCATCAGCCAGCGTGAGTTTCACCTCGAGGATGGCCGAACCGCGACCGCTCGGGTCTTGGAAGTCGAAGCTGGAGTCGTAACCGAAAAGGCTATGGAGCACGCTGCGGAACATGGATTGGTCTTTGCCACCGATCCCACCAGCGCCTGGGCCTGCACGGTCGGCGGCAATATTGCTGAAAATGCCGGAGGGAAACTCGCCGTACGCTGGGGCACCTGCATCGACAACCTCATCGAATGGCGCATGGCCATGCCCTCCGGAGAGCGCTGGACGGTGCGCCGCGCCAATCACCAGCTTCGTAAAATTTTACCGCGGGATACGGTAATCTTCGATGTGCTGAACGAGCAGGAGATTCTGCTCAAGCGCATCGAGTTGCGCGGCACCGAGATCCGCAAGAACGGGCTCTGGAAGGACATCACCAACAAGGCGCTGGGCGGTGTACCGGGGCTGCAGAAGGAAGGTACCGACGGCATCATCACCTCGGCGATCTTCATTCTCTATCCCGAGTACGAGGCGAAGAAGACACTCTGCCTGGAGTTCTTTGGACCGGATTTCGACGAGGCCAGCCGCGTCATACTGGAACTCTCGCGCATCTTCCCTCTTCCTGCCGACGGCACCGAGGCGTTGCTGGCCCTTGAACATTTTGACGATGAGTATATTCGCGCCATCGACTACAAGGTAAAAGCTCCCCGCGCGGAGACGCCAAAAGCCGCGTTGCTCATCGACATCGCCGGACATTCCGCTGAGCAAGCCGGGCACGGAGTCGAGCGCGTGCGAGCGCTGCTCGATCAGCATCCAAACACGCTACTATTCGTCGCTCACGACGCCGCCGAAGCAAAACGCTTCTGGGCCGACCGCAAAAAACTTGGTGCCATCGCCCGCCGCACCAACGCCTTCAAGATGAACGAGGACATTGTCCTCCCATTGGATGCGCTGGCCGAGTTCGCGCGCTTCATTGACGCTATCAATGTTGAAGAGGAGCGCTACGCCCAGCTTCGTTTTGCCCAGCGAGCCGAAGAGGTATTCACGGGAACGCAGGCAAAAGACGATAGCGAACAGATTGTCGCCAAAACCCCTGCGGCTCTGGAACTCTGTGCCCGCTTCCGCGTGGAGTTGCAACACTTAGGAGCGGAAGCATTGCGGGGACTCACCCATCTCCAAGGGTTCCGCGACGGATTGACCAAGCTGGTGCGCGGTTATCCGGAGGTGCTGGCTGCGCTGGAGCGTGCCCACCAGGAAGTGCGGGACCGCCGCCTTGTGCTGGCGACCCACATGCACGCCGGCGATGGCAACGTGCACGTCAATGTGCCGGTTCTCTCCAACGACCGCCCCATGCTGGACCGCACCAACCAGGTGATCGACCGCGTAATGGAGAAGGTTATCTTTCTGGGTGGCGTGGTTTCCGGCGAACACGGAATTGGCCTGACAAAGCTCAAGTATCTCGAACCAGAACGCATCGCCGAACTCACGGCCTACCGTCGCCAAGTGGACCCGGCTGGGCTGATGAATCCCGGAAAACTTGAAGACTTTGAAGCTCTCAATCACATCTTTACGCCTTCGTTCAACCTGTTGGAACTGGAAGCCAGAATTCTTCAGCACGGTCAGCTCGAAGAGCTCTCGCGCAAGATTGCGCACTGCGTCCGTTGCGGCAAGTGCAAGGTGGATTGCTGCGTCTATCACCCTGCGCGCGGCATGTTCTACCATCCACGCAATAAGAATCTCGCGATCGGCTCCCTGATCGAAGCGCTGCTCTATGACGCGCAGCGCGAGCGTTCGACGCATTTCGAGCTGCTGCAATGGCTGGAGGAGGTCGCCGATCATTGCACCATCTGCCACAAGTGCCTTACCCCCTGCCCGGTCGATATCGACACTGGAGCAGTTTCGGTTCTAGAGCGACGGATTCTCTCTGGTTGGGGCTACAAACACACGCCCTTGGCCACCCGCCTTACACTGCAGTATCTGGACAGCCGCTCGCCGGCGTTCAATAACCTTTTCCGTATCGCAGTCGCGCAGTTGGGAGGCGCGGCTCAGCGCGTTGCCAGCAAACTGGCGGTGCCGTTCCAGCCCGCCGAAGGCGCATCCGCCTTCTATCCTCTACGCTTACTCCGCTCCTCGGTGGCGCCAATTCCCAGCCAGACGCTGCGTGATGTTCTGCCGACATGCGAAGCCGATCAGGCACTCGTCTTTGAGCCGGATCACAATGGGTCGGACGAGCGAAAAACGGTCTTTTACTTTCCCGGATGTGGCTCCGAGCGCCTGTACTCGGACATCTCGATGGCTACCATTCACCTCCTGCTGAAGCTCGGAACTCGGGTGGTGCTGCCGCCTCCGTTCCTCTGCTGCGGCTTCCCTGCCCACGTCAACGCCAAAACCAGCTTGCACTCACGCACGGTTTTGCGTGACACGATTCTGTTCAGCCAGATGCGCGCGATGTTTGCCTACCTGGATTTCGACGGATGCGTTGTCTCCTGCGGTACCTGCCGTGAGGGTTTGGCCCAGATGGATACAACGGAACTCTTCGGCAGAGTGGTGGATGTGGCGGACTATGTACTCGAACGCGGTCTACGCGTGGAAGGCAATGGCAATTTTCTTTACCACGCACCCTGTCACGACTCGCTCGACGGCAAAGCTATCAAGATTTTGGAAAAACTCGGCGGCTTCGGTTCTGTGCAAACGGTGCCGCACTGCTGCTCGGAGGCGGGAACCCTCTCGCTCTCGCGTCCGGACATCACCGACGCGATGCTGCACCGCAAGCGCGAGGCCTTCGCCCTTGCCATCGGCGAAGCGCAAAAAGCAACCGTTCTCACCAACTGCCCCGCGTGCGTGCAAGGCCTTGGACGCAGCCGCGATCTGGGAGTAGAACCACTGCACATCGCCGTCGCCTTGGCCGAGAAACTGTCCGGAGCCGAATGGAAGAAGGAATTTGCTGCACAGGCAGCCCGCGCCACCGCAGTCGCTTTCTAGCGTTGGGGCGGATTGTCCTTTCGATATCACACATGGGTGTGATCTCAAGCCCGTGCGTGCATCCTTCGACCGGTGCCGTACATCTACTTAGGCAAGAGTCAACACCGGGCGCTTTTCCGCAGTTTCGGCAGTCGGTTAAGTAGGCTGCTCCCCGAAGCGTAGTTAAGCCCTTCCTCCTGTGGTAACCCCGAAACTTTGCCCACCAACCTCCCCCGCCCGGGGTGTGTCCAGCCTCACCGAAGGCTTATTGAATCCCTCTGGACTTCGGGAGAATCATTCGAGAAGTAGAGTGGACCGGGGGCTTCGAGCCGGACACTCCAGGGACATTGTTGTTGGCCATCTTTGTTCCGCAACACAGAATCCAAGTAGGTGCGGTACTTACGCAACAGAATGACCACCCAGACAGCAACTCGCAATTTGTTATCCATCGCCGCAATCGTGCTCGCTCTCGCCTCCGCGCTTGCTCAACCCGCCCCCAAAGGTGACGCGCCTTCCGCCAAGTTTGCGGATCAGGGCTGCGTGAACCAGGGAAAGGATCGTCGGGGCTTTGCACCCGTGGTCTGCTGGTTGCAGCGGCGCCTGTCGTGGAAATCAGAACACGAGCCGCATTTCGCGATGGTCGGCAAGCCGGAGGGAACAAGCTTGGGGCTGGCGTGGCCACCGTACGCAGTATTCAACATGCCCGATGGAAATGATCACTGGCGCATGTTCCGCATTGGCTTTCGCTATGATCGTAGCTGGCGGGGATACATATTCCCCACCATCGCGGCCAAGCAAGTTTCGCATCCACTACGCTACTGACGGCTCTGCCCGAAAATCTTTGAAAGGCTCTTCCACCTGATTGCGCAGGTAATGCTTTTTTATGCATATTCCCGGATCCTGGATCCTCTTGATATTCATCAGCGCATCGACTGCCCTGATCCTTCTAGTTCTGCACTTGACGAAGCTCGGTCGGTTGATCCACCACCAGATTCCGGACCGTCCGCAGAGACGGCTTTTCCTGGCGTCCGTCAGCTTTTTTATCACGTTTCTGGCGGTACGGCTGTTGGTGGCCTCCATCACTCATCACATTGGGCCATTCGGCTATGTTGAGATGGGAGGGCGGCACATTCATCACCTGGTTTGGGGAATCCTTCTTCTGCTCATTTGCGGCTACGCAGAGCTGACAGAAGCCGCAACCCATGACAGTTCGCTTTCGATTCTTCTCAGTCGCTTGCTGGCGCTGACTTACGGGATTGGCGCGGCGCTGACGCTGGACGAATTTGCACTCTGGTTGAACCTTGATGCAGCGGCATACTGGTCGCGGCAGGGGCGCGAAAGCATTGATGCCGTGGTCCTATTTGGGGCCCTGCTCGCGATGGGAGCATGGGGGGCGCCATTGTTTCAGCGGCCGACTCAACCCCGCCCAAGAGCAAGCGAGTAAGCTGGCGGCCTTCGCTCACGATCCATTCGGCGTCGGGGGATTCTCGTTCAACTCAAGCCGAAATGACACTCAAAGAGGTCATTATCCCGGGTTCGTGCCTATTCAGAGCCGACGGTGCAACCCAAGTCATCCGCCGTACCAGTCCAATACACTGGAGGAAAACACCATGAAGAGATTAGCTCTGCTCAGCTCAGTTCTCTTGCTGACAGCGGTGTGGGCGGTAGCGCAGTACAACAACCAATCCGGCAGCCAGAGTAGTTCCGATATGAGCAACACCACCATTGAGGGATGCCTGTCCGGATCGGATGGCAGCTACAGTTTGACGGACAAGTCCGGCACGACCTATCAACTCACGGGAGACACGGCAAAGCTGCAGAACCACGTTGGTCACACCATCCAGGTGACCGGGACGAGCGCGTCGGACCCGACGATGAAAGGAAAACAATCGGGCTCAATGAGTTCACCTTCTGACACCGAGCCCACGTTTAACGTTACCTCGTTCAAGCACGTCTCTAACACCTGTAGTTCGATGCACTGAGCCTCGGCTTCGTGGATGGCAAGAGGTCCGGTCGTGTGCCCGGATGTTGCTCACCGCAGGCTGCTTGCCATCACAGTTATGTCTCGCGTGAAGCCGAATCGAACATCCGGTGATTCCGGTCGAGCGCGGCGTCAACGACCTCGATGATGTGGACCACTGGTAGCGGATGGCCTGCTCTCTTGAGCGCCCCGGCAATCTGAAGAAGGCATCCTGGGTTGGCGGAAACCAGTGCTTGCGCTCCTGAGTTTATGATCAATTGAGCTTTGCGGTCAGCCAACTGACGCGCCGTTGCCGGCTCAATCAGGTTGAACACTCCCGCCGAGCCACAGCAAATCGCAGCCTCCGGAAGTTCGATCAGTTCAATTCCGGAAATAGCGCTCAACAATTGCCGCGGTTGCGTCCGCACGCCTTGCGCATGCTGCAGATGGCAGGAGTCGTGATAGGCGACTTTCAAGCGTATCGGGTTGACCGGCTTCTCCAATCCGAGCTCTGCAATGAGTTCGCTGATGTCCCGGCATTTCCCTGCTATCACCCGCGCGCGTTCCGCAAACTCGGGATCGTCGCGCAGCAGATGTGCATATTCCTTGATGTTCGAGCCGCAGCCAGCCGAGTTCACCGCGATGGCGTCAACTCCGGCCCGTTCGAAGGTTTCGATGAGACGCCGCGCGGCACTCAACGCCTCCGGTTCGCGTCCGGTGTGCGCCATCATTGCACCGCAGCATGCTTGCTCCGGCGGCACGATGACTTCGCAGCCGAGCGCGGCGAGCACGCGAACGGTTGCCGCATTTACGTTACTGAATAGAACGCGTTGCACACAACCCAGCAGCACACCAACTCGTAGGCGTGGCTTGCATTCTGGTAGAACCTGCCGGGGAACGAGCAGGAACATCCTGCGCAGTTCGATCTCCGGCAGAAGCGCTTCCATGGAGCGCAGCCGTTCTGGCAGCAGGCGAAGCAGTCCGCTCTTCCGGAGCAGCCGGCGCAGCCCCGATCTCTGATAGGGCCACAACGGGAGCATCAGCAAGCGCAGCCGATTCGGATGCGGGAACAACCAGAAGATCAGCCTGCGAAAGAGCTGATCGAGAAACGGACGCTTGTAATTACGCTCGATCTGCGCCCGCGTTGCCTCGATCAGCTTTCCGTACTGCACGCCCGACGGGCAAGCCGTCACGCAAGCCATGCACCCCAGGCATTTGTCGAAGTGGCTGACGAAGGTTTCGTCCATCTGCGCCACGCCGCCTTCCGCACCCATTTTCATCAGGTATATTCGCCCGCGCGGAGAATCCATCTCCTGATTCCAGAGCAGGTAGGTTGGACAAGTCGGAAGGCAGAAACCACAGTGTACGCATTGCTCAATGAGACTCATCGATGGCGGATGATGAGAATCGTAGACGCTTGCGCCGCCTTTGCTTTCGAGGGTTTCGACCGGGACAATCTGCTCCATCAAATCCCTCCCACGAATCGTCCGCGATTCAGAATCCCGCGTGGATCGAACTGTTCCTTAATCCTCTTCATCAGAGGCAGCGCGTTACCGGCAGCACCCCAGACGTCTATCTTCTGCCGCAGTGCTGCAGGTCCTTGCAGCACGACTGCGGTTCCGCTGGCCGGAGCCAGAAAGACCCTGAGCGATGAGATAAAATCCGCGAACTGTGCACTGTCGGTGGCATCGATTCGCAGCCAGGCAAGTCCGGTGGAGTGCATCAGCAAACTCCAATCAGCATTCTGGCTGAGCCCTTCGCGTACGAATTCGGCGGTCGAACTTAGCTGTGAGGGCAACATGCTCAACTTGCAGATGGCAGCGGACGCTCGGCTGCTGTTCCACAGTTCCTCGCGTGCCCGCCATGGATCGCCGCTAGGCTCTGCGGGATTTGCCTCGCCCGCAAGTTTACACACCGTTTCCGTCTGCGCCGCGACTCCAGCCGCAATTCCGTCGATCCTCACATCGACTTCGATCTTTCCGTCCGACGCAGTTCTAATCTGCAAACCGGTGGGAACCACTATTGAATCGGTGATCGCGAGCATGAAGTCGTTGGCTCTCTCGCGATCAAGAAATGAGAAGTTGAGCGTATGCGACTTCTCCGGCAGAGGGTGCAGGCGAAACACCGCCCTGGAGATGATTCCCAGCGTGCCCAGTGCGCCGGACATCAGTTTTGGCAAGTCATACCCGGCAACGTTCTTCACAACCTTGCCGCCGCTGGCAGCAATGGTGCCATCGGGAAGAACCACGGTGATGCCGATGATGAGATCGCGAACGCCGCCGTAGCGCAAACGCAACGACCCGCTGTCATTTGCTGCAATCACCCCGCCCACGGTCGCCCGCTCCGGCCACAACGGATCGAGCGCCAGCCTTTGCCGATGATCGCAGAGCGCGTTTTGTAGTTGCGCGATGGTCAGTCCGCTCCCAACCGTTACCGTCATGTCTCCCGGTGCGTATTCAATAATGTGGTTGAACTTTGCCGTCGAAATCTTCAGATCGACGATCTGTGGCGCATTGCCCCAATTCAACTTTGTTCCGCCGCCGCATGGGGCCACCAGTATTCCCTCCCGGTTTGCGTACTCCAGCACTCGCGCCAACTCAGTCTCGTTGGCGGGCTCGGCATATAACTCCGGCGCCACTCCACAGACTGTGTCCGCGTCGCTGCCTTGGCGCAGATCACCTTCCACGACAATTGTGCGTAGTGTGTCCAGTGCCTGTGCCGAAGTTGCTTTTGCGGATTCAGGCATGTCCTAGAAAAACTGTGCCTCTCCCGAAATTTCGAGCGGATGCGGAACGTACGGCCCTGGTCTCTCCGCGCACAAAGGAGTACGCGGAAAAACCTTTCCGGGGTTCGATATGTGATCAGGATCAAATGCACATCGCACCAGCTGCATCGTTTGCAGGTCAGGCTCGGCAAACATCTCTGACATAAACATCTTTTTATCGTTTCCCACCCCATGCTCGCCGGTGATCGAACCGCCAGCCCGCACACAGGTCCTCAATATTTCGGCGGAAAGTTCTTCCGCGTCCTGCTCCTGTCCTTCGATGCGGCGATCATACAGAACGAGGGGATGCAGATTGCCATCTCCGGCATGGAAGACGTTCGCCACGCGCAATCCCGCCGCAGCGCTCAGACGCACAATCTCATCCATCACCTGAGGCAGCGCGGTCCGCGGAATGACTCCATCCTGCACGATGTAGTTAGGAGAGACTCGCCCCATGGCCGCGAAAGCTGCTTTGCGTCCCTTCCATATCACAATCCGCTCGGCTTCCGACTGTGCCACGCGGATCTCCCACGCCCGGTTGTGCAAGCACTTCTCTTTCACCCGAGCGATTAAGGCCTCCACCTCGGCGGCTGGACCATCCAGTTCGACGAGCAGCAGACCTCCGCAGTTCGGGTATCCGGCGTGGACCGCGGCTTCGGCCGCCTGGATGGCGAGGTTGTCCATCATCTCGATTGCGGCCGGCAATACTCCCGAAGCGATAATGTCGCTCACCGCTGCTCCGGCCGCGGCGGTCGAATCAAACGCAGCCAGCAGGGTCTGGATCACCTCCGGGCGCTTTACGATGCGGAGCATTACTTTCGTGGTGACGCCAAGAGTTCCTTCGGAGCCAACAAATACGCCGGGAAGATCGTATCCCGGAGTGTCAAGCGTATTGCCTCCGAGTTGCACCAGCGAGCCGTCGGGCAGCACAACTTCCAGGCCGAGCACATGTGTGGTTGTAAAGCCATACTTCAGGCAGTGCGCGCCGCCGGAGTTTTCCGCAACATTGCCGCCAATCGAGCACACGGATTGCGAAGACGGATCGGGAGCATAGAAGTATCCGTAAGGGGCAACGCCTTGAGACACGGCCGCATTGATCACCCCTGGTTCTACCATCACCCGCGCATTCAAGATATCCAAATTCAGGACGCGGTTCAGCCGCGAGAGGCTGATCACAATGCCGCCTTCTACAGGAAGCGCGCCGCCGCTCAAACCTGTGCCGGAGCCGCGTGCGACGAAGGCAATATGCTCTTGTGCGCAGAGCCGCACGATACCTTGCACCTGCTCCGCCGTGGAGGGCAAGACAACCGCCAGCGGCACAACGCGAAAATTTGTCAGACCGTCACATTCATAAGTGCGCAGTTCCTCGCGAGCCGTGATCAGACCTTCGCCGGCCAGCGAGCGAAGCGCTTTGAGGAACGCCGGATTCATTTTGCCCCCAGTCGTGCGCACTTATGGCGAGAGGCACGTCGCAGAGCAACCGTTGCTCCGCCACGCTACTCAATGCGCGTCGTGTGATGTGCGGGGTTGCCTTTTGGATGTCTCTGCCATCAAAACCCGCACGCCGGCTCCGCTTCTCGCGCGTTATAGTGACATGTAGCCGTCCAACACGCGCGTCCCCATGCGCCCATGGAGCACCATGTCAGCTTCCCGCCGAGAATTCCTTGCTCTTTCCGCTCTCAGCATCCTTGGCAGCACTGCCCTCAGCACCGCTGCCGCTTACGGCCAAAGCACTCCGTCGCCGAAGTCTCCACCGCCCGGTACGCCGCAGGCCTTCGGTACCGCCGCACCCGTCGGCCCGGAGGTTTCCGCCTCCACCTTCGAGGCGGCGGAAAAGCTGGTGAATTTCACCCTTACCGAGGCCGAACGAGCCCAGGCCGCCAGCAACTGGCGCATCTCTCTTGCGCCCTACTACGAGCGACGGGTCGGGCCTCGTAAGGTTGCCATTGAACCCTCCACTGCGCCTTGGTCGCAGTGGAATCCCGTGTTACCCGGACACTCTTCGGGTCCCTTGCAGAATCGCTTCGTCCGCAGCAAAGTAGACCCCGGTCCACTTCCTTCCTCCGACACCGCCATCGCCTTCTCTCCTGTGACCCGCCTTTCGCGATGGATTGAACAACGCAAGCTCACCTCCGAGCGCCTCACCAATGTTTATCTCGAACGCTTGCAGCGCTTCGACTCCCAGCTCAATTGCGTCATCACTCTCACCCGCGAACTCGCGCTCGCACAAGCCCGCCAAGCCGACCAGGAGATTGCCTCCGGACACTATCGTGGTCCGCTCCACGGCGTCCCGTGGGGTGCAAAAGACTTGCTCGACACCGCCGGCATTCCCACCACCTATGGGGCCGAACCTTTCCGTAACCGCATTCCTGCCGAAGACGCTGCTGTCACGCAGCGCCTCCACGCCGCGGGCGCGGTTCTTGTCGCCAAGCTTTCGCTCGGCGCACTCGCCCTCAATGACATCTGGTTCGGGGGGCAGACCATGAATCCCTGGTTGCTCGAAGAAGGCTCGTCAGGCTCCTCTGCCGGCCCGGGCGCTGCGACTGCGGCCGGACTGGTCGCATTCTCCATCGGCAGTGAAACGGAAGGCAGCATCGTGAGCCCTTCCATGCGCTGCGGCGTCACTGGCCTTCGTCCCACCTATGGCCGCGTCCCTCGAACCGGCGCCATGACGCTCTGCTGGTCCCTCGACAAACTCGGTCCCATGGCACGCTCCGTCGAAGACACTCTGCTCGTGCTCAATGCCATCTCCGGCCCTGATTCCGGAGACCTGTCCAGCGTCCCTAGCCACCTCGACTTCGATGCCGCCACCTCCGTCCGCGGTCTCCGCCTTGGTTACTTCCCTGCCTGGATGAACCAGCCGCCCGCCACCGAGGTCGATCGCGCTGCCTTGGAGACGGCTAAGCAACTCGGCTTCACTCCGGTCGAAGTCTCGCTCCCTGACTGGCCCTATGACTCGCTGAACATCATTCTCTTCGCCGAAGCCGCCGCCGCCTTCGAGGAACTCACTCTATCCGGAGGACTCAATCAGCTCCGATCGCAGAACCCAGATGCCTGGCCCAACTCCTTCCGTCAGGCCCGCTTCCTGTCCGCCGTCGACTTCGTCCAAACCGATCGCTTCCGCCGTGCCATCGCGCTGGAAATGGCCCGCATCTTCTCGCAGGTCGACCTGCTCCTCGTCCCGGCGTTACGCGACGAAATGCTGACCATTACCAACTTCACCGGACATCCCTCGCTTACTCTGCGCGCTGGTTTTGTGCAGGTTTCTGAGGCGCGCAGCGATTGGGCGCCGGACCCACTGCATTCCCTGCCCACCTTCAACCCGCCCCGCCGCGTTCCTCATGGCGTCGCCCTCATCGGCCCGCTTTTCGGCGAAGGTCTGCTTGGCTCTTCCGGCATCGCCCTGGAACATGCTTTTGGCGTCACAGAGGAACATCCATCCGGCTTCTGAAACCGATGCAAGAATGCAAGCCCCACCGGGAACGGTGGGGCTTGTTAGCAGTCAGAAAAGTCCGGCGCATATTGACACGCGTCAGACTTCCCCTCGGTTCGTCTCAGCAGCAGCGCATCTTTACCACTTCGCCATTCGGAGCTACTGGCGGGCCGAACGCCTCTTCCGGCACTGGCGCGCCATTCAGCACCATGATCCACCGGCGGAACGCATCGATCAGCACCAGCACCACGCCAGTAATAAAGATCACCATCAGGGTCGTGTCCAGGTAGCCAGTGAATCCCATCCCTGGTTTCAATCGCAGCGGCCAAAAGATGTTCTTGATCGAGAGCACGCCCGCCGAGAGCGTGGTCACCCCCACAAAGCACATCGGCAAGAATGTAATCCACGCATAGCGCGCCTTGCCCATGTTAATCAGGAACGTGGTTGAGACTGCCAGTGCGATGGTTGCCAATAACTGGTTGCCGGTTCCAAACAGCGGCCAGATTGTCGAAATGTTGCCGGTATAGATCAGGTATCCCCAACCGGCGACGACCACCGTAGTGGCACTCAGGTTGCCGGGCAGCCAGGCGTTGTTGCCGAACGGCTTGTACACCTTGCCCAGCAGTTCCTGCAGAACATAGCGCGCCACCCGAGTCCCGGTATCTACCGTGGTCAGAATGAACAGCGCCTCAAACATGATGGCGTAGTGGTACCAATAGCCCATCAGTCTGTCCATGCCCGGCAGTCCTCGGAATATCTGAGCCATCCCCACCGCCAGGGACACCGCACCGCCGCTGCGGCCCGCCAGCTTTTCTCCAACCTCACGCGAGAAAATATCCAGGTTCACCGTGTGCATTCCCAGCTTGGCAAAAACGTCGGGAGGGCAATTGATCGCGAAATAGTCGCCGGGATTCATCGAGCAGGCCGCAATCAGCGCCAGCACACCTACCAGAGACTCGCAGGCCATGGCTCCAAAACCGATAAACCGCGCGTCGGTTTCCTTATCCAGCATCTTTGGAGTGGTTCCCGACGAAACCAGCGAGTGGAATCCTGAGATAGCACCGCAGGCGATCGTGACAAACAGGAACGGGAAGAGCTTGCCCTTGATGATTGGCCCGCCACCATGAATGAATGGCGTAATGTTCGGGAACAGGATGTTCGGGTGCACCACGAAAACGCCGATAATCAGAACCGCAATCGTGCCCAGCTTGACGTAAGTGGACAGATAGTCGCGTGGTTCCAGCAGCAACCACACCGGCAGCACCGATGCCACGAATCCGTAAATCACCATCATCCAGGTAATCTCATGCGGAGTGAACGTCAGAGTGTGCGCAAAGCTGCTGGCAGCGAACGTGTGTCCCGCCATCACTGCGGCGAGCAGGCACGCAACTCCAAAGATGCTGGGTCCCGTGATCTTTATCTCGCCCGACGGGTTCTTGAACATCCACACGCCCATGATCAGCGCAATCGGCACCGTCATGCCAATAGTGAATACGCCCCATGGGCTGTTCGCTAGCGCATTGACGACCACAATGCCCAGTCCTGCCAGCGTAACCAGCAGAATGAACAAAACGGCGATCATCGCCACCAGCCCGGAAAATGGACTGATCTCCGTCCGCGCGATGTCTGCCAACGAGCGCCCGCGATGGCGAACCGAAGCCACCAAAACGGTAAAATCCTGCACGCATCCCGCAACTACCGCGCCGATCAGCAGCCAAAGAAATCCCGGCGCAAATCCGAACTGTGCCGCCAGCGTGGGACCCACCAGAGGTCCAGCTCCGGCGATTGCGGCAAAGTGGTGACCAAACAAAACCCATTTTGGCGAGGGCACGTAGTTATGCCCATCTTCGTAGGTGTGTGCAGGAGTGATGCGGCGATCATCCAGCACCATCGCCTTGGCGGCGATAAACGCGCTGTAGTAGCGGTACGCCAGAGCGTACACGCAAATCGAACCCAATAGGATCGGAAAAGTGTTCATAAAATCCCCCTGGCCTCCAATTCCAAACTCAGGTATGGAAACTGCCCGTGGAATCCTGACCGCACACTATAGAAGGGAATGTCATCCGAATCAATGAGATTTCCATTTGGCGGTGTTTACCAGCTCCGCATCGATCCCTTGCAACCGCACTCTCCAAAGCGACTCGCAACCGGGGGCCCCATTGCTTTGAATCCGTGTGCAGTGCTAGGTTTGTTCGCGACCGACGCAATAATTGCGAGCACAACGCTTTTCCGATTGTTTGATCAGGATGATGCCATACGGATCTGAGCAGTAGGCTGGGTGCCCACACCGGCAGCTTACACCGTGCTGCGACTCCGTCCACAAGGATCAGGTAATTCTTGTGTGTTAGGTCGCTTCGAGAATTGCGGACAGCCCCTTCACATCTTTAATCACGATTTGCCTGGCATCCACTTCCAGAAGTCCCTCTGCCTGCAGGCGCATCAGATTGCGCGAAACCAACTCGCGCACCGTCCCGAGTTGATTGGCTAACTCCTGATGACTACCGGGGAGAAGGACTTCAAGACCTCGTGCAGTCTTCTTTCCCTGGCTTTGCGCCAACCGCACCAGCAAAGAGACCAACCGCTGGCGGATCGTAGTAAAGGAGAGTTCTTCGATGATGCCGACAAGATTCCGCAGTCTGGCACCGACAAAAGCCAATACTTTCAGTGCAACCTCGGGGTGATCGAGACAATAATCCTGAAAGTCCTTGCGTGAGATGAATGCCGTTTCAGTCTCATCCACGGCGACGGCGGAAGCCGGATATGGTCCCCCATCAAAAACCGGAACTTCAGCAATGGTTTCGCCAGAGCCATTCACGGCGAGAACCTGTTCGCGGCCACTCGCAGAAGTCTTATAGATCCGCACCCTTCCCCGAGAAATAATGTGTAATCCCTTGCACGGTTCGCCTTCGTAAAAGAGAACCTCACCAGCAGCAAAAAGCTTCCTTACCGCTCTCGCCGCCAGTAACTGCACCTCCGGTTGCGAAAGGTTGGAAAGTAGGGCTGTCTTCTGCAGAACGGCCGACAGGTCAATACGTTCAGTAGGCAACTTGTATCCTCGCGGGTTAGCCTCAGTCCAATCGCGATCTATTGTAGTGCGTCCCGCCATCAATTTGCTCTGCAAGTGACTTTGGTCGCTGTGATAACAGCCGCGCTCCCCTATTCTCAGGACATAAGGAGCTTGAAAATGCCGACCCTGACCGACACCGTCCGTGAGATTGCGCTGAACCAGCCATCGTCCATTCGAGTATTTGAACAGTACGGAATCGACTACTGTTGCGGAGGACTAAAGCCTCTCGCCGTCGCCTGCACCGAGCAGGATGTTGAGCTCGGCAGCGTGCTTGCTGCGTTATCCGCCGCGGAGCAATCCACCCCGGGTGCGCAGGATCGGTCTAAGGAATCACTGGAGAGCCTTATCACGCACATCGTCACTACCCATCATGCCTACGTCAAGAAAGAACTCCCGCGCCTCGATGCGCTTGTCAGGAAGGTCATTGAGCGGCACGGGTCCACCCACGCCGAACTGCTCGCGATCCAAACTGCGCTGGCGAAGTTGGATCAGGATCTAACCCAGCATCTTGCCAAGGAGGAGACGATCCTGTTTCCCTACATCACAAACCTGGAGCGCGCCTTGGCCGAGGGCGGCCCGAATCCCTACGGCTGCTTTGGAACTGTCGCAAATCCAATCGAGATGATGACCCAGGAGCACGAAGCGGCCGGAATGTTGCTCGCCGAGATCAAAGACCTGAGCAACCATTTCACTACGCCGCCGGACGCCTGCCCGACCTATCACGCATTTTTCGACGGCCTCAAAGAATTAGAGCAGGATCTACATCAGCACATTCACCTGGAGAACAATATTCTCTTCCCGCGGGCAATTGCCATGGAAGCCTCAAACACCTAGTCGCGTGGCTCCTCCGTCGCGGAGGAGCCACCTCCTCGGGGACGAACTCATCTGCTTTGCCGGGAGCATCCCCGCTCACTTCTTCGTTGCTGCATCCTTCCTCCGGGCAGCACCAGATGCGTGATGCGACTTGCGCAGTGTCTCCCAGTCCGCCTCAGTCTGATCGGCATAAGCCACGGCAAAATTCACCAACGCCTCCCCGAAGCTTCCGCCGCTGCCGAGATATCCCACAATGATCTGCACATCGCCAGAGCGGGCGTGTCCACGCGCCAACAATTCTCCACAAACCTCCGCATAGGCAATCAGGCCCGCTCCCTTCAGTTCCTCCACTGCAATCGAAGCCTTGTGGTCATTCAGTTGCCGCACCAGATAGTCGCGATTTTCAATCGTCGTCCATCCTAGGAACGGATCGGACTGCATCTGCATCGCGCGCTGCCCCTCGGCGACTGCCCGGCCCCAGTGCGCTTTCTTCCCATCGTTCACGTAAGGCAGGTAGGCCGATCCCACCTCTTCCTTGATTTGAAGAAACAGCGGGTCGCCGGGACCATTGCCTTCCAGATAAATGCAGTAATCACGGGTCCCCACACTGCCTGTACCAACTACTTTGAAGCACACATCGATGGGCCGGTACTGCTCCAGAATATGTTGCCGCTCCGGCAAAAGTGTTCCGCGGTACTCCTTCATCGCAGAGAGCACTTGGCGCGCCTGCGAGCCACTGACGCGTGATAGCAAAGGCTTATTCTCGCGGAAGATGCGTCCCGCCACTTTCTTTGCCGGTATCGTCAAGGTCTCCAGAGTATGCGCCGGAGTCGCCCGCTCGGCCTTCATCAGCACCGCTGAAACCGGCTCGACCTTCGTCAAGCGATGCACCTGGTACCGCGCAATTTCCAGGACCGGCATCTCCGCGAAGCTGTGTGCGCATTTCCGGTAGCGCTCGAAAAATGCAAGCACTGCATCCATGGCGAAGCAGTTCTTCGCCCCGGCTTCCCTGCCCGCCAATACCAGGCTCGCCGCCAGGCGCTTCAGGTCCCACTCGAAAGGTGCCTTCGTCGTCTCGTCAAAGTCATTAATATCAAAAACCAGCCGGCCGTCGGGAGCCGCGTACGCTCCCAGGTTGCGCACGTGAGCATCTCCGCAGATTTGGTTCACGATACCGGTGTTGGGCAGCAGCGCCAGGTCCGCCGCCATCACCGGAACGGCTCCGCGAAAATACCCAAAGGGAGATGCCAGCATCCGTTCATACTTCAGATGGACCAGTGACGGCACCCGTCCGCGCATGCTTGCTTGCATCAACATCAGCGGATCATGGCGACGCTGCTTCGCATCCCATTGCCCGTGATCTGGCCGCTTCATCTGTTTGCGCCGCTCCTGCCCTTGCGCGCGCCTGTCCTCAGGAGTGCCAGTGTATGGAAAATTCCTCATGGTAGGGCTGAACATACACCCCTACTGCACGCCATTTCAATCGCGCAGAAAAATGGCCTCTTCAAAGAGGCCATCTCCCAAGTTCTTGCGGTCGTCGCTCTTAACGTGACGCTCTTTGCTGCATGGGATATTTCGAGTCCAGATCCAGGTTCAATTCGAGCACGTTTACCCGAGCTTCCCCCAGAAAGTGGAACTGCCGTTCTTCCGTGTGCTGACGGATCAATTCCTGCGCTTTATCCACGCTGATGCCGCGCTCCTTGGCCACGCGCGGTGCCTGGAATTCGGCATTAGCAGGACTGATGTGCGGGTCCAGTCCGGAAGCCGATGTAGTCACATAGTCTGCTGGAACCGGCGTCGTAGGATTTTCGCTCCGGGCCGCGGCTACGTCAGCTTTTACGCGGTCCACTAACTTCTGGTTCGTCGGACCATAATTCGTTCCACCAGAGTTTGCTGCGTCGTATCCATTCGTTCCCGCCGCCGATCCCCGGGGATGAAAATATCCAGCGCCGGTAAATGGCTGCGCGATGATCCGCGAGCCGATCACCTTGCCGCCCTGCACAATCAACTGTCCGTTCGCTTTGTCATGGAACAGAATCTGCGCCAGACCTGTGACCACCAGCGGATATACAAGCCCGAACAGAATCGTTGTAACTACGGTCATCAATATCGCAGTAATGAGATTGCGTTTCATCGTCCGCCTCGTCCTACGCTAGCCCAGCGCTTGTAATCAGAATGTCAATAATCTTGATGCCGATAAATGGCGCGATAATTCCACCCACGCCATAGATGAGCAGGTTGCGGCGCAGCAGTGCCGCTGCACCCATCGGACGATACTGGATGCCCTTCAGCGCCAATGGGATCAGGGCAATGATGATCAGCGCGTTGAAGATGACCGCCGACAAAATTGCCGACTGCGGCGTCTTCAGGTGCATGATGTTCAGCGCGTTCAGCACCGGGAAGGTTGCGGCAAACATCGCTGGGATGATCGCAAAGTACTTCGCAACGTCATTTGCAATTGAAAACGTTGTCAACGCTCCACGCGTCATCAGCAGTTGCTTGCCGATGCCCACGATCTCGATCAACTTGGTCGGATTGGAATCCAGATCGACCATGTTTCCGGCCTCTTTTGCCGCCTGGGTCCCGGAATTCATCGCCACCCCCACATCGGCCTGCGCCAGTGCGGGAGCATCGTTGGTGCCGTCCCCGGTCATCGCGACCAGCTTTCCATCGGCCTGTTCCTTGCGGATCAGATCCATCTTGTCCTTCGGTGTCGCCTGGGCAAGAAAGTCATCCACGCCAGCCTCGCGGGCGATCGCCGCTGCCGTTAATGGGTTGTCGCCGGTAATCATCACCGTGCGAATTCCCATCGCCCGCAGTTGATCGAAGCGCTCGCGCATCCCGCCCTTGACGATGTCTTTCAGTTCGATCACTCCCAGCGCTCCGCGCTGCCGCTCTGCCACCACCAGCGGAGTGCTTCCCGCGCGAGAAACTTCGTCCACTAGGGCCCGGACTTCCGGTGCGAACACCCCTGAGCTTTCGCGCACAAAACGCTCGATTGCATCCGCTGATCCCTTGCGGATCTGGAAGCCATTCAAGTTCACCCCGGACATTCTGGTCTGTGCCGTGAAGGGCACAAATTCGGCGTGATGGTCCTGCAACTCACGGCCGCGAAGGTTGTACTTCTCCTTCGCCAATACCACAATCGAGCGTCCTTCCGGCGTTTCATCCGCCAGCGAAGAGAGTTGCGCTGCATCTGCTAGCTCCGCTTCCGAAACTCCCGGTGCCGGTACAAAGCGTGACGCCTGGCGATTGCCCAGCGTGATGGTGCCGGTCTTATCGAGCAGCAGAGTATTGACGTCGCCCGCGGCTTCCACGGCGCGTCCGGACATGGCGAGCACGTTATGTTGTACCAACCGGTCCATGCCCGCAATACCGATGGCCGAGAGCAGTCCGCCAATCGTCGTGGGAATCAGGCACACCAGCAGCGAGACCAATACGAATACGGTTTGTGGAGAACCGGAGTAAATTGCAAATGGCTGTAGCGTGACCACTGCCAACAGAAAGACGATCGTCAGTCCGGCAAGCAGAATATTCAGTGCTATCTCATTCGGCGTCTTCTGTCTCTCGGCGCCTTCGACCAGGGCGATCATTCGGTCAAGAAAAGTCTCGCCGGGGTTAGAGGTGATTTTCACCTTGATCTGATCTGACAGTACTCGTGTGCCGCCGGTAACTGCCGAACGGTCGCCGCCAGATTCACGAATTACCGGAGCCGATTCACCAGTGATGGCCGACTCATCAACGGACGCAATGCCGTCGATGATCTCACCGTCTCCGGGAATAAACTCTCCGGCTGAGACCAGCACAACGTCATCAGCGCGCAGGCTGGAGCTTGCAACCTGCTCCACCTTCCCGTTGGCGCCCAGGCGATTCGCTACGGTTTCCGAGCGGGCCTTGCGAAGTGTGTCCGCTTGTGCTTTGCCGCGCCCCTCCGCCATGGCTTCGGCAAAGTTGGCGAACATTACGGTGAACCAGAGCCAGAGCGTGATCTGAAGATTAAATTTGAATGCCTCGTGCGGGCGCAGAATCAGTAGTATGCTCGTGATCACGCTACCCACCTCAACCACAAACATGACCGGATTGCCCATCATCTTGCGTGGGTTGAGCTTGAGTACGGAATCAATCGCCGCTCGGCGAACGATCGCTAGATCCCAGATAGACTTACGACTTTTCGATGTGGTCGACATGATTTCCCTTAGAAAGTCTTTCCTGCAGTCATCAGCAGGTGCTCAAGAACTGGACCGAGGCTGAGTGCGGGGAAGAACGTCAGCGCACCCAGAATAAGAATGACTCCAATTAGCAGCACGCTGAACAATGGCGTGGTAACCGGGAATGTACCGACCGACGGCGGAACATATTTCTTCTCCGCAAGGCTGCCGGCGATGGCTAGCATCGGGATTTTCATCAGGAAGCGCCCGCCAAGCGCCGCCAAGCCGATCGCAATGTTGTACCAGGCGGTGTTGGCGTTGAGTCCGCCGAACGCCGACCCGTTGTTCCCGGCCGCCGAGGTGAACGCATAGAGAATCTCTGAGAGCCCATGCGGTCCCGGATTCTCAATCGACGACGTACCAAACCCCGCCACGCTTGAGATTGCAGTCAATGACAAAATAATAAGCGGGAAGATGAGCGCGAACAGCATTGCCATCTTCACCTCGTATCCCTCAATCTTCTTGCCCAGATACTCCGGCGTTCGCCCAACCATCAGCCCTGCGATGAATACGGTCAGAATGATGAAGATCATCATGCCGTACATCCCCGAGCCGACGCCTCCGAAGATGACCTCACCCAGTGAGATGTTGACGAGCGGAACCATTCCGCCCAGGGGAGTAAACGAATCGTGCCAGCCGTTGACTGCGCCGCAACTGGTGTCCGTGGTGGCCGTGGCAAAGAGCGCGGTGTTAGCGATTCCGAAGCGCACCTCCTTGCCTTCCATGTTGCCGCCCGTCTGCATCGCGCTCGCGTGTTGATCTACGCCATGCAACAGCGGATTGCCCCGCGCCTCCGCCCAGTAGGCGACCGTAATTCCCGCCAGAAACAGAGCGACCATCGCTCCCCACACCGCCCAGCCATGCCGCTGCGAACCGGTCATGCGGCCCAAGGTATAAGTGAGCCCCGAGCCAAGAGCAAAGATGGCAAACATCTCAACCAAATTCGAGAAAGGTGTTGGGTTCTCAAACGGATGAGAGCTGTTGGCGTTGAAGAATCCGCCACCGTTGGTTCCAAACTCCTTGATAAACTCCTGCGAGGCCACGGGCCCTTGCGCAATTGTCTGATCGGTCACTGTGTCCATCACCGGCTTGCCGTTGGCGTCCACCGCAGGCTTGCCATCGGCACCCAGATGCGGAACCTGCTGCGCTTCCACAATCTTCACTGCGTCGTAGGGCCGCAGATTCTGCACCACTCCCTGCGACACCAGCACCAGCGCGCCCACCACGCAGAACGGCAGCAGCACCCACAACGTACAGCGAACCAGATCCACCCAGAAGTTTCCGATCGTCTTCATCTCGCGCCGCGCCAGGCCGCGAATAAACGCAATGGCCAGCGCAATGCCAGTCGCTGCCGAAACAAAGTTGTGATAGGCAAGCCCCGCCATCTGGGTGAAATAGCTCATCGTTGTTTCACCAGAGTAGGCCTGCCAGTTTGTATTCGTCGTAAACGATGCCGCGGTATTAAACGCCAGGTTGGGAGGATTGACCGATCCAAGCTTCTGCGGATTGAATGGCAGGAATCCCTGCACGCGCTGAATCAGGTAGAGCAGCAGCATCGAGACAAGGCTGAACAGCAGCATGGCGACTGCGTATTCGATCCAGCCCATCTCGCGTGCTTCATCCACGCCCGTCGTGCGGTAAATCAGCTTCTCGACCGGCCGCAACACCGGATCGAGAAACGTCTTCTCGCGATTAAACACGTGCGTCATGAAGACGCCAAGTGGCTTCGTAACGGCCAGGATAAGCAGGAGGAAAAACAAAATTTGCAACCATCCGTTGATGGTCATCTTAGAATTTCTCCGGACGCAATAATGCGTAGAAAAGATACACCAGCATCAGCACGGTCACCGCAAGCATTACGATCGTTTCCATGTAAATCTCCCTTATCTGATGCGCTCACAAAAGTGAACGTAACCGATCGATACAACGAAGAAAACAATCGTTATTACTACGAACCCTAGATCCTGCATCGTTGCTCTCCCGAATCGCAGCTGCGAAAATCCGCTGCTCTCCCCTGATTCAATTGGATTGGATTGGCTATAATCCTGGGCTAAAGAGTTCCTAAAAAGTTCCTAAACGTGTTCCGATTCGGCATTCTGGGCAAAACTGCTTCGACGAACATTCGATCCCTCTTACGCTTCCTTCAGCTGAGAATTCCTCTCGCGCGAATCAGTGGAAATCGGACGCACGCGAACGTCCGGCCGCCACGAGTTGGAGTGAGCCAAGGTGAGAGCCGGAGCCGTCCCATAGACTAGAATTCCAGATGGAGTCCGATAGGCGGTGATGTGGTCAACTCTCGTCTTCGAGCGCTTGCGTTCAGAACTGATTTCGGAATCAAGCGCGAAAAGGAATCGAAGCAGGAAGAGCACGGCAGCGAAACCGATCGAGAGAAACATCGCCAGGACCAACATACGAACCTCCCAGGCAGGAGAGCCATTCACTCTGCTCAACCAGCCTTCAGTTCGATTGGATATCAGCTCGCCTAAAGCACAAATAAAGAGTGCCTAAAAACTTTCTAAATGTAGGCGCAGACGGTGAGGGATGGGTCGGCACGCCAGGAAACCAACGCTTGTCGAGGGGCTGTGGTCAGGAGGGCGCGATTATTTCTGATCGCCAGGCTCGAAGCGGTAGCCGACCCACTTCTCCGTCACGATATAGCGAACCGAACCATCCTCCGGCTCAAGTTTTTTGCGCAGATGATTCATGAACACGTGCAGGTACTCCGGCTGTTGTGTGCTCATTCCACCCCACACCGCGGCCAACAGCGTGTGATGAGTAATCACTCTTCCAGGGTTTTTCGCCAGATAGCTGAGCAGATCAAATTCCTTCGGAGTCAGCCGGACCTCCCGACCTCGTACCGTCACCAATCTCGTATTCAAATCAATGTGAAAATCACCGGCATCGATCTTGCCCGCGTTTTCTTCCTGCGTCGGACGGCTAGCCCGCCGCAACCCGGCGCGCACCCGGGCCACAAGCTCGTTGATATTGAAGGGCTTGGTCACGTAGTCGTCTGCTCCCGAATCCAGGGCCTCAACCTTCGGCTTCTCCTCGCCTCGGACTGAGAGCACGATGATGGGAACCGCGGACTTACTTCGGATTCTGCGGCACAGCTCCAGCCCTCCCATGTTCGGCATCGACAGATCGGTAATCACCAGATCCGGGGTCCATTCCCGCATCACCTCCAGCGCCTCGTCGCCGTCGGCTGCGGTCCGCACCAGGTAACCATGGCCGGAAAGCGTGGTCCGCAGCACCCGCGTAATCTGCGACTCATCGTCCACCACCAGAATGTTGCGCGCGTCGTTGCTCGTCGTCATCATTTTGGCTCCTGAGTCACAATGTGCACGTCCACCGCCGGCGCATCGCGCAGAAAATCATGAATGGCCGTAAGGTAGAGGAATTTTCTCCATCCGGTCACCGCCGAGCGGCCAAACACAACCTGCGTAATATGCCTGTCCCGCACAATCTTTGCGACTTCCGCCGCGACTCTTTTTCCCCTGGTTTTCACGATCTGTGCGCCGAGATTTTCGGCAAAGCGGATGTTTTCCTCCAGCGTCCGGCGGCGTTCCGGAGTATCGTCACTGCCAATGTCCACGTAGAGTACGAAGAACTCCGCTCCGATCCTCTCCGCCATTCTGGCGGTGCGCGCAATCAGGTATTGCGCCACCGGATTCGAGCTGATGCACACCGCAATCCGCTCCGTCAACGGCGTGCGGTTCTCGATATGCTCCTTCTCCATGTAGCGTTCGAGGCTGCGGTCCACCACGCTGCCAACCTGCCTCAATGCCAATTCCCGTAGTGCAATCAGATTCCCCGGACGGAAAAAGTTCGAGAGCGCACGATCGCTTCGTTCCAGCGGATAGATATCCCCGCGTCTCATGCGGGCCTGGAGCGCTTCTGGGGTCAAATCGGAGAGAACGATTTCGTCCACTCGCTGCATCACCCAATCGGGAACCGTTTCGCGCACCACAACCCCCGTGATGCGTCCTACAATCGGGGTCACACTCTCAATATGCTGCACGTTCATCGTTGAAATCACATCGATGTTCGCGTTCAGCAGTTCCATTACGTCTTCATAGCGCTTACGGTGCTTGCTGCCTTCCACGTTGGTATGAGCCAGTTCGTCCACCAGCACGATCTCGGGATGGAGTTCCAGGATCGCATCAACATCCATCTCATCGAAGGTGGTTCCCTTGTAGACTAGTTGCTTCCGTGGCACGGCGGGAAGGCGTGCGGCAAGCTCCGCGGTTGCCGGACGACCGTGGCTCTCCACCACTCCGACCACCACGTTTTCACCGCGGCTATAGCGCCGGATGCCCTCGCTCAGCATGCTGTAGGTCTTGCCAACACCAGGGGCGTAGCCGAGGAAAAGTTTGAAAAGCCCTCGCTTCTTCGTTGGTGCGGTCTCTTCCAGCCACTGTTCGGGGGTCTTTGCCATACCGCGCTTATTGTCAATCAAGAACTAGGAATTGTCGAATAGGCTACAATTCCGAGCTGTGAATAAGAACCTGCTGACCCACGTCATCCGCTATCTTGCTTCCGGTGCTTTGGTGGCCGTGCTGGTCCCGTTATGCCGTTTCCTGCACGCCAATGCCAGTACCGCCGGATTTGCCTTCCTTCTCGCCGTGCTGATAGTTTCCGCCGCGTGGGGACTGCGCTGTGCGATCTTTCTTTCCGTCGTCGCAACCCTGGCCTACAACTTCTATTTCCTCCCACCCATTGGAACCTTCACCGTCGCTGACCCCCAGAACTGGATTGCGCTATTCACTTTTCTGCTCACTGCAGTCATCGCCAGCCAGCTCTCCGAGCGGGCGCGCCGGGAGACCATCAACGCGACCAACCGGCGGCGGGAACTGGAGCAGCTCTACGCTTTCAGCCAGCACATGCTGACCGCTGACAATGTGCTTGGCCTGCTGAACGCAATCCCTATCAAGGTGGTTGAGACCTTTGGCGCGGACTTCGCCGGAATGTATTCCATCCACAGCAAAAAGGTGTACTACTCGGACCTGCGTGCGCAAGAGCTCATCTCCAGCGAGGATCTGCAGCGAGTCAGCAGCCGCGGGGAGCCGGTCAACGACCCAGCCAAGAAGCTTCGCATCCGGCCTCTTCGGATTGGCCTCCGCTCCGTCGGAACTCTCGCCGTGATCGGTGGAAACCTTTCAACTGAAAGCCTGGAAGCCATTGGCAGCCTCGTCGCCATCGCCATTGAACGCGCCGGAGCCGTCGAAAAGCTGGCCCATTCAGAGGCCGGTCGCGAAAGCGAACGCCTCCGTTCCATCCTTCTCGATTCGGTCACCCATGACTTTCGCACGCCTCTTACCGCCATCAAGGCATCTGCACAGTCGCTCCTCGGTGATGCCGAACTCGACGAGACCTCGCGCAAGGAACTGCTGACCATCATTAATGAAGAGAGTGATCGTCTGGACCGGCTGGTGGGCGAGGCTGCGCAAATGGCTCAGCTTGACGCTCACGCCGTGGAACTAAACCTTCAACCACATCACATTCGCGAGGCAATCGATGCCGCTCTTGAAACCAACCAAAACACCCTCGCGCGCCACGAAGTGAAAGTCAACGTAAGCGACTCGTTACCTCGGGTGAACATGGACCTGCGTCAAGCCGAGGAGATCCTTTCTCAACTGCTGGATAACGCCGGTAAGTATTCGCCCCGCGGTACGCCCATCACGATCACCGCCGAAGTGCAGGGAAATATGATGGTTACCAGCGTCGCGGATCAGGGACAGGGGATCGATAGCATCGATCAGAGCATGGTCTTCGACAAATTTTATCGCGGACGCGGCCTGCGCCACAGCGTGCAGGGCACAGGAATGGGCCTCGCCATCGCCAAAGCCATTGCCGAAGCTCACGGCGGGACCATCTCCCTGACTACTCAACCGGGCCGAGGCTCCGTCTTCTCTTTCACCTTGCCGCTCGCTCGCTAACCGCCTTCTACTCCACGAATGCCACGGTTGCTCTGGGATGATCGGCTGCGGCACCCCCCATGGTTGCCCGCGATCTGAGTCGATCAGCACCACCGCTCCGGGCTTTCCCTCGCCCACCTGCGCCACCGTTCCATGGAGCAGAGCCGATCCTGAAATCGCCCTTCGAATCCCAAAGTAAGACGCGAGACTTCCATATTGTTATACTGACTCATGCAGTATGCACTGCGCGGAGCTGCCGCTTGGCTCTGAAACCACACAGTATTCGCATCTCTGATACTATTAGTTTTTAAGATTAGCCATTGACATAGCGATCCAAAATGGCAGAGCATCTTGAAAACCGACCGGACGGTCGGTTTTTCATATCAAAGGAGACTCCTTGGCCACTATCTTTTACGCCCACGACGCCAAACCCGATGCGCTGAAGCGCAAAACCATTGCCGTTTTCGGATACGGTAGTCAGGGTCATGCCCAGGCGCTCAACCTGCGTGAAAGCGGATATAGCGTCATCATCGGTCTGGACCCCGAGCGCGGAAGTGCGAAGCGCGCCCGCGAGGCTGGCTTCGAGGTTCTCGCACCCGCCGAAGCGGCCAAGCGCGCCGACTATCTCCAGATTCTCACGCCCGATGAAACTCAGGGTGAACTTTACGCCGAGTCAATCCGGCCCTATCTCACCAAGGGAAAGGTGCTTGGCTTCTCCCACGGCTTTGCCGTTACCTTTAAGACCATCGAGCCACCGGCCGACGTCGATGTCGTGATGATTGCGCCCAAGAGCCCCGGTCACCTCGTTCGCCGTCAGTACACTGAAGGCCGCGGCGTTCCCGCCCTTATCGCGGTGTATCAGGATGTCAGCGGCAACGCTCACGAACTCGCCCTCGCCTACGCTGACGGCATCGGCTCCACCCGCGCTGGCGTGCTGCAGACCACTTTCAAGGAAGAAACCGAGAGCGACCTCTTTGGCGAGCAGGCTGTTCTTTGCGGCGGACTCACCTCGCTGATCAAGAAGGGCTTTGAAACTCTGGTCGAGGCTGGCTACCAGCCCGAGATCGCCTACTTCGAATGTCTCCATGAGATCAAGCTGATCGTCGATCTGATCTACGAAGGCGGCATGGACCGGATGCGCTACTCCATCTCCAACACCGCCGAGTATGGCGACCTGACCCGTGGCGAAGCCGTTGTCGGCGAGCCCTCCCGTCAGGCCATGAAGAAGGTGTTAGCTGACATTCAGAGTGGCGAATTCGCCCGCGAATTTATCGCCGAGCACCGTAGCGGCAACAAACACTTCACCGAGCTTCGCGAAGCCGAAAAGAAGCACCCGATCGAAGAAGTCGGAGCCCGGCTGCGCGGCATGATGGACTGGCTGCCCAACGCCACCAAGAGCACCGTGAAGAAGGATACCAAAGTCGTGAATGCGTAATTAGCATCCCGGTCGGTTTTCTGTGCCGCGCGTCCCCTCGACGCGCGGCATTTTCATCGCTTCCCTGCCGTTTTTGTCATCTCACCATTTATGGATCTGAAACATCGAAGCCGCAATATTACCGACGGTCGCGACCGCGCTCCTGCCCGCGCCATGTTCAAGGCCGTCGGCTACACCGATGCCGACCTGGCGAAGCCGATCATTGGCGTGGCCAATACCTGGATTGAAACCATGCCCTGCAACTCCCACCTGCGCGAACTGGCCGCGAAGGTCAAGCAAGGCATCCGCCTCGCCGGTGGCACCCCCATGGAATTCAATACCATTGCTATCAGCGATGGCGAAACCATGGGTACGGAGGGAATGCGCGCTTCCCTGGTAAGCCGCGAAATCATCGCCGACTCCATCGAGCTAGTCTGTCGCGGCCAACTCTTTGACGCCGTAGTCTGCATCGTCGGCTGCGATAAAACCATTCCCGCTGCGGCCATGGCTCTGGCCCGCCTCAACCTTCCCGGCTTCATCCTGTACGGCGGCACCATCGCTCCCGGCAGATTCCAGGGCAAGGATGTCACCATTCAGGATGTCTTTGAGGCTGTGGGCGCAAATGCCGCCGGCAAGATCAGCGATGACGAGTTGAAAGCGCTCGAAAATGTCGCCTGCCCCGGTGCCGGAGCCTGCGGCGGCCAGTACACGGCCAATACCATGTCCACCGTCATGGAACTGATCGGCCTCTCGCCGATGGGCTTCAACAGCGTTCCCGCGCTCTCTCCGGAAAAAGATATCGTCGCCCTGCGTTGCGGCGAGGTCATCATGAACCTCCTGCGCAACAGTATGCGTCCACTCGACATCCTGACCCCCGACGCGTTTCGCAATGCGATCGCATCGGTCGCCACCACCAGCGGTTCCACCAACGCCGTGCTGCACCTGCTCGCCATCGCGCGCGAGGCAGGCGTTCCCCTCGACATCGATGATTTCCAGGCGGTCAGCGAGCGCACCCCTATTCTTGCTGACCTCAAACCTTCTGGCCGCTTCGTCGCCGCCGACGTGCATCAGGCCGGTGGCAATCGCCTGCTCGCCAAGCGTCTGCTCGAGCTCGGCCTGCTCCACGGCGACGCCATCACCGTCTCCGGCAAGACCATTGCCGAGGAGGCCGCCGCCGCATCCGAAACTCCCGGGCAAGCCGTGATCGTTCCGTCGGACCGTCCGCTGAAGAAGTCCGGCGGCCTGGTCATCCTCCGCGGCAACATCGCACCCGAGGGCTGCGTCGCCAAAATCAGCGGCCATGAGCGCCTCAGCCATACCGGTCCAGCGCGTGTCTTTGAAAGTGAAGAGGAAGCCATGAACGCAGTCACCGCCAAGACGATTCGCAGCGGAGACGTGGTGGTAATTCGCAATGAAGGTCCTAAGGGCGGTCCCGGCATGAGGGAGATGCTCGGGGTTACCGCCGCCATCGTCGGCGAGGGTCTCGGCGGCAGTGTCGCGCTCATTACCGATGGACGATTCAGCGGCGCGACCCGCGGCCTCATGATCGGTCATGTCTCGCCCGAAGCGGCGCTTGGTGGTCCCATCGCCGCCATCCATGAGGGCGACGTCATCCACATCGACATCGCCACCCGCAAACTCGAGGTCGAGGTTGATCCTGCAACTCTCCAGCAGCGTCTGAGTCAGTACCTTCCCCGTCCTCCGGTCTACCGCAGCGGCGTCTATGCAAAATACACCGCACTGGTGACCTCGGCGGCGCAAGGTGCCATCACCAATCCGGGCGCAATCGCCGTCACCAAATCGAAGTAAACCTCATGGCACCCAGCTTGGATGCTCACACTCTGCCGCTTACAAAGAGATAATGTATAAACTTGTCTGATAAGCAGATTTATCCTATCAGACAATCGGAACACTGCTATAGTTTCGGTCATAGACAGTAAAGATTTCCACCACGGTTACTTTCTCCGCCACCCCGGTTGATCCCCGGGGTGGTCTTTTACTGCTGCATCGCGAAGGGGTGAAGTTGGAACTACACTCTTATGCGGTCAGGCTCTTTCGCTGTTTCAGTTCCTGCAGCATGCGTTCGATCTCCTGCTCCCGCTCGATCTTCTCGAACCGTCGCTCGATCTCCTCTCCGCTCAACTCCACCGCCGCCTGCGTCACCGCTTCCTCGCGCATCACCTTGTTGCTCATGCGTCGAAAGGCTCCAGTCTGATCGGTCGAAGATGCTTTTTGGCTGGCGTCCGCCGCCCGCCCCACCGCCTTGGTGCGGCGATGCTGCGCGATCAACACGTCGGCCTGTCCCTCGACCTCTGCAATCTTCCGGCCCAGTGCGTTCAACGCATCCTTCAGCACTTCCACCTGGGTTTTCTGGTCTTCCATCTGTTCCACAAAGTTTTCCGCCAGTTGCTTGTAGCTCATCGCGCGATCCAGTCCAGCGCGGGCCAACCGGTCGTCTCCCTTGCTGACTGCCAGCTCCGCCTTGCGCATCCATTCTTCCTCGCGCGCATGGTTCTCCTGTTGCTTCTTCTCCAGCAGATGCATATCCGCCAGTGCGATTGCGACCTGCGTTTTTACCTGCATGAACTGGTTCTGCATGTCGAGAATCACCTGCTTGATCATCTTCTCCGGGTTCTCGGCGCGGTCCACCAGTTCATTCAGATTTGCCCGGATCAACGTTGCCACGCGTTCCAGCAGTGCCATACCTACTCCTTTTCTGCCTTGCCAACTTCCGTCTACCCCTTAACCGTCCCACCTCATCTACTACGGCTTCGCCGCGGTGCCTTCCCCATTCTCCGGCTTCGATGATTTATCGCCGATGGTTCGCACCTTCGACATCAACTCGTGCACGCTCATCCCGGAGAGCGCTTCAAACAGTGCCGGAACCTGTGCTGCCATCTGCGTAATATCGCCGGTAATCTTGTTCACTCCGGCGCTGTGTCCGTCGCCGGTGGAAACCACAGTGATCCGATCCACCTGCGCCAGCGGCGCCGCCAGTGCGCGCACTATCTCCGGCAGCCCGGAGATCAGCTTATCGATCACCGCCGCTTGGTTGTACTCCTGGAAGGCTTCAGCCTTCACGTTCATCGCCTTGGCTTCCGCCTCGCCCTTTTTGAAGATGATCTCGGCCTCGGCTTCGCCCTGGTCGCGGATGTTCGTGGCTTTGCCTTCGGCTTCCAGGATTAACCGCTGCTTTTCCGCACCCGCCAGTGTTTCGATGCGCTGCCGTTCGATCTCGGCTGGCTTCAGCACGGTCGCAATCAGCTCTTTTTCGCGGCGCGCGATTTCGGCTTCCTGCACCAGCACCTGCTGCTCTTTCTCAGCCTTTTGCACTTTTACGGACTCGACCACCAACTGCTGCTGCATGATGTTGGTCTGAATCTCATAGGATTTGTCCGCCGTGGCCTGCTGCTTCTTCACCGCCTCGGCGAACTCTGCCTTCTTCACTTCCAGATCCCGTTGTGCCTCAGACTGTTTTGCCAGTGAGAGTGTCTCGGCCAGCACCCGCTCCTGGTCCGCCTGAGCCTTTGCCACCGCCGCTTCCCGCTGCGCGATCGCCCGCCTCATTGCCGTATCGCGCTCGGCCTCGGCGGTTGCCACGTCGGCGTCGCGCTTGATCCGCGCAATATCCGGACGCCCCATGTTGGTGATGTACTCATTCTGATCGCGAACTTCCTTGATCGTGAACGAGATCACCTCCAGTCCCATCTTGTTCATGTCTTCCGCGCAGGTCGAGCGCATCCGGTCGCTCACCATCTCCGGCTGCTTCACAATCTCCTCCACCGTCAACTGCCCGATGATTCCGCGCAGGTGTCCTTCCATCACCAACCGGATCAGTCCTTCGCGTTCATCCGGCCCCTTCGTCAGGAACTGCTCGGAGGCGGTCATGATCGACTCTGTATCTGACTTCACCTTGATCTGCGCCACAGCCTCCACGGTCACAGCCACGCCCTGCTTGGTGTAGAGATCCTGCTTCGGAGCCACATCGAACGACATCAGCTCCAGTGAAAGCTCGCGGGCGTTTTCAATCATCGGGATAATCACCGTTCCCTTCCCCTTGATGATCCGCATGCCGCGAAAGCCGTACACTACCAACGCCTCGTGCGGACCTGCCTTGCGATACAGCTTGGCGAAGGCCGCAAAGCTAAACACAATTACCAGAACGCATAAACCTGCGAGCACCAATACTTCCGGGGGGATCTGGAATCCCATATTGCCTCCTCAGGCATGATCAATTGTTCCTCAACTACGAATCCGGTGATCCGGCATCGACTCCCGCCGAAGCCGCCAACTCGTCCCAGCGCCGCACATAGGCGATGCCGCGCTCGTAGCGAGTCACTACCACTTCCGTATCTTTCTCGATCTCGCTGCCGTCTTCACTCCGTGCCGCCGATGAACAACGCGAGCCCTGCCGCGAAAAAACGATCTCGCCGGTTCCACCTGAGCGCAGCCGCGAACTTACCCGGCCCAGTACGCCGGTCATCTCATAGTCCGCCTCGTCCATCGGCCCTTCGAATTGCATCAGAACCCGGGTCACCAGCAGGAACACCAGCGTCGCTCCCACCAAACCGCCGCCGATCGAAATCAGCAGCGCCGCCAGGGCATACACGTGCGAGTGCCGCGTCAGCAGAAAGCCGATCCCGCCAAACCACGCCAGAAACGCCGTCACCGTCCCCAGGTTCACCGCCGGCAAACCAGCGGAGTTTGCTCCATCGGTCCCAGCATGGGGCATGTGCCCTGCGTGTCCCAGGTGCACATTTCCCAGATGGACTCCAAAAGGCAGGTGTACATGCAGGTGAACTCCGCCCAGCAGCATCGATAACGCGCTGAGCGCAAACCCGACCAGGAAACACGTCAGATACAGTTCCGCAATGGTCACTTGGTCTTCGTCCTTTTCCGCGGTGGTTCTTGCTCTTCCCGCCGCCCCAGTTCCGGCCGCAGGACCTCAGTCAGCCGGTCCACTAGGCTCGGCGTCTCCAGAATCGCGCCCAGCAACACCAGGCAGCGCCGCGAATCCTCGTGCTTGGCTACTTGCAGCAGCGCGTAGCAAACCTTAGGGTCTCGCCGGAACCGCTCCGCCCCGCTGATCAGCCACAGATCCAGCGTGTCTTCCACCACCCGCGCATCGCTTACCAACTCCGTGTGATACCCCTCCGGATCGTCCACCATGTACCCAGGGTGCACCTTAAAAAACTTCGCCAAAAGCATCCGCGTAGAATTCGTCAAATGCGGGCGGGCACCGCTCTCCAGTTGCGAAAGATAGCTCTGGCTCAAAGCCTTCCCGCCTTCTTTCTGTATAGCCCGCACGGTTTCCTGCTGGGTCATTTCCCGGCCAAGACCGCGCAAGGTGCCTTCCATCAGGCGCAGGTAGCGAAGTTTTTCTCCGAGCTTCATATAACGAATTGCGATAGTAGTATTGCGATTTGCAATATGTCAAATAAATATTTTGCGCCATATTCCTCCGCTCCGGCCTTTCCGCCGACCCCATCGAACCCAACCGGGTTTTGTTTGATACAGTTAGATTGCTTCAAGTGAACGCATTCCATGACAATCATCCAGCAAGAAGACCTCATCCAGAGCGTAGCCGACGCATTGCAATTCATCTCCTACTACCATCCGGCCGATTTCATCCGCAGCCTCGCCCTCGCCTACCAACGCGAGCAGTCGCCCGCCGCCAAGGACGCCATCGCGCAGATACTCGTTAACTCCCGCATGTGCGCCGAAGGTCATCGTCCCATCTGTCAGGACACCGGCATCGTAACCGTCTTTCTCAAACTCGGAATGGACGTCCGCTTCAGCGGCACGCTAAGCCTCGACGACATGGTCAACGAGGGTGTCCGCCGTGCGTACCTGCTACCGGAGAACAAACTGCGCGCCTCCATCCTCGCCGACCCGGCCGGCAAGCGCCGCAATACCGGAGACAACACTCCCGCCGTGATCCACGTCTCCATTGTCCTGGGCAACACGCTCGACGTCATGGTTGCCGCCAAGGGCGGCGGCTCGGAAGCCAAGTCCAAGTTCACCATGCTCAATCCATCCGATTCCATTGTTGAGTGGGTATTAAAGACTGTGCCGACCATGGGTGCTGGATGGTGCCCTCCCGGAATCATCGCCCTTGGCATTGGCGGCACTGCCGAGAAAGCAATGTTGCTCGCCAAGGAAGCTCTCATGGAGCCCATTGACATTCAGGATTTGAAGGCCCGAGGCCCCAGCAATCGCCCGGAAGAGCTTCGCCTCGAACTCTATGACAAAATCAATGCCCTCGGCATCGGAGCCCAGGGCCTGGGCGGACTCACCACCGTGCTCGATGTTAAGGTGAAGGACTACCCCACCCATGCGGCCAACTTGCCGGTTGCCATGATTCCTAACTGCGCCGCGACCCGTCACGCGCACTTTACCCTCGACGGCTCCGGTCCGGTCTCGCTCAATCCACCGTCCCTCAACGACTGGCCCGAACTCACCTACAGTCCAGCCTCCGCCCGCCGCGTCAATCTCAACACGGTGACCCGCGAAGAAGTCTTGTCTTGGAAGTCCGGCGAGGTCGTTCTCCTCAGCGGAAAGCTGCTGACCGGACGCGATGCCGCTCACAAACGCATCGTCGAAATGCTCGATCGCGGCGAGAAACTACCCGTGGATTTCACCAATCGCTTCATCTACTACGTGGGACCAGTGGACCCGGTGCGCGACGAAGCCATGGGACCTGCCGGTCCCACCACCGCCACCCGCATGGATAAATTCACCCGCCGGATGCTGGAGGAGACTGGCCTGCTCGGCATGATCGGCAAGGCCGAACGCGGCCCCGCCGCGATCCAGGCCATCAAGGACAATAAAGCCGTGTACCTGATGGCCGTCGGCGGCGCAGCATACCTAGTGTCCAAGGCAATCAAAAAGTCAACCACGCTGGCGTTTGAGGAGCTAGGAATGGAGGCAATCTACGAGTTCGAGGTCGAAGACATGCCCGTGACCGTGGCCGTCGACTCCAATGGAATTTCCGTGCATGAAACGGGTCCTCGCGAATGGAAGCAGCGCATTGCGGAGCTGCACATCCTCGCCTGATTGCACCAACGCGGCGGAGTCTCCACGGCTCCGCCTTCTTTACTTTTTCGTAGTGACTGCTTCTGCAGGTTTTCCTTCGGCCCCATTTCCGGTCTCGTCTTTTTCTTCGCTCTTGTCGCCCGCATTGCCTTTGTCCAGATACTGCACGATCAGCGAGATCCGCCGGTTCGCCGGATCGTCCGGGCTGTTCTGGGCTCGGGGCCGTTGGTCCGCGAATCCACGTACCTGCGAAACTTGCTTCTCTTGCAGCCCGGAGCTCTGCATGATCTTGCGAGCCGCATTCGCCCGGTCGACCGAGAGCTCCCAGTTGCTGTATCCGCTCAACCCACCCGAGTACGGCTTCGAGTCCGTGTGTCCTTCGATTGAAATCGAGTTCGGCAATTTTCCTAACTCCTGTGCCAGCGCCACCAGCAACTCCTGCCCGCTGGCGCTTGGCACCGCGCTACCCAACTCAAAAAACGTGCCGTTTTCAGCCTCTGTCAGTTCGATTCGCAATCCTTCCGCGGTAATCGTCATCTCAATGTGCTTCTTCAATTTGTCGAAATCCGGCAGCGCCTTGACTTGCTTTTCCAGTGCCTCCTTGATCTTCTTCATGTCCTCTTTTCGAAGATCCAGGTTCTGCCCTGCACCTCGCATCGAGCTGCCCACCAACTTCGAACTTCCGGTCGGATCCTTGAAGTATCCTCCCACGGCCTCCTGCACCTGTTTGCTACTATTCAGCAGCCACAGCACGATGAACAATGCCATCATCGCGGTCACAAAGTCGGCGTACGCCACCTTCCACGCTCCCCCATGATGACCGCCGTGGCCTGATATTTTCTTGATGATGATAGGACCGTTGGGCACCTATTCTCCTTGTTCCTCGCCAGAGTCCTCGACCGCAGCAGCAGCTGCTGCTGCCCCGCCGTTCTTGCAGGTCTTCTCCATGTCATTGAAGTCCGGCCGAAGGTATCCTGGAATCGCACGTCTGCCGAATTCCAATGCCTGGATTGGAGCGGCACCCTTAATAAATGAGATCAGGACTACGCGGATCACGTATACGTAAGCGTGTTCTTCCTCTGCCCGCTTCGCCATATTCGACGACAGCGGACCTACCAGCCCGTAGCAAAGCAGAATGCCCAGGAACGTTCCCACCAGGGCCGCAGCCACTTTTTTCCCAATCTCCTCCGGAGGCCCTCCCAGCGCGCCCATTGTGATCACTACTCCAAGCACCGCGGCCACAATGCCCAACCCCGGCAGCGCGTCGGCCACCGTGCTCAGTGCCGCAATCGGAGCGTTGTCCACGCTGTGCGACACTTCCATATCCAGATCCATCATCTGATCCAGATCGAATGGATCGATGCCGCCCGTCACTGCCATCCGCAACGTGTCGCAAACAAAGTCCCGCGTGTGATGGTTCTTTAGAAATTTTGGATACTTTGAAAACACCGTGCTCTTATCCGGTTCTTCGATATCGGACTCAATTGCCAGCAATCCATCTTTCCTTGCCTTGTTCAGAATCTCGTAGCACATCGTCAACGTTTCCAAATAAAACGCTTTGGTGAACTGCGAACCCTTCAGCGAGCCTGCGACCCCTCCGGCAATTTTCTTCACCACATGCAGAGGATTAGCAATCAGCAATGTGCCGAGCGCCGCGCCTCCGATAATGATCAACTCCGCCGGTTGCAACAGAACTTTCAGGTTGCCGTGTTCCATCAAGTAGCCGGCGACAATCGATCCGAACACCACCGCAATGCCAATAATGATGAACATCGATTACTTGTTTCCCTCCGCGGTGTTCTTCAAGTCCTGCTCCAACTCTTGAATAAGGGAGTCCGCCGTCCGGGACTCGTTCACTATGCGCCCTGCCGCCCGTATCCCGACCACCAGGCGATCACCCCACCACTTCACCGCGCAGGACGATCCCACCCCCGCCAGTTTTGATTTCAACCCTTCGAGTGTTTCCAGCTTGCACTCCGGAACCATTGCGATCAGCCGCCAATCGCTCCAGCATCCGACGTAGTGACGCGGAGGCAGCAACCCTGCGACCGTCTTCGCCAGCACTCGTATCGCCTGGTGAAGCAGTGCCGTACCGCCGTGCTGCATGATCGCGTGTTGTTCTGACATTTCAATCAGTATCAGCGCCAGGGGTGACGCCGAAGGAGAACGAAGCAGCGTCTGCAACCGCTCCCTGCTCTCTGCCACGGCAGGCAGTCCCGTAGCCATCTCAAACTCGCGGCCGGTATGTCCAGCCCACCCCGGATTCTCCGATTTTCCCGTTGCGGGTTCGAAAATCTCTCCCACTCCTCGCATGTCTCCGTTCGCATTGCGCAGGGGAAACGCAAATACGTGAATCGGAGTGCGGTGTCCCTGTTGGTGAAGCAGGAACAGCTCTGCCGACACGGCTCTGCCGTCGTGCAACACCTCAATCACCGGACATTGCACCTCGGTGCCGGCTTTACTGCCGGCGTGGATCAACATATCTCCGCGATAGGTGCGCCCCACGACCTGGGGCCCCAGGTATCCGGTGATCCCCTCTGCCGCCGCGTTCCAGTACACGATCTTTCCGCGCAGGTCCACCAGGCAGACGCCATAGGGCATGGCATCGCAAAAGCTCTGAAATAGCTGAACCTCTATCTCTGCCATCCCGACTTGCTCCTGAGTCCATCATCGGCAGCCCGTCATTGCCACTTGAGCCCAACAAAAAGGGAAGGCTTTCGCCCTCCCACTTTCGCTAACTTCCTCAGAATCTACCGGCTTCTCCGCTTACTCACCATTTCAGGATCGACAGAAGTCCGTGCACCGGAATCCCCACCCACTCCGGCCTGTGATCCAGTTCGTAGGCGATCTCCAGCAGCGCCTTCTCGATCAGGTGTGCCCGCAGCAGAATTTGCGTCCCGGAGTTCGTTCTCGGCAGAAATTCCATCCCCCGCGATGTCTCCAGATAGCCTTCCAAAAACATTGCGGAAACCCACTCATGCCAGTGCTCCGCCCACCTGTCGAGGTGTGCCTCCTGCTCCCGTCCCTTCACCACCCCGGGCACATAGCCAAACGAGACTGCGTGCGCCGAGTAATGCAGCGACCGTATCATGCTCGCAATGTCGCGCAGCGCCGAACGCTTGATCCGCCTTTCGCTCAGTGGCCTGTCCGCCGGACCATCGAAGTTTCGGATGATCGCATCGTTACCGGTAAACAGGATGTTGCTGAGTTGGTAGTCGCCGTGAGTGCGGATGCGTGCCCCCGAGATCCGTTGATCGCGTAGCGGGAACAACCCGCCGCGAATGGCCGCCTCACTTGCCAGCAGCTCTTCGGCATTCAGCCGCACCTTTTCAGGAAGCGTACTCAACCGCAAGCGCAGCGCGTCCAGCGAGCGTCCCATCTGTCCCAGCATCCCGTGATAAAGCCCATGGCGATAGAAATCCGTGAACGCTTCGGGCGAGAAGTCCGGCAGTTCCGGACGGCTGCTCAAGGCTCCGTGCAGCTCTGCCGTCCGAACCCCCAGCAGGTGTACCATGTTCTCGAAGCTCCCCAGTAGATCCGCCATCAGCGCCGGCACCGGATGCTCGGCCAGCATCAGCGGACTTCCGTTAATCACCTCTTTCGCTCGCGAGTCTTCCTCGTGCACCGCCAGCGCGCGCTCAAAATACAGGCTCAAGTGGTCGATCGTGTACTGCCAGCCCAGGGTCGCGTTGCGCACATAACTAGTTACCAATCCCAGCGTCGTTCGCCGTTCCTCGTCATCCTCGCGCTCGCAATACTCCAGCCAGCCCAGCGCCTTTGGCATGTGGCTAAAGCTTGTCTTATCTGTTAAAAACTCTTCTACCTCGCGATCCGGATTCGTCCCGGCCTCGGCTTTGCGGTAGAGTTTCACCACAAAGTCTTCGCCCAGATTCACGAACGTGTTCGGCGAATCCATCACCTGCACCTGCGGTTCCCGGTTCGAACGCACCTGCGACCACGCCTTGCGAAACGCCTTGGTGTGCCCGGCCAACAGTTCTCCCCGTCTGCCCTTGAACTTGCCCCTCTTCAGCACTGCGGTCAGCAGCGCATCGCTGAAGCTCCGCTCGATGAGGGCGCTGTACAGCACCATCCAGCTTTCCTCGCGAAACTCCAGGCGCGCCAGTACCGCCTCCTTGTGATCGCGCAGAACCGCTTCCGCCTGCTCACCTGCGGCCACCGCCAGTGGAATCGTGTATCTCTCGTCTTCGCCGTCGCTGTACGCCACCCGAATCAACAGTATCGCCACTGCGCCATTGAGCAGCGGGAGCACATCCTCCGCCGCGATTTGGGTGATCGTCCGTTCGCGTCCCAGGAACCACCGGCGCTTCTGCAGGATGCCCGGAAGAAGCCGCGCCACTGCTTCCATCGTGTCCTCGCTCCATATCGCCTTGGTCGATGGCACCGCGATGGTAGCGATCGCCACCGAGCCATCGCCCTCCACCGCTAGTTCCTCGCCCTCCTGTTTCGGCAGGATCCGGAACCAATAGAATGAGTACGGCGCAAGCGATAGAAAGTACGGCTCCTTCGGAATCGTCGGAAAGCGGCTGACCCCAAAAATCTCCAGCAGTGTCGCCCCCTGATATTTCTGCAGATCCAGTTCCACTCCCTGGCTGAAGCGCGACAAGTTTGCCACCACCAAGATTCGCTCGTCCTCAAACTGCCGTAAGAACGCCAGCACTTTCCGGTTCGATGGGTAGAGAAACTCCAGCGTTCCCCGTCCAAAGGCGCTAAATTGCTTGCGCTGCGCAATCAATCGCTTCATCCACCACAGCAGCGAATGGGGATTGCGTTGCTGCGTCTCCACGTTTACCGACTCGTAGTGGTACTCCGGGTCGATGTTGACCGGCAGATACAGCCTTTGCGGATTCGCCCGCGAGAAACCCGCATTGCGATCCGCGTTCCATTGCATCGGCGTGCGCACGCCATTGCGGTCGCCCAGATATACGTTGTCTCCCATGCCAATCTCATCGCCGTAATAAATGATCGGCGTTCCCGGCAGCGAGAACAGCAGCGCGTTCATCAACTCGATCTTTCTCCGGTCGTTCTCCAGCAGCGGTGCCAGCCGGCGCCGGATGCCAAGGTTGATTCGCATCTGCCGGTCATGGGCATACGTCCGATACATGAAGTCGCGCTCTTCATCGGTTACCATCTCCAGCGTCAACTCGTCATGATTGCGCAGGAACAGCGCCCACTGGCAGCCTTCCGGAATCGGCGGCGTCAATTTCATGATGTCAGTCAGCGGATAGCGGTCTTCCATTTGTAGCGACATAAACATCCGCGGCATCACCGGAAAGTTGAATGCCATCTGGCACTCGTCGCCGTTGCCAAAGTATTCCACTGAATCTTCCGGCCACTGGTTGGCCTCCGCCAGCAGCATCTTGTCGTGATACTTCTGTTCTACGTGGGCCCGCACCTCGCGCAGCGCCGCATGAGTCTCCGGCAAATTTTCGCAGTTCGTGCCCTCGCGCTCGAACAGGTAGGGCACCGCGTCCAGGCGCAGTCCATCCACTCCCATATCGAACCAGAAGTCCATCGCCGCCAGCATTGCCTGCTTTACTTCCGGGTTGTCCCAGTTCAGGTCCGGCTGATGCGAATAGAAGCGATGCCAGTAGTACGACTTCGCCAGCGGGTCCCAGGTCCAGTTCGAGGCCTCGAAATCCTTGAAGATGATCCGTGCTTCGACGTACTTCTCCGGAGTCTTGCTCCACACATAGAAGTTCCGCCAGCGGCTTCCCGGTGCCGCCCGCCGCGAACGCTGGAACCACTCATGCTGGTCGCTCGTATGGTTCAGTACCAGCTCGGTGATCACCCGCAACCCTCGCCGGTGCGCCTCTTTCAAGAAGCGGTGAAAATCTCGCAGCGTGCCATAGGATGGGTGCACGTCGTTGTAGTTGGAGATATCGTAGCCGTCATCGCGCAGTGGCGAGGGACAGAACGGCAGCAGCCACACCGCCGTAACCCCTAGATCCTCCAGGTAGTCCAGCTTCTGTGTCAGTCCCCCAAAATCACCGATCCCATCCGTCACGCTGTCATAGAACGCTCTGACATGGACTTCGTAGATGATTGCGTCTTTGTACCACGTCGGTGAGGAGTTCAATACCATCGTTGAATCCGTCTTCCCTTTCGCCGCCGTGGACCGGTGGCTACCGAACCGCTTTCACCTAAAAAGCCCAGCCGGCTCTCCAGTTGGGCTTTCCCATCACAATCACACCACGGCTCCCGCGCACCGCCCATGCACTCTGGATTGGATGAGCCCTCCACCCTTGAGGTTGACTCATGTCCGGAATCGCCGGACCTCTGCTTCCCGATGCCCGTCTCAACGCCGCGCATGCTTTATCCCGCCCTCGATGATACTCTTCGATGCTGTTCAGCATCTAAGCGTGCAGCCGGTATGAGAGCTCCGAAAGCCAAGCATACGCGCTTGAAGGTTGCCGCCAGACCTGGCGCCGCAGGCGGTAAGTACCAGCGCATTCTCGATGCCGCCGTCTCCGTCTTCGCCCAGAAGGGCTTCCATGCGGCGCGCGTCTCTGACGTGGCCGACCGCGCCTCCGTCGCCGACGGCACCATCTATCTCTACTTCCGGAATAAGGAAGAGCTGCTCATGACTGCCATTAGCAGCGCTTTTGATGCCTTCATGATCCAGGCCCACGCCGAACTCGACGCCATCGCTTCGCCCTCCGCCAAGCTTCGCCGCCTGGCCCATCTTCATTTGGAAGCCCTAGGTTCCAACCGCGACTTGGCCGTCGTCTTTCAGATGGAACTACGCCAGAGCGCGCGCTTTCTAACTCCTTTTTCTCATCAGCAGATGGTGGAGTACTTTAACCTGGTTCGCGCCGCGATTCGTGAGGGTCAGGCACAGGGCGTCTTTCGTCCCCAGCTTCGCGAAAAAATCACCGCCAACTGCTTTTTCGGAGCCCTCGATGAGATGGTGACCTCCTGGGTGCTCGACGAAACAAATTATCAGCTTTCTGATGTAGCCGATTCCGTGGCCGACATCATCTTAAAGGGCTTGGAAACCTAAACAGCTCGTAGGACGAAGGGACGCAGCATGAACGCTAAACCAAAGCCACGCACTTTGGCAGACATTTTCTTACACATCGTGGATCGCAACCAGTCCCGAGTCATGCTCTACGAGCGCGATTCCGCGTGGCATGAAATCTCTTCCTCCAGCCTCTACCAACGAGTCATGGGCGTAGTCCAGGCGCTCCGCCTTCAAGGCATTGCCCGCGGCGACCGCGTCGCCATCCTCGGTGAAAACCGTCCGGAGTGGACCATCGCCGATTTTGCTATCCTCCTCGTCGGCGCTGCCACCGTGCCGATCTATGCCACTCTCACCGGCGAGCAGATTTCCTTTCTCCTCCGCCACTCCGGAGCCCGCACCGCCTTTGTCTCCACTGCCGCACAGCTTGCCAAGCTCCGCTCCATTCAAACGGAGACTTTTGTCGAAACCATCATCCTGATGGACGAACCCACCCCGGAAGCCGATGCCGTCGCCATGTCCGCTCTCATGAATGCCGGCCCCAGCCAGCGCGTCCCCGAACTCGATGCCCTCGCCAGCGAGATCTGCCCGGACGATCTGGCCACCCTCATCTATACCAGCGGCACCACCGGCGTCCCCAAGGGTGCCATGCTCACCCACGGCAACATCGCCTCGAATCTCTCGATTTCGCTCGATGAGTTCGACTTTCAGCTCAACTCCGACCTCGCCGTCAGCTTTCTTCCGCTCTCGCACATCACGGCGCGCCACGTTGATTTTGCCGAACTCTATCGCGGTGTCACCATCGCCTATTGTCCTTTTATCGAGGATATGCCCCGTGTCCTTCGCCAACTCCATCCCACCATTTTCGTCGCCGTTCCCCGGGTCTACGAGAAAATCTACAACCAGGTACAGCGCGGAGTCGCCATCGGCTTCAAGAAAACGGTCTACCGATGGGCCATGTCGATAGGCAAGGCGAATCTCGACCAGGTGCTCGCCGGCAGGTGCCCCTCGTCTCTCACCTGGAAGCTGGCCGACCGGCTCGTCTTCTCCAAGGTGCGCGACGCCATGGGTGGCAAAGTTCGCATCTTTATCTCCGGCGGCGCTCCCCTCGGAAAAGAACTCGCCGAATGGTATGCCCAGATCGGCCTGCTAATTCACGAGGGGTACGGCCTCACCGAAACATCACCAGTCATTGCTCTCAACTCCCCCCGCGCCCACAAACTGGGCACCGTCGGCCGTCCCCTCTGCAACATCGAGGTCCGTATCGCCGCCGACGGTGAGTTACTCGTCCGCGGTCCCAGCGTTTTCAAGGGTTATTGGAATATGCCTGCGGAAACCACCGCTGCCTTCGACGGCGACTGGTTCAAGACCGGAGACATTGGCAATCTCGATGCCGATGGCTACCTCTCCATCACTGACCGCAAAAAGGATCTCATCAAGACCTCGGGCGGAAAGTTTATCGCCCCACAGCCCATCGAAAACTCACTGAAGTCCAATCGCTTCATCGGCGAAGCCGCAATCCTCGGTGACCGTCGGCGCTTCCCAGCCGTCGTCATTGTCCCGGCCTTCTCCGCACTGGAGGATTGGGCGCAGCATAACGGCATCGCCTTCCAATCCCGCCAGGAACTCACCGCTCATCCCGAGGTGCAGGCGCTCTACGAAAACATCGTCGAGCAGGTGAATCGCAACCTCGCCCGCTTCGAGCGCCTCAAGAAGGTGCTGGTCATTCCCGAAGAACTCAGCATCGAGAACGGGACCCTCACCCCTACGCTCAAACTGCGCCGCCGCAATGTCGAGGCGCGTTACAAAAACCAGATCGAGCAACTTTACGCCGAGACCACTCCCGCCGACACCGCCCAATCCGCATAGGTAATTCCGCGCCGATGGCCAGTGTCTTCGCAGTAGCCTGGTTTTTGCAGCAGCTCGTCTTTCGCTATGGTTCTTTTGAGGTGTCATCCCGAAGCGCAGCAAAGGCCCCCGCACTGCTCAAGGTTCCCGCGCGGCCGCAAGCTTTTCTGCCGTAATCGATTCTTCGCCATTCGCTTTCGTGTCACCCCCTAACGAGCGCTTTCGCCCCCCAAGCCCGCAACTTTGGCCTGCTCCCGCCTTCTTCTTCCATCACTCTCGCGGAACTGGATTTACAATACTTCCATGGACTCGCTTGTCATCGCCGGAAAATCGTTCCAATCCCGTCTCATCGTTGGCACCGGAAAGTACAAGGATGGCCCCCAGACCGCCGCCGCCCTAGAAGCCAGTGGCGCTGAGATGGTTACCGTCGCCGTGCGCCGCGTCAATCTCGACCGCAGCAAGGAGTCGCTGCTCGATTTCATCGACCCCAAGAAGTATTTTCTCCTGCCCAACACCGCCGGTTGCTTCACTGCCGACGAAGCCATTCGCGTCGCTCGCCTCGGACGCGAGGTCGGGCTCAGCGACTGGGTCAAGATCGAAGTCATCGGAGACCAGAAAACTCTCTACCCGGACGTTGCCGCCACCATTGAAGCCACCCGCGTGTTAGTAAAGGAAGGCTTTACTGTTCTGCCGTATACCTCTGATGATCCAGTAGTTGCGCTTCGCCTTGTCGATTCAGGCGCAGCCGTCGTCATGCCTCTCGGCGCCCCCATCGGCAGCGGCCTCGGCATTCAGAATACGGCCAACCTCCGCATCCTCCGCGAGCTCATTACCTCAATCCCGCTCATTGTTGACGCGGGCGTCGGCACCCCTTCCGATGCCGCCCTTGCCCTTGAACTTGGCTACGACGCCGTGCTCATGAATACCGGCATCGCCGCTGCCGCCGATCCCGTGCTCATGGCCTCCGCCATGAAGCACGCCGTCATTGCCGGGCGTGAGGGATTCCTCGCCGGACGCATGCCCCGCAAGCTTTACGCCTCGGCCAGCTCGCCCCTGGAAGGAATTTCCCGCTAGTGTCTTCGGTAGTCACCCCCGCGCCAGCTCCCGAAGCCGGAGTGATTGCCGCTCCTCCAGTTTCGCCTCCGAGTCTGCGCCCGGCGTGGCTGCCCGCCTTCATTCCCGCATTTGATGGACTTCGTGGCCTCGCCATCCTCGTCGTCGTCCTCTACCATTGCCATCCGCGACTTCAGGGAACCTTCCTCGAGGGAATCATCGTCTGGGGATGGTCCGGCGTCAGTCTCTTCTTCGTCCTCTCCGGCTTCCTCATCACCGGAATCATCCTCGACTCCGGGGCCTCCCCGCGCTTCTACGCCACCTTCTTCGCCCGCCGCTTCCTGCGTACCTGGCCGGTCTCTTGGCTGCTGCTCTTTCTCTACTACTTCTTTTTTCCCTTCCTCTTCAGCGGCTACCGTTGGATGCTCCATGACATTGCCGCCGCGCCCTGGCTCTTTCTTCTGCTCTTTGTCCAGAACCTCTG